>Ga0181583_10001391_pt1 | contig 17880 bp, 12 predicted proteins | sample 071ome_31_FD_132461 | JGI IMG/M metagenome (GOLD analysis project Ga0181583, IMG submission 132461) | Coastal salt marsh microbial communities from the Groves Creek Marsh, Skidaway Island, Georgia - 071405CT metaG (megahit assembly) | ecosystem: Environmental > Aquatic > Marine > Intertidal... | reverse complement strand
GGGGGGGGGGGGGGGGCGGGGTCCGGGTCCGGGCCCGGGGGGGGGCGGGGGCGGGGGGGGGGGGTCGCCGGGTCCGCCGCCGGGGCGGGGGTGGCCCGGCTCGGCGCTGCGGGGGGCAGCGGGGCCGAGCTGGCGGCGTCAGCCCCCGACGCGAAGCGGGACTTCCTTTTCGGGGCGGGGTCGGCCGCGCCAGCGGCCCCCGCGCCGATCCCGTCCTCCGGCAACTTGGAGTTGGACCTGGACAGCCCGCCCAAGGCGCTCGAGAGGCGCTGGACGATGGACCCAATGCCACGGCTCAGGGTCCTCATGAGCGAACCCCCGCGGCCCGCGCGGCCGGCCTGCGATCGGGGGGAGGCGCCGCTGGATCGTCGTTTGTACCTCATAGACGCCGACAAGACCGGACAGTCGGCCATCAGGGGCCGCGCCAGCGAAATAGCGATACGGAGGGGATTCGCCGGCAAGGGTGTCCCACGAGCATCGGGGTGGTGTGTGTGGGGGGGGAGGGACGCACCCTCCCCTTGCCGCCGTCCTCGTCCCCATCGCCTGGCTGCCAGGACGCGTGTGCCGACGCGGGGAAGGTGGATCCGTCATCCTCGCCGTCCACGGCGACGGAGGTGAAGGGCGCGACTGCAGCGAGGGGGGCGGTCAACGGTGCGATTAATGCGCGTTCTGAGAGCGGGAGCGCCCTGTCGCTAGGTCACGGAGCATAGAATGTACGATACTGGGTCTTCGAAGCACACATCAATCTCGTAATGCGCGCCCCGGAGACACTCGACCGCGCGGTGCCAAGGCGGGAACACCACGGGTCCGGACCGCTGCGACGACGCGCCGGCAGTGAATCGCCCCTCACCTCCGCTGAGGACGTCGTCAAAGTCCGTTGCGCCGCGTTCTTTCCCCATCTTTGCGAGTGGGCGGGTTCTGAGAGAGGTCGGTCCGGGAAAGAATCAAGGCTGGGGGGGCCGAACGCAGAAAGACAGCGCTCGTCACGGAAGGAGGCTCGCTCTGTTGAAATGATGCTCCGCGGGGCCAAATCGATTGATATAATTGCGTAAATGGCGCCACGACAGCACTAATCTCTTTCAGATCGTCGAATTGAGCGCCTCTAATGCCAAGAGCGCTTGTCGAAACGCGTAGGGTGCGGTGCGGGAGGCAGGCGAAACGCGCAGTGCTTCAAGCAGCGAAGTGGTGCCGACATGTACGAGTCGACGCACACGTATCAGGGGCGCGGCGGGCCGCGATCCGGGGCGCCAGGCCTCACGGGCGGAGCCCGGCGACTGGCATGGTGCCACGTCGCTGCCACGTGGCATCCCGGCTGCGAGGCCGCCGGGCGTGCGCCATACCAAGCGAGAGCCTACTGGGAGCCAGAGCGGTCATCTCCCGCGGCGGCACCCCCGTCGGCCTCCGCCGCGGCCCGGCCCTCGCCCCCGCCCTCTGGCACGTCCCCGCCCTCCCCGGCGGGTCGGCCTTCCCCCCCCCCGTCGCACCCCGCGCCGGGGGCCTGCATGCCGCGCATCTTTGCCATCTCCTCCTCCAGCAAGAGGTCCAGCTCCTCCGAGTCCTGGCTGTCCCGCCGCGCCCGCCCGGCCCCGAGGCCCTGGACGGCCGCGGAGGCGTCCCTCGTCATGCTGGCCAGGCCCTCTTTCAGGTGCCCGGCCGCCTGCCGAGCCTCCCTCGCCGCCGCGCCCAGGCCCGTCTTGATCTGGGCACCCAGCGCGCCGGGGCGCGCGGCCCCGCCCCGGAGGCCGAAGGCCCCCCCCACGTCGGCCCCGAAGGCCTTGACCGAGCCCCCGACGTCCCGGAGGAAGCCGCCCAGCCCCGGGTGCGCCTCCTCGCGCCCCGCGGCCCCCGCGCCCCCGGGGACCACCCGCGTCGGGTCGACCGAGTGCTCCCCCGGCGCCACGGACACCTGCCCGGGCGCCTCGGCAGGCCCCGCCCCGGGGCCCGGCGCGGTCGCGGGGGGCACGGCGTCCCGCGGGAACAGGGGCAGCGACTGGTCCCCCGGGAGGACGTGGCGGGCCAGGTGCAGGTAAACGAGCCAGAAGGGGACCTCGAACGCCGGGAGGTCGGCGACGATCGAGTCGTGGAAGTGGCGCAGCTCGGGCGCGTGGAGCAGGATGAGCTGCGCGTGCCGCTGCTGCCAGGGGGTCAGCCGGGCCGCCAGGGCCGCGCGGGCCGCCGCCTCCCTCTCGGCGGGCCCCGCGCCCTCGGAGAAGGCGGCCCCCTCGAGCAGCGCCGCCACGTCCCCCGCGGCAACGTCGGCGGCGCCGGCCGGGGCGCCCAGGCCGAGCAGGTCGAGGGGGAACTCGCGGAGGGCCCCGTAGGTGGTCCCCCGGGCGAGCTCCAGGGCGGGCAGGTTGATCGAGTACCACTCGAGTTCCGCCTGGGAGACGGCCTCGTCGGCGTCGCCGTCGCGCGACAGGTTGAGGCGGCGGCCAAAGTCCCGGAGCCGGGCCATCGTGGTGCCGTTCCAGTCCCGGGCGGCCGTGTTGGCGCGAGTGGCGCCCTCCTTGGCCAGGTCGGACGTCTTGGCGTACGCCCGCTTCGCCTCCTCCGCCGCCCGGGTGGCCCAGGGCTGCGCGGCCGTGCCCACCTTAGTGGCGGTCCGGGAGGCCTCCTCCACTGCGGTGGGGCCTCGGCGGGGGGCAGGTGGGCGGGGGGGAGGGGGGGGCCGACCGGGACCCGTCTCGTGCGACGAATCGGACGGGCCGCGCCCGCGGGTGACGGACGCAGATGCCCGCTCCCTCGCCCCGCTCACCTGCCTTGTGCGTGACCGCCTGCGCTGTCTTCGCAGCGGAGCCGAGCCAGCCCCTCACGGCGCCCCACCGGGCGCCCGGAAGAAGGCTCGCGGGTTGTTGGGGTTGACGCGCCCCTCCCGCGCCGCGTGCCGCTGCAGTGCCGCCTTCCGCGGTCTCGGACGCCCCCATTACGCTCGTGTAACTGGGAGGGGGGGCCTCCTGGGATCCTGTGTCTCCCATGGGGGCGCGCGAGGGAGCTGAGTTCGTCGCGCCCACGGGGGCCCTGGTGGTCAAGGCAGGGGCGAGACCTTGGAGAGGCGCCGAGGCACTGCACGCTCCTCTCTGTGGGGCGCGTGGAAACGAGGGATCGAGCGCGGAAAACGGCCTTGTGTTGCGCTCTGCTCGCCGGGCGCCCCGAGGAGGGGGGGCAACCGTCGAGAGCTGGGCCCTCCACTGGCGCGGCAGGGCACGAGGTGCCACCCCAGCCCGACCAGTGAACAGGCGCGAGTGCCCGGCCCGGAGCCTGGCGCCCTGGCCCTTCGGGCTAGGGTACTTGGGACTGCCGTGCCCCTCGCCACGGGTAGACTAACAGGTAAGTCTCACACGCCTGTGCTTTGATAGCTCGTGATGGTGGCTACTCGTTCTTCTCGCGCCGCTGGTGGAGCAGGTGAGTACCCACGGGCCAATACCCATCGTCTTAATACTTACGTTGGCACCCCACCGCGTCGCCAGGGTCCCCGCCGCTCCCGCGAATTACGACTTCGGCGCGCACCTGTCGTTGTTGACTGGGGGGGGCTGAGGCCGCCCGATGTCGACGCGCCACGCGCGGCACCGAGTGCCGTCAATCTGCCCCTATCGGAGCCAATATCTCCGGAATTCCCCTCGGAGTCCGCCGCAGGGATCGACGCGGAGATGATGTCGCCCGCTCCCACTCCCCGTCGGAGTGCCCGGCTTGCCAAGACGCCCCTCGCCGCTCCCCGGAGCCCCTTGACGAACAAGACCAACGATACGATCGAGACCAACCAGACCGCCGCCGCCGACCCTACCCCGCAGGCGAGAGACCCCCTCCCTCGCCCGCGGGGAGACGGGTCCTGCCTCCACCCTGGGCCCAGTTCCCGCCAATGCCCTGCTGCCCCCCCGCGCCGCCGCAGACCACCGTGACGCCCGTCCCTTCCAAGGCCGACGCCGTTGCCAGGACCCCCGTGACTCGTCGGAGCACCCGCATCGCCGCCAAGACCCCCGTCCCCAACGACCATGTCGCTGCCCCTCCCCACGGTGACCTCGGTGGAGCGCCAGACGCTGCCGGCTGTGGCAGTGGCCCGGGAGTGGGAGCTCCCGCCGCGCCCGGTGCCGAGCCGCCCGTCCGCGGCGCCGATCCTGCAGGCGTCGATGGCGCTGCCCTCGGTGCCCCTGCTGGTGCAGGCGGCGAGGCAGCTCCGGAGGGTTGCGCGCAGCCTGCGACCCGAGTGAGTGCCGCGGACCCCTTCTCGGGCCTCGCCGCGACCCCCACGCCGCTGCCGCCCACCCCCGTCATGGCCACCCCGGAGCTCGGCAACCCCCACGACGACGCCGGCGCCTACACCATCGCCGACACCCCCCACATGAGCTGGATGGCCCCCGGGGACGGGGCCGTGACCCCCGAGGTGGCTGGGACACCCATGTCGGGCATCGAGGACGCGGTCCCGGGCACCGCCGGGGCGGAGATGCTCCTCGCCGCCCTCGAGGACGCCCCGCCGCGGTCCCACTCCATGCCCGCCAACGTCACGCCCATGGCAGACCCCTCGGCCGCCCTCTCCCCCATGTCGACCGAGCCCACCCCGCTCATGGGCGTGCCCCTCCGCGTCGACCTCAGCCCCGCCGCGGGCTCCGCTGCCGGCTTCTCCTTCGCCCCAGTGGCCTCCGAGGACGCGCCCGTGTCTCCGGCCTTCCCCGCCGCCTCCGCGGCGCCCGAGGCCGAGGCCCCGGCGGGCAGCCCCGCCCAGAGCGCCCCCGCCAACACCCCCATGGGCCCCGCCCGCGCGGCCCCGCGCTCCTTCGACGCCTCCGCTCTCCAGTCCGCTCTCTCCGAGCACGCCGGCCGCGGTACCCCCGCGCAGCCGGGCCCGTCCCCCTCCCTCCGCCAGCTCAAGCGCCAGGTGGCGGAGGCCCTCGAGGCCAAGCACGGTGCCAGGTACGCTGCTGAGGTGGAGCACGCGATGCGCGTCGCGGGGGAGATCCGCGCCGGGTTCCCCCACACGCGCTTCAACGACGACGGCACTGTGGCCGCCAAGACCCCCGGCAGGCACGGCGTCGAGCTGGCCACCCGCCGCGACGCCGACGACGACCGCGACTACGACTGTGACTACGACGAGGCCGAGGAGTGCCACGCCGAGGAGGTGGAGGCGCTGTCGAGGTCCGTGGCCAAGATTGACGTCAGCGGCCCGATCGCCCTGAACGGTGTGGACTTCGCCGGGCGCCACCTCAAGTTCGAGGACGGCGAGGTGCGCCCCGTGGAGCGCAAGCTCCGGGGGCTTCCGACGCCCCAGGGCAAGTACACTGTGTTCGAGTAGCCCAGCCTGGGTTTGCCCTACGCGGCCGGTTCAACGCGCCCCCCCCGCCTAGCGCCTGCGCCCGCCCTTCTTCTGCACGAGCTCGAACCCGTCGTCGTCGATGACGGGCCCCGGGGGCGGCAGCCGCTCCTCCCCCATGGACCCGTCGTCGCCCATAGACTCGTCCTCGTCCGAGCTGTCGGACCCGTCCATGACGGCGCCGTCGTTGTCCACCACCTGCGCCGTGCTCCCCATCCCCGGCACCACCCCGGACCTGGCCATGGCGTCCCGCTTCTCCCGCAGCGCGACCAGGCGCCCCGTGCCCCCCTGCATCATCTCGGCGTGCAGAGCCACCATGGCCTCCGCGACCTCCATCGGGCTCCCGTCCTCCAACTCCACGTTGAAGTCCCCCTTCATGACCTCGTCGATCGCCTCCTCCAGCTCGTCCGCCCAGTGCTGCTTCCCCCGGTAGAACCACTCGACGATGTCCGCCCGGAGCTGGTCGGCCTTTTGCCGGGACGACGCGCCGCCCCACTCGTTCGTCACCGCCAGCGCCAGGCCCGTCCAGGTCTGCGCGGGAGCCCGTTGTGGGGGCGATGGTCGGGGCACAGCTGCAATGCGCGATTCGCCCCCGGCGGCTGCGCCGCGTCCGTGCGGGGAGCGCCGCGCGGCCGGCGCCCCGACCAGGGTGGGGGGACCGGGCCCACTGGTGTCGGCTGGGAGAAACGCGCCGGGTGACGGTCCGTCGACGACTCGCTCGCGACACGGAGCACATGAGACGCCTCGCGAAGTCACTTTGTATCCATATCAGAGCGGAATACCGTGACACGTCGGCAGAGACGCCGCGGCGCCCCGGGGGAGGGGGAGGCGTCGGCCGCGAGGATCCCTTACCTGCATGATGATGCCGATACCCTCCTCAAAGAGGGGACGGAGCTCCTCCGCGGGGGCACCGGGGAGGGTTCCGACGACAGTCCCCGACCGCAGGTGCATCCCTGCCATTGCGTGCCGCGGGACCGAGGGCAGCGGGGGCGTCCCTCGTCTGCCAAATTGTGGGCCTGGCGACTGCGACGCGCTGTGGCCGGAAGAGAGCGCGAACGGCAGAGGGCGGGACAGGAGTCGCACGTTGTGAGACCATCAAATGCGCATTGTATGTACAACACGACGCTCGACGGCCAGGGAGGTGTGGGACGAGGTCCAATGGACTCCATGCTCGCATGCCCGAAACCACGTGGGGTTGGCGGATTGAGTTTCCCCCCGGCCCCCCTTTTCTTCTCGCGAGCCGACACCCGCGCTCCACTGAACACCCTTCCCAACGTCCCGCTGACATGAACATCGGGAGGGCGCTCGAGCGCGCCACTCGCGGCTTCCGCGGCCTGGCTACGGTGGGTGCCCCGCCCACCCCCCCCGAGTGCCGGCTTCTCCCGCGCACGTCGATCACGAATCGCCCATTCAGCGACGTAGATCCGAGGCGACGTGCCGTTCTTACGCGGCTCCCCGCCCGCGTCGCGGCTACGACGCCGTTTGGCCCCCCCGCGACGCCCCAAAGGCTCGTGGGCAGGACGGGCTTTGACTGGGCTTTGTTCCCCGCGATGTTGGCGCTTTTCCCCCAAGTCGACCAACGAGTGGTCGTAACGTGATACTAGCCGATCAAGTTGCCTGAAGCGCGCACTGCATTGTCGATTTCCAGCAGTGCGCGCGGTATCCGCGCGCCTTCCTATACCGTTGTCTACCACACCTCGCCCCCAGCGGCAGCCCAGTCGATCGCTCGCTGCCAAGCCCAGGCCACCGCGTCAGTTAGCTGAGAAACCGCGCGGGGCAAGCTGCGCTCCGGGATTCTCTGACCATCGCGCTCGTCGCGTTCGCTCCCTTCAATCTCCGAAAGGGGAGAACTTGATTCCTGCGCTTCGCGATCGTCAGCCACTCGCGCTGACTGGGACGGGATTATAGATGTCGCTCATGTTGATTCGACCCGCAGAGTCTCGTCGTCGAGTCCGCCGCTACTAGCGAGCCCATCGCGAACGCTGGTGCCCGGGCCTTCACTCGTTTCGCGGCCGGCTCCGCCTCCAAGAACGGTGCCCTCGCCAATGTCGGCGCCAACTTCATGAACGGTGCGTGCGTCACTGCGCCCCCTCCCGCCGGAATCTCCTGGCTGGTGCGCGCTGGTCGAGGTCGTGAACGCCGAGGGGCTGTCCATTGTTGGCGCTGCCCCCCCGCCCCAAGGGTCCCGGTGCCGGCCCGTCGAGGCCCCGGGGTCCTCCCCGCTGGGCTCGAGCCGTAGCGTCGCCGCGAATTCCGGGTTTGCGCCCGCTTCCGGGCGTCTCGGCTCGCCGACCGTCGCCCGATCGGTACACGCATCCCCTGTGGCCGGGAGGAGGACGCCGCCCTCCCACACCCACCCCTCCGTCCCCCCCCCGCGACCGCAGGCCCGCTTCCCGGCGTGCGCGGCGCCCGCTCTGTCTCCGTGGCGTCTCTGAAGGCCTCGGACGTCTTCGAGCCCCGGCACAACTCCAACTCGGCGGAGGAGGACATGGCCGCGATGCTCGAGGTCATTGGAGCCCCCTCCCTGGACGCCCTGGTCGAGGCCACGGTGCCCACGGCCATCAAGCGCCCGGCCATGGAGATGCCCTTCTCCCACCGGCCCATGACCGAGACGCAGTTCCTCGAGCACATGGCCGAGCTCGCCGACAAGAACGTGGTCAACAAGTCGTTCATGGGCATGGGGTACTACGGCACCCACACCCCCACGGTGATCCTCCGCAACATCCTCGAGAACCCCGGGTGGTACACGCAGTACACGCCGTACCAGGCCGAGATCTCCCAGGGCCGCCTCGAGTCGCTGCTCAACTTCCAGTCCATGGTGGTCGACCTGACGGGGATGCCCATGTGCAACGCCTCCCTGCTCGACGAGGCCACTGCCTGCGCCGAGGCCATGACCATGTGCTCGGCCATCGCCCGCGGCAAGAAGCCCAAGTTCTACATCTCGGACCTCTGCCACCCCCAGAACATCGAGGTCTGCAAGTCCCGCGCCGACGGCCTCGGCCTCGAGGTCATCGTCGGCGACCACCGCCAGTTCGACCTGTCGGCCAAGGACGTCTGTGGAGTGCTCCTCCAGTACCCCGCCACTGACGGGTCCCTCGAGTCGTACAAGGCCGTGTCCGACGCCGCGCACGCCAACAACATCAAGGTCTGCGCGGCCGTGGACCTGCTGTCCCTGACGGTGCTGCAGCCCCCCTCCACGTGGGGCGCCGACATGGTGGTCGGGTCCTCGCAGCGCTTCGGCGTGCCCATGGGGTACGGCGGCCCCCACGCCGCCTTCCTCGCCACCTCGGACGAGTACAAGCGCCTCATGCCCGGCCGCATCATCGGCGTCTCCAAGGACGCCAACGGCGACGTCTGCCTGCGCATGGCCATGCAGACGCGCGAGCAGCACATCCGCCGGGACAAGGCTACCTCCAACATCTGCACCGCCCAGGCCCTCCTCGCCAACGTCGCGGCCATGTACGCCGTGTACCACGGGCCCGACGGGCTCAAGCGGATCGCCAACCGCGTCCACGGCCTCGCCGCCGTGTTCGCCGCCGGGGCCGAGAAGCTCGGGGCCAAGCCCACCACGGCCGCCTTCTTCGACACCGTGTCGGTCCAGGTCGCCAACGCTGACGCGGTGCTCGCGACGGGTCACGCGCACGGCGTCAACCTCCGGAAGATCTCCGACACGGTCGTGTCGGTGGCCTTTGACGAGACCCACACGATCTCTGACCTCGACACCCTCTTCGCCGTCCTCAACGGCGGCACCGCGGCCGGCTTCACCGCCGAGTCCATCGCCGAGGCCGTCGACGGTGACGCCTCCATCGGCGCCCACGCCCGGCAGGGCAAGATCCTCGACATGCCCGTGTTCAACAGGTACCACACGGAGCACGAGATGGTGCGCTACGTCAAGGCCCTGGAGAACAAGGACCTCTCGATGGTGCACTCGATGATTGCCCTGGGCAGCTGCACCATGAAGCTCAACGCGACATCCGAGATGATCCCCATCACCTGGCCCAAGCTCGCCAACCTCCACCCTTACGCGCCCCTCGACCAGGCCGCCGGGTACCAGGAGATGCTCCTCAACCTGGCCAAGCAGCTCTGCGACATCACCGGGTTCGACGCCATGTCGATGCAGCCCAACTCGGGGGCCTCGGGCGAGTACGCCGGGCTCATGACCATCCGCGCCTACCACCAGTCCCGCGGCGACGGCCACCGGAACATCTGCCTCATCCCGACGTCGGCGCACGGCACCAACCCGGCCACGGCGTCCATGGTGGGCTACAAGATCGTGCCGATTCCCACGGACAAGAAGGGCAACGTCAACTACGAGGTGCTCAAGGCCGAGGCCGAGAAGCACAAGGACAACCTCGCCGCTCTCATGATCACGTACCCCTCCACCTTCGGCGTGTACGAGGAGGGCATCGACCAGATCTGCCAGACCATCCACGACAACGGGGGCCAGGTGTACATGGACGGCGCCAACATGAACGCCCAGGTCGGGCTCACGTCCCCGGGCCACATCGGCGCCGACGTGTGCCACCTCAACCTCCACAAGACGTTCTGCATCCCCCACGGGGGTGGCGGGCCGGGCATGGGGCCCATCGGGGTCAAGGCGCACCTCGCGCCCTTCCTCCCCACGCACCCCGTGGTGCCCACGGGCGCGCTCCCCGCCGAGGCGCGCGGGCCCTCCCCGGCGCCCTTCGGGACCATGGCTGCCGCGCCGTACGGCTCGTCCATGATCCTGCCCATCTCGTACGGGTACATCTGCATGATGGGCAGCCAGGGCCTGACCAACGCGTCCAAGCAGGCCATCATGAACGCCAACTACCTCATGCGGCGCCTGGAGAACCACTTCAAGGTGCAGTTCACGGGGCGCAGCGGCACGTGCGCGCACGAGTTCATCATCGACGTCGAGCACATCGTGGAGGGGATCAAGGCCGAGGACGTGGCCAAGCGCCTCATCGACTACGGGTTCCACGCCCCCACCATGTCGTGGCCCGTGCCCGGGACGCTCATGATCGAGCCCACCGAGTCCGAGTCCAAGGAGGAGCTCGACCGCTTCGCCGACACGATGATCGCCATCCGCGCCGAGATGCAGGCCATCAAGGACGGCGTCTACCCGCTGGACAACAACCCGCTCGTCAACGCCCCCCACCCCGCCAAGATGGTCGTCGACGCCGACTGGGACTCCAAGTACCCCTACTCCCGCGAGACGGCCGCCTTCCCCGCCCCCTGGGTGTCCCACGGGTCCAAGTTCTGGCCCACCCACCGCCGCGTGGACAACGTCTTCGGCGACCGCCACCTCCTCACCAACCTCCAGACGGCCGGGAGCACGCTCGAGACGGCCGCCGAGAAGATCGCCGCCATCGGCAACTAGACCCGTCGCCGCCCGCCACCGCCGCGGGCCGCGGTCCCGCGCGCCGCACAGCGCAGGGGCCGCCCCCATGACGGCTGGGGAGGCGTGCGCGTGTGGCCCTTCCCTGCCTGTGCCTTTGCCCCGGACCACCGCCTCGCCCTTCCGCCCGATCCGCCCCGCGAGCGCAATTGCGTGCTGCAGTTACGCTGTAGACTTTTGAAGATCCGCCGAAGGCCCAGCGGGGGGGGTGGCAGGGTCTGGGGGTCGCCCAGCACGCGATGCACGCGATGCAACCTCGCCCAAGCAGCGCAACCCCGTCCCTGGCATGGTGGCATGGTCCGGGGCGCGTCTCGAAGGGTCGCGGGGGTGCACTCTTTCCCCGGGATCGCCCTTTCCGCGCCAATCTCTCAGTCCACGAGAACTCCAGGACCCTCCACCCTAACCCAGCGAAAACAAGCATCGCCGTCAGCTCGTCAGTCCAAACCTGGAAGCCCACCCCCTCTACCCGGTTTTCCTGTCGCCGAGCATCTTCTCAAGGAGATTCTGGTCGTTTAGGCTGCGATCGAATAAGTAAAAGGACTCGGACTGTGCCATTATGTCAGGTGAGGTCCCGGCCGGACGGAAGGGCGCGTCAACGTTGCGTCGACAGTGGGACACCTTTCTCTACTCGGAGACAGTGCACGACGCGGCGGGGCCCTCCCGGCGCTCCTGCTGCCGCCATTGTGGGTCGTTTGTCGGGAAAGTCCAGTCGAGCGGCGCCGAAACGCCGCCTGCCCGCTAACCCGCGTCCCGCAGCGGAGTCCGACGACATGAAGAGACCAACAGTGTTGGGCTTCGCCCAGCAGGCGCACGCCCCCGTCCCGGCGGCGGCGAAGCCGTCCCCCCCGGGCAGCCCCGGTCCAGTGGGTCTTTTCGGGTTCGGAATGACCACGTGCTCGCTGATGTTCGTCGACGCGGCGTGGGCCGAGCCGGCGTTCAAGGACGCCGTGATGGGTTTCGCGCTCGCGTACGGGGGGCTGACCCAGTGGGTCGCGGGGCTCCTGGAGCTGTTCAAGGGCAACACGTTTGCGGGCACGGCCTTCATGAGCTTCGGGGCTTTCTGGGTCGGCTGGTGGTACACGGGCGTCATGTACAAGCAGGGGCATTTCTTCGGCGCGTCCGAGTACCAGACGGGGGAGGCGCTGCTGCTGGCCCAGTGGGGCCTCTTCACCCTCGCGCTCTTCGTCCTGACCCTACACCGGCGCTTCCCTCTGAAGCTCAAAGTCGTCTTCGGGAGCCTCGCCGCGACCTTCTTCCTGCTCGCGGGGGGGCAGTTCTCCGACGGGTGCAAGAGGGCCGCGGGGTACATTGGGTTTGCCTGCGGGATGTCGGCCAACTTCGCCGCCTTCACCGAGGTCATGGCCGAGGCCTGGGGCGCGACCGCCGAGACCAGCAACGCCGCGGTCGCGGAGATCCTCCCGTGCGACCGCGCGGCGGGGCGGGAGGGGGCTCTGCCCGGCCCCGTCCAGCCCATGCCAGGGGGCACCCACGGGGACCTTGAGGCGGGGTCGCCCGTGGCAAGGCCGCCCGATCTCCCGCCGAGGGCCACGCCGGCCGATATGCACGCGGGAACCTGTCGCATAATTACCGGAGCGTCCCGGAAGACCTACCAACGTATGTTCAGCGGGAGAGCGACCGACCTGGGCTGACTAGTACTCCCCCTTTCAAAGGAGGCTCACTCGGCAGCCTTCTTCGCGCGCCGGGCCGCGTTCTTCTTTGCCGACTTGGACATGGGCGCCACGGGGTTGTACCCCACCGGTCCCTTGGGCGCCGATGGCCGGAACGCGCCCCCCGCGGGCACCTTGCCCCCCTTGTCCGTGGCGTCGTACGCCAGGGACCGCGACGGGCCCATGTCCACGGCACCCCCGGCCCCCACCTTGCCCCTTAGGTGCGGGGGCACGTACCCCGCCCCCGGCCCCGCGGCGGGCTTCGCGGCGGCGGCGCCCCCTCCGGCGGCACCCCCCGCGGCCGGGGCCGCCTTCTCCCGCAGCGCCTTGGGCGTGGCGGGCCGGTCCTCGAACTTGCCCTCGGGGACGGGGAGCCACTGCGCGCTGAGGAGCGTGCCGAACTTCTCGTGCTGCAGCTCCTCCCCCGTGTACTTGATGACCTTGAAGTGGTTGTCCACGCGCAGGCGCGGGGCTGTGATGGCCGTCAGCACCGCCCGCCCGCAGGGGGACCACTCCATGGTGACGGCCGGGTTGCGCACCGCCCCGGTCTGCTTGCACTTGCCGTCGGCCTTGCGGTCGTAGAAGAAGATGTCCCCGGGGAGGTTCCCGAAGCCGGCGAGGGCGAGGAAGCGCGAGTGCGGGGACCACCGGATCGTGTTGACGGGCATGGAGCCGAAGTCGAAGATGGCCTTGCACGTGTCGTCAAACATGACGGCCTTGGCGGGCATGAAGCCGTGGACGGCGATGAAGAAGCGCCCGCTGGGCGCCCACTGGATGTCGTACACGGGGCCCTCCTTGGTGAGCGGGACGGGGCCGTCGTCCTTGCCCGCGGGGGTCATGAAGACGAGCGACTGCTTGCCGTAGTACGACTGGTTGCTCTTGTCCTCGTCCGACCCCGCCACCATGACCACGGCCGTGCCCAGGCTGTTCCAGCGGAACTCCATGTACTGCGCGCCCATCAGGGACCGCTGGGACACGGGGGCCGGCGCCTCGCGCCCCTCGGCGTTCGCGTCGGGCAGGTCGGACACCTTGAAGACGGAGCACTTGCCCGGGTTGCCCCGCTTCTCGGGCACGAAGGCCGCCACGCACGGGTCGTCCGTGGGGGACAGGCCGAAGCCGTTGAGGCCGCTGAGGGGCAGCTTCTTGGACAGGGTCAAGGCGTCGCCGGCGACGGCGTAGATGTTCACGAGGTTGGTCACGGCCGTCGCGGCGACAGTCTCGGCGCGGTTGAACTGCACCGCGGGCCACTGCTCCTTCTGCATCTGCTTGACTGACGTCTCGAGCACAGGGGCGCGCGTGAGGAGGGACCAGACGATCAGGTTCTTCTCGCCCGAGCCCTTCTCCTGGATTTTGCGCCACGTGGTGAGGAACCCGCCCTGGGGGGAGAAGTCCAGCATCACGGCGTCGGGGGACGGGATCTCCAGCAGCTGCAGGGGCAAGGTGAGGCGGGGGGCAGGGGCGCGTGGGGAGGTGTCCGGGCGGAAGGGAGGGGGCGCGCTGAGGCGCTGTCTCGGCGATGCAGCCCGATACAGCTTGTCATCGCCCCCATATCCGCCCATCACGCCCCGCAATCAAGCCCCGGAGCTCACCAGCTGCTCGCTCTCCGTGTTGAAGATGGTCACCACCTCCTTCCCCGCCACCGCGAGGAGGGAGCCGTCGCGAGAGTACGCGGTCGCCCCGGCCCCACACTCGAAGGCTGCATCAAAAGGGCAGAAACGGACGGTGACGCCGGACGCTGCAGTTTGGGGGCGCTGGACCGCGCCGCCGGGGCTGGGGGAGCGGGGAACTCGGAGCGGCTGCTGGGACCGACAACGCTTCTCGGATCAGGGTGCTCACCGGAGGCCTTGATGGGCTCCGTAAAAGGCGACGTTCCCTGGTAGATGCCGATGTCATCCTCCCTCCGGACTGCGTGACACGAATGATGCGCGGGATTATTGGCGTGTCCCGAGTTTTCTCGGGGGTGCTGGTGTCGAGGCATCTGGGCCCCGCGCACACCCTGCGTGAGGACCGCGTCGGAGCGTCGAGGATCCGGCGCGTCTCTTTTGAGTGCGTCGACGCCGCGAGCGACGGAATCTCCGGCTGCTGGACCAGAAGGAGAGGAGCGGCGCGGCCGCGTGGGGGGTCCTGCGCACCGAGGATCCGCAGAGGGGTGTTGGGGTCCGTCATGGTTCGGCCGGGAAGCAGCTCTACCTCCCTGGCAGACTTCTCGTTCTTGGCGTGGGTGGGCGAGGCGGTGGTGCGCATGGGCCGCCCAAGGCCCTCCACGGAGACCACGGAGAGGAGGACCCGTCGGGCAGTCTGGCACGGCGGGGCCCTGGCCCCGGGGCGGCCCGCAGGGCCACTCCCGAGGCAGGCAAAGCGCCCCGGCGCGAGCGCCCCCCGGGCCTCTCCGTCCCCCCCATGCTCGTCCTGATCCTCCCCGCCCTCTTCGTGATCAACAAGGCGGCCCGCATGTTCGCCTCGCGGCCCCCGGCGGCCCTCCCGCGGGCGGCCTTCCTGGTGAGGGGGGCGGGGCCGCCGGGGGAGCCCCGGGGACGGGGACGGCGCGCCGCCGGGGACCGCGTGGGAGCCCGCGGGGCCGGGCGCCCCTCTCGCGGCGACGGCCGGGGTGAGGGTTAGGGTGAACCCTAGCCTGCGCCGCACCGCGGGCCACCGCCCCCCCCGCAGGCATGGAACGGGGACGCCCGGGAGCTGCGGGCCCTGCTGCAGACGGGCATCTCCCCGGACGCGGCGGTGGCCGCGATGGCGACCGAGGCGGGCACCGTGGGCACGAACGTGACGCCCCTGTACCTCGCCGCCCAGGAGGGGCAGCTGCGCGCTGTGAGGGCGCTCCTGGACGCGGGCGCGGACCCGACCCTCGCGGCCCACTTTGAGGGGGTGGGCGCGGTGCGGCCCTCCGAGGTGGCTTGGCAGTGCGTGCGCCCGCTGTGCTGGTTGGCGCTGAGGCGGGCCGAGCGGGGGAGGGCCCGGGCCCGGGGGTCCTAGGGGGGGTTGAACGGCGCTGCTGCAACCTAGCCCGACCCCCGCAGCGGCGGGGGACTAGGCACCCGGGGGGGGGGTTAATCAATCGGGGGGAGCCTGCCCCCGGCCCGTCAGAGGTCGTCCTCCGCGCGGAGGTACTCCCCCATGTCGGCCTGGTGGAGGACGACGATGCCGGCGGGGTCCATCTTGCGCGCCTCGGCGGTGCTCTTGGCGGTGATCCCGAAGCCCAGGGGGATGTCAGACATGGAGTAGACGACGACGCCGGTCATGGCCGGGGTGCCGTCGGTGATGCGCCCCAGGCCCGACTTGAGCACGTGGTTCCCGTAGAGGTACTGCATCTCCGCCGCGGGCTTCACCCACACCTTGTACTTGGCGTACCGGGACAGCAGGTCCAGCGCGCCGATGGTCAGGCGGAACTTGGACGAGTGTGTGAACTTGCCGATGCACGTCCCCAGGGCCGCCAGCTTCTCCCGGGCCACGCACGTCGCCCGCGACATGATGCTCTCCCGCACGTAGTACACCCGGTTCTTCTGCAGCCTGAGGCAGTACGGCTCGTCCCCCCTCCCCACCAGGTTCTGCGGCGCGGGGGGGGGCGGGCGCTCGGGGTCAGGGGGGAAGGGGGAGGGGGCGCGGCCGGGCGGGGCTCCCAGACGGCGCGCGGTGCGGCACTCCCCAGGCGCCTTCGCGCGCGACGGGCGGCACCTGGATGTTCTTCCCGATGAACTTGTACAGCTTCTCAAAAACCACCTTCGTCTCCTGCGGTCGTCCGGTGGCGGGAGCGAGGGAGGTAAGGGACGGCAGCCTGCCCTGCCCGAGTTAGGTCACGCGGGGCCGGCGGGGACGGAGGGAGGCGAGGGGGGCGAGGAAGGAGGGTAGCGCGACGGCGGCGCCTGTTTCTGAACGCAGGCCGGGGAATGTCACGGACCTCCTCAGTGAGTGGCCGCATCTCGGCCCCGCCCACAACCCGCAGCTGCAGAGAGTTTCCCCGAGAAGGCCGAATATAAATGTCGGAGGAGGGCGGCGACGGACCGAGGATGGTTACAACCCTAGATTTCTGGCGCAGCTCACGGTGTCATCCCCCGTCGTGAGCCGAGACCGCTGAGCGGCTCAGGGACCCCTGGGTTGTGCAACACACGTGTCTTGCAGCAGGACAAGCCTCCCCGAAATGCCCTCCCGCCGCCCCCTCTGGCCCACTTACGAGGAAGCCTGACACCTCTACTCGCACCAGTTCGCACGAGGGTGGAAATCTATCAGGGATCCCCCCCAGGTGCGGAGCTGGGAGACCCCCTTCCGCCCATGGGAGACCCTCGCCCCGCGCGCCCCCGTCCCTCCCCGCGACGCGGGATCCCGCCATCTCCTGAGCGCGCCTGTGCCCTTGTTATTCCCGCAGTCGTAACTCTGGCCCGTCATGAGTAGCCAGCCCGTCGCCGCCCCCCCCTCGCCCTTCGCGGCCATCAAGAGCGTCGCCCCGATCGGCGTGATGCTGTACCGCAAGCGGCTGAACGAGTTGATCGAGACTGACCTCCAGATGAAGATCTACGGCGGCCTCATCGCCCTGAAGGTGTGCGCACGCCCGCCCCCGCGGTCCGGGGCGCAGGACGCGGGTCGTGGGGGGGACGCACGCCCGCCCGATGCTCCCCCCCGCGAGGCAGATTGCGGCGTCCGGGCATCTTCGAGTGCACAAACGGGACCCGTTCCGGCGCGCACGCGGGCAAGACGCCGGGCGGACGGCCAACGCGCCGCTCCCGGCGTTTCCCCCCCTCGGCGCCACGGCCGCGCGACCTCCCCTCCCCGCCCTGCTCGCAGTTCATCCTGCTCGCGCTCGTGCGCCTCCGCGTGGCTCGCAAGAACGACCAGACCGAGGTGTGGGACACGGTGAAGGGCGCAAACGGCGCCAAGGAGAAGAAGAAGACGAACGCCCGCGACTACGACATGGCGCAGGTGACCAAGGACCTCACGGGGGCGCTGTTCGGGGTCGCCATTGTGGTGGCCCTGTACCAGTGGAAGAAGGTGGCCCCGATCCTCCAGATCGTCCAGCTGCCCCTCGAGCTCGTCGACCACAAGCTCATCCAGATGCACCTCCTCGGCATCCAGCACCCGCGCCCCTTCCCCCAGTCCGACTTCATGAGCATGCTCGGCCTCACGCCCCCGGGGGGGCCCGCCGAGCTGACCCCGGAGGAGAAGAAGGAAATGAAGGCGGCCAAGAAGGCGGGGAAGAAGGGGGGGAGCTCCGTCGTCATCACGGAGGCCGACGCCAAGGACGGCGCCAAGGACGACGCCAAGGCCGACGCAGCCGCGGGCGACGCCGCCGAGGAGAAGAAGGACCAGTGATGCGCCCTTGAAACCGGAGCCACGACGCCCGCTCGGGCCCCCCGCGCCCCCCCCGCGCTCTCAGAGGTACAGGTGCGGGCGGGACGCCATGTCCCGGGAGAGCACGGCCCACACGGTGTGCAGCTGGTGCTGGTCGAGGCGGTCGGCCCCCGCCAGGTCGCCCGTGTCAAAGGCGCGGCGGAGGGCGGCCAGGGTGGCCCGCCTCCCCTCGCCCGTGT
>Ga0181583_10001384_pt1 | contig 17936 bp, 15 predicted proteins | sample 071ome_31_FD_132461 | JGI IMG/M metagenome (GOLD analysis project Ga0181583, IMG submission 132461) | Coastal salt marsh microbial communities from the Groves Creek Marsh, Skidaway Island, Georgia - 071405CT metaG (megahit assembly) | ecosystem: Environmental > Aquatic > Marine > Intertidal... | reverse complement strand
TCACCTTGGACGAGGCCATAAACCGCACCTCGGTGCCCTTTTCGCCCGGCGCCGCCTCGCCCAGCACCCGCAGATGCTCGGTGGTTTCGCCATTCTCAAACTTGGCGAAATGCTCTTTGCCATTGCGCCATACCCGCAGCTCTAGCCAATCGGACAGGGCGTTCACCACTGAAACCCCAACACCGTGCAAACCGCCCGACACTTTGTACGAGTTCTGGTCAAATTTGCCGCCGGCATGCAGCTGGGTCATAATCACCTCGGCCGCGCTTACGCCCTCTTCGGTGTGCATATCCACCGGAATACCACGGCCATTATCGCGCACCGAAACGCTGGAATCGGCATGAATTTTTACTTGCACGAAATCGGCATGGCCAGCCAACGCCTCGTCGATGCCGTTATCGACAACCTCATACACCATGTGGTGCAGGCCGCTGCCATCATCGGTATCGCCGATATACATCCCAGGACGTTTGCGAACAGCCTCTAACCCTTTGAGAACCTTAATTGAATCGGCGCCATAGCTATTGGCTGCATCAGCAGTGTCGGACATTCGTTTATCCTTTGTCATTTACTGCCGTTTTATAGCCGCCCCCGGCCGGATTGTCACGTCACAGACACAATATTTGGTGGGTTACAGCCATATCCGCCGCAATCACGTGAAAGGGATCACACAACCCACGAAAATCAACACCCCACCCGAACCGATGTTCAGCCGTCGCAGCGCCTTTGGGCTTTGCAACACTTGCCGCACCCGATCCAAAAACAGCGCCAAACCCAAATTACCCAGCATCGGAACCAGCGCAGAAATTGCCAAAATACAGGCAATATCCAATGCCCCCACGCGGGCCAAGTCAAAAAAACCCGGCAAGATACCCATGTAAAACAAAATCGCCTTGGGGTTGCCAATCACCGCAGCCACCCCCACCGAAAATCCAGCCCAAAGGCCCGGCCGCGTCAGCCGGCTATCCCCCTCAAGCCGTGTGGCGGGGCTGCGGATCAGCATCACCCCCATCCCCACAAACACCACCGCCGCCACCCAGCGCAGAACCGATAAAAAATCGCCATAGCTGGCCAGCACCCAGTTCAGGCCGAAAATGGCGCAAAGCGGCCAGATCAAATCGCCCAGCGCCACCCCCACAGCCAAGGGCCACGCCCCGCGCATCCCCCCAGACAAGGCACGCGCCACCAACGCCGCCCACACCGGGCCCGGCACAGCCCAAAGGGCCGCCATTCCCCCTGCGTAAAGCAGCAGATCATAAAATGAAACGCTCATGCCCCATGTCCCAAAACCCTGTGCACAAGGGCGCTTAACCAATCTGCGGCGCCGACACCATGCAAAACTCTGACACGCCGCCCGCTTCTGTCATTTCCACATATTGCGCCCGCGTGCCCATGCCCTCGAACAACTCGGGCCCCGTGCCCGTCATCCATGCCTGCGCCCCCAGCGCGCAGATCTCATCATAAAGCGCGCCACGCCGTGCCGCATCCAAATGCGCGCCCACCTCATCCAGCAACACCAACGGCGGCGCCCCTAGATCCGCCGCCAAAGCCCGCGCATTGGCCAAGATCAACGACACCAGCAGCGCTTTTTGCTCCCCCGTCGAACAGTCTTTCGCCGCCACCCCCTTGGCCACATAAACCGCGTGCAAATCTGTGCGATGGGGCCCAACCAACGTGCGCCCCGCCGCCATATCCCGAAACCGGCTTTCCCCAAAGGCTGCCAGCAGGTCGGCCTCATCGCTTGCCTGCGCCCCTTCGGGCTGCATGATCTCAAGATGTGCGGCAGGAAAGGCAGTTTCAGCCCCCTCTTGCGCCGCCAGCAACCGCGCAAGCGCAGCCGCGCGGTTTTGCGCCATCTGCGCCCCCGCCCGCGCCATCTGCCGCTCCAGCGCCACATACCAATGCGCATCGCGCACCTGCTCTTTCAGCAGGCGGTTGCGTTCGCGCATGGCTTTATCGTAAATCAACGCCTGCGCGCCATGATCGGGGAAAAAGCTCAGCGTCATCCGGTCCAAAAACCGCCGGCGTCCCTCGGCCCCTTCAATCCACAAGCGGTCCATACTGGGCACCAGCCACAACACGCGCAAAAGCTGGCCCAACGCCGTCTGCGCCGCGGCTTTGCCCCCCAGCTTCACCTGCCGCGCAGCGCCGGCCTCTGAAAAAATCTCAACCTCTGTATCCAGATCAGCGCCCGCCAAAACATAGCGCAGCTTCCAGCCCAGCGCCTCGGGGCGGCGCGCCATCTCTTCGGCCGCAGCACGGCGCAGCCCGCGCCCCGGCGACAGCAGCGATACCGCCTCTAACAGATTGGTCTTCCCGGACCCATTCAGCCCAAATATCGCCACGGGCCGCGGGTCCAGCGCCAGCTCACCCCGCTGATGCGACCGAAAATGCGAAATCGACAGCGCAGAAACATAAAGGCCAGCCACTAAAGCCGCCCTTCATCTTGCCAAAAATACTCATCTCGCACATGGGCCATCTGGCGCCACGTCAGACGCGCATTGGCATCACGACATATACCGCGCTGGTGTCATTGCCCTCGCGCATCAAGGTCGGGTCGCCGGCGGAATTGAACAAGAACACCGCATTCTCGCGGTCCACTTGGCTGGCGATTTCCAGCAGATATTTGGCATTAAAACCAATCTCCAGCCGCTCGTCGCCATAGGCCACGGCCAGCTCTTCCTCTGCCGCGCCGCTATCGGGGGCATTGACCGACAGCACCAGCCGGTCTTCATCCAGCTGCAGCTTGACCGCGCGCGACCGTTCCGACGATACCGTCGCCACACGGTCTACCGCCGCGGCAAACTCGCTGGCATCTACCTCTAGCTTGCGGGTGTTTCCGGTGGGAATAACCCGGGTGTAATCGGGGAATGTGCCATCGATCACTTTCGAGGTCAGCGTCAGATTGGGCGTGGCAAAGCGAATTTTGGTTTCACTGACCGAGACGGCAATTTTCATATCGTCATCATCTAGCAGCTTGCGCAGCTCGCCCACGGTTTTGCGCGGCACAATCACCCCTGGCATGGCTTCGGCATGTACGGGCAATTCGGCGTCGATCCGGGCCAAGCGGTGGCCATCGGTGGCCACGCAGCGCAACACCGGGCCGCCTTCGGCTTGGGCGACATGCATGTAGACGCCATTCAGGTAGTACCGGGTTTCCTCGGTCGAGATCGCGAATTTCGATTTGTCAAACAAGCGGCGCAACACCGGGGCCGGGGCGCTGAAATTCGAGGCATATTCCGACGAGGCCATCACCGGAAAATCCTCTTTTGGCAAGGTGGCCAAGTTAAAATGCGACCGGCCCGCCGTTACGCTCAGCCGGCCAGCGGTGCCATCATCTGCCAATGTAACCAGCGCGCCATCGGGCAGCTTGCGCACGATTTCGTGCAATGTCACGGCCGAAACCGTGGTGGCGCCAGCGCGCTCTACCATGGCTGTGGCCTTGTCGACCACTTCGATATCTAGGTCGGTGGCACGAAATTGCACTGTGTTGCCTTCGGCCTCGATCAGCACATTGGCAAGGATCGGTATCGTATTGCGCCGTTCCACAACAGATTGCGCCTGCGCTACCGCTTTCAGCAGAGTTCCACGCTCGATACTAAGCTTCATGATCCACGTTCCTTTCCCGAACCGGGCTACAACCGGGAGGGGCAAGGTATCCGAAATTCCCGCCCACTCAAGCGTTTTATGCGTCTGTTACTGGGTTTGTCCAAGGAAACCGCAGGCCCGTCAAGGGCAGGCCTGCGCCTGCCCGTGCTTGGGGGAAAACCGGGGCCTATTGGTCACGCCTCTAGGGTGCGGCGCAGCATCTCTAGATCTTCGGCAATCTGGCCATCTTGCACTTTCAGTTCTTCGACACGCTTCACACCATGCATCACGGTGGTGTGGTCGCGCCCACCAAAACGGCGGCCAATCTCTGGCAGCGAGCGGCTGGTCAGCTGTTTGCACAAATACATCGCCACTTGGCGCGGGCGGGCATAGGTGCGCACCCGTTTCGGGCCCAGCAAATCTGATAGGCGAATGTTGTAATGTTCGGCCACGCGGCGCTGAATTTCCTCGATGGTGATCTTGCGTTCCGAGGCACGCAAGATATCGGCCAAGCAATCTTGGGTCATATCCAGCGTAATTTCGCAGCCCACCAGCGACGCAAAGGCAAACAGCCGGGTCAGCGCACCTTCTAGCACGCGCACATTGGTGCTGATGCGGTGGGCCAAAAATTCTAACACGCCATCGGCCAGAACAAGGCCGGGATATTGTTCGCTGAACTGATCCACTTTGGAATGTAAAATGCCCAAGCGCAGCTCGTAATCGGTTGGGTGCAAATCCACCACCAGCCCGCATTGCAGGCGGCTTTTGATCCGGTCTTCCAGATCTTTGATTTCGCCGGGCGCCCGATCGGCCGAGATGATGATCTGTTTGTTTTGGTCCACCAGCGCGTTGAAGGTATGAAAGAATTCTTCTTGGGTGCTGTCTTTGCCGGCGATGAATTGCACATCATCCACCATCAGCACGTCAACCGCGCGGAAGATCTGTTTAAAGTCCATCATGCGGCGATCGCGCAGCGCCTGCACGAAACGATACATGAATTGCTCTGCCGACAGATAGACCACGTTCAAATCGGGGCGGCGCACCGATAGTTCATGCGCAATCGCATGCATGAGGTGGGTTTTACCCAAGCCCACGCCACCATATAAAAACAGCGGGTTAAAGGTAACTGGCCCGCCCTCTGCCACGCGGCGCGCGGCGGCATGGGCCAGTTCGTTGGGCTTGCCCACCACAAACGTGTCAAAGGTAAAACGCGCATCAAGCGGCGCACCGGGCAGCAGCTCGCCCGCGGGGCGCGCAGCTTGGGCGGTGCCCAAGGATGGCGCAGGTTTGGCGCCAGATTGGGCATTGGCGCGCGCCGGGGTGGCGGCAGCCACGCTAAATTGCACACGACGCACCTGTGCCCCGGAATGGGCCAATTTATGCAAGATCAGATCGCCAAAATTTTGCTGAACGTAATTGCCCAGAAAGCTGGTTGGCACGTTGAAAATGGCAACGCCGTCGCGGATGTCGGAAAACTCGATCGGTTCGATCCAGTTGGTGAAGTTATTTTGCCCCACCATGCCCAGCAAACTTTGCCGCAGCTGGCCCCATTGTTCTTGCGTCATTCCATCCCCGCTTGGCAACCAATTCGCACGTAAAAACGCATAGTCATCAAAAAAACATACTGTCCCAGCCCCGCAAGGTTGCCCCGGCAGGCTTTGCACACATCCACTGTTTCCAAACACAGGGCCAAGGGTATTATTCCCTAGGCCTGCGGCACAGTCGCACCCGATTTTGGACAAAGTACCATTTGGCAGCGCCCGGCGTTGCGCCGAAAGACTGTCTCAAATTGTAACGCCGGGTTTATTCTGAACAAAAATAAACTGGCGCGGCCCTGTCCCCCCAGACACGATGTGACTCGCAAGGGTGAAACTAGCAACTGCGCCTATAGGGCCGCAACAGATCTTCACACTTGACTCGGGAATCCACGAAAAAGAATCTGCGCTCTTTCGGATATGGCCATATAACCGCATGGAACAAACGCAAAAGGCGTCGCAAAATGCGACGCCTTGCATGGGCCAAACTGGCCTGTTTTCTTAGCCCAGCGCTTTGACGCGGGCGGCCAGGCGCGACACTTTGCGCGAGGCGGTGTTTTTGTGGAAAACGCCTTTGGTCACGCCGCGCATCAGTTCGGGCTGGGCTGCGCGCAGGGCTGCGGCTGCTGCGTCTTTGTCACCCGAAGCGATGGCTTCTTCGACTTTGCGCAGGAAGGTGCGGATACGCGAACGGCGGGTTTTGTTTACGGTGGCGCGTGCCTCGTTCTGGCGGGCGCGCTTTTTTGCCTGGGGCGAATTTGCCATGATGTCAGACCTTTTCTCGGGTTTGGTTCAATTCTGTTGGCGTCATGCCACACCCAAAGGGACAAACCCGATCCGGCGGCTGATGCCGGACGATTCGAGCCAAGCGGGCTGCACGCGCGTGTATCGGGCGGCGTATAGGCGATTTGATTGCAGAAGGAAACAGGAAAATACCCGGCCAAGGCCCGCGCCTTGGGCCGGGCGCCTGTGTTATTTGTCGCGGAATTGCGCTGTGCGCTTTTCCAAAAAGGCAGCCATGCCTTCTTTTTGGTCTTCCGTGGCAAAAAGCGAGTGGAACACGCGCCGTTCAAACAGCACGCCTTCGCGCAGCGTGGTTTCGAACGAGCGGTTCACCGATTCTTTGATGGCCGTCACAGTGACCATGGATTTTTCGGCAATTTTTTGTGCCGCGCCCATCGCTTCTTTCATCAGCTCTTTGGCCGGCACAATGCGGCTGACCAAGCCTGCGCGCTCGGCCTCGGCGGCATCCATGAAGCGACCCGTCAAATTCATATCCATCGCCTTGGCCTTGCCAACAGCACGGGTCAGGCGCTGGGTGCCGCCAATACCGGCCATAACACCAAGGTTAATTTCGGGCTGGCCAAATTTCGCCGTATCCGAGGCGATGATAAAATCGCACATCATGGCCAATTCACAACCGCCGCCCAGCGCATAGCCCGATACCGCCGCGATAATGGGCTTGCGAATACGGCAGATGGCGTCGGTTTCTTCGGTGAACAGATCACCCATAAACACATCGACAAAGCTTTGCTCGCTCATCATGCCAATATCGGCACCAGCGGCAAATGCCTTTTCGCTGCCGGTCAGAACGATGCAGCGCACCTTTTCATTGGCTTGCGCGGCCTGCAAAGCAGTTACCAATTCCCCCAACAGCTGCGCATTCAGCGCGTTCAGGGCATCGGGCCGGTTCAGGCGGATCAGGGCGATGTGGTCTTCTACGTCGACGATGATCGTCTCATAGGCCATGAAATTTGCTTTCGCTTGTTTCTGTCAGAACAGCACCCTTACCATTCCGGCACCAACGATCAAGACTATCTTTGACACGAGGGGCAGTAGAAGGTTGATCTGCCGCTTTGCACGATACGCCGGATCTTGGCGGTGCAACCGGGGCTGCGGCAGTCATCGCCTTCGCGTCCGTAAACATCGAAATTGTGCTGAAAATAGCCCAGCTCGCCATCGGCACGGCGGAAATCTTTCAACGACGAGCCGCCCGCCTGAATGGCCTGTTCCAGCACCTCGCGGATAATCGGCACCAGCCCCGCCACGCGCCCGGCGGCCACCTTTCCAGCTTGGCGCGCCGGGTGAATGCCCGCGCGATAAAGCGTTTCGCAGACATAAATATTTCCCAATCCCGCCACCACATGCTGATCCAGCAAAACCGATTTCACCGGCGCAGTGCGGCCAGTGAAGGCGGCGCGCAAAACCTCGGGGCCAAAGGCATTGCCCAGCGGTTCCGGCCCGATGCCCGCCAGCAATTTGTGCTGCTCTTGGCCCGCGGTTGGCAGCAGGTCCATCGCGCCAAAGCGCCGCGGATCGTTAAAGGTGATGCGCGCGCCATTTTCCATATCTAGCACCACATGATCGTGCTTTTCCGGGGCGGGATGGTTGTGCACAAACTGCCCCAGCGGATCGCCCGAAATCAGCATGCGCCCGGACATGCCCAAGTGAACCAACAGGGTTTCACCCGAATCAAGATCCGCCAAAATATATTTCGACCGCCGCCGCAATTGCAGCACCCGCTGGCCCGTTAGGCGCTGTGCCATATTGGGCGGAAAAGGCCAGCGCAGATCGGGCCGGTTGACGGCGGCATGGGCAATAACCTGCCCCTCCATCACCGGGGCAAGGCCGCGGCGCACTGTTTCCACCTCGGGCAATTCGGGCATTCTATCTCCTGACACAAGGGCGCATTGCAGCGCCGGGCGAGTGGCCTATAAGGAAGGGTAGAGAAAAGGATCGGCAAGCCCCATGGACCAGCAAAACGCAAAAACCACGCATTTCGGGTTTCAAGACATCCCCGAAGAAGAAAAAGCCGGCCGCGTGCGCGGGGTGTTTGGCTCGGTTGCTTCGAAATACGACATCATGAACGATGTCATGAGCGTGGGCATACACCGGCTGTGGAAAGATGCCATGATGGATTGGCTGGCGCCCCGCCCCGGCACCAAGCTGCTGGATGTGGCAGGCGGTACCGGCGATATCTCGTTTCGCTATCTGGCGCGCGCAGGCAACGCCCATGCCACCGTGCTAGACCTGACAGAACCCATGCTGATCGAGGGGCGCAAACGCGCCGAAGCCAGCCAACAAGCCGCCCAGCTAGATTGGGTGGTGGCCGATGCCATGGCACTGCCGTTTGAAGACAACAGCTTTGATGTGTACACAATCAGCTTTGGCATCCGCAATGTCACCTGCCCCCAAGAGGCGCTGAACGAAGCCTATCGCGTGCTGCGCCCGGGCGGGCGGTTGATGGTGCTGGAATTTAGCCAAATTCCCAACGAGATGATGCAAAAGGCGTATGATTTGTATTCCTTTAACATCATCCCGCGCATGGGGCAGCTGATTGCCAATGACCGCGACAGTTACCAATATTTGGTGGAATCCATCCGCAAATTCCCCAACCAAGACACCTTTTTGGGCATGGTGCGCAAGGCCGGTTTCGGCAATGCGAAATACCGCAACCTAAGCTTGGGCATTGCATGTCTGCATTCGGGTTGGAAACTATAGCATGCGTGGACCTCACAATATTTGGCGCCTCATCCGCACCGGCGCCACGTTTGAACGCACCGGTGCGATGCGTGTTGTGTTGGATGCCATGGAAGCGCCCCGCACCGTGCGTATTGTGTTGCGCGGGCTGGTCTGGCCGTTTCGCTGGCTGGGCTACAAGGGCGATCCCACCATGCCGCCCGCGCCGCGGGCCCTAACCGCGCTGGGCCCGGCCTATATTAAATTTGGCCAAATCCTGTCGACACGTCCCGATGTGGTGGGCCCAAGCCTGGCCAACGAATTGCGGGTGCTGCAAGACAAGCTGCCCCCCTTCAGCCTAGAGGCGGCCAAACGCAGCATCGCGGCCGAGCTGGAGCAACCAGCCGACCAAATTTTCAGCGCGCTCAGCGAACCTGTGGCGGCCGCCTCGATTGCGCAGGTGCACCGCGCCCAGCTGCGTAGCACCGGCGAGGATGTGGCGGTAAAAGTGCTGCGCCCCGGTATCGAGCGCGCCTTTCGAAAAGATATCGACGCGTTTTATCTGGCTGCCGGCATGATCGAACGGCTGGCCCCCGCCGCCCGCCGCCTGCGCCCCACCGATGTGATCGCTCATTTCGAGGGTGTGGTTCTGGGCGAGCTGGATCTGCGCCTCGAGGCGGCCTCGGCCAGCGAGTTTGACGCCAACACGAAAAACGACGAAGGCTTTCGCCTGCCGCAGGTGAAATGGCACTATTCCAGCCGCCGGATCATGACAATGACATGGGCCGAGGGCCTGCCCATGGGCGACAACGACGCGCTGGACCAAGCCGGGATCAACCGCGAAGAGCTGGGCGAACGGGTGCTGCGCCTGTTTTTGAATCACGCATTGCGCGACGGTTTTTTCCACGCCGACATGCACCAAGGCAACCTAAAGGTGGCCCCCACCGGCGAGATCATCGCCTATGATTTCGGCATCATGGGCCATATCGATGAATACACCCGCCGCGTTTATGCCGAGATCTTGTTTGGCTTTATCCGCCGCGATTACAAACGCGTCGCCGAGGTACATTTCGAGGCAGGCTACGTTCCCGCCGACCGCGATGTCGAGGAATTTGCCCGCGCCCTGCGCGCCGTGGGCGAGCCGATATTTGGCCTTGATGCCACGCAGGTTTCGATGGGGCGGTTGCTGTCATATCTGTTCGAGGTGACCGAACGTTTTGGCATGCAAACCCGCACCGAGCTGATTTTGCTGCAGCGCACAATGGTGGTGGTAGAGGGCGTGGCCCGCTCGCTTAACCCGCATATCAACATCTGGAAAGTGGCGCAGCCCGTGGTGGAAAGCTATATCCGCCAATCGATCGGCCCTGCAGCGCTGGCCCGCGATTTGGGCAAAACCGCTATGGTACTGGCGCGGTTTGGGCCGCGGTTGCCGGGCATGGTGGAAGCCGTGCTTGTCAAACAAGGCCAAGACGCCCCCGCACCACCGCGCCCCAGCCGCGCCCGGGCGCTGGGATGGCTGGGGCTGGGCCTGCTGATCGGCGCGGCCGCTGCCGAATTTGCCCACTTAGTCTTGCACTAGGCTGGCCAATTCCACATCGCGGGCCCGCGCGTAATCGGCCTGCCCCTGTTCCAACCGCCACTGGCAATAAGCCGCCATGCGCCATGCAAAAAGTGGCTGCAACGCGCGGTAATGGGCCACGGCCGCCGCATCCGGATAGGCCGCCAACATCTGCGCCCGGGCCTGTGGTGGCAGTGGCTGGCCTTGGTATAGCAGCTGCATTGCCGCCGAAAGGTAAATGGCCAGATCATGCGCCGCAGGCCCCCAACCGGGGCATTGCCAATCAATCAAACAGGGCCCCCGGGCAGAGTGCACAATATTGGCAGGCACCGGATCGCCATGCAAAAACACCGGCACCAGCGCCCGCTGTTCCACCCTTTCGCACACAGCCGGCGGGGCAGAAAACGCAGCCCGGTCGCGGCACAGTGCCAAAATCGCCTGTGCCGAGGCCATCAATGCCGGACCCGAGGCAGAAATCTGGCGCAACGCTTGGGCTGGGCGTGGCTGTTGATGCAACCGCGCCAGCAGCGCAGCAACCTGCGCAGGCCCAGCTGTGCCCGACTGGCCGGGCATATGCTGATACACCACGCACCGGCCCAAAGGCGTGGCCGCGTGGCCCAGAAATTTCGGTGCCAAACCGCACCCACCCAAGGCCTGCAAAGCCACTATTTCCGCATCGGGTTGGTTGGGGAACAATGGGTTGGCCGCAGGCTTGCTATAAAGCTTGACCACCACATCACCCACACGCCACAGCAGGTTGGTTTTGCCCCCCTGCAAGGGGCGCCAAACCGTGGCTTGGGGCACAAGGGCCTGCAATTCCGGCACCAGTGCCAGCTGTGCCGCCTGCGCTGCGCCCGTTTTGCCCGGTTGGGCCGCGCCAATATGGGAAACGGGTGACATTACGCGCCAAACAGCCCTGTGAATTCGCAGACCCAAGGCTAGTGCAGCGCGGCAATCACGGCAAGGGGCGCCGGCGCTGCGCGCGCCTAGCCACCTTGGCGGATGGCCGTCACCGTAGACAACGCGGCCACCGCGCCGGTTTGTGTAACAACCTGCACGCCAAGGGCGCTGTCGCGCAGCTCGGTCACGGTGGCGTAGGCCTGTGCTGGCTGCGGCTGCAGCGGCACATCGCCGGCCCAAGCCTCGACCGTCATAAGATAGCTGCCTGCCATGGCCTGCTGCCCCGTGCTGGTGCGCCCGTTCCATTCCAGCAGCCCTTGGTCGGGCGCCACAGGCCATTGGGGCGGGTATCGCCATGGCCTGACACATGGTCTATGCGCGCCGGGTCTAATTGTGCATCGGCCATCAATTTGTGCAGCTGGTCGGCCCAGTTTAGCGATAGTTCCCAAACGGTATTATCAAGGCGCACAATGGGTTGGCGGGCCACGTGCCCCTCGATCCCAAAGGGATTTTGAACCAAGCTGAACACCTGCACCATCACCTGCGCCAGTTCCACCAACAGGGGTGTGGGCGCTGCGGTTTCGCCCTCGAACAGGGGGGCATCTGGCAGGTCGTGAATATCAATACGCAGCCCTTCGGGGGTGATGCGCGCCGCGATATGGGCCAGCAGGCGCTGCGTAATCAGGCTGCCCCCACCGCCGCCGGTCAGCGCCTGCATCAGCTGGGTCATTTCGGCCTCATCGGCCGCCTGCCCACCCCGCGCCATGCGCGATTCGGTTGGATAAACCGAACTGGCCCCAGTGCCCATTTTCGGCAACGTATTTTCCGAAAACACGCTATCCCCCCCAAGCGAGCCCTCGCCGCCGCCAGAAATGCGCGCGATGGGCACCGTGGGGCTGAAATATTCGGCAATGCCTTTACGTTGTTTTTCGGTTGTTGCGTTAAGCAGCCACATCAAAAGAAAGAACGCCATCATCGCGGTTACGAAATCGGCATATGCCACTTTCCACGCGCCACCATGATGGCCCGCATCTGCGATGACTTTCTTACGTTTGATAATGGTTACAGACGCATTTGACTGCGCACTCATCTCCACCACCTTTTTACTCACCCAAGGGCAGAATGGTGCAAAAGGTATTTACAGGCGGTAAACATACGCAATTTTAACAATTCCGCAGGTCTGGGCAAAATTTTACGCCAGTTTTGCAAGAAATCTGTGCACAATCGCACCTTCTTGCCGGTGCTGGCGCTTGCAGCCCCATTTCCCGCTCCTTATATACGCCCAGAAGCATGTTGCCGGGCACCGGCAGCTGCACCGGATCGGGGCGCGGATGCCATAACGGGTCTGTCGCCTCGTGTCATCGCCTTGAATAGAAAGGGATCGAAAAATGGCTAAAGTCATCGGTATTGACCTTGGTACCACCAACTCTTGCGTTGCCATCATGGATGGTTCGCAGCCCAAAGTTATTGAAAACTCGGAAGGCACGCGCACAACCCCCTCGATCGTGGGTTTCACAGATAACGAGCGCCTTGTCGGCCAGGCCGCCAAGCGCCAGGCCGTGACCAATGCCGCCAACACCGTGTTTGGCGTAAAACGCTTGATTGGCCGCCGTTCGGATGATGAGCATCTGGCCAAAGACAAGAAAAACCTGCCCTATTCCGTCATCGGTGGCAGCAATGGCGATGCATGGGTCGAAGTGAAGGGCGAGAAATACAGCCCAAGCCAGATTTCCGCTTTCATTCTGGGCAAGATGAAAGAAACCGCCGAAAGCTATTTGGGCGAAGAGGTAACGCAAGCCGTTATCACCGTACCCGCCTATTTCAACGACGCTCAGCGCCAAGCCACCAAAGACGCCGGTAAAATCGCCGGTCTGGAAGTGCTGCGCATCATCAACGAACCCACCGCTGCCGCGTTGGCCTATGGTCTGGACAAAGAAAACACCCAAACCATCGCCGTATACGACCTGGGCGGCGGCACATTCGACGTGACCATTCTGGAAATCGACGATGGCCTGTTCGAGGTGAAATCCACCAATGGCGACACCTTCTTGGGTGGTGAAGATTTCGACATGCGCATCGTCAACTATCTGGCTGACGAGTTCAAAAAAGAGCATGCCGTTGACCTGACCAAAGACAAGATGGCCCTACAGCGCCTGAAAGAGGCCGCAGAAAAAGCCAAGATCGAACTGTCTTCGTCCAGCCAGACCGAAATCAACCAACCCTTTATCGCCATGGATCCCAACAGCGGCACGCCCCTGCACATGGTGATCAAGCTAACCCGCGCCAAACTGGAAAGCTTGGTATCCGACCTGATCAAGCGCTCGCTTGATCCGTGCAAAGCCGCGCTGAAAGATGCAGGCCTTAGCGCGTCGGATATCGACGAGGTGGTGCTGGTGGGCGGTATGACCCGCATGCCTAAGGTGTTTGAAGAAGTCACCAAGTTCTTCGGCAAAGAGCCCCACAAAGGCGTAAACCCCGACGAAGTGGTTGCCATGGGCGCGGCCATTCAGGCCGGCGTGCTGCAGGGCGATGTCAAAGACGTGGTGCTGCTGGATGTGACCCCGCTTTCGCTGGGCATTGAAACGCTGGGCGGTGTCTTTACCCGCCTGATCGACCGGAACACCACGATCCCAACCAAGAAAAGCCAGGTTTTCTCGACCGCCGAAGACAACCAATCGGCCGTGACAATCCGCGTGTTCCAGGGCGAACGTGAGATGGCCAGCGACAACAAAATGCTGGGCCAGTTCAACCTAGAGGATATACCGCCCGCACCGCGCGGTATGCCGCAGATCGAGGTGACGTTTGATATCGACGCAAACGGCATCGTTTCGGTCGGCGCCAAAGACAAAGGCACCGGCAAGGAACAAAAGATCACCATTCAGGCATCGGGTGGCTTGTCGGATGATGACATCGAAAAGATGATCAAAGACGCCGAAGACAATGCCGAGGCCGACAAAGAACGCCGCGCGCTGGTCGAGGCCCGCAACCAAGCAGAAAGCCTGATCCACTCGACCGAGAAATCGGTCGAAGAGCATGGCGACAAAGTCGACCCAACCACTGTTGAGGCGATCGAACTGGCCATTGCTGCGCTGAAAGACGATCTGGAGAACGACAAAGTCTCTGCCGACAAGCTGCGCGCAGGCATCCAGAACGTGACAGAAGCCGCCATGAAACTGGGCGAGGCCATCTACAAGGCGCAGGCTGACGAAGGCGATGACGAGCCGTCGATGGCAGGGTCCAACCATTCAGACCATGACGACGATAACATCGTCGATGCTGATTTCGAGGATCTGGACAACGACAAGCGCAAATAAGCGCCCATAGCGGAACCGTTCGGGGCCGGTCCGGAAGCCGGGCCGGCCCTTTACGTTCCGACAAGGGGGAACCCGAATGTCAAAACGTGATTATTACGAGGTTTTGGGCATCTCTAAGGGCGCCAGCGCCGACGAGATCAAAAAAGCCTTCCGCACCAAAGCAAAAGAACTGCACCCAGATCGCAACGCCGATAACCCAAACGCCGAAGCGCAGTTCAAAGAGGCCAACGAAGCCTATGACTGCCTAAAAGACCCAGACAAAAAAGCCGCATACGACCGCTATGGCCATGCCGCTTTCGAGGGGGGCATGGGCGGCGGCCAACGGGGCGGCGGCTTTCACGGTCAGGGCGATTTTGCCAGCGCCTTTTCCGATGTCTTCGACGACCTTTTTGGCGATTTCATGGGCGGCGGTGGCCGCGGCCAAGGGGGGAGCCAACGCGCCGCGCGGGGCGCCGATTTGCGCTATAACCTGCGCGTCACGTTGGAAGAAGCCTATGCTGGCATGCAAAAAACCATCACTGTGCCCACAGCGGTGGCCTGTGGTGCGTGCAGTGGCTCGGGCGCCGAGGGTGGCGCCGAACCCACCACCTGCCCCACCTGTTCGGGCATGGGCAAGGTGCGCGCGCAACAAGGGTTTTTCACCATCGAACGCACCTGCCCAACGTGTTCGGGCATTGGGCAGATCATCAAGAACCCTTGTAAATCATGCGGTGGCAAGGGCCGGGTGGAAAAAGAGCGCGCGCTCAGCGTGAACATTCCCGCCGGCGTGGAAACTGGCACCCGCATCCGCCTATCGGGCGAGGGCGAGGCAGGCATGCGCGGCGGGCCCACGGGTGATTTGTACATCTTCATCGAGGTGCGCGACCACGACATCTTCCAGCGCGAGGGCACAAACCTGTTCTGCCGTGTGCCGGTATCGATGATCACCGCCGCATTGGGTGGCGATATCGAGGTGCCCACAATCGATGGTGGCAGAAGCCGGGTAAAAATTCCTGCAGGCAGCCAATCGGGGCGGCAAATGCGCTTGCGTGCCAAGGGTATGCCAGCCCTGCGCGGCGGTGGGCACGGCGATATGTTCATCGAAATGGCGGTGGAAACACCGGTAAACCTGACCAGCCGGCAAAAAGAACTTTTGCAAGAATTCGAAAAGCTGTCCGAAGACAACAACCCCGAAGGCAAAAGCTTTTTCTCGTCAGTCAAAGGGTTTTGGGATTCGATGAAGGGCTAATTTGGGGCGCGGGGGGCTGCTGGCTGCGCCCCGCGCTTTTTTCCCGTTAAACCTTTGCTAACCCAAGCGCGGCACAGTGGCTGGCATGGGTACAAAAAGCACATCTTCCTTTTCAGAAATGGCGTTGCCTTTGTTTGAAACCTTGGGCGGCAGCGGCATTTCCCAACCGCTGCAGCCGGGTGAAAAACTGCCCTCGTATATCAGCGATCACCGCCAAAGGCTGCGCCGCCGCTTTTTGGATGGCGGGCCAGATGCCCTGCCCGATTACGAAATGCTAGAGCTGGTTTTGTTCCGCGCCATTCCCCGCCAGGACGTAAAGCCCTTGGCGCATGCCCTTTTGCAGCGATTTGGCGATTTTAACACCGTCATCTCGGCCCCGGCCCTGCGGTTGCAACAGGTGGCAGGCGTGGGCCCCAGCGTGGTGTGCGAATTAAAACTGGTCGAAGCTGCGGCGCACCGTTTGGCGCGCGCGCGGGTGCTGCAACGGCCTGTTCTGGCGGGCTGGGCCGATCTGTTGGCCTATTGCCAAACCACCATGGCGCATCGCGAAACCGAACAGTTTCGCCTGCTGTTTTTAGATCGCAAAAACACCCTGATCGCCGATGAGGCGCAGGCCAACGGCACCGTTGACCACGTGCCGGTCTACCCGCGCGAGGTGATGAAGCGGGCGCTGGAATTAAACGCCAGCGCGCTGATTTTGGTGCATAATCACCCCTCGGGCGACCCCACGCCATCGGATAGCGATATTGCAATGACCCATCAGATCGACCAAGCCGCGCAGGTATTGGGCATCGCGCTGCACGACCATCTGATCATCGGCAAATCGCGCGAAATCAGCTTTCGTGCCGAGGGGTTATTGTAGCACCCTCACCGCACCCATACCTCGACCCGGCGGTTCACCTGCCGGCCCCATGCACTGTCGTCGCAGGCCATGGGCAATGCCTCGCCAAAGGCATCAACCTGCATCTCGATCCGGTCCAGATTGGCGGTTTCCGCCGCTTCCAAAACCGCACTGCGCACGGCCTCGGCGCGCTGCAGGGCAATTTCGCGGTTGGTGCGCGCCGGGCCATCGCCATCGGAAAACCCCACGAACACCAGCCGCCGGGCATCGTAAAACCCGCCTTCTAATGCCTGCGCCAATTGCTGCACATTCGAGCTGCTTTGGGCATCCAGCCGCGCCGACCCTGCCCCGAACCGAAAGGTGGTGGTCAGCCGCTGCAGTGGCCCCAACACCGCCAACATGCGCTGCAATTCACCCAAATCCACCTTGGGGCCCGCTTGCACAATGGCATTGGCCAGCCGCTGACCTTGGGCGTTGATCGGTATCTCTTCGGGTGTTTGGTCAACGAAACCAGCCCGCCGGATCACCAATTGCGCCGGGGCACTGCGCAGATAGGTCAAAAAATCGCGGGCAACCTTTGGCAGGCGGCGGGCGGGCGCGTATAAAAACATAGGGGTGGTCAGCGGGTAATCTTCGGTTTTCACGCTGCGGCGCGCGGCGCTTAATTGAAACCCGCACGCCCCCATCAGGGCCAATGGCTTGGCCTGTCGCAGGGCCGATTGCGCCACCAAGCCAATACCAAAAGGGTCATTCACCACCGCTTGCTCTAGCGCGCTATCGCTGTCGCGGCGCTGAACGCCAGCCCCGATGCTGGCGCCAATGGGGGCCATCAACAAATCGGTTGTTGCTTGCCCAAGCCCCGACCGCGCATCGCGCAGATAGGCCGTGATTTCGGCATCGGGCCCCCCCAACTGCGCCCAATTGGTCAGCTTGCCTGTGAACACGCCTGCCAGATCGGTGGTGCTGATCGCCGCCAGCGGATTATCGGGCGCCACAATCGGCACCAAGGCATCCAGCGCCAAAACCCGGGTGCGGCCCGGCAGGCGAAGATCCCCCAAACCCGCCTCTTCGGCGCGCGTGGCCTCGGGCGGGCGGATTTCGCGCAAAGCCATCACGATATCGGCCTCATTTGCCAGCAAATCGGCAAACCCCTCGTCGGTGGTGGTGTTACGAAAATGAAACCGCGCCACCAGCCGGCCATCGCCACGGTTGCGCAATTCATATTGCACCAGCGCCATGTTTTCACTGACCCGCTGCGCACGCAGATTGGCCTTGGCGGCAAAGGATTCCAGCAACGCCGGCATTAAAACCGTGCCCATACTGGCCGCACCCGACAGGCGCAGATCGGCCACAAAATCCAACAGGTTTGGGCAGCCAGGCCCCTCGCACAGCACGCCCGAGCCATCGACGGTTAATTCGCCATAAACCGTATCTACGCGGTAATAATCGCCATCAAAGCCCAGCAGCGTGCCGCTGATCTCTACGCTGCGGTCGGGTGAAATAAGCGTGACAT
>Ga0181583_10001381_pt1 | contig 17946 bp, 10 predicted proteins | sample 071ome_31_FD_132461 | JGI IMG/M metagenome (GOLD analysis project Ga0181583, IMG submission 132461) | Coastal salt marsh microbial communities from the Groves Creek Marsh, Skidaway Island, Georgia - 071405CT metaG (megahit assembly) | ecosystem: Environmental > Aquatic > Marine > Intertidal... | reverse complement strand
GCAAACCATGGTTGGTGAAGGCGGGCATCGATTATCTGGTGGACAAAGACAAAGAATTGCGATTGCAAGAGCTGTTCTAAAAGATGCCCCCTTGTTGATTTTAGATGAAGCGACTTCTGCTGTAGACAACGAGACTGAAGCCGCTTTGCAGAGATCTATCGAAAGAATTTCACAATCTCGTACAACTGTAATTATCGCCCATAGATTATCTACAATTAGGAATTCCGACAGAATCATAGTTTTAGATAAGGGGCATATGATAGAATCTGGCACGCATAACCAATTAATTGCTAATGACAAGATTTACCAGCGCATGTGGAATGTTCAGACAGGAAACTCGGCAAAAAAATAACATGCTGAAAAACGGTAGTTTATATCCGATTGCGCGGGAATCAGCATCGATAGAAATGTTGACAAACAAGTTTTCTAGAACAATTAGCCTGCTGATAATCGCTACACTGAGTCTTGCACTAGCAAACACAGTTAGCGCTGAAATAGTTGACCCTGCAGCGAAGTATGCGGGAGAACCTCTACAATTGATTACGTTCTTCCTATTTTTCGTCGGTTACATCTCCATGGGAGCCGCATTCGTGTTCTTCATGTCTGAGCGTAACAACGTAGCACCTCAATACAGAACAACAATGACAATCTCAGCATTGATTGTTGGTATTGCTGCATTCCACTACTACTACATGCGTGGTGTGTACACAGAGTTAGGTACGGTATCTGTTGAATACAGATACATGGACTGGATCATCACAGTTCCACTAATGGCACTCAAGTTCCCTTCCTTAGTTGGTAAGGACGCCATTACTGATGCAAAATTCCTAGGCATGGGCTTCACTGGAGTCTGTTTCACTGGCGCACTAATCATGATTGGTTTCGGATACCTTGGCGAAGCTGGAGTTCTTGGTGGAGCTGCAGGTGGCTGGGCTGGTCTAATCCTCGGTGGAGTAGGCTGGGCAATGATAATCGTAGCAACAGGTACTCCATGGAGTAGCGGTAAGGGTGTAGACAACTCGAAGATTGCACCGGAATTGATGTGGAGCGCAAACGCTCTACGATGGTTCATTGTAGTCGGTTGGATCATTTACCCAGTTGGTTACCTATTCAGTCCAGGCGCAGAGCTAGGACTTGGAGATGGAAACCAAGAACTTCTTGCAGTATTCTACAACATAGCTGACATGATTAACAAGATCGGGTTCGGTATCGTTGCATGGATTGGTGCAAAGAAGGCAACAGAAGCAATGAAGGCTTGATTTCATTCCTCTTCGGATAAGAGTAAATGAATCCTTGCCAGTGCGACTTTCAAGTCGCTTCTATCACCGCCGAGGGGCAGGGGGCCAAATGGCCCCCACCCCTTGCGCAATAACATAATACGACGTTTCGGTTGGACCTTTGATAATTTCAACCGTGACCATTCATACTTTTGACCATCGGCAAACAGATGAGTTGCCGTAATAGCATATCTTTTAGGTACAAGCAAAGAAATAATGTGCAAGGCCAGTAATATATCCCACAACCAGACATATATCGTTGGCGTGTTAGATAATTCAGCTAATGCCCATGGTAGTGCCATCATCACTCCCATAGTGATCAAATTAGCCCACTGTCGGGAGACCTCTTCCGATTGGTTGCTTTCCCATGCATAAACAGAATCAGATATACTTCCTAACTCCGGTATCTGTAATCTTTGACGAGTTAACCACCACGCATCCCATGCAACAATGATTCCTAGCGTGATTACACAAATCTGCGCCATTAAAATTGGTTCTGGTAGAGCATTGTCCAGAGATGCCATCACTCCACGCCCTGCTTTCTTCTAAGTAGAATAATTGCAGCTGCGATGAACATGAAAACAAATGCAAGGATAACAATACTGCTCCCCCCAGATTCTTCATCATCAGACGAGGATTCTAGAGAATCTGGAACACCGTTACCATCATCGTCCGAGTCTACTGTTAACCATGTAGAAATTCCTGGTGGGCAGTGTAGATCATCAGGTTGACCATCGTTATCGGTATCTAAGCTTGCACAGGGATCTAAGGGCCACGCATCTCTAATGTCAAGATAATTATCATTATCATCATCGGTGTCAAAGATATCAGGACCACAGTTTAGGTTGTTGTCTTTATCATACCAAGATTCCTCATTACATGTCGAAGTGTAGTCTCCGTCGGAATCAAGAGGTGTGACCTCTATTTGAATCGAATCGATTGAAATTTCTCCTTGCTTATCTGTGACTGTTAAAGTCAGGATGTACAACCCCTGTGGTAAGTCTGTGATGTTATTACGCTCACCAAATAGTTCCATAACTGATGTTTGTCCAACAACCACATTCCACTCGATTTCAAGCTCTTCAATGGAATCTAAATCATCGGTTATCTGTGCACGGATTTCAATAACTTCTGTCTCCATAGCTCTAAATCCTTCATCTGGAATAATTATTTCCGCATAAGGGGCTTGATTTGGTATCAATTGTATTGTAATCACATCTTCTTCATCTAAGCCGATTGGATAATCATTTACCATCAATGGGAGTGATGCTGTTTCCGCTTTAATCATGGCCATATCATAGATTTCTGAACCATTTTCATTTACCAAAATATGAGGTATTGAGACGACTACACTACTACCAAATGTTGTAGTTTTCCAACTTCCTAATATGTTACCTTCAACTACAACCTCAATATTTGTATCAAACGAAGTGCCATCAAGAACGGTGTTCACGATATGAGTTGCCCATACCATTATTTCACCTTCAGACACTGTCATAAACGTCGGCTCGACATCATACAAATCTGCTCTAGAATTATCGATATCTACTGAACCAACCATAGAACCACCGTAGGCTTTGACTGGATTGCCATCAGATGAGATTGCAACATTAGCGGAAATATCTACTTCGTCAAGAATCAATGGTGAGGACTCGCCATCTGTATGCAAATCAATTCCCTTTGTACAAGAGGAGATTGACCCGTCTGAATACATCATCGATGAGGATGCCCTTCCGTGATGAGAAATCACCCCAATTCCAGAACCCCCGCAATCGATTGTGAAATCTGAAATTGACCCAGCTGAGTTATCAAAGTCAATTGCTGGTGCTCCTTCTATCATCAATCCTTCAATTTTGATATCTCGGTTATCATTACCATTTAGTGATGTTAATTCCATGTCTTCCATATCGAAGAAGCCATCGATATTGCTTATTGACATTCCATCTGCTTCAAGGCCAAAAATTCCGCCTTCTACCCCTTCGAATGTTACGTTATCCTCGACGATGACATCCTCGATATATACCCACGAAGTTCTAGCCCATATTCCATCGTCTGCACAGTTTTTGATTACAGAATTAGAAATTGATAGCTCTCCATTCTGAATTTCTATACAATTAGATGAAGAATCTATTATCGAAGTTGATGAGATATCAACCATTGCCATTGCATTGATTCTAATGAGCGGTTCAGCACCACCTGACCTTGAAATTAAACCATTTGAAAGGATTACTTGAGCAGAATCCTCTACAGATAGTAAAGGTGATCCTTCAACTAAGTTTGTTCCAATGAGATTTACCCTTGTGTCTAAAGTATCTCCTACAATTAAACCTCCCCATCGAGCTCCTCCTCCGGTAGAAGATATTGTTGAATACCCAGCATTCAGTACTCCTTCAACAGTTATTGTTGCACCTTCTGATACTCTGAGTGCTACCCCATCTTGAATTGTCATCGTTTGGTCAAATGGAATGTGCAGGTCCGAGGACAGATAATACGGGCTCCAAATCCTTTCAAGTTCTGTAAATTCACTGATAGACCCTCCATCCATTGTCGAAACCGTGAACGTGTGTTCTCTCGATGAGGTCGGATTCCAAGTTATGTATTCAGTAATTTCATTCCACTGCATTGTGATATTCTCAATGAATGATTCTGTGGTTCCAGATGAGTCTACAATGATTGCTGATGCAGTTCTAGTTGCCTTACCATCGACATTTGTTAATGTGGTTTGAGATTGCCCTTGTACAGAGATTGTAGCACCTTGAACCGGTTCACCCTTATTCAAAACTGTGATTTCAAGAGTGTTTACAATCTCGAATTTAGCTCCAACCCCGACGTTTACATTTCCTTGATTATTTCCAGAATTAATTGTTACTTGGCATGAGTTGTCCAATTGAATGTCTCCATTGATTTGTAGATGATAAGAGTCCATTGAATTCTGACATGATGTCCACAAAACATCGCCTTCAACCATTAACTCGGTAACTCCTATGGATGGGATTTCAGAATTGGAAGCAAAGCCATCTGAGTGTATCTCCACGTTTCCAATGATTGTAGCATCAACACCATCAACTGAGCCAAGCGTGTTAAGAGTCAATTTTGCATCGCTCGGGAGTTCTAGAGTACTACTATCGATTATCAAATGTGAATTTGCTGGGACGGTGATATCTCCTGTAGCAACGTGAGCAGACCCGTCATCTGTTGCGCCTAGGACAATGGTTTGACCTCCTGGGAGTATCCAGTCGCCCTGAGGCATGATAGGGACTTGCATCAGTAGGGTTCCACCTTCGCTACCAGAGGTAGTGGAAACTGTCCCAACGCCGGCAAACTTTGCTAGTACTTCAGACCCTGAATCGAGCACTGGAACTAGGGCAGTACCTGAATTCGCTACTCCTGTGAATCCAAGCGATTCCCATGTTGCATCAATTGGATTGCCAACGAGGTCTTCAAATGAGACTGTAACGTCATAAATTCGGTTTACGGAATCAGTTCCTATGACAAGTGTTTGTGATGTTCCGTAATTAAACTCTCCAGCTCCTTTAGCATCATAGAATAAAGTACCAACCGAAGATGTTGCCCAAGATGTAAGAGTTGATGTAGCGTCTATCAAATTAGCACCATCTTCATGATTCATTGATGACCAAGTTCTTATTTTTACAATTGAATTTTCCATTTCAATTCCTGTATCTGATGTTCTTGTTTCTAGCAGGTCTTCAATATCAACACTTGATGAATAGGCTCCTAAGGCGATGTCGTTTGAGTCTAAGATTGACAAATCTTCAAAGGATGCTTTTGTTTCATGTATTACCATACCCTCTGAGAATCCGTTAACTGTTAGTGATTGAGCTGCAAATTCTGCATACCATGCTTCCAAACCGACTGTGTTTGTTGCGAATTGGTTGAAAGGAGTGTTTATTTGAAAATCTGTAAAAGAATGAATCCCTTGTAGGATGTCTACTCCTTTTTCAGACCCTGCAGACATGTTCAGAGTTGTTTGTGAGATATCTGTTCCAGATAAACTTGTGAATTCCATTCCCATTCTATCTGAGAAAAATTGGGAATTTTCAATTGTTACCGTACCCGTTCCACTAGCTTTCAAAGCAACATCCGATGCTTCAATTGACGAATCTGTTATCGAGTAGTCTCCACTACCTGAAAGAGCTATTCCAATCCATGGAGCATCGTAATTTCCTTGCAAAGAACTGAATGACCCAGTGAGTTCGATACCATTCAAAATTACATCACCTGAAGTAATTATGTCGATTGGAGTTTCGCTACTATCTGATTCAAAAATTGCCCCATCGATAGTTAAGTCGCCCGCCGACCATGAATTGATCAGTCTTTCACCAGACATGTCGATGTTCGATACAGTAAAGCCAGTTGAATCCATTACGGTAATTGCATTTTCAGCCATTCCCGTCATCCCATCAATTATTCCACTTGCTCCTGAGAAGATGCTTGCGCCAGCCGCTACTGAGTTTGTAAATTGAATATCTGAAACATCATAATTGCCTGCAGAAAAGGAGACTCCGTACCCCACATAAGCAAAACTAGCTCCAATTAAATCAAGATCTGAAGAGGATTTTACACCACCGCTCATTGTTGAGAAATCGATGTTTTCCAATTCAGCAATACCAGTATTTCTCATACCTTCTTGGTCGATATCGCTAGCTTCAAAATCAGTAATTGAAGCATAACCTGAATTTTCTAATCCGATGATACAGTTTTGTAAAGTTAGATTAGAAGAGTATAGAATACCATCATTAATCAAACAAGATTTAGCATTTGCAATAGACGTATTGTGGATATGAGCCGTTCCGTTTGAAGTGATTGTTATATCATCCCAAACTCCGGATCCTGTTGATCCTGACCCTGTGGGTTGTATGGTTGACATAATCTCAACATTATTTGCAATAAGTGTGCCTTCGACCTCAATCCAGTAGGATTGCATGTCTATTATAGCCCCAGGTTTTAGGGTCAATGTTGTTCCCTTACTCACCGTGATATTTCCGTTGAGAGTATAATTGCCAGAAATTTCGGTATCGTTAGTAGTTACAGTATCAGAGGCTATAGCCGGAGAAATTGTGGACATCAGGAAAATCAGTGTCAGTGTAATCACACGTAGGCGCATGACCATTGGTATAATTCATACTCCATGAAGTCATTGCTCTAAAGTCATAATTTCATTGGTTAACATACAGGCAAATGGGCCTGCCCAGATTTGAACTGGGGTCTGACGGCCCCCAGCCGCCAAGTATAGGCCAAGCTAACCCACAGGCCCTTGCCTTTGAGTATGATTCACTCTAGTGCAGCGCTGAACGGTGCCACTTCTTCGATTAGGTCGAGATGTGATACAAACATTCGCCTGCAACAATATCTTTCGAATCCGAGGTCATCCAAAACAACATTCATTTCCATTCCTGCTGCTATGCTTTCGCTGAATTCTTCCCACTTGTGAGCGACTAAACCGCCGCAACTGAAACATCTTACTGGTATAATCATCAAATCACCTGTACGACTTTTGCTTCTTTCTTCGGGCACCGCGGCCAAGTTGGTGCTTTGGTTCCTTTCTTCTCGGGTCGTTGACAAGGAGGCTTCTGTCGAATCTCAAGAACTCATCTCTCAATTCTTCATCAATTCCTTCTGCGCCACCGTTATAGTGGACAAGACCTCTTGCAATCGCTGTTCTGATTGCATCGGTTTGACCCATGATTCCTCCACCTTGGGTGGATAGATTAATGTCAACTTTTGATAGTCTATTCATTGCGTCGGCGATGATTAGAGGTTCCATTGCTTTTCTTCTAGAAAGAGATGGTTGCAAAATTTCGATCGGTTCGCTGTTGACTCTCACACGGCCTTTTCCTGCTTTTACAGTTGCACGTGCAATTGCTGTCTTTCTCTTTCCTGATGTGTGTACAATCTTTGCTTTACGAGCCATCATTGCTCACCTCCGGCCCATCTGTGAGCAGGTGCTCCGAGATTTTCGCTGATCTCTCCTAATCTAACGAATCTCTGCGGTAGGTCTCTTCGAATCTTGCTGTCGTCGCCTGATTCGTGTCCTTCTGGCAAATCGCCTGAAAGGTGAGAAGGGCAACCGATTTCAACACGTAGGTTTCTCAATGCTCTTCTGCCACTGCTCTTAGCTTGATAAGGAAGCATTCCCCTCACGGTTCTCTTTAGAATCATGTCTGGCATTCTTGGGAAGTATGGTCCCTTTCTTGCGTGGTTGAGAGCGTATTTTTCGTGATAGTTAGCGAAAACTGCTGTTGGTTTACCGGAAACTATTGCCTTCTCAGCGTTTACGATGACCACTTTATCGGAGTTTCCTGCACGGGTGCTCTTCAGTAGCTTTTCAGCCACTGCACTTGCTAACCTACCAAGGATTAGCCCATCTGCGTCGTATACGTAAGTGACTGAATCAGCCAAGTATGTACACCCCCGATCCGCTTGGGTTTTCGTTCATTAGTTCAGGTAGCGTTAGGACTCTGCCTCCCGCTGCCTCTATCTTCTCGCGAGCTCCGGCACTTACGCTGTAGGCTGCGACGTCGTGTTTGGACGAAATTTCACCGCTGCCAAGCAACTTTCCTGGTACCAGGACTGTTGCGCCCTCAGGGCAATGGCGGCTAAGGCGGCTCAAGTTCGGTTGTGCCCAATTTTTGCGACTCTTTGAAAGACGCATTGCGACATCTCGCCACAAAGCAGTACCGGTCTCACGAGACTGTGCCTTTAGCTCGCCGATTAGGTCGACGAGATTCTGGTTTGTCTTGCTTATTGGTTTACTCATATGACTCCCTCGATGCTTAGAAGCATGTCGCCGACCGACCTCCCTGTTATGAATGCTACGCTTGGAAAAACGGTCCTCTCGCGCTTGAGTTCAGCGTTTTTTTGAAAATTAATCGAACAATATTTCGCCTTTTGCATCAAGCAACTCAACAGTCAAACCCGCTGCTCTTGCTTGAACGAGGATATCGTTATGTAGAGTATCTGAAAAATCATCCAGTGCTTCGAGCGATGTAATCGATGCAACATCTGTTAGTTGGTCAATCAGATGATTTAGGACACAAGATACGCCATACGCCTGCCCTGCTCTGAAGGCGTGATCTACACCTCCAATCTCTGGGTCTTCAGCCTTCATTCGAAGCATTACCTGTTGAGAATATGCCACAAGTGCCCCGTAAATTGATTCAATTATTTGGGCGGCTTCAAGATCCGTGAGCAATAATTGGGCTTGTGATAGAGCCGCTCTGACCGCTTGTCCATAGGTGGCATGCGCCCCGATTGTATTGCTTCCTTCTTGCATCATGGCCTGGTCGATAAGTGATTTCCAATCGCTCATATTACCACGAGAACAGACATAACACATCAACCCTACGGCTAAATTTGGGATGGTGGCTCAGCCACCAAACCCAAAATTAACTGTTTCAAATCTTGAAATTGGATTGTTCGTTGCCTTCGTCGATTCCAGCCTGCTTGACCGAACCGTCTGCCGCTATGAATTCTCCAGCTCTGGTCAATCCGCCATAGAGTTTGGATTCGTGCTGATCTCCTCTTGTGATCATGCCACCATCTCCCAATGCCATAGACAGGCTTTGCGCAATAGCGTTCAATGTTTGAATCGCACGGTCTCTGTGACTTGGTCCAATTTCGTGGTCTGAATATCGTGCTTCTTCGAATATTGCCAAGAAGTTGTCTAATTGGTCTGCAGGTACCATGTGGAAGGCTCCTCTAACAGCACTCTCGAATTCACGAGTTGTTTCGTATACTTTCTTCATGAAACCATGCCTTCGGAAGTGCTTGACTAATTGCTTGTAACAATCAAAGATAATTGCAATGTATTCGTTTGCAGCTTGCAACTGGAGCATTGTGTCTGTCAAAATACCTCTTAGTGCTTCTACTTGTCTTCTTGCGACAACTCGCTGGTAGTACATTACACCAGCAATCAAAGCGCTTAGTAATACAATTATCAAAGCCATTATCGTGCTTGGAGTAAAAATTCCTTCATTTGAATCGCTGATTGATGCCTTCAGATAATGCACTTCGTGTGTAATGTTGTCTGTTGACTCAGCAAAGAATGTAGAACCTGGGTAATACGCCTTGATTCTCCATTCTCCCGTACATGGTTCTCCTGCGCAGGTTTTACCAGCAAAGTTCCACGTGAACGATGCGATTCCTTGTTCGGTTGTGTAGGATTCGTTTCTACCTTCAACGACCCACTCCATCGCAGTGCTGTCCCAGTATTCTCTAACGAAGTATACCTCTTCGTTCTCAACTGCCAAATCAAGTCGGTCTCTCAATAACGCAACCTCACCGAACACCGGGTCGTCTGTATCTAATCCGTTGTTGTTAACTGCAGACCAAGATGTCTTGACTTGCAAGTCAACACGGCTTCTAACAAGCACCCACATATCGTGGTAAGAGCCGTTTAGAACCTTGCTCGTATCCTTGTCACATCCACCTGGAACTTGGAGATCTGGCTCAAACGCTACTCTAAGCAATCTGAACCCTTCTTTCTCTCCACCTGTAGTTTCAACACCTTTCAAAGTCGGGTTTTGTGTTGGGTCTCCACTGAACCACTCAACTGAACCATCGGCATCTCTGGTTGTTATCTTGGAAAGTGGCCTCACATTCTTTTGTGGGTCAAGATAGATGTTCAAACACTTGCCACCAACTGGTTGGCCATTAGCCTGTGTTAGAGTTGCGTCTACGTGGAAGCTTTCCTTCAAGTATAATACCTGGAATGCTGTTCCGTTTGTTGGGGAAACATATGTCTCAACACTTGACTTGAAAGGCCCAACTTCTGAGATTTGCAAAGTAGAGTTACTGAATACAGCAAATTCGGTCTGAACTGTCTTGTTTTGATATCTGTATGCGTCGTTATTATCCCATGCAGAGTAGGTTACAGTTACCTTTGCTTTACCAGCCATTACGTCTGATAGTGGACAAGTGATCTCATACTTTCCATCGAAATCTGTTACTCCGTCGTAACACGCAACTGGCCCCATTGGGCTGTTCACCATTTCGTAGTTCACTCTGATATTTCTGAAAGATAGGTTTGTACCTAACTCATCAGTCAATTGTCCAGTAACCACCATCGGTTTGGATTCTACTAAGCCTGTTTGCGGGTTGGTCTTGCTCGTGTATACAATCTGATCGTCGATTGATAGGGAGGTTCTTCCAATCAATGAGAAACCGTTAGAATTGTATGACATCTGAACTCTGAAGTGGTCGTTACCGATTAAGTCTACACACGGGTCCCACTTACCTTGCATTGAAAGATATTGAACTTCAATCATCTGACATCCTTCATTAGGTAGAGTCTCTCTAAATCTAAGATATACTGAAACAGGACCGAATCCATCAGGAAGGAAGCTGTCTGGGTCGTCCCTCAACAACTGAGGGTTCAGAGGTGAAACGTTTGCTTTCAAACATCCAATCGCTTCATAGTCGTCCAACTGTCCATTTCCATCTTGATCTCTGTCTGGAACGCCGTCGCCATTTCCATCATAGAAACATAGGTGGCTTCCATCCACCTGAGGCGTAGGCAGGGATATTAGTCCACCATTAGGTGAAAGAGTTGCAACAACCTGCCTGTGATACACGCCGTCGAAATCTATACCCTCGTAAATAACATCTACAAGTCCGCCGTTAGGCGAGTTTGGTCCGTTTAACTCCTTTCCACCGGAATCTCTGATGGATGCAGTCTTATTGTCATCAGTGACTTGCGCAGTAAACTCCCATCTGTCTCCTGATTGACGGATGTTTTCGCTTGTACTAATCACATTCACGAATGTCCTTGATACAACCCAGATATTCTGGCTGTCAATATTTCCTTTCATTAACAGATTTCCATCATATTCGAATTGCAGTGAGTAGTTGCCCAACGCGTCACTTGGGTTGATCTCGAATGGAATCGAGAAGGTTCCTAAGTCGTCCGTGTAATTCACTCCGCTCCTACCATCGAAAGACCACGTCCAGGTTACTGGAGCATTTCTAATCGGTTGCAATGAATTGTCTAACAATCTTGCTTCAATTAGAGTTGTTGTGTTTCTATACAATCTTGGCAGGCTTGTCATTTGGAATTGGGTGGTACCAACGACTGATACGTTGATGTAAGCGCCAGTTGCTGCCAAATTAGTTGAATTACCTGTAAAGTAGTAAGCGTTGTTTGTGAAATCAACTCTCACACCGTACGTTCCTGCAGCGTATTGGCTGTACCATGTCCAGTTGTAATCAAATGTTGCATCTCCATCCTTCATGATTGGCCTTTGGGTGTAGGCGGTTTCTCCGCTACCCATGAATTGACCGTTTCCGTCAATATCGACTTGGAGCGCTATCGGATCTTGGTCCCATGCATCGTTAGTTCGATTGGTTACCGTGCCCTGAACTCTGAAGGTTTCTCCAGTATTCATTTCAGGAACAATTTCACATCGGATTGGGCTTGAAGGGTCGGTTGGATCAACCTGGCCACAAGGCGGTAAATCACTGTCACCGCCGTTAACCAGAGCAATCTTCCATTCCGTCATGTTATCACTCACGTCCAAGAATCCTCTGAGTCTTTCAGCCTCTCCTGTCAGAGTAGACAAGTCTCCATCCCACAAAGTTGGGTACGGCCTCAAAACCTTAGCCTCCTCAAATGTTACGCCTGCTGCGTCCAATGCAGGTTCTAAGAACAATGTAGCCCAGTTACCGAAAGTACCGTCTCCGTTGTTTATTGTGCTATCCCAATAGTAGATAGCGGATAATCCACTTACAAGCAATTCACCCTCGATATTCATTCTGTGCATTACTCTTACAGAGAATGGATCGGATGAGTCGCCATGTAAGTACGGGAACGGCCATTCGCTTGCAAGTTCTGGAATTACGTTTGCTGTAATTTCAATATCTCCAGCTGGCAGGCTTGTGTTTGTGTAGTTGTACCTAACAGGCATTCCATTACCGTCTGTCAATACATCGTGCTTCTTGGTGAGGTCGTTCCAAACAATCTCCTCGTAACCGCCCGGAATTTGACCTACTCCGTTATCCATGGTTGAATTCCAACGAACCTGTTTCCATGTTCCATTTGCACCGAGATTCTGAACGAATGTAAGAGATGCCCATCCTTCACCATCTGTTCGGTATCCGTTGTTACTCAATCCAGTAAAGTTGGATGGGTTGGTTCTGTTTCCAAACAGTCCGCCGGTTATCTCGAAAGTAATTGGTGAGTGAGTGATTCTGTTGTCGTACAATCCTCTAGTCCAATCCGCATCATAGTGCGCCTTGAAGTCGAGCCAGAACGGTTGTTCGTCACTTCTGAAGTATGTCCAAGCCGAGTAGTCCACTGTCATATTGGCTTCTACACCAACCAGATAGGATATTGACTGGTTACCATTGAACGCAAACATTTCTGTTACCTCAGCATAAACCCTGTAAGTGGTATTGTCACCTACAAGTAAGTCTTCAGGGTACAAGAACTGCCCGACTGTGAAGTTGCCCCACATATTGGTAATCACGTCGATTGTTTCTACTGCTGTTGTATTGTTGCCTGTCCATTCGATATGAACTTGCACTGGTAATCCCGGAGCATCTTCTAGCAAACCAGATGTTGGATTGACCCACTTCACGTTTCCACTGAAAATTGCAGGGCTTTGTGCATCCATCCAAAGTACATCTGGCATGTCTAAAGTGATGAATGTCGGAGCCTTGTCATCTGCATCCAAAATACAATCGTTGTCGCTATCCCAATCACTATTACAGGTATCTGATTGATAATTGTCTTCCACTATGTCGTAATCGGTGTCGACTCTTGTATCATTGTCATCATCGTTATCGATAGCATCAGGACCTGTTGAAGGGTCTGACGGGTTTGCGATAGCAACTCCGCCACCGAAGTCATCGTGGTCCCATGGATTTGTTGATTCAGAAGAGAATCTAAGAGGCCAAAGTAATACTTCGTCTTCGTCATTCATTCCGTCTTCGTCGTCATCAGGGTCGATATCGTCCCTTGTTCCGTCGTTATCGTGGTCAAATGGTGCCGTGAGTGAAATTGCAGCCTCGACAGTGTTCGATATTCCATCGCCGTCAAAGTCGTCATCTGCCCAGTTCACGATTCCATCGTTATCGTGATCAAATGGTGATTGTTCCTCACCGGAGAAGCAACCTGCAAGGAGCTCCTGATCTACATCCATGATTCCGTTGTTATCGTCATCAGGATCTTCTGCATCTGGAACTCCATCGTTATCGTTGTCAACATCGTAGTACTTTGGCGATCTGAGGCCTTGGCTCATTACACCCTTGTCCCATACTGCTTGGAACCACCCATCGCCATCAACGTCCTGGTCGTTTCCATCATCATCCTTATCCTCACAATTAGTTCCTACGAAGAAGGATGTTCCGTAATCTTGCCCTGCGTCTTCGTCTAAGTCGTCATTCGAATCGACCTCGAAGAAATCCCAAATGCCATCGTTATCATCATCAACGTCGTTCCAATCATAAATCGAGTCATAGTCTTCGTCCAAGTCGACGGTGTTATTTGTGAAATCTCCATCTACATCCCCATCTACATCGTTAGCATCTAAATCCGCTCCAAGTTCGTCTGGGAATCCAACGGTGTCTGCTACCGCAGTATCGTCAAAGTTCCACTGCCAGATTCCTGTTGCTAGACCCATCCATGTTAGGAAAGCGTCTCTATTGTCTGCAAGTTGTGTGTATGAAAGAGCGCTTTCTTCATCTCCATCTCCACCGAAATCATAGTGGTAACATCCACCCTGAGCCCCGGGCGTACAGGTCCAGGTGCTCTTTCCACCTGCTCCCTGGTCGAAGTGGAAGTCAGGTCTTGTTGAGTATGGTGAGCCGAATTGTGCGTTAGTACCTGTCAGAGGCATCTGGTATGCGATTGCGTATGCATAACCACAAGTCCAGCCGGAACCAAGTTGTCCAACAGTCATTCCACATTGGGTTAGATTCATCGTCCCGCCCATCTTCAAGTCGTTAACATCTAGAAGACCGTCATTTCCTTCATCTTGGTCCCACCAGTCTGGCATTCCATCGCCATCTTGGTCAGAGTCGAGTCCGTTAATCAAAGAGTCTCCATCAGCATCAATATCCCACTCGTTTCCACCATTGTAAGATGACCACCTCGTGAATAAGAACCAGTAGAATTCTGGAACTTCTCCGCCTGTTGGGGTTGTTGTAGTTGGGTCATACCCGTTGTAGTTTAGAATAACATCCTCGAAAGGATTTGCGCCCCAAACCATTTCCCAATAATTGTCTAGGTTGTTTCCGTAATCCTGACTGTCTCCACTTCCATCGATATCGCCACCGTCTCCAATTGGGTAGTATGGAGTTGCGTAAGCATCTGTAGCGTCGTAGTCTACTTTTCCACAATTGCCGTCATCTGGATCGTAAAGGTCAGTTAGGCCATCATTATCGTCATCCCAATCGATGTCATTATCCAGCCCATCACCGTCAATATCAGTGTCAAGGTCGTTTGGACCATCGTCTCTGTATCTGCTTCCGTTGATGCTGTGGAATAGTGCATCGTTATCAAAATCACAGTCCCAATCCATATCGAGGATGTCCATGATTCCATCTCCATCATCATCGATATCGTCCCAGTTAGAGATACCGTCTCCGTCCCAGTCATTGAATTGGGAGAAAGATGCTCTGCGTGTCAAACATCGTGGGTCGGGGTTTGTCGGGTTAGGATTTGCTAAAGAAGTACATGTAGCCATCCAAGCTTCTGAGTTTTTGTCTAGAGGATACGAGTCGTTTTCGTTTTCTATTTGATCGTCATCGATATCATATGCAAAATCGGTTGCAATAAATTGAGTTTGAACTGCGTCATCAGGAGTTGGTGTACCGCCCATGTCAGGGTCTAACCAATCCCAAACTGCGTTGTAATTTTTGTCGAATGGTCTGAATCTATCATCGTCAAGGTCAGCATCGTAATCCATTTCACAATCTTGTCCGGAAACACCGTCGGTATCCCCGCCGGGCGTCTGATAAGGTGATGAGTCAAGTCCAGTGTAGTCATTTAATCCATCGTTGTTGAAGTCGAGGTTCCAACAAACATCTGGGATTCCATCGTTGTCGTCATCAGGGTCTGTCATATCAAGAATGCCGTCGTTGTCGTCGTCAGTATCCGAGCTGTCCGGTAGGCCGTCGTTATCGTTGTCAGGGTCTAGGAAGTTTGGAATTCCGTCATCATCCAGGTCCCCGTCTTCAATTATTGTGAAGGCCGGAGTCCCTGCTGCTCCATCGCCAGAAGTTCCCCCTGCAAAGTCAAAGTCGTCATTTGCGTCGACTTTTGCGGCTTGCAAGTCGACGAAATTTACGCCTGCGGAATACATTCTGTATGAGTTGTATGGCCACACTACTGGATTGCTGAAGTTCAAATCGTCGTTAGCATCTGCAGCGGCTGCGTTTGCCATTAAGCCATCTAGTGATTCGTCATATGGGTGCTCGTCTACCCAATCTTTTGTTCCGTCGTTATCGTCGTCTTCGTCAAAATAATCCTGAATGCCATCGTTGTCGAAGTCGCAAGGCCACTTGAATTGGTCAATTCTTCCATCGTTATCGTCATCCTCATCGTATCTACCGGCACCTGAACCATCAGAGTCTTCGTCTGGTACACCATCGTTGTCGTGGTCGAATGGTAACTGGTCTGCTCTGTATGCAATGCCGACAGGTTGTCCGGTTAGCGGATGAATTGTGCTTGCTTCGACGTATCTGTGCATTGATACGTTTCGAGGGTCTAAGCCTTCAGCTTCAAGAGCGGCATAATCGATTGGTCCTTCCAAAATTCCGTCGTTGTCATCATCCCAGTCGAGATGGTCTTGGATTCCGTCGTTGTCGTGATCGTAAGGATCGGTTGATTCGCAACCATCGAATCTTTCCAACAAGTCATATATTCCATCATTGTCATCGTCAAGGTCGTTAAGATCATCGATTCCGTCGTTGTCGTGGTCGTCACTTGTTGACTCTTCCAGATAAGACCTGTATCCTGAATCAAGTCCCATAGCAGACAGGTCATCTATTTGACCGTAGAACACTCCTGGGTCTGCCCAAGCCATGTCCCAAAGAGCGTCATGCATGTCTAGGGCTAAATGAGTCGGCATCCCGTTATTCCATTCCCCCTGACCTCCTTGGTCAGTGGACTGGACTGGACTCATCGAAAGCGGGTCTGCGTCTATGAGCTCAGTATCGACTTCGAAGTCTTGGCTGATACTCGTAATCATCGCTAACCAGGTGCTTGTAATCATCAATAACACAATACCGATGGATACGGTAGATTTGCGCCTGTTCTCTATTTTTTGTATGAACTGTCTTTCTGTAAGCATAGCTAACACTTCGGAATCAACCCTTGACTGACGCTTACTATATCAAGAACACTACGCGATTGTGCACTAAAGTATCACCCTAGACTTTGGGTATCAAGCCTCAAAATAATGCTTGGAAGGAAGGGGGACTCCAGCGGGGGCGAACTCCCGCTGGAGTCGAAAGACCCGAGCCAACGGAACGGGTTATACGACTTCTAACTTGCAACTAATTACAATCAAAGTTCGAAGATATCTTCGATGCCGTCATTGTCGTCATCGTCGTCTTCGTGGTCTTCGATTCCATCGTTGTCGTGGTCGAATTGACCTGTTAGATCGTTACCGTCGTTGGCTTCGAACCAGTCAGAGAGACCGTCGTTATCATCGTCGGTGTCTGTGCTGTCCCAAATTCCATCGTTGTCGTGGTCATATCGGTATGCGCCAGTAACGCCACCGATTTCATCCACGTCTAGGATGTCATCGTTATCATCGTCGGTATCAACTGCATCATCCATTCCATCGTTGTCGTGGTCACGGGAGTAGTCCTCACCGTTTGGACCAACGTCGTTGCGGTTGTCGATACCGTCATTGTCGATATCTAAGTCAACTGCATCGTTAATTCCATCGTTGTCATGGTCGTAGATGTTGGTGTTTGGATCGCCATCTTGTGTTTCCTCACGGTCATCGATTCCGTCACCATCGTCGTCGCTGTCTTCAGCGTCGTCAATACCGTCGTTGTCGTGGTCGTTTGGATTAGAATCTAGATCGTCGACGATTCCATCGTTGTCATCATCGTTATCCAATTCGTCTGGGATTCCATCACCATCGTTGTCGTTGTCGCCGTTTTGCTCTTGGTTGTCAAGCTGTTGACCCTGTTGTTGGTCGTTTTGCTGGCCTTGTTGACCTTGCTGACCGTTTTGAGTCTGGCCTTGTTGCTGCTGGTTTTGACCATTTTGACCGTTTTGGCCTCCTTGATCTTGTTGGGACTGGTCGCCTTGTTGACCACCTTGTTGGCCACCTTGTTGTTGCTGACCTTGTCCGTTATCCTGCTGCTGACCTTGCTGACCTTGCTGACCTTGCTGACCTTGGCCTTGTTGTCCGGATTGACCAGACTGACCTTGTTGACCACCTTGTTGACCTTGCTGTGAGCCTTGACCTTGTTGACCTTGTTGTCCTTGTCCTTGTCCTTGACCTTGTCCCTGACCTTGTCCTTGACCTTGTCCTTGACCTTGTCCCTGACCTTGTCCTTGACCTTGTCCCTGACCTTGTCCTTGACCTTGTCCTTGACCTTGTCCTTGACCTTGTCCTTGACCTTGTCCTTGACCTTGTCCTTGACCTTGTCCCTGACCTTGTCCTTGACCTTGTCCTTGACCTTGTCCTTG
>Ga0181583_10001375_pt1 | contig 17978 bp, 18 predicted proteins | sample 071ome_31_FD_132461 | JGI IMG/M metagenome (GOLD analysis project Ga0181583, IMG submission 132461) | Coastal salt marsh microbial communities from the Groves Creek Marsh, Skidaway Island, Georgia - 071405CT metaG (megahit assembly) | ecosystem: Environmental > Aquatic > Marine > Intertidal... | reverse complement strand
GATCTCGTACCCCTCCGCCGGCGCTGCTGGCATCCCGGAAGTCGCGAGAAGCATCTTTGCTTCATAAAGCCGGTCTGCAGGTACGAGAATGACCGCTCCGGAGCTACCCAGGGAGTATTCGATATTGGATCCGGCCAGTATATCGAGCACCTGGGCCTGTTCCTGGAGCGGCAGCCCCGCTTCAAGCTGGCGCCAGTTGGGCTCCTGAGTCCACAGGATTGACGCCAGCGCGAGCGCGACCGCAGCGGCAAAGCCCGCGAGGGCAATGAGCTGTCTTACAACGGGAATCGCGCTGAACGCGCGAAATTGGTCTAGGACCCTTCCCACGACGCCTAGATTTGCTGCCGCGCCGCGATCGATTTGACTCTCAGCCATGCTCTCTTTCCCTCGTCCTTGAGGTCTTCCCTTGGCGCTCGGCTATACCTAGCACCGTTGCCCCTGCTCACCCTCGGTTTACAAAGGCATATTCATAATGTCGCGATAAGCCCCGAGCAGCTTGTTCCGAGTTTGATTGACGGCTTCGAAAGCCAGGCCCGCCTGCTCAGCGGAGATCATGGCTTGTGCTAGGGATACGTTAGGGTCGCCGCGGAGATAGGCGCTGGCTTCCGCAGCAGAGGTTTGCTGCTGGGCATTTACGGAGCTAAGCGCGTTTTGCAGAAGCTCTCCAAAGGCGCTTCCGCGGGCGACTGCTTCATCGGTCCCCGGAGCTACGGCCGCCCCAGCATTTGCGGCGAGGGCCCGTAGCTGGGCGACGGATGCGTTGATCATTGGGCTGTCCAAGGTCCTATCCTCCCATGAAGCTTGCGCGTCGTTTAGTTGACGCCCGTGGGCTGCAGAGGAAGTAATGCTAAGGACGTGCCAGCTTTTCTTTTTTGTTTATTATTAGGGAGTTAGGCTGTACGGGGTTCCTAGCGTCATTTTCTAGACGCTTAGCGCCCAGTGCCGAGGGCATAGCGACGCATTTTTTCTACGAGGGTGGTTCGCCTGAGTCCAAGGACCTCCGCTGCTCTTGCTACGACCCAGTGCTCTCTGTCCAGGGCCTGCTCAATCAGGCGTTTCTCTACGGCCATAAGATGGGACTTTAGACTGATTCCCGATGGTGGTAGCTCTACCGGATCCGAGGGCGGTGTGGAAGTTTCGTCGGCCTTGGGGGGGGGCGCTTGGGGCGCAGCCTCTCTTGTTCGGCGGAGGGGTTGAGGTGACTCATGGACTAAGGTGGCTGCGTCGATGCCTGCTGCTTCAAGAAAGGCCGCGGGTAGATGACACACATCGACCCTGCTATTCGGATAGAGGATCACCAGGCGCTCGACAAGATTAGACAACTCTCTAACGTTGCCCGGCCATGGATAGGCCGATAACACCTTTAGCGCGTCGTCGGAAAAATCTAGCCCTGGCTCACCGTCGGCAACCTTCCGATCAACGAGATCATTAAGAAGAATAGGAAGATCCTCCCGGCGCTCCCGTAACGGCGGAACCTCAATGGGGAAAACATTGATACGGTAGTAAAGATCCTCTCGGAAGACCCCCTTTGCGATCTGCGCCGTCAGGTCACAGTGCGTTGCGGCCAACACCCGGACGTCTGCTCTGAGCGGCTTCGTTCCTCCGACCCGCTCGTAAACACGCTCCTGCAAAACCCTGAGCAGCTTAACCTGCATCATGAGCGGCATATCCCCAATCTCATCAAGAAAGAGCGTCCCCCCCTCTGCCATCTCAAAACGACCCTTACGACTTGAGACCGCTCCCGTAAAAGCGCCCTTTTCGTGGCCAAAGAGCTCAGACTCAAGCAGATCACTGGGAATGGCCCCGCAGTTCACCGCGACAAAAGGCCCGTGTGAGCGATCAGAGCGATAATGGATGTTGCGAGCGACAACCTCCTTGCCAGCGCCTGTCTCTCCGGTTATCAGAACCGTCGCCTGAGAGGGCCCGGCATGCTCAATGGCCTCGCGAACCCTACAGATCGCCTCCCCTTCTCCGACCAGCAGCCGAAACAATCCAGGGTCCCGCATCTGGGGCTTGTGCTGCTCTTCGGGAAAGGTGTCGCTATCGCGCTGGGCGCGGGCCCGGGAAAGGAGCTCCGTAAGATCGATCAATCTGGGAGGCGTCGGGAGCGATCCAAGGTAATGGCTCTCCGGGACCCTTTCCATGAGTTCGGTTTCCACGCAGCAATCCTCAAAAATGGCCACCGGCGCCTCTGAGAAACTCGCCTCCATTGAGGTCAGGAGGGCGTCAAGGGAGAGCTCCCTTCCTAAATCTCCAATCACGAGCAGCGTGAGGGGCTCGGGAGATGCAGCAAGAGGAAGCTGATCAACGCGGGAAACCAGTTCGGCCTTATAGGACAAGGACTCCAACAGGGAGCACAACCAGAGGCCACGCTCCATGCGCACATCAACAATCCGAATTCGACCGAAGGATGCCGCGGTTGCTTCGCTCGCCGCCCTATTGCCACGTAACCCTGATTTGGACATTAGCCACGCCTCCATGCGTCGCTGGATTGACAGAACCCTATGGCCAAAATATTGACAGGTCGTGACCGTGTTTTAAATCAGGGTTTACCCTATGTTTTCGGTATTTTTATCCTATTTCGCCCTTAAAAACGTCAAAAACCGGTCAAAACTGCCGCGTGAGTCAATTTTTTCTACGAAAACGCAAAGGCCCAGCTACGCTGGGCCTTTGGGGTCCTAAGAGAGGTGGTTCCCCCCGGGGGCCAGGCGACCCCCGAGGGAAACCGGCTGCAGCAGGACCAATTACTGCAGCAGGGACAACACACTCTGCGGCGCCGCATTCGCCTGGGCGAGCGAGGACAACCCCGCCTGCTGGAGAATTTGCGCGCGAGTGAGATTTGCCGTTTCCGCGGCATAGTCCGCATCGCGAATTCGCGAGCGCGCCTCGGAAAGATTCTCTCGGCTGGTCGAGAGCACTTCGATCACGTTCTCAAGGCGATTCTGAATGGCCCCAAGGTTCGCCCGCATGGACGTCACCTGGTCGATTGCCGTGTCGAGTACCGCCAAAGCGCTGTTGGCGCCATCTCGAGTGGTCACGGAGATATCAGCAACGGAGCGATCCTCATTGCTTTGAGTAACGCCAGACAGCTTAAGATCGTCAAGCGTGGTCCCGGAGCCCGTAACGGTGAATGGCTTGCCGGACGCATCAGCAAGAACCAGTTCGCCATCATCGTTGATGCTTGCCTGAATGCCCGTGTCAGACATTTTTGCGTTAATGGACTGAACAACGTCCTCAACGGTTTCAGCGGCGCTAAGGTCAATGGCCACCGCCTGGCTGCCGTCGGCGCCGCCCGTAAGGGTCAGGGTGCCCAAGGAATTAATGTTGGCTGGCGCCGCCGACCCCTCCAATACTCGGAAAGTATTCTTTAGCTCCGTTGCGGTAGCATTGACCCCCGAGATCCCAAGCGTTTGACCCCGCTCAGCCCCGACCTGGAAGTTGAGCGTCCCTATGGAACCATCAAGGATGCTCCGGCCATTGAACGTGGTTCCATCGGCCACCCGCGCAACCTCTTCAACCAGCTGCTGAACCTCCTCGTTAATCGAGGCGCGGTTCTCCGCGGTGTTCGAGTCATTCAAGCTCTGCACGGAAAGTTCTCGAATTCGCTGAAGCGCATTAGAAATAACGCCAAGCGCCCCCTCCGCCACCTGCGCAAAGGAGATTGCGTCGTTGGCGTTGCGCTCCGCGATCGTTTGCCCGCGAATTTGAGACGTGAAGCGCTCAGAGATTGCAAGTCCGGCCGCATCATCCTTTGCACTGTTGATCCTAAGCCCCGTGGAGAGACGCTCAATGGCCGTCCCGAGGCTCGCCTCGTTAGACGCCACGTTACGCTGGGCGGTAAGGGAGAGAATGTTTGTGTTGATCAGGATGGCCATAGTGGTCACTCCGTTTGGTCCAAAGAAGACCCCCTGTCCCGGGGGGTGTGGCGGCCCTAGACATGCCCGCTACAAAGAAGTTATCGGCGACCCTCGCCATTCCTTAAGCCTTAGCTCAAAATAAAAAAGGCCTGGAAAACCAGGCCTTTTGAACGACGAAGCCGCAGCTACCCGAGCAGCGACAGCACTGCCTGGGGTGACGCATTCGCCTGCGCCAGGGCAGCGAGGCCGGACTGCTGAAGAATCTGCGCGCGGGTCAACGCCGCCGTTTCCGCAGCATAATCGGCATCGCGAATGCGAGACCGGGCCGCCGACAGATTCTCCTCCTGCACCCGACCGATCTCGATGACGTTCTCGAAACGGTTCTGCACCGCACCAAACGAGGCACGCAACGACGTCGCTTGATCGATGGCAGTGTCCAGCACCGCTAGAGCGCTATTCGCTGCATCACGATCTTTGACGTTAACGCCGGCTACGGAACGAAATTCCGTCGTGTCCGTTGTAGCGTTAAGACCGATCGCGCTCAGGCTCCCCGTACCTCCAAGCGTAGGGCCAGTGCCTGACGAATCCGCCAACACAATTGCCCCCCCCTCTAAGGTTGCTTGAACACCGGTGTCAGCGAGCTTTGCATTAATAGCATCAACAATGCCGTCGCTCGTTGTCACCCCGGTCAAATCGATTTCCACCGCCTCGCTTCCGGGGGCGCCGCCGGTGATCGTGAAGGTACCTCCTAGCTCCTCCGCGTAATCGGCATTGCCACCCGTAAGCGCCCCGACGGCGCCTCCCGTTTTGATCGCGAATGACTGACCAAGGGTTCCGGCCCTCGCATCGACGCCCGATAGCCCAATGGACTCGCCTCGCTCGGCGCCGATCTGGAAGTTCTGAACCCCAGTCGATCCGTCAAGAATGAGCCGGTTGTTGAAGGTGGTCTCCTTCGCAATCCGATCAATCTCAGCGGAGAGCTGCTGAACCTCCTCATCGATGGCCGCACGGTTATCCGCGGTGTTCGAATCGTTCAAGCTCTGCACGGAGAGCTCTCGAATTCGCTGAAGGTTACGCCCTATGACGTCAAGCGCCCCCTCCGCCACCTGGGCAAACGATATGCCGTCGCTGGCGTTTCGAACCGCTTGGTTGAGGCCCCGGATGCTTGAGGTAAAGCGCTCCGTTATGGCGAGGCCCGCTGCGTCATCTTTTGCGCTGTTGATTCTTAAGCCCGTCGACAAGCGCTCGATGGCAACCCCAAGATCCTCCCGGGTATTGTTCATCGCCCGCTGAGACGAGAGCGAAAGTACGTTGGTGTTGACTGTCATGACCATAGGTCACTCCTTCCTTTGGTTGATGGAACTTTCGTAGACGAACTCCTTAGGGGAACTTCCCCGATAATCTTTGGAGGACGAGCCCAGCCGTCTTCGACTAACGGCGTCAGTCTTAACGGCTGAGCCTCCCTGATGGTGTCTCCTACCCCAGAAGCGAGAGGACCGCTTGGGGCGCCGCATTAGCCTGCGCCAGGGACGCAAGGCCCGCCTGCTGAAGGATCTGCGCTCGGGTTAGGGCCGCCGTTTCTGCCGCATAGTCGGCGTCGCGGATACGGGATCGAGCCGCAGAAAGGTTCTCCTCCTGGACTCGCCCAATCTCGATGACGTTCTCGAAGCGGTTCTGCACCGCACCAAAGGAGGCGCGCAGGGACGTCGCCTGATCGATCGCCGTATCCAGAACCGCCAAGGCACTGTTCGCAGAATCCCGATCCCTGACGTTTACCGTGGACACACTGCGGAATTGATCGCTTCCATTAGCGCCGGCGCTGAGACCAAGCGCCGTGAGCACCGGACCGTCTCCCCCTAGGGTGAATTGGTTGCCGGAGCTATCGGCGAGGCGAAGCTGACCGCTGTCATTGATCGATGCTTGAACCCCCGTCTCAGAAAGCTCTGCGTTGATTGCGTCAACGACGCCCTCCGCAGTGGTTACGGCACTGAGATCGATGGAGACGGTCTGGCTACCCTCAGCCCCCCCCGCGATGGTGAGGCTGCCATTGAGGGTGAGCGCTCCGGTGGTCAGGTCTGCCGTCCCGTTTGCGACGGTAAAGTTCTGACCTAGCGTCGAGGCTCGGGCGTCCACGCCAGAGAGGCCGAGGGCTTCGCCTCGTTCAGCGCCAATTTGGAAATTTAGGACCCCCGTCGAGCCGTCTAGGATCAGGCGGTTATTGAAGGTCGTTTCCTTTGCGATTCGGTCAATTTCGGCAGTTAGCTGCTGGACCTCTTCATCGATTGCGGCTCGGTTCTCAGCGGTATTCGAGTCATTCAAGCTCTGAACCGCAAGCTCGCGAACCCGCTGAAGATTTCGTCCAATGACGTCGAGAGCGCCCTCCGCCACCTGGGCGAAGGATATGCCGTCACTGGCATTTCGCACGGCCTGGTTAAGGCCCCGGATGCTTGAGGTAAAGCGCTCCGAAATCGCCAGGCCGGCGGCATCATCCTTCGCGCTGTTAATCCTCAGGCCGGTAGATAGGCGCTCAATGGCTACGCCCAAATCTTGGCCCGTGCTATTCATCGCACGCTGCGATGAGAGCGACAACACATTGGTATTCACTGACATGACCATAGGTCACTCCTTTTAGTTTTGATAAAGCATTGAGAATTCTTAGAGCTCTAGGCTTCTCCAAGCGGACGATTCCATGGCGGTTCGTACCTCTACCTGGGAGGCTTGCCTCAGGCGCTTTAGCTCCCGAATGATGGGGTCGCGAAGCTGCCATGCTCCGGCTCGATTAACACCGCAGCCACCCTCGTTCTCTTTTCCGCCGTAAAAGTAAATGCGCTGTCTGACCATGGCTTAGGCCACTCCAAAGGTTTTGACCCGCTCCGGGTTTATTTCGCTCCAGGCTTGCGCTATGGGACCGACGAGGTCTGAACACTCTTCTACGATGCCCTGGTCATTGCGGAGGTTTGCTTCTAGGACTCTCCGCTCAAGGTATTCGTAAAGCGCGTCTAAGTTATTGGCGAGCTCCCCACCGTCCTCGATGACGGCGCCTCTTAGAGCGGCGATAATCGATGCGGCCCGTCCGAGGGCGAGCCCTTTGCTGTGACGATCGCCGTGGCGCATCGCGCCTTTTGCCTGAGCCAGTCGGTCCAGTAGGGCCGAGAACAGGATCTCGATGAGGCGGTGCGGCGAAGCATCCTGAATGGCAGCTTGGGCACCCACAGCCTTGTAGTGTTTTGTTGCAACAGACATTGGTTTGCTCCTCTACTGGGTTAGGGTCCCGCCTTGATCGATTTCTGTTTTAAGTTCACGCCAAGCGAGGGTCCTTTTGCTGGGCACGATCACATCCCCATCGCGGTCGGAACCGCATCAAAGGCGATCTCATCCCACGCCGACGCAACGGGCTCGAGCAGTCCAATGCACTCATCGATCGTTCCTTCGTCATTGCGATAGCTGGCTTTGAGCAGCTGATCGGTCACGTAGGCGTAAAGGCCGGAAAGGTTTTCCGTGATCTCACCGCCCTCTTTGCTCAGGGCGTCTTGGAGGCCGCCGATAATGGCAATGGACTTTCCAATGAGTTCCGCCTTCCCCTGAAGGTCTCCCCGAGCAATCGCGCCCTTCGCGCTCGCCATCCGGTCGAGCGCGCCTCGGTAGAGAAGCTGAATCAGGCGGTGTGGTGAGGCGTCCTGAATTCCGCCTTGAGCTCCGCATTTGGCGTATTGCTTCAGTGCTACTGACATGGTCCTTCTCCTTGGGTCCTCAACCAGCGTCCCGACTGGTCGTTTTTTTGAGACAAACCTTCCCCGTGATGGAGGCCTCGCTCCATCGCTGTGAAATCGATTTCGGAAGTTTTCTTGCGCTAGCTAGCGCGGGTTTTCTTGGTCACGCGGATCCCCCCGGTGCAAGGCCACCAAGCTGAGCACTGAGGAAGCTTCGAGTTTGATTCATGCCGGCTAGGAGGGAGTCCAGGGCGCTGAACTCTCGAAAGTATCGGGCTTCCACGCGAGCCATCCGTAGATTCAGCCGCTCTCTCTGGTCATCGATGGCCTCTAGGCGGCTTTCTAGCCCTTCAATTCGAGCGGCCACAAGACTGTCGTTTCCATCAAAGCGGTCAAAGGTGGCTTCCATTTGGTCGCTCAGCTTTTCGAAGAACGCGTTTACACTCGCAGGGTCAGTTTCAATCGCGCCTTCTAACTCATCACTGCTCAGGGATATCTTTCCCGAGGCGTCCGTTCGCACACCCAGCTCGACGAGGCTGTTGAAACCCGGGCCATCACTCTGTACCAGCAGGGTGGAGCTGAGAGCACTCTGGAGGCTTCTTAAGGTGCTTTCCCCCAAGAGCGCCCCCTTCGCGCCGGTGTCCTGGTTAAACACAGTGTTTTTTCTGATGGTCTCTCCCAGGGCGTTGTAGGCGGTGATGAATTCGTCTAACGCCTTACCACTCGCACTGGTATCTGCCTTGATCTCAATGGTTTCCGGCGAGGATGTGGTCTCCTTCAGGGTCAGCGTGATGCCCTCAAGAACGTCGGAGAACTGATTCGTTTCCCGGGAGATTGCCAGCCCATTTAGGCTGATCTCTGCATTTGCTGGGGAAATAAGGGTCGTAAAGGTGTCCAGACGGGAGAGGTCTGGGTTAGACCCGCCGCCCCCCGAACCCGCGTTTCCGCTGTTTCCAGGCGCGGGGGTCGTCACCACGGAGATGGTCTGGGTGCTGCCGGTCTCCGTCCCCGTAAGCACGAGGCGCTCGCCCGTTCCATCATTAATAATCGTTGCCTCTACCGCGAGGTCCGTTTGATTAATGGCATTCTTCAGATCTTCTAGGGTGTTGGCACCATTATTCATGGAAATGTCCACGGAGGGCGCGGTCCCAACGGTAAGCGTAACGGTCCCGACGCCCAGCACCTCATCGCGGCTTGCAAAGGGGTCGCTCGCGATGGACGCACTCCGGGCCAGTTGATTCACCTCCACGGCAAAGCGACCTTCCTGAGCACTAGCACTTGCGCTCACCGTGATGGCGTCAGTAGTGGTCGGATTGGCAGTTTTGCCGATCGTCAGGCCCCTTAAGCCCTCCATCGCCTGGATAAATTCCGCCAGCTGCCCCTTAAGCGTGCCGTACGCCGACAGCTTGGTCGTCACGGTGGATTCCGCCTCCCGAAGCCTTCGGTCCGGGGAGGCACGGTCAGCGGCGGCGAGCTGCCGAGCAATGGAGGCAGCATCAATGCTGTTTCCGCCAAAGGATGAGATCCCGCCCATGATAGCTCCTATGCCTCTTCGTCTAAAAACAGGCCCCGAAGAATTTCGGCGGCAGCTTGAAACCGATCGAGCTTTTCAGCGAGCTCCCGGAGCTCCTCTTGCGTGATTTCACGAAGGACCACCTCTTCTCCCTCTTCGCGGAGAAGGACGACATCTTCGTCGGGGCGCTCCCCAGCCACCTTCTCGAAGCTTAGGGCAGGACCCCCGTTTTCCCGGAGCCCAGCAAGGCGTTCCAGAATGGTCTCCAGCGCGGGGCCTTCGCTCTGTGCCTGGTTTTTGGGTGCCGGCCCTTCTACCACGGGCGTCGCACGGAGGGTCTGAATGGGCGCGGCCTCGCGCTGATCGCGAGCAAGAGGGGCGTCAGCGTCGGCACCGGGCCGCACGGCGACGGCAGAGCTCAGGGGGGTAATTGCGTTGCTATCCATGCCGTTCTCCCTTGGGCGGTTCCCTCGCCCTCCCCCCTGTTATCGGCTAACCGGGGTCGTTTCTTAAGCCATGGCCGAGTGCATGATGCAGACACGGCCTTAAGGGACTTAACGGCCAGCGGCGAGGAAACTTAAGGAGGGTTTTGGAGCACGGCCCATTGCGGAGCAGCGGTGATGCCGGCCCCAGACGGGGCCGGACGGCAGCTTAGCGAAGGTAGTTAAAGAGGCTGAGATCGGCGATGCGGGTGAACGCGCTTTGAGCGGCCTGGAGCGCCACCAGCTGCTGCTGAAAGGCGGTGATGGCAGATACGAAGTCAAGGTCATCAATAACGGATTTTTGAGCCTCAAGCTCTAGGCGCCGAGCCCCCTGAATGCTGGCCTCCGCATCCAGCGCCCCCAGCTTCGCGCCAACCACTGAGCGGGAGGTCGAAATTTGATCTTCCGCGGAGGCAAGCTGACCCTGGGCACTTTGCAGAATGTTCTGAAAGCGGGCTTGGCTTGCGCTATCGCTTCGAGGCTCATCGACAGCCACGAGTAGTTCGTCATAAACAGAGAAGAAATCAAAGGTCGCGCCTGCTTCGAGGGTGACCGAGTCTCCGTCCGCGGGAGCGCCCTCAAAGGGGACCTCGGCGCCCGTGAGACGTAGCAGCCCTTGCTCGTAGGGGACGGTCTCTTCCGTTCCGTCCCCGTAGGTGAGCTTTACCGTTCCCGTTTCGTCGCCCGTCATGGAAAAGGTCGCTGTAACCGGACCGTCTATACTCCCATTCGGCGGCACCAACCGGGGCTCACCAATGATTGCCGTACCCTGATTGCCATCCCCGACGCTCAGCGTTAAGGGGGCACTGCTCGGAACCCGCTCAAAAAGCGTCTTTCCCGTCGGGGATAGCTGCACCGTTCGGCCAATGCCGATTTGCACCTCTCGCTGAGCTTCGGTGCCGAGATAGGTCACCTTTCCATCGTTATCTACCGTAAAGGCTTCAGGAATGTCCGCAGTCCCGGCAAAAAGCGCTTCCCCCGTTGGCGATCGTTCGTTCGCAATGGAGAGCGCCTGAGCCTTCAAAGCAGCTATTTCCGTGCGAATCCCGGGAGCGTCTGTCTCTGAGAGAATGCCACTTCCAAGCCCTACGGCAAGCTCTCGAAGCCGCTGCAGGTTTTCCGTCAGCCCCGCCATGGCGGTTTCTTCCACCTGGAGCCGGCTCTTTGCAGCACTTTGGTTGCGCTCAAAGCGGGCAAGCTGATCCAACCCCGCGCTCAAACGAAGGCTGGTCTCAGCATTGACCGGATCCTCGCTGGGTCGAAGACGCTGCTGCCCGCCAGAGAGCCGTTGCTGACTCTCAAGAACCCGCGCCTGGGCGGTACCAAGGCTTTGCGTGCCCCCCTGGAAGAGCTGTTGCGTGGCGATTCGCATCGCGTCCTACCTCACTGCCGTTAGGATTGTTTGAAAGATGGTGTCGGCTACGTTGATGATCCTGGCCGCCGCTTGATAGGCCTGCTGAAAGCGGATGAGGTCAGCAGCCTCCTCATCCAAATTCACCCCCGCGAAGTTTTCGCGCCGAGCCGTCGCATCCGTGAGCGACAGCTGAGCCACCTCCTGAGCCGCCTGGGCTTGTCGGCTGGCAGCCCCCGCCTTGCCCACAAGCTCGGCGTAGGCCTCAGAGGCGCGCTCCCCGGTGGCAAAAACCGCCACATCCGCGCCGATCAGGGCCGCCTGCCCGCCGTCGGCTGCGCCCACAGAGACAGGGGGACTACCCTCCCCTCGGTTAAACGCAAGGCCATCAGCGGACTGGGGCCCGAGTTCAAGACGACCAGCCGCCGTTAAAAGGGGGTCGAGGCTAAAGCGGTCGCCGTCGTCAAGCGCGCCGTCTACCTCTATGGAAAGGCCTGCCGGGCGGGTGGCTTCAAGGTCAGCTTCCGTGCCCCGAAAGATCTCGAGGCCGTCCCGCTGGCGCGTAAGCACCAGATCAACGCCGCTCTTTTCTAGGAAATAGGCCTCGGGGAGCAGCTTATCGGCTTCCCCCACCGTCACCGCGACGGTCCCGCTTCCGGTGTTGCGGGGATCGGCCAGAGCGTCCGTTTGCTCGTTTGCTCCGAGGAACAGGTCTCCGCCGGCAGCGCCGGCAGCGGTAAAGCCCTGCCGATGGAGTTCATTGGAACGCCCCGCCAAGGCCTCTGCGAGCCGACCAAGCTCCCTGCGAAGGGGGAGCAAGGTGTTTTCCTTTGCAGAAAGCAGTCCGCCCAAGCGCCCCTTCTCAAGGGCGAGCGCGGGGTCTCGGCCGCTACCCTCAAGCTCAAGCGTAGGGGCAAAGGGACCAACCCCAGGATTTGCCTGGCTTAGAGCAAAGCGCTCCTCTCCCCGAATCAGAGCCAACCCGGAAGGCAGGAAGATATCTACCTGGCCCCCTGCGCCCTCTCGCACTTCGATCTCAACTTCAAAGGAGAGTTCGCTCAATAGCTGCTCCTGCCGATCCTCAATGGAAGGGCTCACGCCGGAGACTTGAATGATTTTGTTAAGCCCGGCCAGCTGTTCCGTAAGGAGATTGACGCGATCCGTCGTTCCCTCCAGCTCCATGCGCATCGCTTTTTCAAGGTCTGCGAGCTGGTTATCTAACGCTTTGAAACGAGCCGCCAGGGCGCGCGTTTCCTCCAGGGCGGCGGCTCGAACGCCACGCACCGTTGGTTGGGCGGCCAGGTCAGAAAAGGCGTCTTGAAAGCGACTGATCGCCGATCCCAGACCCCCATCTCCCGGAGCGATGGCGCTTTCCACGGAGCTTAGGAAGGTCGTTTGCGCCTGCGCCGCCCCCGCCTCTTGTTGGGCGCGTCGCACCGCATCCGTGGTCCATTGGCTGTAGCTGCGCTCTATGCGAGAAATATCGACGCCGCCCCCGGCGCCCTGACCGGTGGTGAACTCGATCCGCTGGCGCGCGTAGCCTGGCGTATTCACATTGGCAATGTTCTGCCCAACGGTAGCTAGCGCCTGCTGGTTCGCCTTAAGGGCGGAGCTTGCAACTCCGAAAAGGCCGCTCATTGCTGCCCTACCTCAGGGGAGAGGGCGGAACGGCGCTCGAGCTGCCGCACCAGCGCTTCGGCAATTCCAAAATCTCCACTCCTGGCGAGATCCTGAGCGAGCTGCTGATCCGCCAAGTCCCGGAAGGTCCCCTCCTGCGCACTTGAGAAGAGGCCGTCCTCGGGCACGGTTTTTCGCATCTCACTCAGCATTTGCTGGATGAAGAGCCCTTCAAACTGCTCCGCCGCTTCCCTCAGCGCAGCGCCCTGGGAGGGACCCTTCGCCGCGAGCTTGAGATCGGCCAACGCCCTCGGCTCGAAAGCCAGCTGGGCGCGGGCTAGGGCGAGATCGTTCATGCTCACCTCCTAGATGACTACAAGCTCAGCGCGAAGCGCGCCGGCTTGCTTGAGGGCTTGAAGGATGGCGACCAGATCACTGGGGGCGGCGCCAACGCGATTAACCGCCTCCACAAGGCTGTCGAGGGAGACCCCTGGGTCAAGGGTGAACATGCTCCCCGCGCCCCCCTCTTCTACCTCCACCGTGCTTTGCGGCACCACCACCGTTTCACCCTGCCCAAAAGGCCCCGGCTGGCTAACGGATAGCTGCTCTGAAATCTTTACGACCAGGGAGCCATGGGCGACCGCCGCGGGTGTGATGCGAACGTTTTGGCCAATGATGACGGTCCCGGTACGCGCTGAAACGACAACCCGCGCCGGAGCGGCCCCGGGAACAAAAGTGAGGTTGTGAAGCGCGGACACGAAGGCAACGGGGCTCGGAGCGCTTTCTGGAATGCGCACGGACACCGCCCCTGCGTCCACGGGGACCGCCGTGTCTGGGCCAAAGGCGCCGTTGATCGCGTCTGCCATATGCAATGCGGTCGTGAAATCCGCCTGATGGAGCGTGAGGGTTAAAGCGCCATCGGGGGTGAAGGCCAGCGCTCGATCGCGCTCGACCGTCGCGCCCCCAGGCACCCGCCCTACGGATGGGATATTGGCCGTTATCCTTGATCCATCCGCCCCCTCCGCGTCGAAGCCACCAACCACGAGGTTCCCTTGGGCCAAAGCGTAAACCTTTCCATCCGCGCCCTTGAGAGGCGTCATCACGAGAGTGCCCCCGCGAAGGCTCTTCGCATTGGCGATGGATGAAACGGTGACATCCAAAGCTTGCCCCCGGCGCGCGAAGGGCGGCAGGTCTGCGGTGACCATCACCGCAGCGACATTGTTGAGCTGGAGCTGCACGCCCTGAGGAACGGTGATTCCAAGCTGTATCAACATGTTCTGGAGGCTTTGAACCGTAAAAGGCGCCTGGATCGTCTGGTCTCCCGTGCCGGCAAGGCCTACCACGAGGCCATAACCGACCAGCTGGTTGTTTCTAATGCCATCAATCCCAGCGAGGTCCTTGATGCGGTCCGCCGCCGCCCAGCCTGGCGCCAACCCAACCAGCGTAAGCGCCACGATTCCGGCCAACTTTTGAAGCGCCATGGGAGTCTCCTGAATGCCTAAAGGGGCCAGAGGGGGGACTGGAAGAACCGCGTGAGTAGCCCGGCTCGGTTCGCGTCGGCGAGCATGCCCTCGCCCCCATAATGGATATAAGCGTTGGCGACCCGCTGCGAGAGAACGGTGTTATCAGGCCGAACATCCTCCGGGCGAACGATCCCCTCAAGCTGGATAAACTCCCGCCCCTGGTTGATGCCGATCCACTTCTCGCCGCGCACCAGAAGATTGCCGTTCGTTAGGACGTCGGCGATGGTCACGGTGATCTCGCCGCTAAGCTCGTTGCTTTGGTCTGCAGATCCGGTCCCCTGAAAATCAACGGAGCCGTCCACCGCCTGCGCATCTAGGCTGAGGTAGCCTGAGGCCGTTGCGGCAATGCTGCTGCTCTTTCCAGCGCTGGCGTTTGAGCTCTTTCGGGCATCGGTCCGCTCGCTCAGCAAAATCGTGATGGTGTCACCGATGCCTCGAGCCTTGGCGTCCTCAAACAGTAGAAGCGCATGCCCCGCTTGATACAGCCCGCCCTTGTTTTCCTCTGCCGGGCGTGCCGGCACAGGCATGGTTGGCCGGAAGTCCCGGCCCCGATAGGGAGGGGTTACGGCGGTGCATGCCGTCGCCAGGATGCTGGCGGTCATGAGCATGGCAATGGCTTCTAAGCGCCGTCCCGTGAAAAGGCGGCTCCGCTGAGCGGAGCCTTCGCGTGCGTCCCTGCTGCGCGAATTCATCTTATTCTCCTTACAGACGCTGATTGAGGGTCTGTAGCATTTGATCGGCGCTGGCGATGGCCTTCGAGTTCATCTCGTAGGCCCGCTGCGTTTCGATCATATTGACCATCTCTTCGACGGTATTGACGTTGGAGGTCTCCAAGGCACCCTGCATGAGTGCCCCAAGACCGGTAAGGGCCGGAGTCCCTACCTGGGGGGCCCCACTGGCTCCGCTCTCAAGGAACTGGTTGTCGCCAATCGCTTCGAGGCCTGCGGGGTTGATGAAATCCGCCAGCTGAATGGCTCCGATTGTCGATGCGTCGGGCTGTCCCGGAAGCTGCGCGCTTACAATGCCGTCCACGCCAACGGTAATGCTTTGGGCATCGGGCGGAATCACAATGGCCGGCTGCAGATCGTAGCCATTAGCCGTGACGAGCCGACCCTCGCGACTTACCTGAAAGCTTCCATCCCGGGTGTAGGCCTGGCTTCCGTCAGGCCTAAGGACCTGAAAAAACCCTCGCCCATTAATTGCCATGTCGAAGGTATTCCCCGTTTGCACCACATTGCCCTGGGTAAAGATCTTCTGCGTAGCCACGGTTCGAACCCCCGTGCCCATGGAAAGGCCTGAAGGAAGCTGACTGTTCTGTGAGCTTTGCGCCCCCACCTGCCTGAGGTTTTGATACATCAGATCGGAAAAGGCGACCCGGCCACGCTTAAAACCATTCGTGTTTACATTTGCCAAATTGTTGCTGATCACCCCCATGCGCGTTTGCTGCGCATCGAGGCCCGTTTTTGCGATCCAAAGCGCTGGATTCATCGCTTTTCTCCTTAACCTTGTCGGAGCAGCCGGTCGCTGCCCTCATCTAGGGTGCGGGCCGCATTCATGAGCTTCATCTGCGCCTCGAACTGCCGAGCCAGATCCATCTGCCGGACCATCGCACCCACGGCATTGACGTTGCTTCCTTCAAGGGCACCGGCCACCACCTTGACCTCTCCGGCGGGATCCGCGGACTCACCGTTGATCAAGGCAAGAAGGCCATCGTCCCGCTTAACAACCTGCTCCGGTTCAGGATTGACCAACCGAAGCCGCCCTACTTGCGCTAACTGAGCGCCCCCGGCGCCCCGAGGACGAACCGAGATCGTTCCGTCATCGCCGACGACAATCTGCTCGAAGGGCGGCAGCGCCAGCGGTCCCCCGTCCCCAAGGACGAGAAGGCCCTCGGAGGTGCGCAGAAGCCCGGAAGGGTCCACCTGAAAGGCGCCGGCGCGGGTATAGGCCTCTTCGCCGCCAGAGGTCTGAACGGCGAAGAGCCCAGGGCCTTCGATCGCTACATCGAGCGGGTTTCCCGTCGTCATGATCGGACCGGGCGTCAGGTCGACACCCCCGGGACGCAGCGCGCTAAAGCTTCGAGAGGCGTAGCCTGGACCACTCACGGAAAGGCTCATGGCGGACTGAAGGTCACCGCGAAAGCCATCGCTACTGGCGTTGACCAGATTATTGGTCGCCAGCGCCTGAACGCGCTGGGTTTGCCGAGCAGCGGCCATAGCCATAAAAAGCATGCGGTCCATAAGCTAGCCTCCCTTAGGCTTCCAATCCCTAGCGGCCTAGGTTGATCGCCGTCTGGGTGATCTGATCGTTCGTGCTGATCACCTTCGAGGCCGCCTGGAAGTTCCTCTGCGCTGTAATCAGCCGCACAAGTTGCTGGGAGATGTCGACGTTCGAGGTTTCGAGGCCCCCGGCCTGGATCAGACCAAAGGTTGACGTGCCCGCCTCGCCAAGAATGGCCTCGCCGGAGTCCGGAGTCGGAATGAAGGTATTACCCCCGCCGGCTCGAAGCCCCTGGTTGTTTCCAAAGGTGGCCAGCGCGATTTTGCCGAGGGGGGTCGTCAGGCCGTTCGTGTAGCCCGCCCGAACAATGCCCTCTTGATCAATCTCCAGGCCCGTCAAGCGGCCCGTGGTGCGACCATCTTGGCTCTGATCGGAAATTGAGAATGCAGATCCGAGCATGGTGGATCCGGCGAGATTGAGATTAAGCGAAAGCGCATCTGCTCCCTGGCCGACTGTTTCAGCCGGGACGTTGAGCGTAAACACGGAAGGATTGGTCGTGAGCTCTCCCGCAGCGCTAAAGGTGAGCGCGATGGGATCTGCATTCACCGGTGTGTTCTGACCGTCGATGTAAGCGTCTACTGCGTAGGTGTTATCGCCGGCGCGGCGCGCGTAGACGGCAATGGAATGGGGATTACCGATGGAGTCAAAAACATTGATGGTCGTTGTGTAGTCGAAGGTTCCCTGATCGTTCGGTTCAATGGGGTTGGTAATGTCGGCTCGGGTAAAGGGGGCATTCAGGTTGGCCCCAGTCCCGTCCTGAAAAGGATTAACCGCCTGATCGGCACGGTAGTTCAGCTTGAGCGTGATGTTACCGGTGGCCTTGGGCGCACCGATGGGGTTCGTGAGCTGGATAGGCTCGAGAACGCCATTACTAAAGCGGATCGTTTCGGTTTCTTCGCTTCCCGCAACTACAGGAAAGGCTTGCACCTGGAGGCCGCCTGCATTGACAAGGAAGCCGTCCTGGTCGAGGAGAAAGGAGCCATCCCGCGTAAAGACGGTGGAGTCCTCGTTAACGTCCTTTAGGGCGAAGAACCCGTCGCCGTTAATGGCAAGGTGAAGATCGCTGTTCGAATCCTCGATCTTTCCCTGGTCGAATTGCTGGGTAATTTTAGCCAAGGCAACACCGTTGCCCGCACTCGCACCAGCTGTACCCTGCGTGTCGGAAAAGACATCCGCAAAGGTGGCCGTGGAGCGTTTGAACCCGGTGGTATTGGCGTTTGCGATGTTGTTGGCGGTCACGTCAAGGTCGGCGCGAGCAGCCTGCAAACCGCTTAGAGCAGTGTTAAAGCTCATGTTGCATCTCCTTATGCAAAAAGGTCGTCACTGACCGATTTACTTACTGGTCTATGCGCCGCACCTGCGCAAGATCGATGGTGCGTTCGTCGTCTAGCTCAAGGCGCAAATCTCCGCTCCCTTGAGCCAGCTCAACTCCTTTGATGACGCTGGCGCTAAATACGCCAACGGCTTCGTTTCTTAGGCCCTGACGGGCAAAGGCCTCTACCCGATAGCTCCCGGGGGGAAGACGGCGTCCATCGTCATCAATTCCTCCCCAGCTCACGTCGAGCAGCCCTTCGTTCTGGGCGCCGAGCTCAATGGTGCGGACGGACCGCCCTTGGCTATCCTTAAGTTGTATTTGCACGGAGGT
>Ga0181583_10001370_pt1 | contig 18018 bp, 7 predicted proteins | sample 071ome_31_FD_132461 | JGI IMG/M metagenome (GOLD analysis project Ga0181583, IMG submission 132461) | Coastal salt marsh microbial communities from the Groves Creek Marsh, Skidaway Island, Georgia - 071405CT metaG (megahit assembly) | ecosystem: Environmental > Aquatic > Marine > Intertidal zone... | reverse complement strand
GCTGCAGACCCAGGTCTCGGATCTGGAGGACCGGGTCGCTCAGGCTGTCGGGGACGTGAACAGCTTGCGGGCGAGGAACGATGACATCGACGGGGAGAAGTCACGGCTTGCGGGGGAGCTGGCTCGGGCTGTGGAGAGCAACAAGGCGCTGTCCCAGGCGTCTGAGGCCTGGCAGCGGGAGGCTCAGTCCCTGTCCGTGGACCGCGACCGCCTCGCGCGCGACGTTGTTGCAGCCGCCAGGGAGCTCTCGGACGTCCGTGCGGCTCTCAAGGCCGAGAAGGGTGGGCTCGAGGGACAGATCGAGGCGCTGGTCGCAAAGTCGGAGGACCTCGCGAAGTCCTACGCGACGCTTGAGAAGGACCTGGCGGGCACGGTTGCGTCTCGCGACGCGCTGGAGGGGAAGGCCGTTGAGCTCGAGGAGGTCCTGCGCGGTGCCCGCTCCGAGGCCAAGGATCTGGAGGCGCAGCGGGACGCGCTCAAGGCCCAGGCCCGTGAGGCGGGGGACCTCCTGGAGGCACTCCAGGAGGCTAACAAGGACCTGTCCTCGAAGCTCGCCGAGGTCGTTGCGTCGCGCGACGCCGCTGTCTCGGAGGCCGCCGGGCTCGCCAGAGAGCTTCTTTCGGAGGTGGAGGGGCTCCGGACGGCGAACGAAGCGCACTCGGCGGATACGGCCGCCGCCGAGTCGCGCGCCGCCGCTGCCGCCGTTGCCTTTGCCACGGAGGAGCTCGGCGCCGCCAAGAGGGCCGCGGCCGCCCTCGAGACCAGGTTGCGGGCTGCCGATGTGCGGTGCACCGAACTTTCGGGCCGCAACGAGGAGCTGGAGCGCGCGGCGGCGGCGAGCGAGGCCGACGCGACCCTTGCGCGGGAGGAGAGCCGTGGCGCGGCGGCCCAGCTTCAGCGGGCCTCTGATTCCCTGGCGCGGGAACAGGCGGCCCTCGCGGCGGCCCGCGCCGACCTCCGGGTGGAGAGGACCGCCCGGTCCGAGGCCGAGCGGGCAGCTGGGGACACGCAGGAGCTCCGGCGCCGCGCTGAAGGCGAGCTGGCGCAGCTTAAGGGACAGATGGAGGTGCTGCGGGGAGAGGTATCGGTGCAGGCGGCGGCGGTCGCCAAGGCCTCCTCCGACCGCGACGCCCTCGTGAAGGAGCTTTCCGGGGCGCGCGAGTCCCTGTCGGCCGCCGGCGAGGAGCTGGAGGCCGCCCGCGGGGCGGCCCGGGCGGCGTCGGAGGAGCTGGCAGCGGCCCGGGCCACCCTGTCCGTCACCGAGGCCGCCCTCTCCGACAAGGAGGAGGTGGCCGCGGAGCTACGGGAGCGGGCCGCGGCGGCCGGGGCCCTGGAGGACCGCGTCGCCGGGCTCGAGGGCCGGCTCCGGGAGAGCGAGGGACGGGGGACCGAGCTTGCGGAGCAGCTCGCCGAGGCTTCGCGGGGGGCCGAGGGGGCGGCGGCGGCGATCGCCGGGCTGGAGGAGGAGCTGGACGCGCGCCGGGCCCGGGCGGAGGAGACGAGCGCGCTCCTGAAGGAGAGCCAGCGCCGCGAGACGGCCGCCCGCCTGGAGCTGGCGTCGCGGGGCGCCGAGGCGGAGGAGGCGCGGGCGGCGGCGGCGGCGCTGGGGGCGGAGCTCGCGGAGGCGCGGGCGCGGGCGGCGCAGGCCGAGGGGGAGCTGCGCGAGGCGACGGAGAAGCTCGTGTCGCGGACCGTGGAGCTCGCCGAGGTAATGGCGCAGCCGGGGTGGCGGCAGAGCCCGGGCTCTGGGAAGCTTCGCTTCAGCCCCGGGGCGGGTGCCCGCGCGGTGGCGACAGAGCGCGACGGGCTAGAGGCGGGCCTCGAGGGGCTCCGGGAGGTCGTGCGGGAGCTGTCCCGCGAGCGGGCGATGGTCTGCCGGGAGCTCCACGACGCCGGGCTGGACGTGGACAGCCCCCCCGCCCCTGACGCCGCCGACGGTGGCGTGGCGGGCGCTGTCCACGCCGCGCTCTCCCGGATGCAGGACCTGCAGGGGCGGCTCGAGCTGGCCTCGTCCCACCTGGCGCCGGCCATCGCCGGCCTCGGCGCGGCCGAGGAGGAGGCCAGGGAGACCCTGTCCGCCGCCGGGTCGATCGCCAGCTCCATCCGAGGGTCCCTGAGCCCGCTGTCAGTGGGGCCGGGCTTCGACAGCCAGGGCCGCACGCACAGCCACTCGCCCGTGACCCCGTCCGAGGGGGCGGCGCCGGGGCGGTCCCGCTCCGCGCGCGAGTCGTGCCCCGGGGACGGCCGCGGCATCATCGTCGTCACGCCGGCCCCGGGCCCCCGGTGCCCGAGCCCCGGCCCCAGCCCGTCCCCGGGCGCCGCGCCGACCCCCGGGTCGGCCGTCAGCCCGGCGTGGCTGGCGGCCCTGGGCGCCCGGGACGCCAGCCCCTTCGCGCACCCGTGCCCCGGGGCCAGCGCCTCCCCCGCCGGGTCCACCTTCGAGGCCGAGGCGGACCGGATGATGCGGAACTCGGAGCGCCTCCTGGCCCGCCTGGGGGGGGTCCGCGCCTCCCTTTGCACGCTGCAGACGCGCCTAGGGGGGACGCCGCCGCCGGGCGAGGGTGACGCGCCAGGCGGGCCGGACCTCGCGCCCGCGGACCGGGGCGACGGCGGGGCGACCCCGTCCCCGGGGCCGCGCGCGGCCCCGGGGCCCTCCCCGCCGCCGTCTGTCTGGCGGCGGTTCCTCAAGCGGGGCCCCGGGCGGGCCCCGGGGGAACGGGGCGCGGCGCCGGGCGGCGAGGTCGCCGACGAGGGCATCAGCCTGAGGTCGGGCGTGGCCTCCGACCACGGGACGGCGACGCCACGCCTGTCCGAGGCGGGCAGCGGGGGGTCCGGTGGGCCGGGCACGCCCGAGCGCGCGAGGCCCGCGCGGGGCGGGGGTGGCGAGGACGGGGACGCCGAGGGGTCGCCGGGGACCAAGATGTCCAAGGCGATCGACGACGCCTTCATGTTGCGCTGACCCGGCAGGAGGCGGACTGGGGAGAGCGCCCCGCGGCAGAGGGGGCCGCCGCGCCGCGACCGAGTCGAGGGAGCCTCCGGGGCACCCTCCTGGGTCGCGGGGCTGGGACCCCGCTCGCGCGGGGGGGAGAGACACAGCGACACGTAGAGGGTAGACTTAGGAGTAGGCGCGAAATTTCAAAGAGCGCGCGCAAGGCGGCCGCCGCCCCGCGCTCCTCAGCCGAGGCGGATGATCCCGGCCCGCTGGAGCTTCATGAGCTTGGTGTAGACCTCGGGGCTCTTGAGGTGCTGCCCCGCGGAGGCCGGATTCTCCTTGAGGTCCTTGAGCACCTGGTTCATGACGGGGTCGGTGAGGATCCGCTGCACCTCGGGGTCCTGCATGGCGCGCTCCTGGCGGAGGCGGAGCTCCTCCTCGCCGAGCTGGCCAGAGTTGACGCGCTGGATCTGCGTGATGCAGCGCGTGACCCCCTCGGCGAGCTCGGCGCTGTCGCCGTCGTGCTGGAGTCCCTGCTGGTACGTCTCGAGGGCAGCGTCGTAGTCCTTGGTCAGGAACTGCAGCTGCCCCTTGCGGAGGTATCCCTTGGAGAAGGTCGGCGCGAGCCGGATGCACTCCTCCGCGTCCTTGAGGCCCTCGGACCACGCGCCGAGCTTGGTGTAGCACGCGGCGCGGTTCGAGAAGATCTTGTAGCACTCGTCGTTCACCTCGGGCGGGCCTCTCCGGATCGCCTCGGTGTAGTGCCCAACCGCGTCGGGGAACCGCCCCTCGGTGAAGGCCTTGTTGCCCTCCGCCTTGGCCGCCGCCGCCTTGTCCACGTCGACGTAGGCCTTCTCCTCGGCCGCCTTCTTCTCCCTCTCCGCCGCCTGGAGCTTCTTGAGCGTGTCCTCGTTGCGGTGCTCGAGCAGCGCCTTGCCGAACAGCGCGATGGCCCCGTCGTAGTCCCCGTCCCTCCGGATCAGGCACGAGGCCTTGCGCGTCATGGCGCGGGCGACCATCTTGAGGGCGCCGGGGTCCCCGCGGAGGCTCCTGGCCACCTCGATCGCCCGCTCGCTGTCCTCGACGCACCGGTCCCACTCCCCCTGCTCGAAGTGCACCGCCGCGCGGTTGTTGTAGTACGCCGGGTCCCGGGGGAACGTCTCGATCGCCTTGGTGTACCAGGACAGGGCCTCGGGGAGCTCCTTCTTCTTGTAGTGCTCGTTACCCCTGGCCTTGTGGACGTCCGCCTGGTCCTTGAGCTCCTTCTCCGCGCGCTCCTCGGGCGTCATCGCCGCCTCGGCCGCCGCCCGCCGCTCCTCCTCCTCGCGCCGCTTGCGCTCGGCCTCCTGCTTCTTGCGGAGGGCCTCGAGCTCGTCCTCGCGCCGCCGCCGCTCCTCCTCCTCCTTCAGGGCCTCCTCCGGGGACATGACCTTGACCCCCAGCAGCTCCTGGAGCACGGTGATCACCCGGGGGTCGTTGACGTGCTTCTCCAGCGCCCCCGGGTGCTGCTGGACGGCGCGGATCATGTCGGCGAAGTCCTGCTGCATGAGGAAGTCCTTGGTCTTGGGGTTGAGCATGAGCATGGTCCAGATCTGGGGGGACGACAGCATCACGGAGATCTGCGCGAGCTGCTCGGGGACCTTGTCGGCCGGCGGGGGGCCCTCCTCCGCCTTCATCCTCGCGACCTCTGCCGCGAGCGCCTTCTCGGCGTCGACCAGGGAGGTCTGCATGGCGGCGTTAGCGGGGTCGAGGGCGAGGCCGCGGCGGTACGTGTCGGCGGCCTCGCGGAACTGCCCGAGCCCGTGGGCCGCGGCGCCCAGGCGCGAGTAGCCCTTGGCCCACTCGGGGGAGAGGGCGACGCACTTGCGGCCGTCCTCGAGGGCAGCGGCGAAGTCGCCCGCCGACGCGTGAGCGGCGGAGCGGTTCGAGTACAGCACGTGGTTGGAGGGGTTGACGGCGATGGCCTCGGTGTAGCACCGGACCGCCTCCTTGAAGTCGCCCGCCGAGATGGCGGCGTTGCCCTTTGCCTGCGGGGGAGGGGGGGCTGGTAGTTGAGGAGGCGTCTGGAAGGGGCGGGGAAGGGGCGAGGCGCGCGACGGAGGCTGATCGATCTCTGTATAAGGCAATCATAATAGACAGTGCGTGGGTCGTAGGACGCACGGCGACGATTAAACCGGCGAAAGCCGCTGCATCAGACACCCGGCGGGGCCCGGAAGGGCCGGCCCCCCCTTTTGGGACGCGCGGCGCCTCTGATCGAGCGCAGGGGCGCGAGGAGGGGGAAATACCGAGGTATATCGCGCCCGTTCGAAGGATACGTAGCAAATCGAGGCGCTCGACATGCGAAACGCGGCGTCCACAAGGCAGGAGCGGAGAAAGGATCGATTGATCCCCGTCCTCGGCGGGACTTCTGGAAGTCGATGGAAGGGGGATAATCTACACGACTCGCGACGCGTAAGCACGCGGTTGATGTGGTGCAATCTCGTCAATTAAACCATTTTACACTCGGTTACAGAGCCCCCGCAAGATGTCCACTGACGCGGGGGAAAGTGCAGCGGAAAGCGGGCCGGGGGGGGGGGCGGTCCCGCACCTTCCACTCGTCTTCCATGTTGGCACTGAGGGGATGAACGTGGTAGTGGCGATCACAGCGAAGCGACAAGACACTCGAGGCCGCGCAGAGAGGTCCCCCGCGCGGGGGGGGGGGCTCCCTGCGTCCTCCTGCCAGAGCTGCTGTGCCGAGCATGATGGCTGGGGGACCCCTTCGCACCAGAACGCCATGCGCAGAGAGCCCCGCCGACGCAGAAGCACCAGGCACGTTCGAGCGGAAGGCATCAGGGCAGCGTCGCAGCAGGGAATGGCGTGAGACCGCACACTCGGCGACCAGCGCGGGGGGCTTCTCGCCCAGCGCGGGGGGCTCAGGCCGTTGCCCGCCCCGGAAGGCCCCGCGATGGCGCACCAGCCGGGAAGCCACGGGTGCGCCCGGCACGGCGGCGACCCGCACCACTCTTGCGCGGACCACATGGCCCCCGGACCGCCGCCGGCGTCCCAGTCCCTGGCCGAGGTGGAGTTCGCCCGGTCGGCGTGCAAGGCGGCGCAGGAGGGCGACCTGGCGCGGCTCGGGTCGCTGCTGGCGCGGGACCCCGGGGCGGCGCACTCGGACGGGAGGGGGGGCACGTCCGGGTACACCCCGCTGCACTACGCGGCCAGGGGCGGCCACGCGGCGTGCGTGCGGGCCCTGCTCGCGGCGGGGGCCGACCCGTCGGCGGCGACGGCGGCGGGCGGGGCGACGCCGCTGCACCGCGCCGCCTACATGGGCCACGCCGGGGTGGTGCGGGCGCTCCTCGAGGCGGGGGCGGGCCCGGACGCGCGGGACGCGGACGGCGAGACCCCCCTCCACAAGGCCGCGAGGGGGGGGCACGCCGGCGCGTGCCGGGCCCTGCTGCCCGCGGCCCGGCTGTCCCTGGGGCTGCGGGAGCGCCGCGGCCGGACGCCGCTCGAGGTCGCCAGGGAGGGGTCCGGGGTGGCCGAGGCGCTGGCGTCGGGGGGTAGGGAGCCGGGCGGGAGCCCGGCCGGGCGGGATCCGGGTTGAACGGGAGCCGCGTTGAGCGGGGGCCGGGGGGTCAGTCGTGCAGGAGCGGGCCGCACTGGGCCCAGAGCCGCTGGAGCGCCCCGGCGTCGCCCGACTGGGCGGCCCTGACGAGGCCGCCCACGAGCGCCGAGACGTCCCCCTCGTCCCCCCCGCCCCCCGCGCCCCCGTCCGCGGCCGCCGCCCCCACCCCGCGGTCCTCGGCCAGCGAGGCCTTGGCGGCGGCGCGGTTGACGACGCTGGTGGGGAGGCCGGCGAGGCGGGCCACGTGGGTCCCGTAGGAGCGCGGGCAGGGCCCGTCGGTGAGCTTGTAAAGGAAGGTGACCTCGTGCGCGGCGTCCGCGGCGGCGGGCTCGCCCGGGGGCCTCGCCACGCGGCAGGCCATGTGCATGACGCGGGCGCCCGGGCGGCCGGCGGCGGCGCGCTGGGCCGTCTCGGTGCTGAGCGCGTGGTAGTGGGTGGCGAAGAGCCCGCGGCAGCCGATCTCGTCCTCCACGTGGGACAGCACCGCGCTCGCGATGGCCGCGCCGTCAAAGGTGCTGGTGCCCCGCCCCAGCTCGTCGAGGGCCACGAGCGAGTGCCGCGTGGCCCGGCGGAGCATGGCGGCCGTCTCGGAGAGCTCGACGAAGAAGGTCGACTGCCCGGCCGCGATGTTGTCCCGCGCGCCCATGCGCACGAACACGGCGTCCGCCGGCGTCAGCTCGACGCTCTCGGCGGGCACCCAGGCCCCCACCTGCGCCAGCAGCACCGTCAGGCACACCTGCCGCAGCAGGGTCGACTTCCCGCCCATGTTTGGCCCCGTCAGGAGCACCATCGGGGGGCCCGACGCGCCCGGCTCGCCGCCCGGGTCCCCGCCGACGACCACGTCGTTGGGCACGAACGGCAGGCCGCCCTGCGTCCGGATCGAGGCCGGGTGGAGCAGGCCCCTGGCCCGGAACACGGGCGCGTGGGACTCGGGATCCAGGATCCGGGGGCGGACCATGCTGGTCCCGTCCTGCGCCGCGTAGGCGAGGGACATGAGGGCGTCCAGCTGCGCCACGCACGCCACGGCGGCGCGCCACAGGTGCGCGCTCCGGGAGAAGCGCCCCACGATGGCCGACAGCGTCCCCGCCAGCGCGGCCTCCCGCGCCCTCTCCGCCTCGTCGTGGGCCCGGACCAGCCCGTCCAGGTCGGCGTTGGTGTACCGCCTGAACCCCTTGCGCGTCCCGGCGAGCTCCCAGTCCCGGGGCACCCTCCCCTCGAGCGAGTCGGGCACCTCGAGCAGGTGCGTCTGACTCATGACGGACGCGTACCGGACCGCGCCGCCCAACGACCCCCTCACCTCCCCCAGGTAGTCGTCCAGCGCCCGCGCGGCGCCCGCCACGCCCTCCACCGCGGCGTCGTACGCGGCGTCGATCCCGGCGGCGGGGACCACGCGCCCCTCGCGCTCCGCGGCGCCCCAGTCCGCCGCCGCCTCCATCTCGCCCAGCGCCCCCGCCATGTCGGGGAAGGCCCGCCCGGGGGTCACGAGGGACGCGAGGAGCTCCGAGCGCACCGACGCGCGGACGTCGGCGAAGGACTCGACTGCCCGGGCCACGTCGGACAGCCCGCGGATGGCCTGGAGGAGCATCCGGACCTTGCGCTGCCCCTGGTCCTCGTACAGGACGACGTGGGCGGCGTCGCGGCCCGTGCCGCCGCCGGCCAGCGTGGCGCTCAGGCGGGCCAGGGAGCGCTCCAGGTCGGGCACCCGGGAGAGCTGCTTGCGGGCGTCCCCGACGCACAGGGACGCCTCGTCCAGCAGCGACGCCACGGCGTCCTGGCGCCGCTCGATGTCGGCCCGCCGGGCCAGCGGCCGCACGAGCCACTCCCGGAGCAGCCGCCGCCCCGCGCTGGTCACGCAGTTGTCCACCTTCTCGAGAAGGGACCCCTCCGCGCGGCCCTGCGCGTTCTCCACCACCTCGAGGTTCTCCAGCGCGGCGCCGTCCAGCGCCGCGTGCGGCGGGGACGACGGGGACCCCCCCCCCGCCGCCCCCGCCGCCGCCGCCGCCGCCGGCAGCCGCTCGACCGTCCCCAGGGGGAAGACGGCGCGGTCGAGGAGGCAGGCGGCGAGGTGCGAGTGGCACAGGGCGAGGGCCTGGGCGGCGTACTCGCCCGCGGGCCCGGCCTCGCCCAGGGCCTCCACGGCCGCCGGGAAGGGCGCCTTCCCGTCGGCGCCCCCGTCGCCGGCAAAGTACCCCCCGGCCCTGAGGCGGGCGACGGCCTCGGCGCCCGGGACGCGCCGCTGGCACTCGAAGCGGGGCGCCCGGAGGGTCCCGCGGAGCGTCCGCAGGCTCGTCTCCGAGACGGCCGCCGCCGCCGCCCCGGGGAGGGCCTGCGCCGCCGCCGCCGCCCGCGCGGGCGCGTCGGCCCCCACGGCCACCTCGGGGCGGTCGTGCGGGAGGAGGACCTCGGCGGGCTGCATGGCCGTCAGGTGCGCGCGGAGGGACGTCCGGAGCTCGTCGTCGCGGAACTGCCCGAGCGCGACCTGCCCCGTGGCCACGTCCACGAAGCACGCCCCGATCTCCACGGCCCCGCCCTCCGCGGGGCCCTCGGAGAAGGCCCCCAGCCAGGTCGCGTCCGTGGTCCGCCCGAGCATCTCCGGCTCGTAGAACGTCGCCCGCGTGATCACGGCCACCACCTCCCGGCGCACCACCTTCTCCACGGCCTGCCCCTGCGCCTTGCGCTCCCGGTTCCGCTCCGCCAGCTGCTCGGGCGTCTCCACCTGCTCGATGACCACGACGCGCAGCCCCGCGCGCGCGAGGGCCTCGGCGTGGGTGTGGTAGTTGGCCTCGGGGAAACCGGCGTGGGGCTGGTCGCCCTTCATGTAGGCGAGGCCGAGGACCTCGACGCCGACGTGCGCGTCCATCTCGAAGAGCTCGTAGAACTTGCCCATCTTGAACATGAGCACCGAGTCGAAGTTCTGGCACTTGAACCGCCACCACTGCTCCTGCCCGGCGCTGACCTTGTGCTGCTTGAACCAGCCGTCCGGGATCTTGCACGTGCGAGCGTTGTACCCGGCCTCCCCGGGGCGACGGCCCTGGGCGTCGCGGACGCGGTCGGGGCGCAGGAAGGCGAACTTGGCCTCGCCGTACCGGGCGGCGAACTGCGCGCTGTCGGCCGAGGCGCCGAAGCCCCCCACGCCGAACGCCGCGTGCCCCGCCGCGTCCGCCACGGCCTCCGTCTTGGCGGCGCTCCCCGGGGCGACCCCCAGCGACGCCCTGAGCTTGGCGGCGGAGCCCGCGGCGGGGGGCGGGGGCGCCCGCGCGGCGGGGGCCGGGGTCCCGGGGGCCGGGGGCGCGTCGGAGCCCCCGCCCGCCCCGCCGGCGGCGGCGGCCCCCCGGGCTGCCGGCGCCCTCTTGGCCGCGGGGCCCTTCCTCCTCGCGGGCTTCTTGGCCGGGCTGTCCTCCAGGCCGGACGCCTCCTCCGACGCCTCGGTCTCCTCGCCCCCCTCCGACTCGAGCTCCACGTCGTCGTCCTCCGAGGCGCCCTCGTCCGCGGCGGCCCCGACCTCGAACTCGCTGTCGTCGCTGTCGTCCCCGCTGCCGCTCTCCTCCTCCTCCGAGTCGGAGATGGCGTTGCGGGCCGCGGCGCGCGCCTCCTGGACGGCCTTCTTCGCCGCGCCGGTGGCCCTGCGCCGCGGGCGGCCCCCGGCCGGGGCCCCGGCGCGCTCCTCCTCGCCCGGGCTGCCCGCCGCGTCGCCCCCGCCCCCGGACGGGTCCGCCCCGCCGTCCTCCGAGGGCCGGAGCTCGGCCCACGTCTCCTTGCCCAGGGCCAGGGACTCGGCGTCGCCGTCGTCGTACTCGACCTCGTGCGTCCCGGCGGCGGCGTCGAACGACGCGACGGTGCCGGAGAAGTACTCGCCCTCGGCGGGCCACAGCACCTTGATGCGCCTCCCGACGAGCGCCTCCCCCGGGCCGGCGGCCGGGGCGGGGCCCGGCTTGGGCCTCTTGGGCTCCCTGGCCCGGGGGGGGGAGGCCGCGGGGGAGGCCGCGGCGGGGCGCTTCGCCGGGGACGGGGCCGCCCTGGCCGGGGAGGCGGCCTTGGCGGCCGACGGCGGGGTGCCCCCGAGCTGCCGGACGGGGCTCGGGTCGGCGACGGGGGACGTGTTGGCCGTGCCACTGTCCCCGGGGGTCCCCTTGGGCTTGGTCGCGGGGGTCGAGGCCTGCCCCGCGGGGGCCTGCGACGGGGACGGGACGCGGCGCGCGGGGGCTCGGGGGGCGGCGGGGCGCCGCTCGCCCGCGCGGGGCGGGCACGGTTTTCAAGAGGGGTTGGCGGGAGAGGCCCGTCCCAGGCCGAACAGCGGGCCTCCGGGACTCGGAGCGGTCTCTTGCGACATAACGAAGCATATCACGCGCGATGAGCCGCGGCAGGCATCGAGCTACCCTCCCGAGGCCCGGGAATCGCGGGGAAACAGGGCTCCCGGGGCGGTCGCGGAATCCGGGGCGGGGCGGCCGCTCACCTTGCTAGCGGGCGTGAAGAAGGCGGCGATCGACCTCTGCCCCGCGATGGGGGTCTGCAGCTTCTTCGGCGCCATCCCTCGAGGCTCGCGGCGGTGGGGCGGGAGGCCCGGGTCCTTTCCCGCCAGGGTGCCACCACAAACGGGGAGCGTTGCGCCACTCGATGCCGTGCCGTGGACGGTCGGTGCCCCGCCGGTGGTCTCTGCGCGCCGGCGCGGGAGGGCCGCGGCCGAAGGGGGCGCGGGCGGGCACGCCGGGAGAGGCGAGCCCCCGAGACCGCCCCGTCGTCGGACGGGGGACCCTGGCACCCGACACGGCGAGGGGCAGCGGGGGCCGCGCGGGGAGGCGGATTCAGCGTCTACGCCCCCGCGGGCCCGGGCTACGGCCCCGCGCCCTCCGGGTCGGTGATGAGGATCTCCACGGGCGCCAGCGTCGCCAGCCACCGGCTCCCGGCGTCGTACAGCATCACGCCGCTGACCTTCTGCGTCCCGGGCACCAGCCCCACGAAGCTCGCCTCGATCTCGTGCGACCCCCCCGGGGGGAGCGCGGGCACCGTGTGCGACAGGGGGCCCGCGGCCACCACGGCCCGGCCCGTCCCGGCCGCGGCGCCGTCCCCCCCGCCCGCCGCCGGCATCTGCACGCGGAACGGCCCCCCCGCCGACCCCCCGGCGTTGGTCACCGCCACGCGCACCGGGAAGGGCGCCAGCGCCGGCGCCGACGCCGGCAGCCCCGCCACGCCCACGCCCACGCCCGCCCCCGCCGCGCCCGTCGACGCCGGCGGGGACACCGCCTGCGTCTGCAGCCTCCCCCGCTGCCCCCCCGCGGCCGCCCACTCCACCTCGAGCCGCCCCACCGCCCCCGTCCCGGGGTCCACCCCCAGGGCCCGGAAGACCCAGTGGACCGACCCGCCCCCGGCCTGCAGCTCGGTCTCCGGCGCGCGGCACGGCGCCCCCGCCGCCTCCCTCCGCCACGGCCCGCCCCCGCCCCCGCCCCCGCCCCCGCCCGCGTCCCCGGGCAGCGCGAGCGCCGAGAGCTCCACCGAGGGGGCCGCGGGGGCCACGGCGGGGGAGACGCGGAGGGGCCCGTCGGTGGAGTTCTCGACGCGGACCTCGAGGAGCGTGTACGGGTGGCCGGGGGCGCCGGCGCCGGTCGCCGGGGCCCGCTCGGCCGGGCACGGGACGTTGCGCACCTTGGTGCGGAGCCCCAGGGGCACCCGGGCCACAAAGGGCCACCGGGTGGCGTGACTGAGGACGTCCCCGGCCGCGGTGGTGAGCCAGGCGGTGAGGGTGACGGCGTGCGGGGACGCGGACCGGACGCCGAGGTGGACGGCCCGGGAGACCCGCTGCCCGGGGGCCAGCTCCCCCCACGGCGCCGACGCGTTGCTGAACACCTCCTCGGGGCGCCCGCCGTCCGCCGCCGACTCCACCCTCAGGACGACCTTCGTGCAGGGCTCCCGGAGCGCGCACGTGAGCCCGACCTCGAGGCCCACCTGCTCCCCGAGGTACACGGGCGCCTGCGGGGGGGCGGCGGGGGGGGGGAGGGTCCTGTGGAAGGGGCTTCGAAGTCCCCACGGGCTCTGCTCGTCCCTTCGGGGCTTCCGCGAGCGGTCTCCCCACCAGGCACGTGGCTTCTTCCTCCCAGAATGCGCCATGCACCGTGTCTCGCGAGTCGATGTCACATGCGCACCTGGAGAGGGACCGGGGTCCTCGCGGCGGGCCCCTCCGGGCTCTCCGGGGGCACGCTGAAACGGGCCAGCGACCACCGGATCGGGCTGTCGCCCTCCATTTCGTCGCCTGTCCTCACAGAAACCAACCCTGCGCGACGCACGGTGGAGACCCGTGATGTCTTCGGGCCGTCGTCGGGGATCACTCTTCCGTCGCGCCCCGAACGGCCGGAAAGAGGCCCACCGTACTCCTCACCCTGCCTCTCGGGAGGGGGCGTGCCACCACCGCTTGCCGAGTCTGCTGCAGAAGCTCCCCGCCCCGGGAGCGATGCGAGACCCGCCGTGCCACCCGAACCTGCACGGGGCAGGCCCGCGGCGCCGCGACTTCACGCGGGGGTCCTGCCCCTGGCGGCGGGCGGGCCCGGCATGTGCGCGACGGGGGGACGCGTCACTGACTCGGGACGACGGCCGGACTCCGTCGGCGCGGGCTCGAGGTCCCCCATGCCGCGAGTGAGGGCACCGGCTCGCTCCTCACGCGCGGCGCTCTGGCCGGGCGGGGGGACGGGCGCCCAGGGCCCCTGCGCTGCCGGAAGCGTCCCGGCCCGCGCCGCCGGGGGGCTTTCAACGAGGCCGGCTGGTAACCGACCGGGCGGGCCCGCCTACCTCCGCCGGGCCTGGCGGCGGGACGTGATTATGAAGGTGTTGGTGGGGTTCCGGGGTTTGCGCGTCTTGCCCCCCTTCGCGAGGACGCCGTACCTCGAAACCGGCGGCCGGCCCGGGCCGTGCCGCGCCTTGCCGCCGCCGTGCGGGTGGTCGCAGGCGTTCATGTTGACGCCGCACACGCGCGGCTTGCGCCCGAGCCAGCGCTTGGCCCCGGCCTTGCCCAGCTTCACGTTGACGTGGTGGATGTTGCCGACGCGGCCCACGGACGCGTAGCAGTCGCTGTGCACCCTCCGCACCTCCCCGCTGGGGAGGCGGACGATCGAGTAGGTGTCGTCGGCGCGCCCGATGAGCTGGGCCTTGGTCCCCGCGCTCCGGACCAGCTTGGCGCCGCGCCCGGGGACGATCTCGAGCGAGTGCACGAACGTCCCCACGGGGATCGAGATCAGCGGCAGGGAGCACCCGGCCTTGACGGGGGCGTCCGGCCCCGCCGCCACCCGCGTCCCCGCCGACATCTCCTCCGTCGCCAGGATGTACCGCAGCCCCCCCGCCCAGTCCCGGCCCTCCCCCCTCCTCCCCGCCAGCCCGTCGTACTTGACCAGCGCGATCCGCGAGGACCGGTTCGGGTCGTACTCGATCCGCTGGACTTCCCCCACCTCTCCGCGAACCTCCCGCCCAAAGTCGATGAAGCGGTACTTGCGCTTGTGCCCGCCCCCGCGGTGCCGGCGCGTCACCTTGCCGTGGTGGTTGCGGCCGTCGATGCGCTTCTTCCCCGTGGACAGCGCCTTCACGGGGGGGCCCTTGTGCAGGCCGTCCCGCTTGGTGGTGACGCGGTGCCGGATGCCGGGGGTGACGGGCCGGTACCGCTTCAGCGCCGACTCTCCCACCACCGCCTGCACCGCAAACCCGCGAGCGGCCCCGAACCCGGCCATCGGGAGGGGGGCGAGCGCCTCCCGCCACCCGGGCGCGCTCCCCGCGGCGCTTCTCTGGAGGAGCCCGCCGCTCGGCCTCAGCGCGGCCCCCCACGACGCGAACCCCTGGCCCCCGGCCCCCCGGATCGACCCCACGTGACCTGCCGCCGAAGAGGTCAGCGACGAGGTGCTGGCCACCGCCGAGGTCCTCCACGCTGCCGCCAGGAGGCTCGCAACGCCCTTCGTTCGGCTCATGCTGATTCGCCCCCGCCGCAGCTCCCGGTACCCCGATGGAGCTCAGGTTCTGGGCGCGGCCCGGGCCTCCGGACGAGCCATGAGAACATGAGCCCCGGCGGCGAGGGGTCGGGCGCGCGACGGTTTCCTTGGCGCGAGTCCGACTCGTGCTGGAAAGAGGGAACTCGTGGAAAAAGAAGGAAGCGTTCGCCCCCAAACACCCCACATCCGAGAGAGACCCGCCACATCCGCCCACGGGCCCTCATCCAGGCCTGCAGCAGACCGAGAACGCCTCTGCCGGGGCCTCTTCGCAGAGTCCTCCGCGAAGATGGTGAGAGCCTGCCCCGGATGCGGCGAGATCTCACGTACCCCCGGGATATCCGCGTAGTTTGCGCCCCAATCTACGCACGAGTGCACCCAGAACGTGTCCCGGGGGCCCTCGTGCGGAGCTGCCGCCCCTCTTCTGTCAACCAACTCAAACCAGCTCCCCATCTCCGCCTCTCCTGCAGCCGCTGCACCTGGATGTGAAGCGGACCTTCGCGCAGCGATCTGAGCGCGTCAAGGGCGTGGAGTTCCACCCTACGGAGCCCTGGCTCCTGACGAACATGTACAACGGGTCCGTCGTCGTGTACAATTACCAGGACCAGTCGGTGGTCAAGTCGTTCGAGGTCTCGGAGCTCCCGGGTGAGCTGCCGGAGCGGGGGTTTTCCATCCTCCGCCGACCCTTATATATGTCTCCACCCGTAAGCCTCGGGTTTGGGGCGCCATCCTCGCCCCCCGGGCGCCCCGGGGCCCTAGAGCTCCCCCCCCCCACCTCCGCTCGATAGCACTTCGGGGGCGAATCGCTCACCCCGGGGGACCGATGCGCGAGATCGCAGCCCGCTCCGCATAAATTAGGCGAGCGAGAGCACGACCCGCCCCACACAGCGCCCCCTCCGCCCCATGGTGCCCCCCCGCTGGGCCAAGGACGCCCCGCCCTAGCAGGGCCGCTGCCCCGAGCTGGACAGCCCTCGTCCCCCCCCCCGCCCGCAGTGCGCTGCGCCAAGTTTGTGACGCGCAAGCAGTGGATCGTGGCTGGGTCGGACGACATGCACCTGCGGGTGTACAACTACAACACAATGGACAAGGTCGCGGCCTTCGAGGCTCACCAGGACTACGTGCGGTCGGTGGCAGTGCACCCGACGATGACGTACGTGCTGTCGGCTGCCGACGACATGCTGATCAAGCTGTGGGACTGGAGCAAGGGGTGGCAGTGCATGCAGGTGTTCGAGGGGCACTCGCACTACGTCATGCAGGTGGCCTTCAACCCCAAGGACCCCAACACGTTCGCGTCAGCATCGCTGGACACGACGGTCAAGGTGTGGAGCCTCAGCTCGCCCCGGCCCAACTTCTCGCTGGAGGGTCACCACAAGGGCGTCAACTGCGTCGACTACTACCGGGGCAACGATCGCCCCTACCTCGTCTCGGGCGCCGACGACTTCACTCTGCGCGTCTGGGACTACCAGACCAAGGCCTGCATCCACGAGCTGGTCGGGCACTCGTCCAACGTCGCGGCGGTCGCCTACCACCCGGAGCTGCCGCTGATCGTGTCGTGCGCCGAGGACGGGACGGTGCGGCTGTGGCACGCGGCCACGTACCGCCTGGAGCAGACGCTGTCGTACAACCTGGACCGGTGCTGGAGCGTGGCGGTCGTGCGCGGGCAGAACTCGGTGGCGGTCGGGTGCGACGAGGGGTCCGTGGTCGTCAAGATGGGGCGGGACGAGCCGATGGCGAGCATGGACTCGACCACGGGGAAGATCGTCTGGGCGAAGCAGACCGAGGTCCAGGCCGCCGCCATCCGCTCCCTCGGCGACTACCAGATCCAGGACGGCGAGGTACTCCCCCTCGCGGTCAAGGAGATGGGGACGGCCGACGTGTTCCCCAACTTCCTCCAGCACTCGCCCAACGGGCGGTTCATCACGGTCGTCGGGGACGGCGAGTACGTCATCTACACGGCCGTGGCCTGGCGGAACAAGCACTTCGGACAGGCCGTCGACTTCGCCTGGGGCGACGACGGGCACACGTTCGTCGTCCGCGAGGCCAGCGGGACGCTCAAGGTCTTCCGCAACTTCAAGGAGACTGCGGCGTTCAAGGTCCCCTTCAACGCCACCAAGGTCCACGGCGGCCGCCTTATCGGCGTCCAGGCCGCCGACTTCATCTGCTTCTACGACTGGGACTCGGCCACGCTCGTCCGCCGTATCGACGTCGAGGCCAAGGAGATCCAGTGGAACGCCGCGGGGGACTCGGTGACGGTGGTCTGCGACACGTCCTTCTACCTCCTGCGGTTCGACGCCGGCGCGGTGGAGGCGGCCCTGGCCGGCGGCGCCGAGATCGACCCCGAGGACGGCCTCGAGGAGGCGTTCGAGGTGCTGCACGAGGTGAACGAGCAGGTGCGGACGGGACTGTGGGTGGGCGCGTGCTACATCTACACGAACGGCGCGTGGCGGCTCAACTACGTGGTCGGGGAGGAGGTGACCACGATCGTGCACCTGGACAAGCGCATGTACCTGCTCGGGTACAACGCCACGCAGCAGCGGCTCTATCTGATTGACCGGGACTACAACATCGCGACCTACGCGCTGGCGCTGACGGTGATCGAGTTCAAGACGCTGCTGCTGCGGGGGGACGAGGCCGCGGCCTTCGCGCTGCTGCCCAGGGTCCCGAAGGACAAGCTCGACAGCGTGGCCAGGTTCCTCGAGTCCCGGGGGATGGCCGACCGGGCATACGAGGTGGCCGCGGACGGCGACTACAAGTTCGACCTCGCCGTGCAGCTCGGGCTGCTCCCGGACGCCATGGCGCTCGCCGAGCTGGACGCCGAGAACGACTCCAAGTGGCGCCAGCTCGGCGACCTGGCCCTCAAGAGCGGCCGCGTGGACCTCGCGGAGGGCGCGCTCCGCCGCGCGGGGGATCTCGAGGGCCTCCTCCTCGTCTTCACGTCCCGCGGGGACGCAGCGGGAGTGGCGTGGCTGGCGGAGGAGGCGGCGAGGAAGGGGCAGCAGAATGTCGCCTTCCTGTGCCGGCTCCTCTCCGGGGACGTGTCCGGGTGCCTCGACACGCTCCTCTCTTGCAAGCGCCTCCCCGAGGCGGCCGTCTTTGCCCGCTCCTACCTCCCCAGCCGCGTCTCCGAGGTGGTGGCCCTGTGGAGGGACGACCTGTCCTCCGCCAGCGAGGCCGTGCAGCACGTCGCGGCCGGGCTCGCCGACCCCGAGTCCAACCCCGAGCTCTTCCCCGGCCTCGACCAGCTGCTCGCCGCCGAGGGCCTTCGGCCCCGCGTGGCCCCCCGGGCCGCCGCCGAGTATGCCGACATCGCCGACGACGACGTGGAGGATCTGGTGGACCGGGTCGCCGAGCTCGGCGCGGCCCCGCCCGCGGCCGGCGGCGCAGCGCCCGCCTTCGCGCCCCCGCCGGCGGTCGAGCCCGTGGCCTTCGCGCCCCCGCCGGCGGTCGAGCCCGTGGCCTTCGCGCCCCCGCCGGCGGTCGAGCCCGTGGCCTTCGCGCCCCCGCCGGCGGTCGAGCCCGTG
>Ga0181583_10001369_pt1 | contig 18021 bp, 13 predicted proteins | sample 071ome_31_FD_132461 | JGI IMG/M metagenome (GOLD analysis project Ga0181583, IMG submission 132461) | Coastal salt marsh microbial communities from the Groves Creek Marsh, Skidaway Island, Georgia - 071405CT metaG (megahit assembly) | ecosystem: Environmental > Aquatic > Marine > Intertidal... | reverse complement strand
CGCGCCCGAAACAGTGGCGCCGAAGGTTGGCATCACGGCCGCGCGGATTCGCCAGCTGGCGGCCGATCTGGCCAAGGCCGCCTTTGAAAAGGAAGTGGTGATCGAGCAGCCCTGGACCGACTGGAAGGGCGAAAAGCATGACCGCATGGTCGGCCGCCCGGTCTCGATGCACGCCATGCGCGGGATCTCGGCGCATTCGAACGGCTTCCAGACCTGCCGCGCGCTGCATATGCTGCAGCTTCTTTTGGGGTCGGTCGAGGCCCCCGGCGGGTTCCGCTTCAAGCCGCCCTATCCGAAGCCGCCACATGTCCATCCAAAGCCTGCCGGCAGACCCGACCAGGTAGCCCCCGAAACGCCGCTGGCCGGCGCGCCGCTTGGCTATGTCCTCGGGCCGGAGGATCTGATTATCGGTGATGACGGGTCGCCGCAGCGGATTGACAAGGCCTATAGCTGGGATGCGCCAATGTCGGCGCATGGGATGATGCATATGGTCATCTCGAACGCCGTCGCTGGCGATCCGTACCCGGTCGATGTATTGTTCATGTATATGGCCAATATGGCGTGGAATTCCTCGATGAACACGCGCGGCGTCATGGAGATGCTGACCGAAACCGACCCCGAGACAGGCGCGTACAAGATCCCCAGACTGATCTATTCCGATGCCTATTCCTCGGAAATGGTGGCCTATGCCGATCTGGTGCTGCCCGACACCACCTATCTGGAGCGGCATGACGCGATCTCGCTTCTCGACCGCCCGATCTGCGAGGCCGACGCGGTCGCCGACGCCATCCGCTGGCCGGTTGTCGAGCCGGATCGCGATGTCCGCTGCTTCCAGTCGGTGCTTCTCGATCTCGGTGCGCGGCTTGGCCTGCCCGGCATGGTCGATGAGGATGGCAAGCCGAAATATGAGGATTATGGCGACTACATCGTCAATCATGAGCGCAAGCCCGGCATCGGGCCGCTGGCCGGGTTCCGCGGTGCCGATGGCGCCGCCGAAGGGCGCGGCGCGCCGAACGCCGAGCAGCTTGACGCCTATATCGCCAACGGCGCCTTCTGGCACACTGAAATCCCGGCCGAGGCACGCTATTTCAAGCCGGCAAATGCAGCCTATCAGCAATTCGCTGTCGAGATGGGGTTCTATGACGCGCCGCAACCCTATGCCTTCCAGATCTATGCCGAGGTGCTGCAGAAATTCCGTCTTGCCGCCGAGGGGCATGGCGACCAGCAGCCGCCCGACCATCTTCGCGAACGCATACAGACCTGTTTCACGCCGCTGCCAAGCTGGTACCCGCCATTTGAGGGAAGCGCCGTCGATGACGAGGCTTACCCGCTTCACGCGCTGACGCAGCGGCCGATGGCGATGTATCATTCCTGGGGCTCGCAGAATGCCTGGCTTCGCCAGATTCACGGCCACAACCCGATGTTCATCTCGCAGGCACTCGCCGCCGAGCATGATCTGACGGATGGTGACTGGATCTGGGTGACCTCGCATCATGGCCGCATCCGCGTGCCGGTGGCGGTGATGGCCGGCGTCAATGACCGGACGATCTGGACCTGGAATGCCATCGGCAAGCGCAAGGGCGCCTGGCAACTCGACCCCGAGGCACCGGAGGCGAAGAAGGGCTTCCTTCTCAACCACCTGATCCATGAATTGCTGCCGCCGAAGGGTGACGGCATGCGCTGGTCGAATTCCGACCCGATCACCGGCCAGGCCGCCTGGTTCGATTTGCGCGTGCAGATCGAAAAGGTGGCGGCGGATGAACCCGCTGAATCCTGGCCGCAATTCGATACGCTGCCGCGGATGAATGGCGAGGATGCGCCGGAGGCGACGCTTCGCTACGGCATCGAATGGACGTCGCGGGCGCAAGACACAGCGGACAAGGGAGACAAGTCATGACCATGCTGCCGGAGCCTTCGGCGATCAAGCTCGGGCTTGTCATCGACCTCGATATCTGCGTCGGCTGCCAGGCCTGTGTTGTCAATTGCAAGGAATGGAACACCGCCGGCTATGGCGCGCCACTTGCCGATTCCGATGCCTATGGCGAGGCACCAAGCGGCGCGTGGCTGAACCGGGTGCATGCCTATGAGGCTGGCGATGGCGGCGATTCACGCACCGTGCATTTTCCGAAATCCTGCCTGCATTGCGAAGAGGCACCCTGCGTTACCGTCTGTCCGACCGGCGCGTCCTTCAAGCGCGCCGAGGACGGCATCGTGCTGGTGAACGAGGATTGGTGCATCGGTTGCGGGCTGTGTGCCTGGTCATGCCCTTATGGCGCGCGCGAGCTGGACCCGGCCGAGGGGGTGATGAAGAAATGCACGCTCTGCGTCGACCGCATCTATAACGACAATCTGCCGGAGGAGGACCGCGTGCCGGCCTGTGTTCGCACCTGTCCGACCAATGCCCGGCATTTTGGCGATCTCGGCGATCCGAATTCCGAGGTCAGCCTGATGGTGGCGGCGCGTGACGGTATCGATCTGATGCCGGAACAGGGCACGAAACCGGTGAATAAATATCTGCCGCCACGCCCGCGGCGGGCCGCTGACGAGGCGCCTGTCTCGCTGGTGGCGATGGCTGAGGCCGACACGCCGAGAGGCTTCTGGAAATGGGTTGATTCCACGCTCGACCGGCTTGGCTGACACCGATCACGGATACTGGCGACAGATACGGGGACACGACAATGCGGCCTGCCTGGTCAATCATCTTCTTCACCACCATCTCCGGCCTTGGTCTCGGCCTTGCCGGCTGGATCGTCATCGGGCTGCTGCCGCTGATGACACCGGCGAGCGTGATGGGCGTCGGCATCGCCACGCTGGCGCTGATCGGCGTTGGCCTGATCAGCTCGACCTTCCATCTTGGCCATCCCGAACGGGCCTGGCGCGCGCTCAGCCAGTGGCGGTCAAGCTGGCTGTCGCGCGAAGGCGTTCTGGCGGTGATCGTCATGGCCGGGCTTGCCGGCTGGTTCGCCGTTGCCTATCGCGGCGGCTATGTGCCGTTCTGGGCCAATCTGGTGCTTCTCGGGCTGATCTATGTCACCGTTTATGCGACCTCGATGATCTATGCCTCGCTGAAGACGGTAGCGCGCTGGCACCATCCGCTGACACCGGTCTGCTATCTGATGTTCGCGGCCGCCGGCGGGCTGCTGGCGGTGCTGGCGGTGCTGGCGATCCTGCGGCTGCCGATCACCGCCGCGCTGGCGCAGGCGGCCATCGTGCTGATGCTGTCAGCCTGGGGTGTGAAACTTGCCTGGTGGCGGGTTGCCGGCATGGCCCCGCAGGCCGGAAGCATCGAATCGGCGACCGGTCTCGGCGCACTCGGTGCGGTACGGCCGCTGATGCCGCCGCATACCGAGGAAAACTACCTGCAGCATGAAATGGGCTTTGTCGTCGCGCGCAAGCATGCCGACAAGCTGCGGATGATCGCGCTGTTGCTTGGCGGCGCGATACCTGTGCTGATCCTGGTGCTGGCACCGGCATCGGCCGGGGCGCTGGCGGTGGCGGTGCTGGCGCATGTCGCCGGCATGTTTGTCGAACGCTGGCTGTTCTTCGCCGAGGCAAAGCACGTCGTCACGCTGTATTATGGCGAGACCGCCTGAAGACGCCCCTCTACAGCCGCCTCAAGACTGATCGGGTCCAGCGCCAGCCCGCCAAGCCGCGCGAAACGCCGCAGCTCGGCGTAAAGGCGGTCGAGCCGCGCGGCATTCCATCTGACCCGGGGCTCGGGCCAGAAGCCGGCCACCCGCATCAGGCCTTCCCGGCGCACCGCCTTCAGCTCGATCCTGCCAACGAACCGGGCACCTTCCAGCAGCGGATAGACATAATAGCCCCAGCGCCGCTCGGCCGGCGGCACGAACATCTCGTTCCTGTATTCAAACCCGAACAGCCGCTGCAGCCGCCGCCGGTCGCGGATCGCCGGGTCGAACGGGTTGATGATCCGCAGGCGCGTGGAGCCGGCGGTGATGTTCGCAAGACGTGATTCGATATCCGGAACGGCAAGGCAGGCATGCCACCGTCCATCGGCACCCTCGATCCGTGCCGGCACAAGGTGGCGCCGGCCGGCCCAGTTGGCAACCTCGCCCGGCGTCACCGCATCCCAGAACCGTCTGACCTCGCCCGCACTGGCGATCCACAGCCGGTCGATGGCGCCGTCGCACAGAAAGTCCGCCTGTTCGCGCATCGAGGCGCCATTGGCCTGGCGGGTGGGAAAGACATTTTCGCCAAGATCGTAATATTTGACGAAATTCTCGCGATGCGATGTTGCCAGCTCACCGGCATACCACATCTGTTCCAGCGCCTTCTTGTGCGGTGGGCGGGCCCACATCTCGGCGGTGCGCGGCCGGCTTTCAAAGGCGTGCGTCGATAGCGGGCCTTCCGTCTTGATACGGTCGCGGATCGCACGAATGTCCTCCTGTGTCAGCCCGGAGCGGTACCAGGCGGCGTTCGCCGCGCGCTGGCCAAGGCGGTCGAACTGGCGTTGCCACATCGGATAGACATCCATCGGGATCAGCGAGGCATCATGGGTGAAATGCTCGAACAGGTGGCGGTGGCGCAGCAGGCCCCAGACCATACCCTCGCGATAGCGCTGCAGGCGGCTCCAGAGGATATGGTCATGCGCACGCACGATGTTGCGCACCGTGTCGATCTGCAGGAACCCCAGCCTGTGGATCAATCCCGGCAGGTCGGCCGGGCCGGTCGGCGGGGCGGCAAGATCATGCGCCGCCAGCCAGAGCCGCCGCGCCTGCCGGTTGGAAATGGCAAGGCTGTGCCGGTTGATAGGCTGTGCTGACATTCCGGTGATTCCGCCTGGCTGCGATGATCCGCGTTGTCCCTATCATATCGCTGGCAGGCTTTTCAGGCCCACACAAAATAGAGACCAGAAAAAAGGCCCGCACGATGGCGGGCCCTTCTTGATTATCCGTGATGCACCGGGCGTCAGATCAGCAGCGGTGCGATCACCAGGCTGACAATCGCCATGACGTTGATCAGGATGTTCATGGACGGACCCGAAGTGTCCTTCAGCGGGTCGCCGACAGTATCGCCGACAACAGCCGCCTTGTGAACGTCGGAACCCTTGCCGCCAAGATTGCCCTTTTCGACATATTTCTTGGCATTGTCCCAGGCACCGCCGGCATTCGCCATCATCAGCGCCATCATCACACAGCAGATCAGCGCGCCGCCAAGCATGCCGCCAAGCGCCTTCGGCCCGAGGCCGAAACCGATGACAACAGGGGCCAGAACGGCAAGCGAGCCCGGCAGGATCATCCGGCGCAGCGCGGCGCGGGTCGCGATGTCGACACAGCGCGCGGTGTCCGGCTTGGCCTTGCCTTCCAGAAGACCCGGGATCTCCTTGAACTGGCGGCGGACCTCGACAATCATCTCGAAGGCGGCGTCACCGACAGCCGTCATCGTCATCGAGGCAACGAGGAACGGGAAGACGCCGCCAATGAACATGCCGACAAGAACCATCGGATCATTGATCGCCAGGACAAAGTCCGGGTCACCGTTGCTGACCTTGGCGATATAGGCGCTGATCAGGGCCAGCGCGGCCAGCGCGGCGGCACTGATGGCAAAACCCTTGCCGATGGCGGCGGTGGAGTTGCCGACCTCGTCAAGCGAGTCGGTGATTTCCCGGGTCTCGGGGCCCATCTCTGCCATCTCGGCGATTCCGCCCGCATTGTCGGCGACCGGGCCATAGGCGTCGATGGCCATGGTGATGCCGACGGTGGCGAGCATACCCACGGCCGCCATGCCGACGCCGTAGAGGCCCGCGAACATGTTGGCGAAGAAGATGATGGCCGCGATCGTCAGCACCGGAATGGCAACCGACTGCATACCGACGGCAAGGCCGCTGATCATGATCGTCGCCGGGCCGGTTTCACCGTCTTTGGCGATTTTGCGGACCGGTGCGCCGCCGGTGTAATATTCGGTGACCAGGCCGACAATGATACCGCCGATAGCACCAACGAGAACCGCACCCCAGACGCCGCTGCTGGCGCCCATGCTGGTGATCACGAAATAGGCCGCCACGATGAAGATCACCGCCGAACCGATGGTGCCGAAGCGCAGCGCAACGTCCGGGCTTCTGTCGGCAAACATGCGGACCGACAGGATGCCGAGAAGCGAGCAGATAAGGCCGGTCGAGGCAAGCACCAGCGGCATGAACTGAAGAACTTCGCGGTCACCGCCAAGGGCTTCGACCGAGGCCATCGACATCGAGGCTGCCAGCGCGATCGAGGCGATCATCGAACCGCAATAGGATTCGAAAATGTCCGACCCCATGCCGGCAACGTCACCAACATTGTCGCCGACATTGTCGGCGATCACGGCCGGGTTGCGCGGGTCATCCTCGGGAATGCCGGCCTCGACCTTGCCGACCAGGTCGGCGCCGACATCGGCCGATTTGGTGAAGATGCCACCACCGACACGGCTGAACAGGGCAACCGACGAGCCGCCCATGGCAAAGCCCTCGATGGCCTCAACGCCGTGCGCCGTGCCACCCATGAAGTGATACAGGATGCCAATACCGAACAGCCCCATCGAGGCGACGGTCAGGCCCATGATCGACCCGCCAAAGAAGGCGACGTTCAGGGCTTCGGCCGCACCCTTGCTGTTCGCGGCGACCGCTGTACGGACATTCGCCTTGGTGGCGGTGTACATGCCGATATAGCCGGCAATGCCCGAGCACAGCGCGCCAAGGGTGAAGGCAATGGCGGTGTCGGCACCGAGGCTGGCATAAAGGGCGACAATACAGATAACGCAGAAGACGCCGAGGCGCTTGTACTCGCTGGCCATGAAGACCATGGCGCCAAGGTGGATCTCGTCGGAGATTTCCTTGACCCGGCCTTCGCCTGCGGGAGTCTGCAGAATTCGTGCATAGACCAGGAAGGCCGCGACCAGGCCCAGAATGCCCAGGCTGATCGGCAGAACGGCTGAGGTAAGCATGAAGACTTCCTTTTGGTTGGTGTAGAAACAGGACTACCGCGCCGCCGGATGCTCCCCCCGACAGGCCACGTAAACCGCCGAGGTTATAGACGCTTCCCCGAGGGCTGTAAAGCCAGCGTTTCAGCGGGGATTGCGAGTGTGCCGGCCACGCTGAATCCAGCCATGCAATGCAGATCCCGGTGGCGGTTCGGTTCTGACTGGCGCCGGCCCGACAACCTTGTCCATGCTGCGTCGATGCTGGTCCCGAACCTTGCAGGAAACCGCCGCCATGATGGCCACTGATGCCCGCTGACGCCCGGGGACCGGCGGTTTGCTTTCGGTTGACTTGATTTAATTGCCAGCCGCATACTCCAGTCAATGAATCAGAATATCCGGCTGGCGGTGAAGGTCAGTGACACCTGCCCAGCCTCTCAACATCCCGGAGGCTCCCATGAAACACCACGCGAAAACCCGCATCATTCTTTCGGCCCTCGCCGCCACTGCCACCGCCGCCATCATTGCCGGCGCGGCGCAGGCACAGGAAGTGCTGAATGTCTATAACTGGTCGGACTACATCGCCGAGGACACCATCGCCAATTTCGAGTCCGAGACCGGTATCAAGGTGACCTATGATGTGTATGATTCGAACGAGGTCCTCGAAGCCAAGATGCTGGCCGGCTCGTCAGGTTACGATGTCGTCGTGCCGACAGGTGATTTTCTGGCCCGCGGCCGCGAGGCTGGCGCCTATCAGGATCTCGATCTGGCACGGCTTGGTAATTACAGCAGCCAGGACATGCAGGTGCAGAGTTTCGCCAACAACCAGATTGGCGTCGACAATGCCGGTGCCGTCTATATGTGGGGGACAACCGGCATCGCCTATAATGCGGCGATGATCGAGGAACGTCTTGGCGTCGACGCGCCAACCGACAGCTGGTCGCTGGTCCTCGATCCGCAATATGCCTCGAAGCTGGAGGATTGCGGTGTGGTCATCCTGGACGCGCCAACCGATGTGCTGCCGAATGTCATCGCCTATATGGGCGGCGACGGCACCAGTACCGATGCCGAGGATTTCGAGGCCGCCGGCGAGGTGTTGAACGCGGTCCGTCCGCATCTTCGCTATATCCATTCCAGCCAGTCGATCAATGACATCGCCAATGGTGATATCTGCGCCGCGATCATGTGGTCGGGCGACGCGTTCCAGGCCGCCTATCGCGCCGAGGAAGCCGAAAACGGTCATGTCATCGAATATTACATTCCGAAAGAAGGCACCAATCTGTGGTTCGACCATTTCGCCATCCCGGCCGATGCGAAGAATCTCGATAACGCCTACAAATTTATCGACTACATGCTTCGGTCCGATGTCGCCGCCAACAATGTGAACTATGTCTGGTATGCCAGCGGCAGCGAGGGTGCCAAGCCGTTGATCGATCTCGAGATTCTGGAACATCCGGGGATCTACCCGACCGAAGAGGCCAAGAAGAACCTGTTTGTCGTGCCGGTCTATGACGCCAGGCTCGACCGGGCCGTGACCCGCGTCTGGTCGCGTTTCTCCTCCGGCAGCTGAGCCTGAACGACATGCGTGAGTCATGTTCCCGCCGCCGGTGCCGGTGCACTGGCGGCGGTGCTGTTTCAGGCCCGTCATCGGTATTGCGCGGGGCTTCATAGGTAATCCATGTCACCCTTTATCCGAATCAGGAATGTGACGCGGCGCTTCGGCGATGTGGTGGCTGTCGATGACCTGTCGCTTGATATCGACCGCGGCGAGCTGTTCTGCCTGCTGGGGGCATCCGGATGCGGCAAGACGACATTGCTGCGGATGCTGGCGGGGTTCGAGCGTGTCGACAGCGGCAGCATCGAGATTGACGGCATCGACATGGCGGCGGTGCCGCCGGCGGCGCGGCCGGTCAATATCATGTTCCAGAACTACGCGCTGTTCCCGCATATGTCGGTGGCGGACAACATTGCCTACGGTCTGCGCCGGGCCGGTCTGCCAAAGCCCGAGATTGTCGCCCGGCTCGAGGAATTGCTGCGGCTTGTCAGGCTGACCGGCATGGGCGCGCGCCAACCGCACCAGCTTTCGGGTGGTCAGCGTCAGCGGGTGGCGCTGGCACGGGCGCTGGCGCGCCGGCCGAAATTGCTGCTCCTCGATGAACCGCTGGCGGCGCTGGACAAGAAGCTTCGTGAGGATACGCAGTTCGAACTTGTCGATATCCAGGAACGGCTCGAGACAACTTTCATCGTCGTCACGCATGACCAGGAAGAGGCGATGACACTTGCCAGCCGGATCGGTGTGATGGATGCCGGCAAGCTTGTCCAGGTTGACACGCCGCGCACGCTCTATGACCGGCCGCGCAACCGGTTCATTGCCGATTTCCTCGGCACTGTCAGTTTCCTTGAGGGTGTCGTCACCTCCGTTAATGGCGGGTTCGTGTCCATTGACGGCGCGGTCAGCGTGACCGCGGCCGATCCCGGCGGCTTTGCCGTTGGCGACGCTGTCCGCATGGCGATCCGGCCGGAAAAGATCGCGCTTGGCCGCGCGCCGTCCGGCGGCGTCAACGAAATTCCGGTGACGGTCGAGGATCTGGCCTTTACCGGCGTGGCCACAAACTACCGGGTGATCGGGCCGGATGGCGTGCGTCTGAAACTGACGCACCCGAACCGGCGCGGCGATGTCGTGCCGCTGGAATGGGAACAGACCGGCTTTGTCAGCTTCGATCCGGCCGACGTCGTGCTGCTCAGGGACTGACGGTGATGGCGGCGGCACGACAATGGATTGCGCGTCATGGCCGGCGTCTTGTCGTTGCGTTGCCGCTGTTGTGGCTGCTGGTCTTCTTCCTGCTGCCGCTTGTCGAGGTGGCGCAGACATCCTTCACCGTGGCGCGCCGCGGGATCCCGCCCTTCGCCCCGCTCTGGGGATTTGGCGAGGACGGGTTCTTCACCAATTTCAATCTCGAGAATTACGGCCTGCTGCTGGATTACTGGCAGGATTATATCGGCCCGGCCGGCAATAGCCTGCGCCTGGCTTTTTTCTCGACGCTGATCTGCCTTCTCTTTGCCTATCCGATGGCCTGGTGGATCGCCAGATCGAATCCGCGCCGGCGGGCGATCCTGCTGGTGCTGGTGATGCTGCCCTTCTGGACCTCGAGCCTGCTGCGGATCTATGCGCTGATCGGATTGCTGAACCCGAACGGTTTCATCAACAGCATGCTGATGTTCCTCGGCGTGATCGACACGCCGATCAGGATGATGCAGACAGATTTCTCGATCTATATGGGCATGCTGCTGACCTATCTGCCGCTGATGATCCTGCCGCTCTATGCGGTGATGATCAGGCTGGAGGATGATCTTCTGGATGCCGCCGCCGATCTGGGCGCCTCGCGGGCCGGCGTGTTTCTCACCGTCGTGCTGCCGCTGACCCTGCCCGGCATCATCGCCGGCAGTCTTCTTGTCTTCATTCCGGCGGTGGGCGAGTTCGTCATTCCGGCGCTTCTTGGCGGGCCTGAACAGATCATGGTCGGCAAGGTGTTGTGGACCGAATTCTTCCGCAACCGTGACTGGCCGGTGGCCTCGGCCATCGCCATGCTGCTGTTGGCGATTCTGGCGCTGCCCATTATCTATGCCCGCTATCAGGACGGGCGCGAGACGGCGCTTGACCGGGTCGAAGGGCAGGCCAATGGCCCGGGAAACACATCATGAGGCGCGGCATCTCATGGCCGGCGCTGTGGCTTGCCATCATCGGCTTCGGCATCCTGTATGTGCCGGTTGTGGTGATGGTGGTCTACAGCTTCAACGCAAGCCGCCTGGTTTCGGTATGGGCCGGGTTCTCGACCAGATGGTATGGCGAGTTGATGCAGAACGACCAGGTGTTGTCGGCGCTTGCCAAGTCGTTATGGGTGGCGGTGAACGCCGCCACGCTGTCGACCGTTTTCGGGGTGCTGATCGCGCTGGCCTTCGTGCGCTATGGCAATTTCCGGTTTCGCCTGCTGCTCAGCGCACTGGCCAGCACGCCGCTGGTCATGCCCGAGGTGGTGACCGGCCTGTCGCTGCTGTTGCTGTTTATCGCGATGGAGGGGTTTCTGGGCTGGCCTGCCGGGCGCGGCATCGACACCATCATCATCGCCCACACGACCTTTGGCATGTGTTTCGCCGCCGTCGTCGTGCAGTCGCGGCTTCGCGATTTCGACATGTCGATCGAGGAGGCGGCGTCCGACCTCGGCGCGACACAGCCCTATATCTTCTTCTCGATCACCCTGCCGATCATCGCGCCGGCGGTCGTTGCTGCCTGGCTTCTTGCCTTTACGCTCAGCTTTGATGATCTTGTCATCGCAAGCTTTGTCAGCGGACCGGGGAGCTCGACCCTGCCGATCGTCGTGTTTTCCAAGGTCCGGCTTGGCGTGACGCCGGAAATCAACGCGCTGGCAACAATCATGATCGCCCTGGTGGCGGCAAGCGTGATCGCCGCCAGCGTCATTATCTATCGCAATGCCACCGGCCGGGCGGTGGCAGAGGAGAAAGGCGGCCAGCCATGAATGGACAGGACGACAATGCAGATCACCGGCGCGGCGACCAGGCGTTCCGTGACGCCGATGGTCGTGGCAGCTGGACCGAAATGACCTATGGCGGGGCGCTCAGCTTTGCCCGCCGCCGCTACAGCCGCGATCTTGACGGCGTCGATATCGTGATCAGCGGCATTCCCTATGACAATGCGGTGACTTACCGGTCGGGATGCCGGCTTGGCCCACGCGCCATCAGGGCCGGGTCGGTGCAGCTTGCCGAACTGAAGCATTTCCCGTTCGGCTTTGACCCGTTCGAAACGCTGTCCACCATCGATTATGGCGACTGTTTCATCGACCCGCATCACCCGACAGGGGTGTTCGACAGCATCGAGTCGCATGCCGCCGGAATATTGGAGTCAGGCGCGCTGCTGCTCAGCCTTGGCGGCGACCATTCGATTGCCTATCCGCTGCTGAAGGCGCATGCGGCGAAATACGGACCGCTGGCGCTGGTCCAGTTTGACGCGCATTGCGACACCTGGCCGGATGACGGCACGCGGTTTGATCATGGCACGATGTTCGCGCGCGCGGCGGCCGAGGGGCTGATCGATGTCGGCAAGTCAACACAGGTCGGGCTTCGCACCTATAATGACAGCGATCACGGCTTCGAGATCCTGACCAGCCCGTGGGTCCACCGCAACGGCATCGACGCGGCGATGGAGATTGTGCGGGCTCGCGCCGGCGGTACGCCGGTCTATCTGTCATTCGATATTGACGGGCTGGATCCGGCCTTTGCGCCCGGAACCGGGACGCCGGTTGCCGGCGGGCTGGCAAGCTGGCAGGGGCTGGAATTCATCCGCGGGCTGGAGCCGCTGAACCTGATCGGGATGGATCTTGTCGAGGTCGCGCCGGCCTATGACCATGCCGAGATCACCGCAATCGCCGCAGCCAGCATGGCGTTTGACTGGTGCGCCGTGATTGCGAAAAAACGTGGTGCCGTGCCACGGCCGGTCGGGCGGGTCTAGACAGTCGTCCGGTCAGAGTTTCAAGCGGTCACGCAATTTGAACCATGCCATGCCAAGCGCCAGCGCCGGGGTGCGCAGCGGCCCGCCCGGAAACGGCATATGTGTCAGCTTGCTCATCACATCGAACTGGCTGGCATCGCCGATGACGGCCTTTGCCAGCATGGCGCCGGACTGTCCGGACAGGGCGACACCATGGCCGGAAAATCCCTGCACGAAATAGATATCGTCATCGGTCCGGCCGAAATGCGGGATGCGGTTCACCGTGATGCCGATCCGGCCTGACCAGACCTGCTCGGTCTCGGCGTTCGCCAGCAGCGGAAACACATCCGTCATGCGCCGCCGCAGATCGGGCTCGATATCGCCAAAATCGACATTCGTATAGCTTGCGCGGCCGCCGAAGATCATCCTGTTGCGGCCGTCGATCCGGTAATAGTTCAGCGCCGCGTTCTCATCCGCCACGGCAGCGCCGGTCGGCAGCAGCTGTTTGACCATATTGTCCGACAACGGCCTCGTCGCGAGGATGGACGAGGTAACGGGGGCAAGCCGCCGCCGCATTTCCGGCAATCCGACATTGGCCAGATAGGCATTGCCGCACAGCATCACGACCGGCGCATTGACCGAGGCACCACCCGCGATCAGCAATGTCTTGCGTGGCCCGCGAAGGATTTTTTTCACCGGCGCCTGTTCATAGATGCGGGCCCCGAGGAGGGTGGCGGCGCGGGCCAGCCCATGCAGATATTTCAGCGGCTGGATATGGCCGCATCCGGTGTCGTGAATCGCCCCGACATAGGCGTCGCTGCCGATATGTTCGGACAGGGCGGCGCTGTCGCCAAGGCGGGTGAAATGGTCATAGCCGCGCGCCTCCCATGCGGCCTGCCAGGCATCAAGACCCTTCATCTGCCGCCGGTGCAATGCGGCATGGAGATATCCGAAGCGCAGATCGCAATTGATGGAATACCGGGCGATCCGCTGTTTCACCAGCTCAACCGCCTCCATGCCGGCTTGCCAGGCGATATCCGCCTCGGCCGGGTCCAGCTGCCGGCTGATCCTGTCGAAATCATTCGGCCAGCCCTGGCAAAGATGGCCACCATTGCGGCCCGACCCGCCGGCACCGACCGCGCCGGCCTCGAGAACGACAGATTTGATTCCGGCCTCGGCAAGCGTCAGTGCCGCGGAAACGCCGGTCAGACCGCCACCGATGATGGCGACATCGGCGTCGATCTGGCCATCGGGATGCGGATAGGTCGGACGCTCGCCATATTCGGTCTCGTAGATGCTGCCGCTCGTCATTCGGTCCTGGCCCTTTGATGATCCGGAAAGAGATCGATTTCGGCTGTTTGCGAAACCCGTTGCCTCAAGGTAGGCTGACGCCGCACACTTGATCAAGCCGAAGCGCATGAATCAGGTTCGACATAGCTGCAAATGGTGCTGACATGACACTCGACGACCTTTCGACCGGCGAATGGCAGGCGCTGGATTCGACGCATCATATGGCACCCTTCACCGATTACGCCGAACAGCGCAAGCATGGTGCCAGGATCATCACCCATGCCAAAGGTCATTACATCCATGACAGCGAGGGTAACAGCATCCTCGACGGCATGGCCGGCCTGTGGTGCGTGAATGTCGGTTATGGCCGGCAGGAACTTGTCGAGGCCGCCGCCCACCAGATGGCCGAATTGCCCTATTACAACAATTTCTTCAAGACCAGTAACCGGCCGATTGCCGCGCTGTCGGCACGACTTGCCGCGATCACGCCGGATGGTCTGAACAATGTCTTCTATGCCAATTCCGGGTCGGAGGCGAACGACACCATCATCCGTATGGTGCGGCATTTCTGGGCGCTCGAGGGCAGGCCTGAAAAGCGTGTGATCATCGGCCGCGACTATGGTTATCACGGCAGTACCGTGATGGCGGCCAGCATGGGCGGCATGTCGGCCATGCATGAACAGGCGGCGCATGAACCCGATTTCGAACATATCCGCCCGCCCTATGGATTTGTCTATCAGGGCAATCAGGACGAGGCCGCGTTCGCCGCCAATGCCGCCTCCTGGCTTGCCGAGCGTATTGACGAGGTCGGTGCCGACCGTGTCGCCGCCTTCATCGCCGAGCCGGTGCAGGGCGCCGGCGGGGTGATCATCCCGCCGCAAGGCTATTTCGACCATATCCAGGCGATCTGCCGCCAGCATGACATCCTGTTCATCGCCGACGAGGTGATCACCGGCTTCGGGCGCACCGGTGAATGGTTCGCCAGCCAGATGATGGGCCTGCAGCCCGACATGATGACACTGGCCAAGGGGCTGACCTCGGGCTATGTGCCGATGTCGGCGGTGATGGTCGGGGACCGGGTGGCGAACAGGCTGATCGCCGATGGCGGCGAGTTCTATCACGGCTTCACCTATTCCGGGCATCCGGTCGCCGCCGCGGTGGCGCTGGCCAATCTCGATCTGATCGAACGCGAGGGCCTGATCGAGCGTGTGCGTACCGATACCGGCCCCTATCTTGCCGCCGCGCTGGCGCCACTGGCCGATCACCGTATCGTCGGCGAGGTGCGGACATTCGGCATGCTGGCGGCGATCGAGCTGGTGAAATCCAGGGACGGACCGGAAATGTTTGCCGATACGGGGGCTGTCGGCGTGATCTGCCGTGACCATGCCATCGCCGGTGGCCTGATGATGCGCGCCGTGCGTGATGCCATGATCCTGTCGCCACCGCTGACCTTCGGGCGGGATGATATCGACGCCACCGTCAAATTGGCGGCGGCGGCGCTCGACAAGACGGCGGACGAGCTTGGGCTCTGAGGCGATTTTGCCCGTAACAGGAGATATCGCATGACTTTCGACATGCATAGCTGGCTGACTGAACAGTCGATCACCGAGGTGGAATGTCTTGTCAGCGATATTGCCGGCATCCCGCGCGGCAAGATCCTGCCGGTTCATAAATTCGTCTCGGCCGCCGGATCAGGTGGCTTGCGGTTGCCTGAATATGTGTTTGGCCAGTCGGTCACCGGCGCCTATCTGGACAGTGAGGTGCTGAATGAGATCGGCGCCGATGTGATCCTGCGCCCGGATGCCAATTCCTGCCGGCTGGTGCCATGGTATGACGAGCCGACGGCACAGATCATCCATGACGCCTGTGACCATGAGGGCCGGATCGTGCCCTTCACACCGCGCGCGGTGCTGAAACGCGTGCTGGCGCTGTTCGAGGATGCCGGCATGAAGCCCGTCGTCGCGCCGGAGCTGGAATTCTTCCTTGTCGAGCAGAGCGCCGACGCCAACAACCCGCTTGTCAGTCCGAAAGGCAAGTCGGGGCGGGCCGAGAAGGCGCGCCAGGCCTATGGCATCGACGCGGTCAATGAGTTCGACCCGCTATTCGAGGATATCTACGATCATTGCGAGGTGCAGAAGATCGATATCGACACGCTGAGCCATGAGGCCGGGGCGGCGCAGATGGAGATCAACTTCAACCATGGCGACGCGCTTGAGCTTGCCGACCAGGCCTTCCTGTTCAAGCGGACGGTGCGGCAGACGGCGCTGAACCACAATCTTCACGCCACCTTCATGGCGAAACCGATGCAGGACCAGCCGGGCAGCGCGATGCATGTTCATCTGTCGGTGCGTGATCTGGAAACCGGACGCAACCTGTTCGTCACCGAAGCGGGTGAGGACAGCGAGGCCTTCTTTCACGCGCTTGCCGGCATGCAGCGCTACCTGTCCGGGGCGATGGCGCTGATGGCACCTTATGTGAATTCCTACCGCCGGCACTCGCTGACCGAGGATTCGCCGACCAACCTTGCCTGGGGCATGGATAACCGGACGGTCGGTCTTCGTGTGCCGACCGGCGATCCGGCCAACCGCCGGATCGAGAACCGCGTTCCCGGGGCGGATGCGAACCCCTATCTGGCGATCGCCGCCAGCCTGGCCACGATCTGGCTTGGCCTGCAGGAACAGCGCCGTCCCACGCGTCCGCGTACCGTCAGCGGCGAGGATCTGACCACATTGCCACGCAACCTCGATATCGCGCTCGACGCGCTGGAAAGGGCCGGCCCGCTGCAGGAAATACTCGGTGAGCAGTTCGTGAAGCTGTTCATCGAGGTCAAACGCGGCGAGTCCGATGCCTTCCTCGAGGTGATCAGCCCGTGGGAGCGGGAATATCTTCTTCTGAATGTCTAGGGTTCTGACCGTCTGGGCTTGTGAAAGACCGGCCGCAGCCGGAACAATGTGCCCTAATGCTGCGCTGTCTGGCAGGCCGCGCAGACTCCGGCAAGCTCGATCATCTGGCGGGTGCCGCTGAAGTTGCGGGCGGCACAGAGCGCCGCCAGCGCGGCCGCGGTGCTTGTATCGACGGCCTCGGTGACGTTGTCGCAGCGCTCGCACAGCATGAAGATGCTGACCTCGTTGCCGCCACATTCTTGATGCTTGCAGGCGACAAAGGCGTTCAGGCTCTCGATCCGGTGCACCGTGCCGGACTCGATCAGTTTCGACAGCGCGCGATAGACCTGCAGCGGCGCGCGTAGCCCGTCTTCGCGAAGCGCGTCAAGAATCTCATAGGCGCTGGCCGGTTTGCCGGCGGCCTCGAGAAATTCAAAGACAAGCGTTTCGTTGCGGGACCGGTCCATGGGAGGGCTCCTTCCAGATGAAGGCCATGATGCCGGTCCCGGCGCTGCATTGTCAAACCCGTCCGGCATGCCTGGGTGCGGCTTGCCTGCGTGCGGCCGGAATGCTAGCCAGACATGGCACGCCCCCGCCAGATGATGCCGCAGAGATGACACACAGGATGCCACAGAGGATGCCAGAGATGACCCGCCGCCTGACCCTGACCCGCCCGGATGACTGGCATCTCCATCTTCGTGACGGTTCGATGCTGGATGCGGTGACGCCTGACAGTGCCGCTGATTTCGGGCGGGCGCTGATCATGCCGAACCTGGTCCCGCCGGTTGTTACCGGGGCCCATGCGGCGTCCTATCGTGAACGTATCCTGGCGGCGGTACCGGCTGGCGCCGATTTCATGCCACTGATGACGCTCTACCTGACCGAGACAACGGAGGCCGGCGATCTGGTCGCCGCGGCGCGTGACGGCATCATCACGGCGGTGAAGCTGTACCCGGCCGGCGCGACCACGAATTCAGCCTCCGGCGTTCGCGATGTCAGTGCCGTGATGCCGGTGCTCGAGGCGATGGCAGACGCCGGTATCCCGCTGTGCGTGCATGGTGAGGTCACCGATCCCGAGATCGATATCTTTGACCGCGAGGCGGTGTTCATCGAACATGTTCTCGACCCGCTTCGCAAAGACCTGCCGGAGCTGCGCGTGGTGATGGAGCATGTCACCACCGCGGATGGCATCGACTATGTCCGTGATGGCGGGGCGAACATCGCCGCCACCCTGACAACGCATCACCTCTTCATCAACAGGAACCACATCCTCGCCGGCGGGATCAGGCCGCATTATTACTGCCTTCCGGTCGCCAAGCGCGAGAGCCACCGGCGCGCCCTTGTCGCCGCCGCCACCTCCGGTGACCCGTCCTTCTTCCTCGGCACCGACAGCGCGCCGCATCTTGATGCCGCCAAATTGTCGGAATGTGGATG
>Ga0181583_10001364_pt1 | contig 18046 bp, 21 predicted proteins | sample 071ome_31_FD_132461 | JGI IMG/M metagenome (GOLD analysis project Ga0181583, IMG submission 132461) | Coastal salt marsh microbial communities from the Groves Creek Marsh, Skidaway Island, Georgia - 071405CT metaG (megahit assembly) | ecosystem: Environmental > Aquatic > Marine > Intertidal... | reverse complement strand
GTACCCGCGCTGGAAGCCAGGATCGAGCGCGACGCCCAAACCCCGTACAACACAGCTAGACCGCCACACGCGATGGCGAACCAGACGATAGGAGCCATTGTTATTGTCCTTTAGTTTCGATGTTTGGATCAGGAGGCGCGACAAGCGGTCGCGCGCACCTTAAGACCGACACGAATCGGCCAACCCCTCAAAAAGCGGCGGGAACATGCCAAAAAGGCCGTACCAAGGCAACCGTGCCAAAAGGCGGAGTTTCACCGCCCGCGTTGAAATCAGGCCAGCGCGGCCCGGCGGCGCATCTGCAGCCAGAACACGGCAATCACCACGGCAATCAGCAGCGGCGCAGACGCCAGGTTCACCGCGAAGAATCCCAGCGCGTTGTAAACGACTCCGGCCAGCAGCGAGCAGGTCGCCACGGTGCCAAACACGAACAGGTCGTTGATTCCCTGAACCTTCGCCTTCTCGGCCGGCGTGTATGAGCTGAGCAGCAGGGTTGTGCCGGCGGTGAACATGAAGTTCCAGCCAAGCCCGACCAGCGCCATCCCGATCCGCAGATGCCAGAGCGAATCGCCGCTGAAATTGACGATTAGGCAGACCACCGAGATGACGGCACCGGCCAGGATGATATTGACGTCGCCATACTTGCGGATCAGCCAGCCGGTCACGAGACCCGGCGCGAACATGCCGAGCACATGCCACATGATCACGTTGTTAATGTCCGGCTGCCCAAAAGGATGCGACGGATGCAGGTGCATATAGACCGGCGTCGAGAGCATGACGAAGTTCATGACGCCATAGCCGATCATCGCGCTCATCAGCGCCACGATGAAGGTCGGCTGGCTTGCGATTTCACGCAACGGGCGCACATGACCCGAAAGTTCCTGCTCGGTCGGCGGCGGAATATCGGTGAACTTCAGCAGCACGATCATGATCAGCTGAAGCACCAGGATCACCGCGTAAACGCCGCCGTACAGGATCGGGCTGATGGCGTCATAGCCATAGGACGACAGGGTCGGACCGACCAGGCCGGCAAACACGCCGCCGGCAATCACCAGGCTGACCGCCCGCTTCCGGAAGTCGTCGCTCGCCGCATCGACGGCGGCGAACCGCAACTGCTGGTTCGCGCCTGCGGACGAGCCGAACATGCCTGAGCCCAGGCAGAACAGCCAGAAGTGCTGCAGGTACAGGGCATAGACCATCAGGCTCGCGCCGATGCAGCCAATCACGAGGAAGGTGATGAAGCCGTTCGCGCGGCCGACCTTCTTCATCCAGAGTGCAGCGGGCACCGTCGAGGCCGTCATCAGGACGAACTGAATGGTAATGGGCACGGTGGCCCAGCCGGGGTTCGGACCGAGTGACGCGCCAATGATTGACGAGACGGAGAAGACCAGAACCATCTGGGTCTGGCCCAGAGCCTGACAGAACGCGAGCAGTCCGACGTTCTTCGATTCGCGGGTGATATTCATGCCGCGGACATTCTGCCAAGACCGATTAAATTACAAGTCCGCCATGTGAATAGCAGGATTGCGTTCAGCTATCCTTGCGCAGGACGTTCTCCACATACAGATCGACAACTACTTCGTCGCCCAGCATGCGGCGCGCGACGGCGCGCAGATGCGCCTTCACGGCATCCAGCGGAATACGCTTGGTCTTGCGCCGCGCCACGAGCGCATGGAGTTCCATGATCATCGCATCGCGCAGGCGCGAACTGTTTTTCGAGACGACGGCGCGCTGGCCTTCCTCCGCGATTTCCAGGGTCGGCGCCACGGTGTAGAGCCCGACAACGCTTTTCTCATCGAACAGGGTGACCGAGATCGCGTCGAGGCGGACATAGTGATGCTCCTCCACATCTCCCGAGGGCGCTTCCTCGGGTTCCGATGCGGATGCCGGGGCGGTCATGGCCGCAAGTCCCAGCACAGGGCAGAGAAGCGCCAGGGCAAGGCAGAATGTCCGCAAGGTGCGCATGGTCATGATCACCATATTCAGCCGGAGACGATGCGAATATCGCGCACGAGCACGTCGCTCACCGCGCCGATACCGAGAATACGGTTGTTCTCCGCGCGGATGCGGTTCTTCAGATAGACCGTCTCGATGGTGCCATCCTCGGTTCCGGGGAACGGCCGGGAGGTCAGCGAGCGGACATAGGATTCGCGCAAGCGTGGCAACAGCGAGCGCACCCGCTTGTCGGTGCTGTTGGCCCGGTTCACCTCCAGCGAGAGGATCAGGACGATCTTGTGATTCTCACCCTCGGCGGTCTCGAAGGGGACAAACAGCGGATCGAGTTCGATATAAATCAGTTCGACCGGCTCTTCCTTCGGCGGTTCGGGCTCAGCCGCCTCGGCCATGTCGCTATCGGGTTTGGCCAGGAAAAACTTGTAGCCGGCGCCACCGCCGCCAGCGAGGAGCAGAACCAGCAGAAGCATCACGATCAGCTTCTTCTTGCTCTTTTTCGGCTTTTCCTCGCTCGCCTGACCGCCCGCGCGCATGGAACGGATGTCGTCCTCATGTTCCTTGCGGGACTTGTCTTTCGAAGTGCCGGTATCCGCCATGGCCGGTGTCCAGTTCCCGGCCCGAACCGTCGAAAACGCGAACGGGCCTGTCTCGCGAATCTCGCTCGACAACCTCGCCGATGTGCGTCATTGCCACTCCGGTTTCACGGGCGACGGACGCGATGTCCGTACGCAACGGAACCGGGGCAGTGAAGACGATCTCATAGTCGTCTCCACCAGCGAGCAGACTAAGACGCAAAGGTTGATCGACCGTTACCGCGGACCGCGCGGCATCCGAGAGCGGCACGTCTTCAAGACAGATATCGGCGGCCAGCCCCGAGGCCTCGCAGATATGGCCCAGGTCGGCCACCAGACCGTCCGACACGTCGGCTGCGGCATGCGCCAGCCCGACCAGCCGCGAACCTGCCGCCACACGCGGCTGCGGCAGCACAAACCGGGTAACCAGGCCGTCTCGCGTGACCACGTCCGGCGGCACAAGCCGGCCCTGCAACACGGCAAGTCCCAGCATGGCGTCACCGATGGTGCCCGTCACATAGACGTCATCACCGGGCCGCGCGCCGGCGCGTTGAATCATATTATTTTCAGATACTTGTCCAACTATACTAATGCTGATTGCCAGCGGCCCCGGCGTGCGCGTGGTGTCACCGCCGAGCAGGCCCAGCCTATAGGTTTCCTGGTCACCTGCCAGCCCGTCCGCGAAGTCCTGCAGCCAGTTTTCGTCGATTGCGTCGCTGATCTGCAGGGCCAGCATATAGCCGCGTGGCGTTGCGCCCTTCGACGCGATATCGGACAGGTTAACCCGCAAGGCGCGTCTGGCCACGTCGCCCGCGTTCATGTCCTCGGGAAAATGCACGCCCGCAATAATCGTATCGGCAGAAAGGACCAGATCGCAGCCCGGATCGGGACGCAGGATCGCCGCATCGTCCCTGAGATCGAGCGCTCCGGCCTCGCCCGCGGCCAGAGGGGCGAAGAACCGTCGGATCAGCCCGAATTCGTCAATGGGTTGCGCCATCTCCGGCCGTCTTCGTGTTGCCGACTTCACCATCGCGCAGAACCCGCGCCAGCCGGTCGAGGACGGCGTTCACCAGCCCCGGTTCCTTGCCGTCGAAGAAGGCATCCGTCAGGTGGACATATTCGCTGATTGCGACCTTTGCCGGTATGTCGTCGCGGCTGCGCAGCTCATAAGCGCCCGCCAGCAGGATCGCGCGCAGCAGCGGCTCCAGCCGCGCGGAGCCCGATCCGCCGTCGAGACTGCCGTCCAGCGCCGCGCCCAGGTCTTCGCGCGACTTCGACACGCCGCTCACGAGATCCGCAAACAGGGCCCTGTCGGCGTCCAGATGAAGGGTCGTGTCCTCATCCTCATCGACGATCTCGGTCCGGTGCTGGAGAAACTCCATGATCGTCGCATCGGCGCTGCCGCCGCGCATCTCGAGTTGGTACAGCGCCTGGACAGCCATCAGGCGTGCCGCGCCGCGCGTCGCGGCGAGGTTCTCCGCCGGTTTCGGAACCGTGGCGGTTTGTTCTTCGTCGCTCATCAGCGCGGGAACATGCGGAACTGGCGTTTGAACTCGACCATCCGCAGGCAGGCATTGGCCGCATCGGCGCCCTTGTTGCCGCGATTGACGTCAGCGCGCGCCATGGCCTGGTCCATGTTCTCGGTCGTCAGCACGCCAAAGCCCAGCGCCAGACAATGGCGTACGGCCAGGTCCTGCAGGCCGCGCGCGCATTCCCCGCACACATAGTCGTAGTGGGTGGTCTCGCCCCGGATCACACAGCCGAGCGCGATGTAACCGTCGAACCGGCGGCGCCCGCCTGAAAACTCCGGTGAGCGCATGGCCGTCGCCATGGCGGCCGGGATTTCGAATGCGCCGGGAACCTCATAAAGCTCGTAACTTGCCCCGGCCTCTTCCAGAACGGCCAGCGCACCGGCAAGAAGCTGCTCGGCCACCTCCTCGTAGTAGCGCGACAGCGCGATCATGATATGCGGCTGATCCGACATCCGATTCTCCTGATAACCGGCCTAGACCGGCACGGGGCGTGTCTCGACCAGACGCAGCCCGAACCCTTCGAGACCAACAATCGCGTGCTGCGAGTTGGACAACAGAATGATGTCGCGCACGCCAAGGTCGGTGAGAATTTGCGCGCCGACACCGTAGTCACGCAACTCGTTCACGGATGTGGTCGGAGTCGATTGCAGGCGCTTGATACGGTCCGAAAGCGATGTCGGCGATGTATCGCGTATCAGGACGATCACGCCCGAGCCGGCCTCGCTGATAATCTCCATCGAGCGCTGGAGCACGCCTGAATCCTTGGCGTCGAGGCTGCCCAGCGCATCGGCCCCGATGCTGGAGGAATGCATACGCACCAGCACAGGTTTCTCGGGGTCGATTTCGCCCTTCACGATGGCCAGGTGCTCGGCGTATTCCACGGTGTTGTAGTAGAGGTGCCACTTGAAATTCCCGCCGTACTTCGAATTGAAGTCATGCTCGAGCAGCCGCTCGACGATGCGGTCGTTGCGGCGCCGGTAGGCGATGAGGTCGGCGATCGCACCGATCTTGAGGCCGTGGAACTGCGCGAACTTCACCAGATCGGGCAGGCGCGCCATGGTGCCGTCGTCATTCATGATCTCGCAGATGACAGCGGACGGGTTCAACCCCGCCAGCCGCGCCAGATCGACACCCGCCTCAGTATGTCCGGCACGCACAAGCACACCGCCGTCGCGCGCGGCGAGCGGAAAGATGTGGCCGGGAGTGACGATGTCCTCCTCGGTCGCGCGCGGATCGATGGCCACGGTGATGGTCCGGGCCCGGTCCGGTGCCGAAATACCTGTGGTCACGCCGGTCGCCGCTTCAATCGACACCGTGAAGTTCGTCGCCAGGCGCTGGCCGTGGGTCTGCGGCATCATCGGCAAACCCAGTTGCTGGGTGCGCTCGCGCGTCAGGGACAGGCAGATCAGGCCGCGCCCGTAAGTGGCCATGAAATTGATCGCATCCGGGGTCGCCATCTGCGCCGGAATAACCAGATCACCCTCGTTCTCACGGTCCTCGTCATCGATCAGGATGAACATCCGGCCGTTGCGGGCATCATCGATGATGTCCTCGATCGGCGAGAGAATCTTCTCGTCCTCCATCGAACGCGCGATGTCCTGTTTCGAGACCGTTCCCAGCCCCTTCGTGTTCTCGCCCACAGTCAGTCCTGCTCCAAAAGACGCGCCACGTATCGCGCGATAACATCGATTTCCAGATTGACCATCGCACCGGCCTCCAGACCCGCGAGCGATGTGTTCTCCCAAGTATGGGGAATTATGTTTACGCCGAACAGGCGGTCCCGGACCTCATTGACCGTCAAAGAAACGCCGTCGAGGGTCACGGACCCCTTGGATGCGACGTATTTCTTCAGTTCGTCCGGGACTTCGATCTCGATGCGGTGGTTCTCGCCTTCCCGAGTCAGCGAGGCCACGCGCGCCAGCCCGTCCACATGGCCGAGCACCAGATGCCCGCCCAGTTCGTCCGCGGCACGCAACGCGCGTTCCAGGTTGATCCGGCGTCCGGCAGTCCATTCGCCCACCGTTGTCTTGTCCAGGGTCTCACCCGACACATCGACCGCGAACTGCCCCTCGTCCTTCTCCACCACCGTAAGGCACGCGCCGTTGCAGGCGATCGACGCCCCCAGCGCGATGTCGACCGTGTCATAGGACGTGGAGATGGTGAGCCGGCGGCCCACTTCGAGCGGATCGACGGCGAGAATCTCGCCAACGTCTGTAACAATTCCGGTGAACATGGCGCCTCGTTACGGCAACCGGACGAAAATATCCAGAGTGTCGTCACCGACCGGCGTGCGCGACAGGGTCCGGAAGGACGCGATCTGGTCCATCGCGGCCACGCCCAGATCACCGAAGGGCGGCAATCCGTCCCCCCCGATCAGGGACGGTGCGCGGAACCAGCACAGCTCGTCCACAAGGCCAAGGCGCAGCAGCGATGTCGCAACCTGTGCACCGCCTTCCACCATCAGCCGCGTGACCCCCTCGTCCCCGAGCGCCGTCAGGGCCGCGGCCAGATCGACGTGACCTTCGTGTTCCGCCACCGCGATGATCCGCACGCCCTCGGCGGATGCGACGGGAGCCGTCTTGTCGGCCGCGGCAGAACACAAAATCCATGTGGGCACATCCTTCGCCGTGCGCACCAGCGTGCAGTCGGGCGGCGTGCGCAGATGCGTGTCGAAAACCACCCGCACCGGTGAGCGGTGCTCCATCCCCGGCAGCCGGCAGGTCAGGCCGGGGTCGTCCGCCAGCACCGTCTCCACCCCCACGGCGATGACATCGTGCTGGGCGCGCATGGCGTGGGCCCGCGCACGCGCCGCGTCGCCGGTGATCCATTGCGAGGCGCCGGTGCGCGTCGCGATCCGTCCGTCCGCCGTCGTCGCGGTCTTCAGGGTGACGCGCGGACGGCCCCGGATCACCCGCGTGAAGAAACCGGCATTCAGCGCAGCCGCCTCGTCGCCGCACATGCCCTCCTCGACCGCAATTCCGGCCGCGCGAAGCATGTCCAGCCCGGAGCCTGCCACGCGCGGGTCCGGGTCCTGGCAGGCCGAGACCACGCGGCCGATCCCCGCCGCGATCAGTGCATCGGCGCAGGGCGGCGTGCGGCCCGTATGGCTGCAGGGCTCCAGCGTGACAAATGCCTCCGCCCCGCGCAGCGCATCCGCACCGAAGACGGCACGCGCCTGATCGAGCGCGACGGTTTCCGCGTGGGGCCGCCCGCCCGGCATGGTCCAGCCGCGCCCAAGCACCCGGCGGTGTCCACCCGACGGCCCGACGATCACACAGCCGACCGCGGGGTTCGGCCATGAGTTCCCGAGCCCGCGCCGCGCCAGGCGCAGCGCCATATCCAAGAAATTGCGGTCGTCGTTCATCCGGGCAGGGTCGGGCCTCGCGGCGGCCCGATCAACCGTTTTCGCGCATCCGTCTTGCGGAGCGGTCAGTCGTTCTCCGACAGCACACCGTCGCGCGCAAGGCGTTCGGTGCCGATAAACTCCTCGAAGTCGCGGACCTCACGGAAGTTCTTATAGACGGACGCGAAGCGCACATAGGCGATGGAGTCGAGGTTCGCGAGCGCATCCATCACCGCCTCGCCGATGGCGTCGGAGGAGATATCGGTCTCGCCCGACGATTCCAGACGGCGCACGATGCCGCTGATGACCCGGTCCACCCGCTCCTGATCGACCGGACGCTTGCGCAAGGCGATCCGCATGGACGATTCCAGCTTGTCGCGGTCGAACGGCACCCGCTGGCCATTCTTTTTCACAACCATCAGGTCGCGCAAATGCACACGTTCGAAGGTGGTCCAGCGCGCGCCGCAATCAGGACAGGCGCGGCGGCGGCGGATCGCGGTGTTGTCCTCGGTCGGCCGTGAATCCTTCACATGGGTGTCGTCATGCCCACAGAACGGACAGCGCATCGGTTATCTCCCCAGGTTTCTTCTCTTGTGCCAGCCGGTCAGCGCGCCGCGTTGTAGATCGGGAACTGCGCACACAACTCCCCGACCCGCCGGCGCACCGACGCCTCGACCTGGCCGTCGCCGTCGCGATTGGCTGAAAGACTGTCCAGCACCTCGACGATCATCTCGCCGACCTGGCGGAACTCCGCCGGGCCGAAGCCGCGCGTGGTCCCGGCCGGCGTGCCGAGACGCACACCCGACGTGATCATCGGCTTTTCCGGATCGAATGGAATGCCGTTCTTGTTGCAGGTCAGGCCCGCGCGCTCCAGCGCGTCCTCGGTGATATCGCCGGTCAGCGACTTTGGCCGCAGATCGACGAGCATCAGGTGCGTGTCGGTGCCGCCAGAGACGATATCGAGTCCGCCATCGACCAGCGTGGCCGCCAGCGCACGCGCATTCTCGACCACATTCTGCGCATAGGTCTTGAAGGACGGACGCAGCGCCTCACCGAAGGCGACGGCCTTGGCCGCGATCACATGCATCAGGGGCCCGCCCTGCAGGCCCGGGAACACCGCCGAGTTGATCTTCTTGCCCAGATCCTCGTCCATCGAGAGGATCATGCCGCCGCGCGGGCCGCGCAGGGTCTTGTGGGTCGTCGTCGTCACCACATGGGCATGGGGCAGCGGGCTGGGATGCGCGCCGCCGGCGACCAGGCCCGCGAAATGCGCCATATCGACCATCAGGTAGGCGCCAACCGAATCCGCGATCTCACGGAAGCGGGCGAAATCGATGACGCGCGGATAGGCTGAGCCACCCGCAATGATCAGCGCCGGCTTGTGCTCTTCGGCCAGGCGCGCGACCTCGTCCATGTCGATGCGCGCGTCTTCCTGGCGCACACCATACTGGACCGCGTTGAACCACTTGCCCGACAGGTTCGGCGCGGCGCCGTGGGTCAGGTGACCGCCCGCCGCCAGCGACATACCGAGTACGGTGTCACCCGGCTTGCACAGCGCCAGGAACACGGCCTGGTTGGCCTGCGCGCCCGAATGCGGCTGGACGTTGGCGAAGTTGCAGCCGAACAGGCTCTTCGCGCGCTCGATCGCCAGCGTCTCGGCTTCATCGACGAACTCGCAGCCGCCGTAGTAGCGCCGGCCCGGATAGCCTTCCGCATATTTGTTCGTCAGCACCGTGCCCATCGCCTCGATCACGGCGCGGGAGACGATGTTCTCCGACGCGATCAGCTCGACCTGATCCTGCTGCCGGCCCAATTCCCGGTTGATCGATGCGAAGATTTCGGGGTCGGCATCCGCCAGCGCCTGCCCGAAGAACTCGTCTTCGGCACCGCCCGATGTCATCGCCTCGTTTGTCATCGACATATTGAACTGTCCCCTAAACGCTTGATGTCCCGCGCGCCCTTACAGGCCGCGCTATCCGAGTTTTCCGATCCGGCGCACATGGCGCTCGCCACCGCTGAATTCCGTTGCCAGGAACGCATCCAGACAATCCAGCGCCACTTCCGGCCCGACAAGGCGCGCGCCCAGCGCCATCACGTTGGCATCGTTGTGTTCGCGTGCCAGACGCGCCGACGTTGCGTCGTGGCACACGGCGGCGCGCACACCCGGGATGCGATTGGCGGCGATCGAAATGCCGATCCCGGTCCCGCAGATGACGATACCCAGCTTCGCCTGCCCCGAGGTCACAGCCTCGCCGACGGCCTTGCCGTAGTCGGGATAATCGACCGACTCCTCCCCGTGCGTGCCGAGGTCGAGAACCTCGAAGCCGCGCTCCTGGAGAACCGCCTTCAGCGCTTCCTTCATGGAAGGCCCGGCGTGGTCGGACGCGATGGCAACCGTCCCTTCGCTCATGCGTGAAACCCGTTTTTTGTGTGCGCGATCAGGAAATGGCTAATGGCGACCCGATTACCACATCTCGTCATAGGCTGCCAGATCAACACTATCCCTCGCGTGCAAATGTGTGGAAAACCCTGAACCGAATAAATGCGGCAGCGCACAAATCAAAGGCAATTGTGTTCAATATGGGCACAATATCCAGACCGCAGCATTGAGAAGGCTTTCAACCTGTATGAACCTGTCATAAGTGATAATTTAGATAGACGAATAAAACTTGGTGCGATTATTCGCTTACCGTATTGACTGATCGGGGGGGGCCATGCAATCACCGGCCCCTGCTGAATTCATCAGTTCAAACCGACCGGGGAACAAAAATGACAGACTCCAACGAACAATCCCCCTCGCGTGATGAACTCCTGCGCATGACCACCCAGGTCGTCTCGGCCTATGTCGGCAACAATGCCGTCAACGAGAACCAGATCCCGGACGTGATCCAGTCCGTTTATGGAAGCCTGGAAGGCTTGACCAACGGCTCCGGCGCAGCCCCGACCAGCCAGAAGCCGGCCGTGCCGGTCAAGAAATCCGTCACCCCGGATCACATCATCTGCCTGGAAGACGGCAAAAAGCTGAAGATGCTCAAGCGCTATCTGCGCACGACCCACGGCATGACACCGGACGAGTATCGCGCAAAATGGGGCCTGCCAGCGGACTACCCGATGGTCGCCCCCAACTATGCCAAGCAGCGCTCGGCCTTCGCGAAGCAGATCGGGCTCGGCAAGCGCAAGCGCTGATCCGGACTCCGTCCGGCCCTCTCCCATCGCCATGCGGACTTTGACGTGATCGAGGTACGCGGCCTGACCAGGACCTTCGGCGGCCTCGTCGCCGTGGATGACTGTTCTCTCGACATCGCATCCGGCCGGATCACCGGGCTGATCGGCCCCAACGGCGCGGGCAAGACCACGCTGTTCAACACCATCGCCGGCTATTTCCGCCCCGACAGCGGCACCGTCCGCCTTGACGGCGTGGACGTGACGGGGCTTCCCGCCCACGCGCTGTTCCACCGCGGACTGATGCGAACCTTCCAGATCCCCCGGGTGTTCGACCGGATGAGCGTGCGCGAAAACCTGATGGTCGTCCCGCCCGGACAGCGCGGGGAGAACATGCTGGCGGCGTGGTTCGCGCCTCGCCCGGTGCGGGCGCAGGATGCAGATATCAGTGCGCGCGCGGACGAAGTGCTGACCACACTGAACCTGACGGCCCTGGCGGATGCGCGGGCGGGCAACCTTTCGGGCGGCCAGAAGAAACTTGTCGAACTGGGCCGCGCGATGATGTCCGGCTGCCGCACCATCCTGCTCGACGAGCCGGGCGCCGGGGTCAATCCGACGCTGCTCGCCGAACTGGCCGGTCATATCGAACGTCTGAACCGGGACAGCGGCTATACCTTCTGCATTATCGAGCACAACATGGACCTGGTGGCCCGCCTGTGCGACCGCGTCGTGGTGATGAGCGAGGGCCGTGTCCTGACCGCAGGCACCTTCGATGAGGTCCGCGCCGACCCGACCGTGCTTGACGCCTATTTCGGGCACACCGGCCGCACCGCTGGGGCAAGCGGACATTGAGCCTGCTCCGCGCAACCGGCATCCATGCGGGCTATGGCGGCGCGGACATCCTGCGCGGCGCGGAACTTGAGGTCGCGGCCAACGAGATCGCCGTCATCGTCGGCCCCAACGGCGCGGGCAAATCGACCCTGATGAAGGCCGTGTTCGGCCTCGCCGCCGTGCACGAGGGCAGCATCACCTTCGATGGCTCGGCGATCACCAACCATGCGCCCGACAGGCTGGTGCGCGGCGGCCTGAGCTACGTGCCCCAGGAGCGCAATGTCTTCGCCAGTCTCACCGTGTCGGAAAACCTCGACATGGGTGCCTTTACCCGGCGCGACGACACCACCGCCGACCGGGAGCGCATCTTCTCCATCTTCCCCGATCTGGCCGACAAGCGGCGCCAGCCCGCCGGGCAATTGTCCGGCGGCCAACGCCAGATGGTTGCCATCGGACGCGCGCTGATGGTGCGCCCGCGCCTGCTGATGCTCGATGAGCCTACTGCCGGCTTGTCGCCGAAGTTCGTGGACCAGATCTTCGAGCGGATCGCCGCGATCCGTGACGAGGGCGTGGCCGTGCTGATGGTCGAGCAGAATGCGCGCCGCGCGCTGCATGCGGCGGACCGGGGGTTCGTGCTGGTGAACGGACAGACCCGCTTCGCGGACACCGGCGACGCCCTGCTGCGCAACCGCGAGGTGGCCGAAGCCTTCCTGGGAGGCGCGGGCCCGTGATCGAGATCGCGCAGCTGCTGGTCTTCGGCGTCGTGCTGGGCGGCATCATCGCGCTGGGCGCGGTGGGCGTCTCGCTGCTGTTCGGCATCCTGCGGTTCGCCCATTTCGCCCATGGCGACATGATGACGCTCGGCGCCTATATCGCCTTCTTCTTCGCGGCGACGCTCGGCCTGCCGCTCTATTTCGCCTTCCCCATCGCGATCGTTGCGACCATCGCCATTGCGGTGGCCATCGACCAGGTGCTCTACCGCCGCCTGAGGCGGACCGCACCGGTGATCCTGCTGTTCTCCTCCTTCGGCATGGCGCTGATCCTGCGCAGCGTCGTGGAGATGATCTTCGGGCCCGACACGGTGGTTTATGACAACGCAATCCGCCTGCCCTGGACCGTCGCGGGTCTGCGCATCAAGCCCGATCATGTGGTGATCCTGGCGGGCACCGCGCTGCTCGTCGCCGCACTGCACCTCTTCCTGCGCCACACCCGCACGGGCAAAGCGATGCGCGCCATGGCGGACGATCCCGATCTGGCGCGCGTCAGCGGCATCAACACCGAGCGGGTCATCGTCTGGACCTGGGTGATCGGCGGCGGGCTGGCCGCGGCGGCCGGCATGTTCCTCGCTCTCGACACCCGGCTGGTGCCGCTGATGGGCTGGCATATCCTGTTGCCAGTCTTCGCGGCGGCGATCCTCGGCGGGATCGGCAACCCCTATGGCGCGATCCTCGGCGGGCTGGCCATCGGCATCGCGACCGAACTGTCCACGCTCATTCTCCCGCCGGTCTATAAGCCCGCCGTCGCCTTCCTGGTGATCGTGGCGATGCTGATCTGGCGGCCGACAGGCCTGTTCGCGGGGCGCTGACCATGGAACTGCCCGGCCTCCTCAGCTTCCTCGTCTTCTTCGTGACCTTCGCGGGCCTCTACGGCGTGTTCGCGCTGGGCCTGAATGTTCAGTGGGGTATTTCCGGCCAGTTCAACCTGGGCGTCCATGCCTTCTGGGCCGTGGGGGCCTACACCTCCGCCATCCTGACCACCGAACCCGGCGGGGCGCATCTGGGCGGGTTCGGGCTGCCGATGATCGCCGGGCTCGCCGCCGCAATGATCCTGTGCGCCCTGCTCGCGGTGCTGGTAGGCCTCATCACGGTCAATCTGCGCACCGACTATCTCGCCATCGCCACCATCGGGATCGCCGAGGTGGTACGCCTTGTCCTCAAGAACGAGGCCTGGCTGACCAACGGTGTACGGGGCATTCCGGGCATCCCCCGGCCCTTCGCGGAGCTGGGCGGCGACGCACCGGCGCTCGTGTTCCTGGCGATCGTCGCCCTCGCCCTGGGACTGGTCTATGCGGCGCTGGAGATTCTTCGCCGTTCGCCCTGGGGCCGCGTGCAGCGCGCGTTGCGCGAGGATGAAGCCGCCGCCGGCGCTGCCGGCAAGAACGTCACCGGGTTCCGCCTGCAATCCTTCGTGCTGGGCGCCGCGATCATGGGGCTTGGTGGCGGGCTCTACGCCCATTTCTTCGCCTTCATCAGCCCCGAGGCGTTCGATCCCCTGATCACCACCTTTGTCGTCTGGGTGATGCTGATCGCGGGCGGCAGCGGCAACAATCTGGGGGCCGTTGTCGGCGCGTTCGTGATCTGGGGCATCTGGTCCGGCTCGGGTTTCCTCACCGAGCTGCTGCCCATCGAGTTCCAGACGCGCGCGGGTTCGCTGCGCATCCTGCTCATCGGCATTCTCTTGCAGATTATCCTGCTGACCCGGCCCGAGGGCCTTATCCCGGAAGAGACCGCACCCCGACGCAAATCGGGCGGCGGGTAACCGGCCAGCCGTTACGGGCGGATCAGGCGCACGTCCTCGACACTGCCGGCGCGCACGGCCCATTCGACATAAGTGCCGGGCACGTCGCCATTGGCGTCGAAATCCTGCGAACCCGCCGCACCGTCATAGTCGATGTCCTCGCCTGCCTCGAGCGCGGCTTTGGCGGCGGCGAACTGGCCGGGGTTGAACTTGCGCCCCGGCGGCGACGACACAGCCCGCAGCGCATCGCGCACGGCCACGCCGTCGGGTGAGCCGGCCTTCTGGATCGCCAGCGCCAGCAGGATCGTCGCGTCATAGGCCGCGTCGATGAAGGGCTGGGGCGGCAGCTCGCCGTATTTGGTCTCGTAGAGCTGTTTGAAGGCCTTCGCGGTCGCGGACTCGGTGTCCGCGCTGGGCGCGGTGCCGTAGGCGCCTTCCAGCAGATTGCCGCCGATCGCATCGACGACCTCCTGCGCCTTCATCCCGTCGGTGAAGACGAACTTCGCGAACAGCTGCTCCTCCAGCGCCTGGCGCAGGATCGGGATACCGTCGCCCGGATAGGCGATCAGCACCAGCGTTTCCGCACCGCTGTCCTTCACCTTCTGGAGTTCGGCCCGATAGGACGCCTGCTTTTCCTCGAACGGCACCATCGCCGTGATCTTGCCGTCGAAGGCCCCCTCGACCGCTTCGGCCAGGCCCTGGCCGTAGTCGTTGTTCAGATAGACGACCCCGATCTCGGTGAGCCCCTTCTCTTCCATCAGGTCGGCGAGGATCACACCCTGCAGCGCGTCACTCGGCACCGTGCGGAACAGGAAATCGTTGTCCTTGAGTGTCGTGACCACGGGCGAGGTGGATGCGCCGGAGACCTGCGGCACCTGCTCCACCGACGACACGGAACTGGCGACGGGGATCGTCACGCCGCTCGACAGTGCGCCCACGAGGCCGGAGACCTTGTCGGTCGTCACCAGCCGCTTGGCGGCATCGACGCCGGACTGCGGGTTTGTCTGGGTGTCGCCGACGTCCAGGCCGAGCTGTCCGCCCAGGACACCGCCCGCCGCGTTGACCTCATCGACGGCCATCCGCACGCCGTTCAGCGATGTCTGGCCATAGACCTGAAGCCCGCCGGTCATCGGCATCAGCGCACCGATCCGGGCGGACTCGCCGGGCCCGCTGTCCTCCTCGAAAAAGACGGCAACGGCCACCGCGATGGCGATGACGACGGCGGCGATGGCGGCCATGTATTTCATATCGGGCTTCCCGGTTGGCGCGTTTCGGGAAAGATACTCTCGCGTGCCGGGGAGCGACAAGCAGACAGGTGTTACCGGTCAGGCAAAGGTGCCGGGCTTGTCCATGGGCCGCGGCCGGTCGCGATCGAGTACGAAGCGCAGTTTCGCCAGCGCGGTGCGGCGCAGGACGGCCTCGCCCGCGTTCAGGGGGCCGACGATGGAGACTTCCGTGCCCGTGTAGGGATCGACGGCGCAGACCTTCACCGAGTTGCCGATGGCCGAGAACTCGAAGATCACCTCGTCGAGGGCCGAATCGGTCCGTCTGCGGTTTGCCCGCAAGGTGCGTCCGGAAGGGCGTACCGGCATGGTTTGAAAGCGGCTCACGTCGTATAGTCCCCGCGAATATCAAGTGGAGGAGGACTGCCATGTCAGACCAAAAAGAAGAATTTATGGTTAACCACGGGGACGACGCGACCTGGACACCCGGGCTGCGTTCGGACTTCGAATACCGCGATCTCGGCATCAAGGACGCCACCGGCGGCAAGTTCGGCGCGCACATCATCCGCATCGCGGACCCGGATGCCGATCACCACACCGGCAAGCACGCCCATATGACCGATTTCCAGATGATCTATGTGCTTCAGGGCGAAGCGCGCTTCTGGTTCGACGGCAAGGGTGAGTTCACCGTGAAGAAAGGCGACTGCTTCTATCAGCCCGACGGCATCATGCACGACGCGCTGTGGATGTCGCCCGACTGCGAACTGCTCGAAATCACCGCGCCGGGCGAATTCGACACCAAGGAAGGCTGATCCCGTCTCGATCTGCGAGACGATACAGCCAGGCCACTGAAATGTTGCTGCCGCGCGGCTAGGTTCGCGCGCCAGCAACACCACGGAGACCACCGATCATGAGCCTCGCCAGCACCAGCGACGCCGCAAAGACCCCGTCCACCGAAAAGCCGCGCTTCCAGTGGGAAGATCCGTTGCTGCTGGAGGACGCGCTCAGCGAGGACGAGCGCATGGTGCGCGACGCCGCGCATGCCTACTGCCAGGACAAGCTGATGCCGCGCGTCATGGAGGCCAACCGGCACGAGAAGTTCGACCGCGAGATCATGAACGAGTTCGGCGAACTGGGCTTCCTGGGCCCGACCCTTCCGGAAAAGTACGGCTGCGCCGAGGTGAGCCATGTCTGCTACGGGCTGATCGCACGCGAGGTCGAGCGGGTGGACTCGGGCTACCGCTCGGCGCTGTCGGTCCAGTCCTCTCTGGTGATGTGGCCGATCTACTCCTACGGCTCGGAAGAGCAGCGCATGAAATACCTGCCCAAGCTCGCCTCGGGCGAATGGGTGGGCGCGTTCGGCCTGACCGAGCCTGACCACGGTTCCGATCCGGGCAGCATGATCACGCGGGCGAAGTCGGTCGATGGCGGCTATCAGCTCAACGGCGCGAAGATGTGGATCTCCAACGCGCCCATCGCCGACGTGTTCGTGGTCTGGGCCAAGGACGACGAAGGCGTGATCCGCGGCTTCATCCTGGAACGCGGCATGAAGGGCCTGTCCACGCCCAAGATCGAGGGCAAGTTCTCGCTCCGCGCCTCATCCACCGGTGAGGTCGTGATGGACGACGTGTTCGTGCCGGAAGAAAACAAGCTGCCCAACGCGCGCGGGCTCGGCGGTCCGTTCGGTTGCCTGAACAAGGCGCGATACGGCATTTCCTGGGGTGCGCTGGGTGCAGCGGAATTCTGCTGGCACGCGGCGCGCGACTACACCATGGAGCGCAAGCAGTTCGGCCGTCCGCTGGCCGCCAACCAGCTGATCCAGAAGAAGCTGGCCGACATGCAGACCGAGATCACGCTGGGACTGCATTCCTGCCTGCGTCTCGGCCGCCTGATGGACGAAAACCGCGCGACGCCGGAGATGATCTCCATCATGAAGCGGAACAATGCCGGCAAGGCGCTGGATATTGCGCGGGTTGCACGCGACATGCACGGGGGCAACGGCATCTCGGACGAATATCACGTCATCCGACATGTGATGAATCTGGAATCCGTGAACACCTATGAGGGCACCCACGACGTCCACGCGCTGATCCTCGGCCGCGCGCAGACGGGCCTTCAGGCGTTTACCGGCGGCTGATTCACAGGGTGGTCGCGCCGCTGCCTAGCAGGTGGCGTTATTGCAGGGTTCAAAGTTGATGCAGAACCGCTTTGCGTCCTCACAAGACAGGTCCGCCTGCTTGTAGCCGCAGCGCATATTGCCGTCGGACGTGGCGCCTCCGAAATGGCCGCAGGTGTTGCAGATCCCCATGTCCTGCCCGCCACAGCGCGACTGCAGGTTGGTACAGAGCTGGCTCAGCCCCTCGGCCATCGTGTCGATGACCTCGTCTGGCAGCCGGCTGATCGCCAGGTCCAGACAATTGAGCGGGTCGTCGGCCAGCAGCGCCTCGCCCGCCTCGGTCAGTTCGATATGCCGGACTCGCTTGTCTTCGGGGTCGGGCACGCGTTTCAGGTAGCCCTTTTTCTCCAGCGCGTTCAGCGTCTGGCTGGCCGTACCCTTGGTCGTTCCCAGAAACACGGCGAGCGCGCCGGGGGTGCGCGAGAAGCGATTTGCCTGCGCCAGGAAGCGCAAACTGTCCCACTGGGCCGGGTTCAAGCCATGACAATACTGCAGACCTCTTGCCATCCTGCCGATACGGTCCAGGAGGCGTGAAAGGCTCTCTTTTTCAGTGATTTCAGTGTCTTGCGTGCTCATTTTATTTTGTTCATTGGCTCGCAAATAAACCCGATTCCACGCCCATTATATCTTTTGTGGATAGTATCGAGTCGATAAAGCCTTGTGCGCTCCCCGTTCAAGACGTATATTCTTTTCGTATCGAGTCGAAACCAATTTCACAATCCGACGCTGTGGATATAGGT
>Ga0181583_10001362_pt1 | contig 18060 bp, 8 predicted proteins | sample 071ome_31_FD_132461 | JGI IMG/M metagenome (GOLD analysis project Ga0181583, IMG submission 132461) | Coastal salt marsh microbial communities from the Groves Creek Marsh, Skidaway Island, Georgia - 071405CT metaG (megahit assembly) | ecosystem: Environmental > Aquatic > Marine > Intertidal zone... | reverse complement strand
CGTCCGTGGCCGGCGCGCCGACCGCGACCACCCCGTCCGACCCCGAGGTCACGCCTGTGCCGGGCCGGCCGCCGCCGAGGGCCACCGAACTGCCAAACGTGTTGCCCACGTTGTGGTCCTCTGAGCCGAAAGCGTCGATCTGCGCCCAGCCCCCGCTGTTGCGGAAGAGGTACGCCGACCCCGCCGAGAACGCGCCGTGGTAGTCCGCCCAGGGGGCCCCGACGAGGATGGAAAGGCCGTCCCCAGAGACTTTGACGTCGTGCCCGAACCGCGCCCAGGCCGCCGGAGTGGCTGGCTGGAGGAGGGTAGTGAATGACCCGTTCTCGAAGACGAAGACGGCGCCCCCCCCGGTAGAGTCGGGGGCGCCAATGGCCCACACGGTCCCGTCATCGGAGGTCGAGACAGACGTACCGAAGTTCTGCACCCACTCGAGATTGACCCCCGGCTCGCCGGCAAGTTTCGGCTCAAGCTTATGGGTCTGCTGCCACTCATCCACCGTGCGCTCAAACACGTAGGCGACTCCGCCCTTTTTCTCGTCCCCGGGTGCGCCCGAGATAAAGATGTTGGCGAACTCGTCGAAAGCAAACGAGGTGCCGAATTCGGTGGACTTGCCGCCGGCGCTGATCTTGGCCAGCTTGCCTCCAACCTCGGACCAGGTGTCACCGGACCTCGAGTACACGTAGACTTCTCCCTTTTCCTTGTCAGTCCGAACCCTGACGGCCGCCCAAAGCCCGTCTCCTGACATGGCCAGGGTCCCGTTCCCGTGAGCCGTCGTGTCACCGACACCTGCCTTGCTGGGGCTCACAGGCATCCCAGGCAGAAGCTCGTACAGCCCTGATGTGGAGTTCAGCTTGTAGAAGTAGAGTTTCCCCAGCAGAGGCATGTCATCGATGGCCCTGTCGTCGAAGTGTGACTCGCCAATCACCAGGTAGAGGCCTGCGTTGTCAATGGCGATGGAGGAGCCGAAAAACGCGTCCGCAAGCGGGCTGGGCGCCTGGATCGTCTGCTTGACTTGGTAGGCGTTATCAACGAGGGCATACACGCGCACCTCGCCAGCCATGTTCTGCCCTGCGACTGGGGCGCGAGGGGCCGCGGCGACGATCGTCAGGCTGTCACGGGTCATCGCGACACTGAGGCCGAGGTTGTCGTCTGCCTCCGGCGCCGGCGTCAGCGCTGTCGCTGTCTGGTCGACTTCAGCGTACTCGGCAAACTCTCCCGGCATCGTTGGCGCGCCGGGGGCATGGCTGTGGTAGGTTGGCGGAGCGCCGGGGGCCTGGCCCGTAAAAAGGGCATTGGGCCCCTTGACGAGCCAGAGGTTGAAGGAGGGGTCCCTGTACATGTTGTAGTTGACGTTCGCCCCCGCGATGTTCTGCGCCACCCCAGTCTGGCGGTCGGCACCCCACGCCATGTACTTGCCGTCGTCAGACAGGCTGACCACGTCCGTGTAGTATTTCTTCGTGGCCTTGTTCCCGTCGTGTAGGAGCAGGTCGTAGTTGGGGAAGACAGTCTTCCTCACGATGTACTCTTGCACCTGCTCGTTCCACTGGTACGCGTATCCAAGGGCGGCCTCGTTGAAGGCTGCGACCTCCTTCATGGCGCCGCCGACAACGAGGTAGACTCCGTCGGGGGTGATGTCCATGGTGCGCCCGAAGCTCGAGCGCTTCGAGGTCACGGGCTTCGACAGCGTCTGCGAGAGCTCCCACGTCTGCTTCCCCTCAATGAAGACGTAAACCTTGTCGCCGGTCGTGCTCGTGCTCTCCTTGGCCTTGTCCTCGTACGACGACACGATGAGGCGGCTGACGTCGTCCTTTCCAGTGACTGCCACGTACTTCACGCAGTGACCGAAGCCGCTCCCAGCGCCCGCGTCGGCCTGGGTGATGGAGCTCTGGACCTCCCAAGCGGGATTCTTACCCCCGGAGAGTGCAAAGACGACCACGAGCCCTTCGTCGTCGGCGTCACGGATGTTGGTGCCCGACGCGTGAAGGCCCGGCGTGGCCACGAAGCCAGCGACCAAGAAGTCGTCCTTGCCGTCGTTGGCCAGGGACACCGACACGGTCACGATCTCGCTGGCAAAGTCTGCGTATGGGAGACCGGAGTCGAGCTCGGAGACGTTGTCCGCGTTCCGCAAGGACCAACTGAACATGGGCGACTGACTGGCCCACCCATCCCCCTTGGCGTAGACGTGGACGCTGGCCGTGCTGATCTTGCTCGTCCCCTCCCCTGTTTCCTCGACGACCCCCACCGCGACGTACTCGCCGGCGGAGTCCGTGTCCAGCCCGTGGGGCCCCCATCCGGGGGACTCGAAGGCTGTGGTGACTTCGACCTCAGTGGTGACCTCCTCGCACGTGAAGGTCCCGGCTTTCTTCCCCTTGCCTTCCGTGCAGACAGTCTCCGTCCCGGTCTCCGTGGTCACGTTCACCTGGAGGGGGACGGTCAGAACGGCGGGGCTCGCGCCCCCCCACCCGCCGGCGGGCTTCGAAAAGACGTAAACCTTGGGGTCTTGGCCCCCGTCTGCAAGCTGCTTCCCAGCGCTGACAGCCACCGTCGCACCGTCGGACGAGATGCCCAGCGCCTTGGCGAAGGGCCCGAGGTGCGCTTCCGGGCTGATGCTGGTGAGCCAGTACTGCGACGCCCGGGACTCCCGCAGCGCCCGCATGCCCTCCCTGGACATGATATCGCCTAGTGGCCCGGTGGGGGGCGGCACCTCGCCGGCCCTGGTCGCGGCGAGACGCCTCTCGAGCTGCTCCCCCATCCTGCGGTCTAGGTCGGAACCCGCCTCGTAGCTCATCCGCCCGTCGTCGCCGGGGCCGTCGAGCCCCAGCACGCTTCTGCGCCGCCTGGACCCCTCCGACTGGTCCCGGTCGTCCTTGACAGGGTCCGAGTCGCGAGCGGCCCATGCTCCGGCGATCGGGTCGGAGTAGTTCTCCACGTCGTTGAAGCCGTGGGGATACATGGGCGTGCAGTCGCTGTCGTTGGGAACTCCATACTCCTGCACGTGCGGGGGGGGCGGGAGGCCCTCGATGCCCTGGCCCGGCCTCTCGGGGGGAGGTCGGGCGTATCGCAGGCTGGTCCGGGGGACGCGGCGGATGACCGTGGCGCTGAAACCTTCAGAGGGAAAAAGAAAATGTGCTCGGGAGCGCAGAGGGGCGCGGCGATGCCCAACTTGGTGATTGGGCGGGGCGAGGGGGGGGAGGGCAAGCCGCAGGCCGCTCGACTCACGTCCAGGTCGCAGATCCACAGGCGGTTCATGAAACCGCCCGGCGAACCAACCGCCAGTGTCCTGCCGTCCCCAGAAACCACAGCGGACGTGCCGGCCTTGTAGAAGAAGTCGCGCGTCCGGTACCCATTCCAGGTGTCCACAGGACCCTCGTCCGAGTCCTGCCCCAACACGCTCGCCTGCGACCAGGGAGCGCTTGGAAGGTCTATCGCCCTCCATCACAGGCCCTCTTCCGACGTCAAAGACCTATCGGCGAACACTTTGACGCCGCGAGGGATGGGCACCGGCCGGAGGATGGCGTCACGTCGGTGCCTCGCGTGAGGGGGGACTTACGAGGAGCGCGAAGAAGATGACAGGAGCCCAGATCAGGGGAATCCGCCGCGTGCGTCCCATAATGACATCAAGCGACGACATGGGGCCTTTACGGGCTCCCTCTCCCTGGAATTCTCCGTGGAGGGGCGTTCGTTGTGACCTTCCAGGTGAAGGGCTCCCGGCGAACGACGGGAGCGTGTGCTCTGGTCAACTCAGCGAGAAGCTGTGGGAGTCGCAAATTTTCCTGCGTTTCTTCCTAGGTAACTACTAAATTACGTGGCTCCCGCTGCCCGATAGCTCCGGAATTCGGTGCGAATCGGCCCAAACAGACGGGGAGCAACCACGGGGACGGCGCTGCGTCCCAACCCAAGAGAGACTATTTTTAAGTTATTCGACGGCCGTCGAGGTGAAAAAGGTCCCCGCCAGGGAGAGAAAGGGGGACTCCCGTCGTGGGTCGGACCAGTTTGTCGGACCACACTCGCGCGACAGCGCGACAGCGCGAGGAGGGGCCGGGATCACCTAGGGGGCCATTCCCGCGCGTCGAAGTGCGAGACCGTGGCGTGGAAGGGCTGAGATCGGAATAGTATCGACGACAGACAGCGTTTCGCCATGGTTTTTGCGAAGAAAGAAGGGATGACCTACTCCAGGCTCGGGGGGTCCGAGATGGAAGTGTCGCGGTGCTGCCTCGGGACCATGGTGCGCGCTGGGGGCCGGGACACGACAAGATCGCAATAGATTGTCCTGGATGCACGGCACGGATCCCCCCGGCAGCGCCGGTGGCACCCTCCTTCCACCCCCACCCGTCGACCCCCCCGCGCGCGCCGCCCAAAGCTCGCAGACTTTCGGGGAGCAGAACACCGAGGAGGAGGCGTGGGAGATCATGGATCGCGCCGTTGAGCTCGGCATCAACTTCTTCGACACCGCAGAGTTGTATCCAGGTGGGCACCCTAGCCCCGTCAAGCGCACCTTCTCGCCCACCCCGCACCGTGCCGGCTACCCCCGCCATCTCCGCCCCTGGGACCCAGCATGCCCGTCCCCTGTCCACTATCCCGCACCGTGCCGACGATCACCGCCTCCTCGGCCGCTCGCCCCCAAACTGCAGTGCCCGCAAACAGCGGAACGGTCGGGCGGACCGAGACCTTCATCGGAAACTGGATGAAGGCCCGGGAGAACCGCTCGGATCTAGTCCTCGCTACCAAGGTGTGCGGTCCCGGGTACAACTGGATCGCGGGGAACCGCTCCGACCCCAAGTCGGAGGAGCAGCAGACGTGCGTGCTGGACCGGGAGAGCATCTTCAAGGCGATCGAAGGGTCGCTCCGGCGCCTCCAGACGGACTACGTGGACCTGTACCAGATCCACTGGCCCCAGCGCTACGCCCCCCGCTTCGGCACGTCCGTGTTCAACAAGTCCAAGTGGTCGGCGCCCCCGGTGGACTTCGAAGAGCAGGTGCAGGCGATGGGCGACTTGATCAAGGCTGGGAAGATCCGGCACTGGGGGCTGAGCAACGAGACGGCGTATGGGACCATCCTGATGTGCGAGACCGCCAAGCGCCTGGGCGTGCCCCTCCCTGTCTCGATCCAGAACGACTTCTCCCTCCTCAAGCGCGACGACGAGACGGCCCTCGCCGAGGCCCTCTTCCACTACGGGGTGGAGGCCCTCCCCTACGGCCCACTGGCCGGGGGGACCCTCTCGGGGAAGTACCATGACGACGACGCGGACAAACCGGCGCTCGCCAACTGCCGCCACAGGAAGTTCCCTAACTTCCAACCGCGGTATTACGCGGCCCCCGCCATGGCCGCGGCCGGCAAGTACGTCCAGGTGGCCAAGGACCACGGGCTCACGCCCGTGCAGCTGGCGTTGGCATGGTGCGACTCGCGGTGGTATGTGGGGTCCACGATCATCGGGGCCTGCAGCGTCGCCCAGCTCGAGGAGTGCGCGAGTGCGTGGGGGGTGCCCCGGCTGAGCCAGGGGTGCCTGGACGCTGTCGACGTCGTCCATCGCCAGGCTCGGAACCCCGTTCTCACGGACTGATGGAGCCTCTCGAGGCCGGCAGTTGCTGTGTTTGTTGCTAGCCCGGGGTTCAACTCCCGCGATTCGCGACTCGGGTTGCACGTCGCCGTCCTCGCGATCCCACGCCCCGACGCACCCACGTCCGCGCCGCTACTGATGCCCCCGCGCCGCGGCCTCGCCCACCAGGCGCACCACGAGGCTCTTGGGGAGGCCCATGATCGAGTCCTGCGTGCCCACCTGCCGGGTGATGCAGGGCTGGATGGCGGGATGCTCGGCCTGAAGCCCCCCCGCGCACCACAGGACCTCTCCGTCAGCAATGACCCGGTCCTCCGCCTCCGGGGGAATCTCCCCGAAGTGGATCTCCGCGACGTCCACCCCGCCGACCCGCTGCCCGCTAGCGAGGTGGGTGGCGAGCACGGCCGAGACGGTGCACACCGGCTGGTCGCTCTCGCTGTACTCGCGAATGAATCGGCGACACTCGGCCTCGTCCTCCGGCTTCTCGCGGATCTCCCCGCGGAAGGTTACCACCTGGTCGCACGTGAGGAGGAGGCCCTCGAGGGGCTCCCCGGCAGCCCTCATTTTCCCGACGATGGCGTCGGCCTTGGCGTGGGCCAGGAGCATAACGAGCTGGGAGGGGTCCTCGTGGCGGATGGCCTTCTCGTCGATGTCCGCGGTGCGGACGCTGTACTCGGTCGTGAGCTCGTCCATGACCCTTCGGCGGAACCGGGACGACGTCCCCAGGATGACCTGGGACCCCTGGGCTGCTTCCATCGCCCCGGCGGTTGCCGCGGCACGGACTGGGGCGCGGGTTCGGCGACTCGAATGCGGTGTAGGGCTAGAACAGGCGCGAATCCCGACAATGGAGGGCGCAGGCATGCCTCGCGACAACGACGGGGCTTGGGCTCGGGAGACGGAACCTGCGAGTCTCGAGATTGGCGGCCTGGTCAGTACAATTTTGGACGTATAGATATACGCCCACTAGCTGGAGATTGTCAGGCGGTTTCTCCCTGCAGGATGTGAAGCACCGGGTGGTTGGGGGGGGGCAACACCTCCAGAAATGGAGCGCAGAAAGTGGAGCGGGGCAACGCTTGATTTGATCGAATGCGCGCGAGGCGGAGCGACAGGGCCACTCAAGTCGTTGGGGGCTAGCGCGTAGCGGCCTGCCCTGCACGCGCGGCTCGGTCAGGGTGGCAACTCCAGCGCCTCGAGGCGCCCGGCTTCCCGGCGCTGGGGAGCTGAGTCCGGGACAGTCCCGGACAGTCCCGGACTCTGTCCGTCGCGCCCCGGGGAGTGGAGGCGCCTCGAATGAAGTGCCCCGCGGTGCGTCTCACTGAACCAGTGGTCTCCAGCTACTCAGCAGGGACGGAGCCGGAGGAAGCGCTGTCGAGAGAGGACCGGTCTTGAAATCCAGATGGCTCGCAGCGGGTCGAACGCCGTGGGCTACGGTGTGGGGAATATGGCCGTGATTAGCGAGGAGTTCGAGCCCATCTCAACGCTGCCCCCTACAGAGAAGGAGCTGAGGCAGACGGCGGCGCTGAGGTGCGCCCGGAGAGACAACGAGTTGCAGAAGCCATTTTGGTTGGGGACTGCCCCCCGGGAGCTCTCGCGCCGCGCCGTGAGGGAACTTAGACCGCGACATGTTGATGCTACGACCGGCATCCCGGCAGATGCCAGTTTTCTTCGTGTGCTTGGCCGCCACGCATTTTGACCTACCTCTTCTCGGCACTGCAGGGACTACCTCGAAGCGTGCCATCTGTACGAGCCGGAGGCTCTGATGCGGAAGAGGGAGGACGTTCTCGAAAAGCTGAGATCTATCGTCAACGAGGTGAGGGAAAGCGACCCCGACCTGGGGCCCATGCAATGATCCCGTGGGGTCGAAAATCCGCGAGGGCCCTCCCGGCCTTTTGCGGGGGGCCAGCGTCCGGAAGCGGCGTCTCCTGGCCCCGTCACGCGATCGTAGTGCGCTTTCCCGCGAAAGAAGCGGGACTGGCTGCGTCTGTTGCGACCTCGTCCTCGAAACGATGAACGCACGAGACGCGCCCCCCTCACCCAGCCAAGAAGGCCGCCAAGCCACGTGCCCCACCCGTTCCCCACCCGCTCCTGCAGTGGGTCCAGGGCGTGTCCACGTCCCTAGGGTTCGCCGAGGCTGACGTGGCCAAGCAGAGGGGCCTCATCTACACGTTCGGGTCCTACCGCCTCGGCGCCCACAAGCCCGGCGGCGACATAGACGTCCTCTGCGTCGGCCCGCAGCACTGCACGCGGGAGGCGCACTTCTTCGGCTCGGACACCAGCTGCCTCGAGACCATCCTCCGCGCCCATCCCGACGTCAAGGAGGTCCAGCCCGTCCCCGGGGCCTTTATCCCCGTCATGCGCGTCGACTTCGACGGCATCGACCTCGACATCATCTTCGCCCCGCTCCCAATGGCCGAGATGCCCGACGGGATCGACTGGCGGGAGGACTGGATGCTCCGCGGAGTGGACGAGCGCACGGCCAACACGCTCAACGGCACCCGCGTCACCGACGCCGTGCTCAGCCTTGTCCCGAACCGCGACGGGTTCCACGCCGCCCTCAAGCTCATCAAGACGTGGGCGGAGAACCGGGGGATCTACGCCAACAAGCTCGGCTTCCTGGGGGGGATCAACTGCGCCATCCTGGTGGCCAAGATCTGCCAGTGGTGGCCCAATGCCGCCGCGGCTAAGATCGTGTCCCGGTTCTTCGAGATGTTCAGCAACTGGACGTGGCCCCGGGCCGTGCTGCTGACACGCATCGACTACAGCAACACTCTTGGGCACAAGGTATGGTTCCACCAGGGGTACCACAACCCCTACTGGGACGTCGCCCCGATCATTACCCCCGTCTACCCGGCCTTCAACAGCACCCACAACGTGTCCCTGGCCACGCGCGAGGTCATGGTGGAGGAGTTCCGTCGGGGTAAGGCCGTGTGCGACCAGATCTTCGGGTCCGAGTGCCCGGACTTTGGCAGGCTCTGCGAGCCATTCGACTTCTTCTCCGAGTTCCGCAAGTTCCTCTGCGTGAAGATCAGCGGCAAGGACGCCGAGTCGTTCAAGCGCTGGCAGGGGTGGGTCGTCGCCCGCCTCCGACTCCTTGTGCAGAGCATCCAGGAGCTCATGTGCGTCCGCCCCTGGCCCGAGGAGCTCACGCCCGGCCCGGGGGAGGATGAGGACGGGGAGGAGGGTCCGCGGTGCTATCTCTTCCTCGGCGTCACCAAGCGCAAGCATCCTCTCTTTGAGTGGTCTCCCGAGCCTAGCAAGCAGGTCGCCCTCACGCAGCCCGTCGAGAGCTGGATCGGCAAGCTGTACGAGTTCAGCGACTACGTCGAGGGGCGGATCCGCAACGTGTCGGTGAGCGTCAACATCGTCGCAGCGGAGAAGCTCCCTCCCTGGGTCGCCAAGGCCCGGTCCAGGGGCGGCGCCAGGGGCCTCGCTGGGAGCGACACTGGCCTGGGCAGGGAGGGGGCCCTCGGGGTGGACGGGGAGGGGGGGGACCCCAACCCCCGGGGGGGGAAGAGGGTCAAGTACCTCCACGGAGGGGGGAGGGGTCGCGGGAAGGAGAACGAGGGCGAGGACGGGAGCGCGGCCGAGGAGGAGTCGGGGTCTGGGCAGGGGCGGGTGGGGGAGGGACCATCGGCGCCGGCCACATGCCGGACGGGGGGGCGCCAGACCGGGACGTCGGGGACCCAGGACGCGCCGATCCTGCAGTCGAACTTGACGGGGGAGCTACAAGCGCTCGGGGTCACGGAGGCGGACCTGGGGAAGAGCGGCGGGTGAGGCGAGAGCCCATGTCCAGCCGGCAATGAAAGAAGGCTTCAACGACCAACTCCTCACGCAACGCGGTCTCTCGCTCTAGAGCCCGTCCACCCGCGCCCGCTTCCCCGCCCAAGTGTACCACGCCAGCTCCCTGGCGACCAGGGCCTTGTTGTGCCGGTTGTTCTTCCCGATGGCAAGCAGCGCCATGCTCGCGGCCGCCTGGCTGGCTGACATGACCCTCCCGACCGGGCTGTCTGGAGACACCCCCGACTCCACGACGCCCGTGCTCTGAGCGAGCATGTGCGCGAGGGGCTCCACAACGCCCATCCTTCCGATGGTGATCCGCAACCTCGCGTCCTCCGCCAGCCGCGCGATCAGCAGTGCGCACTTCACCTTTGCCCACTGCAGCAGGCCCCACTCCTCGACCGTGCACCGCTGCACCGACAGGCCGACGTACCCCTCCACGACGCCGCCCGAACCAGCGAAGACGTCGTACTCGACCCCAACCTGAACCACGGGGGAGGGACCCCGCTCGCGAGCCCCAACCACCGACCTGTCGTTGCTCAGGCGGCCCAGCAGGGCCTCCCTGTCGGCGGCGTCCTGCCCGGACGTCGTGCCGCTGAACGCCAGCATGTTCCGCATGCGGAAGCCCTCAACGTCGAGCCTCTCGGTCAGGTCGTTCACCTGCCAGCGATGGTCCCCGGCGTCCACCAGGGTCGCCCCGGGCGCCAAGGACGCGCCGCTGCTCGCGGCCGTAACCCACCGCGCCACGGAGCGGACCAGGGCGAGGTCCGGGTCCCCCTCCAGGGCCCCCATGGCGTGGTTGAAGTCCCTCCCGCGGAACGCCTCGACCGTCGTCACCGCCTCTTTAGACAGGACCTCGAGCAGGATCGGGGCGACCCCGGCCTGCTCGATGTCGAGCAGCGTGTCCGCCTGCGTGCTCATCGCCTCGAGGGCCGTGGCCGCGTGCGCCTGGTCGTACAGGTTGCCTGTGGCCAGGAGCTCGACGAGGGGCCAGACGACCCCCGCGCGGGCCAGCTGCCGCCGGATCACGCCGTGCTCCCGGGCCAGCTCGGCGAGGGCCGTGCAAGCCTGCGCCGCCGCGCCGCGCCCAACCTGGTCCCTAACAATGCGCATCAGCGCTGGGACGGCCCCGGCCGCCACGATGTAGAGCTGCGGGTCCGAGTGCGCCGCCATGGCGCGCAAGGCCGTGCACGCGGCCGCCTGCACCTGGGCCAGCCCGTCCAGGCGCGGGTCGTCCCCCGAGGTCTGCAGCACGGCCACAGTCAGCGGCAGCGTGGCCGACTCGGCGATGCGGACCGAGAAGGCCCCGGACTCTGCCGCCAGCTCCTTGATCAGCATGAAGACGCACGCTAGGAGGCGGCACGAGACGTTATATTCCCGCTTCCCAGGGCCTGCCCGCCCGACGAGGCGCAGGTCCAGCCCCGTCAGCACCTTGAACCCCTCGTGCACATCGTCGTCCTCCGCCAGGCGCTGCCGGACCCCCCGGTCCGCGGCCGCCGCCCCCCACAGGAGCTCCGCGGCGGCCAGGCGCGTCTCCAGCAGCGCGCTCCCCTCTGTCCTGCCGGCCAGCGTCGCGACCGCGTGGGACAGGAGCCCCTGCCTGAGGACCTCCTCCTCGTCCCCGCCCGGCCGCAGAGCGTCCGTATTCGGCTCCTCCCGGCTCTCGAGCACCCACGCGCCGCGCACCGCGCCCAGCGAGACGTGCGTCTTCCCGGCCCCCGGGGGTTCGCCGCCCCGGGCCTCCCCCTCCTCCCCCGCCGCCTCCTCCTCCGGCAGCTCTACGGCAGCCCCCGTCCGGGAGACGTGCTCTGCGAAGAGCTCGTGCAGCCCGCGCTCCCGGCGGGTCTCTTCCAGCGCCCTCGCGGGCGGCGCGGCCGCGCCCGTGTCCCACCCGAGCGCCACCCCGAGCAGCTTCATGGCCGGCGGGACCATCACTGCCCCCCCGGCGACCCCGGCCCGCAGGCAATCGAGTGCCAGGCTGCCCCCGCGGAGGGCGAAGAACTGCTCCCGCAGGGGCGTGGCGGCGAGGCGCCCAGGCGTCGCACCCCCGGCGGGCCCGGAGGAGGACCCCCGACCCCCCGCGAGGACGCCCGCCAGGGTGTCGGCGAGGTCCCTGCCCCTGGCCGCCGATGACCCGCCCCGCCGCGACCCCCCCGCCGGGACCGCCTCCGTCGCCAGCAGCGCAGCCAGGAGGTGAGCGGCGCCGGCCACCTGGTACGCCCCGTCCGACGCGGTGGCGCCCGGCCCCGCCTCCCCGCCCGCCCCGCCCGCCCCACCGCCGCGCGTGTACTCCCGCAGGACCCTGACCCCGCGCCCCAGGGCCTCTGCCGCCAGGTCCGGGGAGAGGAGCCGGCCGTCAGACACGGCCAGGGCCTCGCCCAGGAGCGCGGCGCACCCGGCGGCGTGGGGGAAACCCCCCTCGACGCCGTCCAAGAGCGGGCGGAGCGCCCCGGGGCGGCTGAGCACGTCGAGGGTGCCCGCCGGGCCCAGGCGGAGGAGGCCCGAGAGGGCGCGGGCGGCGGCGTCCACGGTCGGGGCGGAGAAGAGCGGGGCGTCGAAGACGGCGTGCGCCCCCTCCGCGCGGAGCACCGCGCAGCAGGCCGAGGGGCTGCAGTCCCCGACGCACCGCACCAGGAGGTCGGCCGCCCGCCCGGCCCCGCCCGCGGCCGCCACCGCGGCCTGCAGGGCGTCCCGGGGGGCGTGGGCAGCGAGCTCCGCGGTCAGCTCCACGACCCGCCAGCGCAGCTGCGCCTCGGCGCGGCGAACCTGGCCCGGCCCCCCGCGCAGCGCCCCGAGGGCCGACAGGAGCACCCCGAGCCCCCCTGCCTGCAGGACGGCCCCGGGCGACACGCGGCCGGCCTGCAGCGAGTCGAGGAGCACGGCGGCCGCCTGCCCGCGCTGCACGTCGCAGGGGCGCGCCGCACCCCCCGGGGGCCCGCCCGCCGAGCCCGCGGTCGCGCGCCCCGTGCGGGCCCCGCCCTCCCAGTCCCCCCCCTGCGACAGCTGTGACGTGTCGCACCAGTCGAGGTCTTCGAGCAGCCCGGCGACGATGTCCGCCTCGTCGCGGGGACGGGGCACGACCACCCTCGGCGGGCGCGTGCCGTGGTCCCCCGGGGTGACCAAGATGCTGGGCAGCGGCCTGGCCGGGGGCTCCAAGAGGCCCGCGAGGAGGGAGGGCGACAGCTCCCCGGGCCACGCCCCCTCCATGACTGTGGCCAGGGTGCTGTGGGTCGGAGACTCGAGGTCCACCGTGTCCCCGGGGTGGCCGTCCACCCACTGGGCGTCCGGACGGGGCGCCTCCGGGGCCGGCACGCCGCTCCCCGCGGACGGGGCCGCGTCCTCTCCCCCTCGGTCGTCCCCGGGCGGGGCGGGCGGCTGCCGCGCCACGGGCGTCACGGTGCGCCCCCGGGGACCCGGCCGCCGGGGCTGCGCCCGGGTCCTCCGATGGGCCGCGGCGCCTACGCTCGCCGGGGCCGCGAGCCCTGCCGCAGCGGGCCTTGGCATCCCGACTCTGGGTGGGGCCCTGGGCGGCCTCCACTGGGGCTGGGTGGGAGAGCTAAACCGGGCCCGCTGGTCGCGGTCCAGCAAGTTCCCGCTCGTCACGCCGCAGAGAGTCGGCGCGGAATAGTCCTAGCTTCCTGCGACCGGCGATCGGCTGGTAGGCGCAGTTCAGGCGGGGGCCTCGCGGAACCCGCGGTTCCTCCACAATGGACCTCCGGACTTGCTGCGAGATGGCCCCGCGGCGTCGTTCAGGGGCGAGCGCGGCGCCGTCGCAGCGATTGCGAGGCGCGTGAAACCTCCCCACCGGCCCAGGGATTCGTGGCGGGGGACATCCCCCGAGACGGGGAGGAGGAATGGGGGAACGACGGGGGCTGTGCCCCCTGCCTCGCCCCGTCCCCATCGGTCGACGGCGCATCATATGAGGTTTTCTGGCGTCGCATCCATTTCATGTACGTAAAAAGTATCGAGAGACGCGTTTTTAGAGGGACGAAGGTCCTTTCCGGCGAAAAGGGACTGCCCTCCAACCCTACGCTCAACCCTACGCGGAGACGGCCATGCGTGCTCCCGCCCCGTCCTGGCGCGCTTTTTTTGTACGATTATATGGCGCACGCATGTGCACACTCGAGACAGGGCTGGTCCCGTCGCCGGGAGGAGCGACTCGACCTCGAGACACTTCACCCTCACCTGAAAATACGAATGGGCCGATATTTAGCTCGAGGCGTGCCGTTGGTCACTGAAGTATCCCGCCACGGTCGCTCTTCAGCACGTTGGAGGTGCGGAAGAGTGCTCAAAACTTCGAGCGCGGTATCGGAGTTCGACAAGTGCCCGAAAGGGGTGCCCCCCCCCCGGCCACCACCGGGCAGACGCGCGCTACGTACTTTAATGGCGCCGGGAGATCGCTACGAACAACACACCAAAATGGTGTACCAGTAGCTTGACGATGACGCGCCGTTCACGCCTCCGCGTCGCGTTCCTCTGGACCGCTGCTGCGCTATGGGCGAGCGTTGCGCTCGCCCGGGAATTCTCGTTCTGCGGCAGCGAAGGCTGTCTCCCTCACGAGGTGCCAAATCCGTTCTCAGAGAGGTGAGATGATGAAATGCTCGATGCGTGCAGCCTCGCGCGCGAGGTCGGCCCGGTACCCCTCACGTGCCCTCGACATCTCCCAATGACTGCGCCAGACCAGCGACGAGGCCGATGTAAGGGCTCTGTGAGGGGCACGTGTACGTAACGGACGGGGAGGGGTGCCCTCTAGCTCTATTGGGCGCCGCGAACAGGGTACGGCGCGCTCACTTGCAGGTTCTCGTGCGGTACCCAGGGGAGTCTGGGGGCCCTGTGCGATCCGGACGAGCTTTTTGACCTGAACAAGGTCGATGAGATCAACCTCCTTGCTCGGTAAGTTTCGCCAGCTTCCCGGCTGGGGCGTAACGCTGTCCTGTCCTGGTCACGTCGCTCCCGGGTTGCGGGGGACCCTAACCCGGCACCCCGACCCGACCGGGACGCAGGGAGATCCGCGACGCCTCCGGCGACTACATCCCCGACCCCTGCCTCGGCCCCAACGGCAAGGGCTTTCCCGTCGCCGTCGCCGTCGTCTCGGCCATCGCGCCCGCGTTTCGACCGGCCGCGGTGCGGACCGAGGAGTTCGCCCGCGCACTGCTCGACCGGTGGTCCGTCGGCGAGCAGCCTTGCGCGAACGGGATCGTCCTCGCCGTCGACTACGACGCGGGCGACGTCGCCATCGCCGCTGCCGCCCGCGCCGGCAAGTACCTCGCGGCGGCCGTGCGGGACGGCGTCCTGGCCGACTTCCGGGCTGACGTCGCGCAGCGGGGTTTCGACCCCCAGGACGCGGTCCTGAACGCGGTCCGCAGCATCGGCTACTGCCTCGGGCACGAGTGCTACCGCACCCCCGCCTTCGTGGAGCACCCCGCCCGGCCCTGCGCTGGGGCCTTCCCCGGGTGCCACCCCGCGGACCTGCCCCGCCCCGACCGGGACCCCATACAGTGCGGCACGGAGGGCCTCAAGGCGAGCATCTGCGATCCGAGCGAGCAGCTCTCGATGGCCGACATCCGGCGCGTTGACAGGGAGCTCGGGCACATCCGCAGCGCGGCCGGGGACTACGTCGCCGACCCCTGCACCGGCGGCGACCGCCACGGCTTCCAAGTCGGCGTCCTGGTGCTCGAACGGATCAGCCCGCGGTTCATGGTTGCCGCCGCGAGCCACACGGACCGGGGCGCCCAGTTCGCCAAGGACGCAGCATACTACTGGGGGCTCGGTGACGCCGGGTGCAACAACGGCGTCCTCCTCCTGGTCGAGACGGTGGGCGACGGCCCCGGGCAGCGCAACGTGGCTGTCAGCACGGGGGAGGGGGCCAAGGATTTCCTCAACCGCGCAAAGGTCCGCGGCGTGGTGCAGGACTTTGTGAAGGACATGCAGTCCACACAGGGGGACCTCGGCGAGTCCGTCGTGCGCGCGGTCCGTAACATCGGGTACTGCCTGGGGCACTCGTGCTACAGCGAGCCCGCCCACCGGCCCGCCGACGCACCGGATGGCGAGCCCGTGGCAAAGGCGGGCAGCGCTCAGCGCTCCGGTGACGCCGGCCGCGCCCGCGCGCGCCAGGTCGACGTGGACGCGGGCGGCGCGGGCGCCCTGGTAGTCCTCGGCGTCTTCGGGGCCCTTGTCGGCCTGCTCGTCCTCCTCTCCGTGTGCGCGGGGGGCTCGGGCGCCAGCAAGAAGGCCGACGCCGCGGACGAGGTCAACGCGCGGGTGGAGAGGTCACAGGTATCGTCGGCGTCCAGCGGGCTCCGCCGGCGCGCCACCGCGTACCAGGAGGCGCAGCTGCGTCTGGCGCAGGAGACGGGTGCGGGTGCGGGGGCTCGCGCGGGCGCGGACGGCAGGTACAGCGCTGGGGAGGGGGGCTCCCTGGGGGGCTTTGGCGCCGCCCGCGCCCGCGAGAACCTGGTGGAGGCGGCCAGGGTCCGGCGTGACGGGGAGGCGATCGGGAAGCGCCGGGGGGAAAACGTCTCGGATGAGAAGGACATGGGGGGCGGGAATGCAGACGGGGGCGACGCCGTGGCCGTGGCGTGGTGAATAGAGGGCGCTAGCGGTACCTGTGTGGGTGTGATGCGTGCTCGTTGTTGGTGGGGCGGATCATTGGTGGGTTTTCAACCGCCCGACACCGCCCGCCCCCGCACCCCGAAACCCTGGCCCCACGCGGGCTACTCGAGGGAGTAGGGGTCATAGAGGTCGTCGGCGGGGTCGACCATGAAGCTGAAGCACATGTAGTTGATCATCTCGGGGAAGTCCTCGTGGCGGAACTTGTCGGCGAGCATGGAGATGTCGTCGAACGAGAGCCACTTGAACTCGAGGTCCACGTCGACCACCTGGCGGAACTGCTTCTCCGTCACGTGCCCCACGAGGCAGGGGGAGTTCTTGTTCCGGGCCGCGTCGTCGAAGAAGGGCTTGACGAGCATCCCCCGCCGCCGCACCTTCTCGCGGATCTTCTGCAGGAGCGTGTCGATGTGCGCCTCCACCTCGTCCCCGAGGAACCGGGAGCTCCGCTGGTACCGGTTCTTGTCCAGCAGCTCGCTGGGCTCTGCAGGCACCTCAGTCAGCGGCTGCTTCTCCAGGTTGGCGATCGTGAAGACCCGGTCCACCTCCTGGCAGAAGGAGCGGTAGTCCACCATGGTGAGGGACTCGGTCTTGTCGAAGGTGTAGGCCTCGGCGAGCCTGCGCGGGGGAGGGGGCATTCGGCGGGGCTGTGGCCTCGTTCCCTCCGAAGAGGGCCGGGGGGGGCGGGGTCAACGGACCGCCCTGGGGGGGGCGAGGGGGCGTATTTCGGGGAAGCCACTCATTTTTAGGGTGTTCTTGGGCAGTGATATTGCACATGACGGCGGGTACAAGGGCAGCAGGACTCACGTCGAGAGCTCCGCAGGGGAGAGTGACTTGTTCAGCCCGGCCATGTTCAGGCCGGCCATGAACTGGGTCGCCGTGATGTCGCCGACGCGGAGCTGCGGGGAAGGAGCACGTCGAGAGGAGTAAGATGTTGGCGGAGAAATGAGCCGCGAGCACGATGCACCCGCCGGTTGCCCCTGGTCGCCTTCTCCGTCCGGGGGCCCCCTGAGCCCATCCTCCCACAACGCGGTCGGGATCCCGGGCTCTCGGCTCCTCACTGTGGACCTACGCACTCGGTACTACCAGATAGTGCTGATCGACCAGGGTAATGCCGCCCTCAGCGTGCCCCTCACCTTGTCAAAGTCGCGGAAGAACTCGGTGAGGCGGATCCGGTTCTTGTACACCTGCTTCTTCAGCTGCGGGCGGTAGCGGGAGATATCCGAGATGAAGAAGGGAATTTACGGGGTATAACAACGCGGCGGTTGGCGCCACCCTTCCCCAGGTGCACGAGCGCGGCGCCAACGGGCCGTTCACCCCCGCACAGGCCAGCACATGTGACGAGGCCCAGCACTTTCAGGGCGCCGTGCCCGCATTTGGGGGGCGGCCAGCGCCCACAGGGCCGCCGTTCTCTACATGATGACAGCGATATACCTTGGTGAGGGCCTCCTCGAAGCCGGGGACGTCGGCAGGCGCCACCATGGCTGCTCCCTGACTTTCCCTCTCCCGCGGTGCGTTGGCGGTGGGGCTGTGCTGGCTACGCGGCACGCTCTCGCTGTAGTGCTGATTGGCTCTGGCTCGCCCGTCAAGGCGGCGGGGCACCTGGCGGAGAGCCTCATGTGCCGGGGGCGCCCGCCGGCGGCGGGCCGCCGCTGCACGGCACACCAGGAGGCGCCTGCCAGTGGGGGCCATGGTCAGGGCCGCACGCCGGGAGCAGGGCCGGGGCTCTCCCCGAGTACCCTCTCCCCCTGCCGGGTGCTTCAAGCGAAATCTGTCCCCCGGTCCCGCTCAGTCCTCGTCCGTCTCGGCGAGGCCGGGGCCCTTCCAGTAGTGGTGGGGGAGCATGAACATGGACAGCGTCTGGTCGGTGGCCTCACACCAGAAGGGCTGGTGTTCCTTGGCGCGGTCGGACACGGTCACGATGCGGTAGTCGTCCACCCAGAGGACCCCCTCGATGTTGCAGTGCCGGATATTGCAGTCGTGATCCCGGGGGAAGTGCAGCGTGACGCCCTCACCGACGAACTCGAGCGCGTCGACGTCGAAGTCGCCGACCCACAGGGCCGCGTTCTCCTGGCTCGCGATGGCCAGGCGGCCGAGGCTCTCCCGGTCCCCCATCTTCGGGT
>Ga0181583_10001358_pt1 | contig 18083 bp, 6 predicted proteins | sample 071ome_31_FD_132461 | JGI IMG/M metagenome (GOLD analysis project Ga0181583, IMG submission 132461) | Coastal salt marsh microbial communities from the Groves Creek Marsh, Skidaway Island, Georgia - 071405CT metaG (megahit assembly) | ecosystem: Environmental > Aquatic > Marine > Intertidal zone... | reverse complement strand
TCGAGTTCTCGAGCGGAACGTGAGAGGGTAGTTGGAGAAGCGGGTTTGGGCGCCATGTTGGATACGTCGGCGAACGCGGAGGTATTCTCGGGCATCTGGGTCCGGTTGGGTCTCGGGACGGTGGGGAGGGAGCGGTGTTTCTCCTTCGCGAATGAGCTCTTGGGGAAGGTGGGGTCGTGGCAGGAGGTCTTCGGGGCCCTGGGGCAAGGCCAGGCGGGAATCTCGGAGCCCCAGTTCGTCCGCCTCGTGTTCGGATTGGCGCTCTGGAGCATCAAGCGACTGACGCCACAGCCCGTCAGCTCGCCGAACGGGAAGCTTCCCCTAGGGCGTATCGCCGGAGCGTGGTGAGTGACCCACCGGGACTTTGACCCGACATTCGGGCCGCGCCCGGTACATCGGCATTGTAGACGCGTAATCGCGATTTATTTTCAGATTTTTACTGGTTATGCCCCAAAGATACGCAGAAAAATCCCCCGCTAACGACGAATTCCTCTTCCCGCCCTCGCAGTAATTTCACTTACACGCACTTCTTTGCGGTCGCCCAGGACGTCATCACCCGCTGCGAGCCAGTATATCGGGAGAATTTCGGTCCGGGCGCGGTCGATGCGCTCGTGCAGCGCATCTCGGCGATGCTCGACCAGTTCTTGTACACCACCGCGTTCCGGCAACTGTACTCGAAGAAAGTCGCCACTGTGCTCGGGGAGTCGGAGAGGCAAGTAAATCACGATAACCCGCCGACTGGACCTACCTTGGCGCCCGCCCGGCAGGCCGCTCCCGGCGTATGTCCGGTAACGACCGAGGGGTGCTTTGCGCGGGCCCGGGGCACGTTTGCGGCTGTATGTTCCCTCGCCGTCCATATAAGCGCCTCCTGCGATCATTTGCCCACCGCAGGACCGAGTATATGGGTTGGCTCCTCTTCATCGCAATCCGGGCGCGGCTGTCCGTCCAGCTCCAGAGCGACCAGGTGCCTCCCCCCCCCCCCCCGCTGAATCCCCCGAGGACGTAGAGCGCTACGTGGCTTTCGGACGGGAACCGGCACACAGAAGCGCGCCCGGCCCTCCGCGCCCACTCCGCCTGCGCTCCCGGGACCCGGTCCCATCCCCCCCACCGCCACGGCACGGGTGACGCCCTGCCGAACGCCAACCCCCCCCCTCAACCCCCCGCCCCCCCGGCGCCCTCGCAGTACTTCGTCCTCACGGTCCTCCTCTGCTGCACCAATGTGATCGTCGCCAACGCCCCGCGAACGTCCCTCCGCGGGCTCGACTCCCCGGGGTCCCTCTGGAAGCGCGACGCCGACGGCAACGTGGACACGCTGCTGTCGCTGTGTCACCTCTTCCACATGGGCGCAGAGTCCATGCCGGCCATCCGACACACGATGAAGCAGGTGGACGGCGCCGCCAACTCGCTGCTGCGGGCCGCAGGCGCTGCCGGCGGCGCCGCCTCCGACTCGGCGCCGGCGGCCGCGCCCGGCGTCGCGCTCACCGCCCAGCCCCGGCCGGGCCTCGTCACGGCGGCGGGCGCCAGCGAGGGGGCCGTGGCGGCCGCGGAGGCGGGCTACGAGGCGGCCTACTCGAACCTCGGGGAAGTGGACGATCGGCTGCTCTGGACGGACAAGAGCGCCGTGGGCGACCCGGCCGCCCTCACCCCACGCAAGCCCGTCCCGGGCGCCGCGGGTGGCGCCGCGCCGGCCAGCCGGGGCCTGGGCCTCGCGTCGACGCCCTTCCGCCCCAACTTCGTGCCGTCCGCGGCCCTCATGACCCCCGCCGCCCCGCGCGGCGTCCCCGTCCCCTACACCCCCATCTCTGGCACCCTGCGCGGAGCCCAGTGGCTCGCGGCCGTCGCCGCCGAGGAGCCCGACCCGCTCTCGGGCATCCCCGCGGCCTTCGCGTCCCTCCCGGCGGACCGCGCGCAGGCGGCCATCACGGGCGCCCACGAGCTCATCCTCTCGGTCCTCCAGTCGGGCCCCGCCTCCGAGCCCGAGATCTTCCAGCCCCCCCACGTCGCGGGGCGGCCGCTCCAGGCTCTCAAGCTCTGGGTCCGCGCCGTCCGGGCCATGGCCGACGCCGCGGGCGAGACGGACCGCCCCGCCGCCCTCCGGCGCATCCTCGACAAGCCCCGCACCGTCCGCGTCATGGTCGCCGTCTGCCTCGAGATGGTCTCGGGCGCCGCCCGCCTCTCGGACCTCAAGTTCCCGGCCATCCCGGAGAAGCTCGGCCTCGACCCCTTCGACCTCTTCAAGCTGGTCAAGCCGCTGACCAAGGGGGAGCCGGGGATGCCCGAGGACGTGAAGCGGCACATGGGCTCCGTGCTCGCCTCGATCGTCGAGCGGTACGCGTGGGAGGCGCGGAGCCCCCTCTACGCGTACCTCTGCGCCGCCACGGGGCGCCCATGCCCGCCACACGCCCTGTCCCAGTCCGGCGGGCGCGGCGCGGGGGGGGCGGCGTCCGCCTCGGCGGGGCTGGCGGCCTCCGAGTCGGGCCTGGCGGCCACGCAGAGCCTGGCGGCGTCGGCCGCCCCGGGGGCCGCCCCGGGGGCCGCGGCGGGCGCGGGCCCGCCCGAGCGGGCCGGGCCCGGCCCCGCCCCGGGCGCCGCCGGGGGCCTCCCGCGGGCGCTGGACGAGGAGCCCCCCGAGGCCCCCGGGGCGCGGCAGCTGTCCCCCCTCGCGGCGTCGAGCCGGCGCGTCGTCGAGGACCTGATCGCGGACGCGGTCAAGCTCAGCCACGAGCGCATGCAGGGGATCCTCCAGCGCCTGCCCCCGCAGGGGTTCCTGGTCGCGTCGCGGGGCGGGGCCCCCGAGCAGCAGGACAAGCGCGTCGTCCTCTCGGTGGCCATGCGGCTGGTGGGCATCGCGCTCCGGCGCGCCACCAGCCTCCTCTACAACCGCCACCTGGACCAGGTCATGCTGTGCTCCCTCTACGGGGTCTGTCGGGTGCTCCGGATCGACGTCAAGTTCAAGGACATCGTGGACGCGTACCAGAAGCAGGGGCAGTGCGACGCGTCCGTGTTCCGGAACGTCGTGCTGCAGCAGACGGAGGCGCTCGAGGTGCAGGAGCGCAACGACATCATCAAGTTTTACAACAAGGTCTTCATGCCGGCGACCAAGGGGCCGCTGCTGGAAACGGGGGAGCAGGCCCGGCTGGCGCAGGACCGCCTGGTGCAGAGCGCGGTGGCGGCGGCGCAGGAGGGGCGCGCGGGGGAGGCGGGGGGCGCCGGGGCCGGGTCGTCGCCCCCGACGCCGACGCACAGCCGGACAGCGCCGACGGCCATGACGTCGCCCAAGCCCCGGATGCCGTCGGGCATCACCGTGAGCCCGCTCAAGCGGCCCCCGGGGGCCCCGAAGAGCCCCGGGCCGCACCCGATGCCCAGCTCGAGCCTCGTGCTGCTGGGCCAGAGCATCCACGCGTTCGAGAACCCCGGACGAGACCTCTCGGACATCAACCGGGGGATCCTGGGGGAGCGCAGCGCCGCCGAGGGGGACGCCGGGGAGGGAGACGGGCCCGCGCGGAAGAAGCACCGCCTCGCCACGCAGGCGACGGGCGCGGCGCCCTAGCGGGGCGCACGGGACCCCCCCCGTCGAACCCCGTCCGATTCCCCGCCCCTGCTAAGCCTCGTCATTGAAGGACCCGTCTCCCGGCCCCCGGGTGCAGGCCCCCGGGCCCCGGTCTGTGTGGATGACTATACCTGTATAGTCATCCACACACCGGTCCCCGGGCCCCGGTCCCCGGCCCGGGCCGGTGGCCCGGCCCCGCGCGCCGAGCCATGGCCGCGCCCCCCGTCGGGGTCGAGCCCGCAGGTCAGGCGTCCAGGGGTCCCTTGCGGAACTTGGCGCCGAGGGGCCCCAGCACGCCGAAAGCCCAGCCCTCGAGAAGGGTCCTCCACGTCGCCTGCCGGAGCCCCCGCTCCCGGGCGATGAAGAGCGTCGCCGGCGCGGTCGCGAAGCGGTAGGCCGAGCCCAGCAGGGCGAAAAAACGCGCTTGCTCCTCCTGTTCCGGGGTGATGGCGTGGATCCGCACCCAATCTCCGGAGAAGCCCGCGTCGAAGAGGAGGAACAGGAGCAGAGCATCGGCGTAGGAAACGGCCCAGTAGACGTCCGAGTTGACAAACATGCGGGCCTTGGTCTCCCAGTCCGCCGCCCAGAAGTCGGGCTCCTCGGCGTCGTCCCCGTTGGCGCGTGCGGTCACTGCGGGCGGCGGCGGCGGGGCGTCCGTCCCGGCCGAACGGGTGTCGTGGGGCCAGGGGGCCGGGGGGCCCCGGACCCCCACGTATCTCATCTAGCCGCTGGGCGGGGCACGATGACAGAGCCGATCGGCGAGCAAGTTGCCCCGTGGTCGGGAAACTCGTGAAGAAGGCACAGTCACCGCAGGAGCGCCCCCTCGAAGAGGCCCCGCGGGGCGCGCGGACGCTCGAGCCCCCGGCCACAAGCTGGGGGCGGGGGGCCGCGCGAGAGGGTCCCGCTGTCGAGGACGACAGGGCTCGAGAGCACAGGGTAACGGACGACATGGGAGACTTCTTCCAAAGGCGCGGGAGGAGAGGAGTGCCCCTAGCGCGCGGCCCCAACGCCAACATGAGCCTTCATGCCGCCCGGGGCAGGGGGATAACCCGGTCTGACCAGTTACCCGTACTGGGCGGCACAATTGCGACCCCCCCACTTGCGGCGCCTGAGGAGCCCCCCCGGGGGCGCGGGGTGCTACGTCGTCAGAGCTGCACGCAGTCTCGCATGCACCGGCGACGGGCAGGGCGAACGACGGGGGGCCAGCGCGCGGGGCGCCGAAGGCGGGGCGGCAAGGGGCGGACGTCGGATGCGGATTGAACGCTCTACTTTTCCTAAGCCTACTAAAAAGTGGAGACACTCTAACGGCACATTATCAGAACGCGAGGGCGCAGAACAGGGCGACCCCACGGGAGACCCAGTGCTTCTGCTGGCGGTCGGAGGGAATCTCCATCATGAGCACGAAGTTGGTCGAGTGCCCGGTCGTTGACAGCTCGCCCTTGCGGGTGAGCGTCTTGTACACGGGACACTCGTAGATGCCCTCGCTGGGCACCTCGCGGTCCTTGGCCGGCTGGAGCCAGACGATGGGCATGTCGGTGAACAGCTCCTTGGGGCGGGACTCGTCGAGGATGTGCGTGTCGTGGCTCCACCGGGCGCCCTCCACGAACAACCCGTGGATGTAGCACCCGTCGTCGGGCCCCTCGGCCACGGTCTCCGCGTCGCCCAGGTGGTCCATCACGCGGAAGTCGAACGACACCGTGTCGATGGCGAACGTGTACTTGCGGGCGTAGTTCTGCAGGGTCCCCGTGAGGAACGCCTGCGGGAAGACGAACCCGGAGATCCAGAAGACGTTCGGGGGGCCGTTGTCGATCCAACTCTGGATAAACTTGGTCCGCTCGAGGAGGTCGACGACCCACGAGGACAGGGGCTTGAGGGAGGGGTAAGCGCGCTTCTCCCAGGCGGCAGGCACCAGGTTGTCGAAGAGCGAGTTTGAGATGAGCTCCAGGTCGCCCGACATGACGACCAGCCCCTTGAGCGCCTTGACGCACTGCCGCAGCGAGTCTGCCATGAGCTCGAGGAGCACGTTGTATCGGATGCACTCCTGCGTCAGCACCGTGTTCATGCTCTGCTCGTAGGCAACTGGGTACTTGGCGATCACATCGTCGACCGGGAATGGCGCGGGGACCTGCGCCAGGATCTCCTCGCACTTGGCCTCGATGACCTCCTCCCGCGACAGGCCCGACCCCGCCGAGCTCCGCGGCTGGAGCGACAGGATGGTCAAAAACATCTCGTACGTTTCGTTCTGGTCGCACGTGATGTCGGCGTTGTCGTGGAGGCCAAAGATCTCCGGACTCGGGCTGATGGGCAGCTGACCGATGTAGTCGATGTAGTCCCGGAGCATGATGGCGTCCGTGGTCGAGTAGACGCCACTCGGTGAGTACTTGTACCCGATGTTGATCACATCGTCGTTGACGAAGTCCTCCAGCAGCATGTTGATGAGACGCCGGTCCTTGTTGTCCGTCACCCTGCCGCCGTAGTTGATCTCGGACGTCAGGAAGCGGATGACCCGGTGCGGCACGCGCTCGTACTCGTCAAGGTACTGCTGCATCTGCGCCAGGGAGATTTGCAGGTCGCCATCAGTGAAGTCGTACCGGATGTTCCAGCCGAGGGGGCCGTACTTGCGGCGGTCCTGGATGACGGCGTGGAAGAGGCACATGCCGAAGAGGAGCCTGCGCCAGGCCTCGGGTTTCTCCGAGGCGGCGATGAAGTCGTCGTTGAAGCGCGTGTAGGAGCGCATCAGGTTGGACTTGAGGCCCTTGGGGGGCTCGAGGGTCATCTTGACGCCGTTCTGGAGGATGGACACGGGGAAGGCGTCGGTGGGGAGGGCCGTGAGCCAGAGGCGGAAGTGGGGGTTGACCTGGTCCGGGTTGATCGACTCGACGATCCGGTCCAGCTCGGGCATCCAGGACGCCGCCAGATGGCAGTTCTGGAGGCACACCCACTTGCCGACGTCCATGGCCTCGCGCAGGAGGGCCTCGGCCTTAGGGCCCTGGCCCTTGCCCAGGGACACCTGCTCGAAGCGCTTGCTCATCTTGAGCTCCTCGGCGAGCTTCCACAGATCCTGCATGGGGTCCGCTCCCGGGCTGAGGACGAAGATGAGCGGGGTGGACGGCCCTGCCTCCTTGAAGCAGGCGCCCAGGTCGAACGGAGGCGGCTCGATGAACTGCTGCCCGAGCTCTTTCACGATGAAGTCCTGCACACCATTGATGCACTTATCCGGCCGCAGGCACCGCAGCACCAGCAGACGCTGGAACAGCGTCAGGCTCGCCTCGTACTTGCCCGTGAGCGGGTGGCGGTGCGCCTCGTTCGAGTCGAACAGCTCTTTGTAGTGGGCGAGGTTGTTGACGAGCTCCTCCTGGAATCCCTCGAAGGCCGGGAGCTGCGAGACGTTCCACAGCTCGGCCCACATCTGGTCCGTGATCCACGTGGCGTCCTCGGGCTTCTTGGCCTCGAAGTTGGTCGTCGTGGGACCGGCGAGCAGGAAGCGCCACTCGGCGCCGTCAATCTGACCCGCCTGCGCCAGCACCTTAACGAGCATCATGAACGAGAAGGTGAGCTTGTGCTTCTCGAAGAGCGAGCGGCAAACATTGACGTAGAGCGAGTAGGTGAAGTACTCATTCAGGTGCTGGCCGCGCTCCGAAATGTCCTCGCTCTTCTCGGCCTCGTGGATGGCGCGCACGAACAACGCGATAAACCACGCCAGCGAGTACTGGTACATGGGGTCGATCATCGCAAGGTCGCTGATGCTGAAGAAGAGCAGCGCCGCGCGGAGGGCCACGGGGCGGTAGAGCTCCCGGGCGGCATCGATCTCCTTCTCGGTCCGCTCGGCCTCCTGCACCTTGCTGGCGATCTCGTTGGACGTGATCTTGGACTGGGAGAGGGTCGAGATGAGGACCTCGTCGTCGAGGATGTCCCCGGACGACGCGGAGAGCAGCTCGAGGATGCGGTCCTCGATCTCCTTCAGCTCCTTCTTCATCTTGGCGTTGCTCAGCATGATCTGCGTCTTCATCTCGGAGAGGTCCGGCCGCTCCTCCGAGACCACGATGTTCAGGAGCTGGTCCTCGAGGCCCTCCATGGTGACGAAGAAGTTGAGCAGCGACACCTTCACGCTGACCTCGGGCGGGTAGTGGGGGTTGCGCAGCTTGGTGGTCATGTAGAGGCGGAAGTCGGGCGAGTAGGGGATGATGTTGTCGCCGATCTTGATCACCTCCTGCCCCCCCTGCTTGAACGTCTGCTTGAGCAGCACGGGCTCGATAGCCGGGTCCAGTACTTCCTCGACGTTCTCCAGGAGCACGGCGCGGCCGAAGCGCACGCCGTTCTCCAGCGGCCGGAGGAAGTCCTTCTGAGTCAGCTTGATGATGTCGAGCTTGTCGGCCTCCATGGTCCGGATCCACTTGTTTGCCTGACCCTGGGGGTCGATCATGAGCGGCCAGCGGCGGGCACGGAACGTGATGATGGCGTTCTCAATGGACAGGTCGTCACTGGGCAGGCCCGCGATGGTCCAATCCCGGGTCTGCACAGGGTCCTCGAGCACAGACACGACTGTCGCCCCAGGCGTGTGGGGCACCTCGACCTTCGTCATCCCCTCGTGCCACTCCTTCAGCATGCGGGCGCGGAAGGCCGGGGTGAAGGGCCCCGCGTACGCGATGGACCCCGAGGCGACGACGATGTCGCCCACCACGTTGATCAGGTCGTGCCCGAGCTGCTCGACCGTCTGGCGCCAGCGGATCTTCTCGCCGCCAAGGCCGCCGATGAGCTTGTCGGCCCGGTCCAGGCGGACCTGGCACTGAGTGAGCTCCTCGAGGAGCGCCTGCTTCTTGTCGTTGGCCTCCTTGAACTGGGCCTGCAGGTCGTCGATCTTGTCCTGCACGGCCCGGAGCTTGGCCTGGGCATCGGCCAGCTCCTCCATGGTCGCCGAGTACTTGGCGTCCGCAGCGGCCGCCGCCTCGCGCAGCGGCTGCACGCGCTTGGACACGTAGTAGTATTTATGCATGGACCTGGCCCATTTGCACATGGCGGCGCATGCCTTTGACGCCTTGAAGATTTCCGCGGGCTCGAAGTCCGGGTTTTCAATGTAGGGCGTGATGTTCTCGATGACTTTCTCGGGAATGTCGTCCTTGTCGAAGTCGAGGAGGGTCTGGATGAACTTCTTGGGCTCCTTCATGCGGGCCTTGGCCTGGTCCCAGTAGGACCGGACCTTCTCCCCCGTGTTGGGGTCCGTCTCCATGGTCCCCTTGTCCCCAAACATGACGCACACGGCGTTGAGCGTTAGAAGCACCTTGGCTGGCGGCTTCTGGTACGACTTGGCCTCGGTGATGTCCTTCACCTCGAGCTCCGACAGGCTCTTGACGGCCTCCTCGAGCGCCGGCAGCGCCTCTGCGAGCTCCCCCTCGGCCTCGTCCTTGATCTTTTGCGCGTCGGCTGCCTGCTCGTGCGCCTCCTTCTCCTGCACCGCGACAGTCTCCATCGTCGCCTCGGCCTCCTTCTGTTCGTGCTGGATGACCACGAGGAGGTTTTCCACCTCCGTACTCGTCTTCTCGAGCACGGGCTGCTTCTCAAGGATCTGTTGCTGCAGGACCTTGACCACCTCCTCTGCTCCACTCAGCTTCTCCAGCCCGACCTCGAGGCGCTTCTTCCCCGTCAGAATCTCCTTCCTCTTAACGTCGAGAAGCGAGATGAACGTGGTCAGCAGCTCAAGGTACGACGTGGGGGTCACGTAGTTGTACCTCCGGAGCTCGTCGTAGAAGGCCGTGGAGAAGCGCTCGACGGACTGGTGCATGATCACAAACGAGTCGACGACACCGCCCAGCATCTTGTCCTGGTCGGCGGGATCGGCGGCCAGGTTGAGGTCGCGGAGGAAGGAGACGGCGACCGACTTTAGGGCCTCGGTGGGCCACTCGTGGAACCAGTCGATAGTGCAGCAGTTGATCAGCGAAGGGAACATGCGGAGGCGACGGCGGAAGGCGTCGCCGATGGGCGACATGCAGATCACACAGTGGAGGTTCTGCCGCACGCGGCGCGTGAAGTAGTTCAGCACGTTGAGTGGGGACACGGGGATCCCCTCCGCGGCCATCTTCTTCGTCAGCACCTCCGTGATCTCGTCCATGTCGTCCAGGCCCATCAGGTTGGGCACCTCCCCGCTGTTCAGGATGTTGTTCACGTCCTCCAGGAAGGACTCCTGCACAATCTGCGTGTCCGTGAGAAGGAAGACCGTGTCCTTCCCGTCCTTGCCGGCGAGCTTGAGCACCTTCTTGAGGTCCTCCTTCCAGTCGTTCACGCCGTACCCCTTGATGATCTCAATCTGGAAGATCTCGAACTCCTCCATGTAGGTCGCCAGGCGGGTGAGGGACTGCCTTCCAGACCCGCCCACGCCCAGCAGGAGAGAGTTCCCGAGGGGCAGCCGAATCACCCGGCACACTCGACTAACGTGCTCGATCGCGTCAAGGAACATGACGAGCTTCATGGGCGTCGAGACCATCGAGTTGTAGTCCTCCAGGTACTCCTCCACCACCTTGAGCAGCTGCTTCATGTCGGTGATCGAGGCGTACACCTTGGGGTCGGCCCCGGGGACCATGTAGTCCCCATAGATGATGCGCTCTGTCGTGACGACATCCTCATACTTGCGGTCGAAGTGCGTGACCACGAGCTCCGAGGTCTTGTCGTCAAACCACTTGAGGTCCTGCTGGTTGACCAGGCGGTCGCGGAAGACGCGCATTGATTCGTGGAGCCACAGCGTAATTGCGGCGTTCTGGTCCGTGATGAACTTGGGCTCGCCGCGCATGAACCCCTGGACCACGCGGCCCATGTCGCGGAGGTTGAATTGGTAGTGGCTCTTGGACGGGGTCGGCAGCAGCTCGAGCTTGATCGTGTCATAGAGGTCCACCGTCGCAGCCACGATCGCGGGGGCGACCGACGCCACGTCCGCGTTAAACTTCGAGGCGAGGAAGGTGCCGACGATGGCGTCGAAGATCGTGCGCACCGACTCGTTGCTCATCTCGACAAACGAGATGTAGTTGAAGTGCCTCGTGAATCGAGGCGTGACAGGGTTCCTCCCGCCCCCAGGGGGGCCCATCGAACCAACAAACTGGATGTTGACGATCTTCCGCATGTTGAAGGGCGGTTTGCGCTCGAACCAACCCTCGTGGTCCATCCACTGGCGCAGGAGCTCGATCGGCGGCTGCGCGCCGTACTTCTCCCTCATCGGCATGTTCATGTCGTCGACCAGGATGGCGTAGCGCTTGCCCTGCGGGGGGCCGCAGATCGTGGCGCCGCCGACCTTGCGGAGCTTGTCGACTTTCGAGTCCAGGAGGTCCTGGGTCTGATTGGCGGAGGTGCGCGCGGAGAAGGTGATGAACTGGGGGTCCCAGCCGTCAGGGAGGGAGTTGAACTTCTGGGTGACGGTGACCGTCTTGCCCGTGCCCGTCTCGCCGACGCAGAGGACGTTGCGGTGGATGGACATGAGCTTATTCATCACGAAGGCGCATGACACGCTGTCCTTGGTGGGTACGATGATGTCCGAGAAGGGCACGTCGATGTTGCACTTGAAGTCGGGGATCGTCTGCATCCACAGTGTCCACGACACCTGCTCCTCGTCAATCGCCCAGTCGAACACGGTCCGGTCGGCCGGGAACTGGCTGGCCTCGGGGACCCCCTCGACCTTCCCGCTTGCGATGATCTCGCGGAACTTCTTGTCGAATATCTCGCGGGACGGACCGTTGAGCGATGCGCCCACGGACCAAACGATCGCGAACAGCACGAATGCCGGCACGAGCACGTCGACCCTCTGCTCCTCCTCCTCGGACAGCGCGTCCATGCCCTCGGAGCGCTTGTAGCGCTCTGACATGGCGTTGAACACGGAAAAGAAGGACGTGACCAGGTTGTGGTCCTCGGTCGTCACCGTCTCCTTGCAGTGCTTGCGCACGAAGGCGATCAGCGGGGGCACGAGGCCCTCGAAGGCAGACCGCATCATCGGCTTGTACCGATTGAACCCTGACGTCAACGAGTTGAGCCACGAGTCGAGCAGGGGCTCCACCCCGAGGGCCTTTGCCTCGAGGTAGACCATGCCGCACCGGGACACGGTGGCGGGGGACGCCTCCTCGAGGTTGTCCACCTCGAAGAGCATGGTCATCGCATCGGTGAGGGGAATGACGGCACCGCTCGACAGGCAGAGCTTCTTGTTGTCGTCGAGGACTGTGTTCATGTCCTCGATCCATACGGCGTCCACAGGGCCGTCGAACATGATCCACTTCTTGTCCGTCGACTTGGTCTCGGCATACTCGCGCATGTAGTGCGCCAGGATCCCGTCGGTCCACTCGCGCGTGTTCTTGTCGTACTCGCCGTACATCTGCCCCGCCAGGATCGACTTGGGGTTGAGGACCAACTGGTCGACCTTTTCGAAGTCGTCGTGGTCGGGGGCGAGAAGGTTGAACGCGCGGGCGAGGGCCTTGTAGCACATTGTCTTGCCACCCATGGTGGGCCCCACGAGCATGAGCCCGTGGCGGACGATCATCGTCTCGTACAGCTGGATCACCTTGAAGATGAACTGGTCTGTGGGCTGGATGTTCATGACCCCGCAGGCCTTGTTGAGCGCGCCGAGGAGGGCGCTGTAGTCGGCCTCAGGCTTTGTGAGCCCGGGGAACAGGTCCGAGATGATGCCCTCGAAGAGCGGGAGGTCGTGGGCCAGGAACTTCGGCACGTTGACGTCGCGGAGGGACCGAAGGACGAGGAGGTCCTCCTGGTCGTCGGGGAACTGCGACTTGAGGTTGCCGGCGGCGACGAGCACCGACTTGACGGCACGCATACCGTAGTCGTAGTGCTTCTGGGACGAGAGCTGCTCCGAGCACAGGGTGAATGTCGTCACCAGCTTCTTGGACAGAGGCTTCGCGTCGTTGTATCCGTACGAGTAGAGCAGGATCTCGGCGATAAGGGCGTAGTCGGGCACCATCATGGCGCAGGGGCGGAAGAGCGCCTTGAGGTTGTCCGGAAGCTCCGAGCGCCCGGCGTACCCCGGGTTCATGGTGATGAAGATGGCGCAGTTCGGGTTCATGGCCAGCTCCGTCTCCTCAAACACGAAGCGCTTGTCCTGGCGCTGGATGGCGCGCTGGATAGTGTCGATCTGCGTGGCGACCACTGAGAGCACCTCGAGGTCGATCCGGTTGAACTCGTCGAAGCACGCCCAGGACCCGGACGAGGCGAGGCCCTTGAAGAACTTGCCGAGCTGCGTGTGGTCCAGGCTGTCGGAGCAGTTGAACACGACGCACTTCTTCGCCATGGCCTTGGCCAGGTCCTTTGTCGTCTCTGTCTTGCCTGTCCCGGCGGGCCCGGCAGGGGCACCACCAAGGTTCTGGTGCATGGCCGACATGAGCGTCATGTAGCACCGGTCCGTCAGCGGCGTGATGACCAGGCGTGGGCTGTTGCCCAGGTACTCGTACCCGTACTCGCGCGAGGCCTGCACCATGTCGAGGTAGACGTCGTCGCGCCAGTAGTAGCGGAGCTGGCTGACCCACTCGAAGTCGGAGATGGACGAGACGTTGGACTTGACGAGCCCCTCGACGACGTCGCGGGCGTGGACGTCGATCGTGATGAGCGCCCCGAGCGTGAGGCGCTGGAGCTTGTCCAGCTTCCCGCGGACGAGGGCGGTGAGGTCCAGGAGCTCGGCCTGGGACTGGTCCAGGTAGCCCTGGATGTTGGCCGCGTCGATGGCGTCCTCGACCTGCTTGGCCCAGAAAATGCCGGCGACAGCGAGGACGCCCATCCCGGGCCACTTCAGGACCCAGTCCTTGCGGGGTGTGGCCTTGTAGTCCTCCATCGCCTGCACTGTCTGCTCCCGGCACGAGTCGAACATGCACTTCTCGACTTTACCGAGCCACGTCTCCACATTCCCCTCGGGGTACATGGGGTCCTTGAACTCGACGTACTCCCCCTCCTTGGACATCATGCCCGTGATTTCGAGGTCGTCCTGGAACTCGAGCTCCGTGATCGCCTCGAAGCACTTGATGAGGTGGTCCTGGACGGCCAGGGGGTTCCGCGTCTGTGAGAGGATCTGGAGGATCTCGGGGTCCGAGAGGAAGAAGAAGCGGGCGAACGCGAGGCGCTTGGTCTCGAGATAGTCGGCGAGGCCCTTCTGGACCGTGTCCAGCTGCTTATTGGCGTCGATGAACTGCTCCAGCTGCGTCTTGTTGGTGCAGACGGCGAGCATGTGCGGGTGGCTCTTGGCCTCCTGCAGCGAGCGGCGCCACATGCGGTCCACCTGAAGGAACTTCTTGGCCTCGACGGGGAGCTGCTCCTGGATATCCTCGGACGCAAAGATAGGCTGGAGGTACATCCACTGCCGCTGGAGCTGGATCCAGGCATCCACCATGTCCGACACGAGGTTGAGCTGGCTCTCCCAGTCTACGATCTCCGCCTCGAAGGGCGCCTTGAAGGGGCTGAAGGACATGGACTGTGTCATCACGATGTGGTCCTCCATCTGCTGCTGGATGTTCTCCTCCACCTTGACGATGAACGTGCCCGTCTCCCCGTACTCCATCACCACCATATCCACGTCGGCCCACTCGCCCTTCATCTTGGCCAGCGCCTGCTCGATCGCGAACTCCTTGGCCGCCTGGTCGGCCACCTTGCTGAGCATCTCGGTCTGGTTGAGGAGGCCCTCCTGCTCGGCCTTGACGAGCGTGTAGTCCTGGTTGGGCCGGAACGGGTACCCGAGTTTGTCTGAGATCATCTCCCAGTGGCGGTCCTTCATCCCCGGCATGCGCAGGGCGTGGATGAGCGGCACGAAACGCTTGAAGGCATCGGCGAACTCCTTCTGGGCCTCAGCGAGCGCCGACTGCTTCTCCAGGCCGCGCTGCTGGAAGACGCGGCCGGCCTTGTAAAACGTCTTGAAGGCGTTGTTCACGTCCGCCTCAACTTCGTCGGGCTTGAGGAGCTCCCATGAGTCCTCCATCCACGACTGGTGCTTGCGCGCCAGGTCGGCGCTCGTGTGCCAGAAGTTGTAGAAGGGCTCGAAGTTGTCGATGATCTTGCGGATGCCCGAGTAGTCGTTCTGCTCGAGCTGGAAGAGCACCTCGCGCGAGTTGAAGAGCTGCGCGTCCGCCTCGGCCTGCTTGAGCTGCCGCATGATGCTGACCACCTCTTCGTCGTACTCCTCCAGGTTGGCCATGTCCACCTTGTCGACCATGTTGCCCACCTGGTTGTCCAGGCGGCCAATCGTGGACTGGAACTCCTGCTGCTCCTCCTGCATCGTGTCCCTGTACTTCTCCTCGTCCGACTTGAGCGTCCCCTGCGTCTCCTCCACGAGCGCCTTGAGGCGCACGGGCCAGTGCAGCGCGTTGAAGCGGACCTTGGAGTCCTCGTCGCGGATGCGGTACTTCATGTCCTCGAGGGCCGCGTACCACTCGGCACTCTGCTCCATGGCGGTTGTCAGCTCGCTCACGGTGGTCGGGAGGTCCTCGATGAGCTTGCGCATCTTGTCGACGTCCTCGATCGTGTCGGTCGCGACCTTAAGCTTGCGGTTGATGCTCTCGAATCCCTTGGTGGCCTCCTGCATCATCCGGCGCGGAATGAGGGCAACGAGGTCCTTGAGGCTCTGCACGAGCTTGCTTTGGATCTCCAGCACGCGGTCGCGGACCTTCTTTGTGGAGATCCGGGCGAACCCAATCGTGATCCCTGTCGGGAGGGACGCCGACGCACGGGCGAGCTGGTCCTCGGCCTTAGCGATCTGCTCCATTACGATCTCGAGTGTCAGACCGTCGATCGTCTCGACAGCCTTGACCGCCGCCTCGATGTCCATCGTCAGCGTCGGCAGGTACTCATCGTACGCTGCCATGTACTGGCGCAGGGGCACCATGGCGCGCTCAACGGCGGCGGCGAGGCGCTTCCGCAGGTCGAGGATGAGGGGCTCGCGCGGGTGCGGCACCGCGAGGTCGTTGATCTGGGACCAGAAGAGCTGGCTCATGATCAGCGGCTCCAGCTGCTTGATCCCGGCCAGGGACGTCAGGGCACGGTCGAAGATGCCGAGGAGAACAGGGGCGATGTCCTCGATGTTGGTGGACCACGTGAAGTGCTCACGGTTGTCCGAGATGTCGATGTCGAGGCTCATTATCGGGGAGCGGAAGGACCGGGGGGTGGACTCGGGGTACACCTGGACCACGTCGGCAGTGCTTGTGACCGTGACGTCGGCGCTGCACACCATCTCGATAGTCGAGACGAGCTGGCCGAGGGACTGCTCGATGAGCGACCGGAGGACGTCCTGCATCATCACTCGGGTCAGGACCAGGAACTTCTTGAGCTTGCTGAAGTCGTACGTGTCCCGGTTGGTCTCCTCGAGGTGGAACCACCCCTTCCCAACCGACATGAAGTTCGACTTGATGATGTTCTTGACCTTCGTGCACCACGTGTCCCGGATGTACCCGGACATCTTGGCGCACTCCTGGTCCTGCGCCTGCTGGAGCTCGTCGAGGCGCGCGGCCTTGTTGAACGCGCCCATGTTGAAGATGGACTGCTTCAGCACGAGCGCGTTCTCCCTCCGGATCTCCCCGAGGGCCTTGATGACCTCGTCCGTGGTCAGCATCGAGTTGAAGCTGAAGTCGCTGAAGCGGTCGGCGAAGTCGTACTTCTCCACAGGGACGCAGCCCCGGGCCGGGACGACCCTCGCGGGGCGCGGCGGTGGCAGTACGGGGAAGGACACGAGCATGTCGCGCTCCACGATGGACTGGGACCCCAGCCCCAGGGACCCCGAGGCCTCCTCCGCGGCGCGCTCGAGGGCCAGGCGGTTCATGGACGTGCGGTAGTCGCGGTCGATCTCTCCGAGGAGCGCCTCGGTGGTCTTCTCGTCCGTCTTCTCCCGAAGCTTGCGCGTGGACAGCGCCGCGTCCACGATGCGGCCCAGGCTATCCTCGCTCAGCCCCGGGACGTCGTCGGTCGGCATGCAGTCGACAAAGAGGTCCGAGACGATCTTGTCCTCGACGGCGGCGCGCTCGGCGTGGGCCTCAGCGACGCGGGCGGCGAAGATCTCCGGGTCCTCCGCGTCGAAGCACAGGGACACGCGGGGCACGTCCCGCAGGTCGCCCGAGAGGGCCACCTCCACCTGGAAGGTCGCGCTGTCGCTGTCGTAGCCGAACACCTTGCAGGGCGTGACGCTCACGCGGCCGCTGGCGTCGAGCTCCACGATGCGCGCGGGCGCCACCGCCATCCCCGGCTTGGGCGGGACCCAGCCCGCGGGCTCTCGGGTCTCGAACTCCTGGCTGTCGAAGTCGGCGAGGGGGAGGGTCCGGTTCAGGTGCCTGTTCTGGGCGATCCCGTGGTCATCGAGGAGCGCCCCCATGTCCTTGCTCTGGTACAGACGCATCCTCCGCTGGATCTGCACCCTCCGAGGGGCCTCGTTGGCGGGAGCCTGCGGCGGTATGGGGCGGCATGGGCGAATCCGTTCCCCGGCAGGTCATTTTTGGTTGGTGGCCATAGCGGCCGGGGTTCCGCGGCGGGATGTCCACGATATGGAGCGATGTTGACGGGAAAGGGACGCATTATGGCAAGATCCCGACGGCTGCGACGGCATGCCCTGAAACGGAGAGACGCGCGCGTGCGGGCGGGGAAGCAGCTCACCTCGAAGGGGGCCATGACCTTCGGGAGGAGGTACTCGAGCTCCTCCTGGGGCTCCTCGAGGGCCGTCTCGTCGTCGGAGGCGTCATTGCTCGGCTGAAGCTCCGTCTCGGGGGCGGAATCCGCCTGCATGAAGTGTGGGCGGGGAGGGCAAGGGGTTCTTTGTCGAGATGGGCTGGGACGAAGGAGGGGCAGGGCAGGGGGGGCAACGGCGACGTCGCAATAATGTCCCCACGACATGCGGGTACGTGAAGCAAACGAAGATGGAGACAACCGAGAGAATGCGGAGAGCTGCATCGCGGCCCGCGACGGGGGCTCCCGGGGGAGCACGGGGGGAAGGAAGGGGGGGATGGGTTTGGAAAGGGGGGGCTTTGCGTCCCCTCTCTCAGCGCCACGACGGGGTTTCAGCGGCGTAAAACGGGCCCTTTCGATGTGGTTGACATCGTGTAACGCACAAAGTGGAAGGGCTCTCCCCGTATTGGGTGCACGGCGAGGGAGCCCGCGGAAAAGGCTCCAGCTGTGCCCCGGGGGTCTGGGCCCGCATGCAGGTCCCCCGCCCGGTCGCGTGAGCGACACGTGAGCGTTGATATTTCGCGACGTGTAGCACGAAAAGAAAAAATCGGGGACCCTATCGGGGGACGGGGTAAAGGCCGCACACCGGTCCCGCATCGCCGCGCTCACCTTCTCCTCCGGTTGTTTCTTCTTCCCAAAGCGAGCCTTGGGGCGCGGGACAGCGCCGACCGGCATGGCGCACCAAACCCTTCCCGACCGGTTCACACGCTAGGGGATATTCCCCGCTTGAGCGGAGAGAAAGATCGCCCTTGGGAGGAAACGCGGTTCCCAATCACACGGTCGGCATGCAAGGGGTGAAGGCGCGCCACCTAAACTCGCGCGGGGGGGGGGGGGGGGCCAGGTGCGCCCACCTAGGCTCACAATT
>Ga0181583_10001352_pt1 | contig 18105 bp, 19 predicted proteins | sample 071ome_31_FD_132461 | JGI IMG/M metagenome (GOLD analysis project Ga0181583, IMG submission 132461) | Coastal salt marsh microbial communities from the Groves Creek Marsh, Skidaway Island, Georgia - 071405CT metaG (megahit assembly) | ecosystem: Environmental > Aquatic > Marine > Intertidal... | reverse complement strand
CGCGGTACTGGGTGGTGCCGATACGATCGTATTTGCTGGTGGGATCGGTGAGCATTCAGTGAGAATGCGGCGCGAAGTTTGTCATTTGTTGGCACGGTGGCTTCCTGTTTCATTAAGCACTGAGCGTAATGAGGCAAATGAGACACTGATTCATGATGACGAATCAATGATTCGTGTCTTGCGAATCGAGACCGATGAAAATGGGTATATGGCGCGAGCTGCCAGTCGGTTGATTGGGTGATAAAGTCTCAGAATCACTGAATTTTTATTTAAAAATTTGGTATAAAGACGCCTCTCAGGAGGAATCTCATGAAATTGCTGAAAGAACTGACTCACGGTGATACTGGTTTTGCGTTGATGTTGATCGCCATGGCGATGACAATCCTCGCGTTGGCATTCTAAAGAATGCGATCATCGACTTATGCGATCGCGTGCCTTGTGCTCGTGTTCGCATGCCTAAGCCTTCATCACTTTTATCCCTCGAAGGCTGCCTACACCTTGGTTGCATTTGCTTCCGGAATAGTCGCTGGACTTTATGTGTTCAAAACGCTGTGGGTTGGCATTTCCAAGGATTGGGTTGCTGGAGCGGTGATTATCCTAACCGGACTCTTTACGGTTGTTTTGCCGGCTGCTCAATTGCTTTTGCAGTCCCCGTCGCTGTACATCGGTGCAATGGTCTTTGGTGCGCTGGCAATCGGTGTCTTTCGCGAGAGGATTCCAGCCACAGTTGAGTCCGCTTTGGACGAGACCCTTTGAATTCTCAAGAACTTCTTAGATCAGCATTTGATCATGCTGTTGAAGCTGCCCAAGCAACGTGCCTGATACCTCATCTGAATGCATTACCGCCTACTGATGGTAAGACAGTATTTCTGGTTGTTGGGAAAGCAGCATCACAGCATGCGCGGATTGCTCAAAAATGTCTCGGAGATATCGAGGGTTTGTGTATTCTCCCTAAAGGTCATCAAGTCTCTACCACGTTGCGTGTCATTGAGGCCTCGCACCCTGTTCCTGATGCCGGGAGTGTATTGGCCGCTCAAGAAGCAATGGCGCTGGCTCAATCGTTAGCGCCAAGTGATCGAATGATCTGTTTGATTTCAGGTGGTGGATCTGCACTTATGTCTGCTCCGCTTCCAGCGATGGATCCCGAACTAAAGATGCGGACGCATCGCGAGTTACTCGCATCAGGCGCAACAATTTCTGAATTAAATACAGTGCGCAAACAACTCTCGCTTGTGAAAGGTGGGCGTTTGGTTGAAGCCTGCCAAGGCAGAATTCTGAACTTCTTGGTCTCAGATGTTCCCGGAGATCGGGTTGAATTTATTGCGTCTGGTCCAACAGTTCCGGCGCATACCAATCAAGCTGACGCAATCGATGTATTAACACGACACAATATTGATGTTCTTGATGAATTGCTTTCCTGGTTATCTGATTCTAATAACGCTACTCCGGCTCCCGATGCGGCGTGTTTTGAACGTGTGTCAACGACCATAGTTGCGGCCCCTTCGCAGTCCTTGAAGGCGGCTCAAGAGTTTCTGGAAGCGCAAGGAGTGGAGTGCTGGATTTTGGGTGACTCCATTGAGGGAGACTCTGAAACAGTCGCTCGCGTGATGGCTGAGACAGCGCTATGGCAGCGTCGTCATCGCACACTCACAAAACCTTTGTGTTTGCTCTCTGGTGGCGAGACAACAGTCAAAGTTACTGGTACTGGAATCGGTGGGCCAAACGCTCATTTTGCACTGGCGTTGCTAGATGCTCTCGATGGTGCTCGAGGAATTTCGGCAATTGTCTGTGATACAGATGGCGTCGATGGTGCAGCAGAAATCGCAGGAGCGTTGATCGATGATCAGACGCTCACCAAGGTCAAAGAAGCGAGTCTCGATCATCGTGATGCGTTCAAGCGCCAAGACGCGCATACGTTTTTTAAGTCAATCGGTCAGTCTGTCACTCCTGGGCCAACAGGAACCAATGTGAATGATTTCAGAGCAATTTTGATCGAGCCTTAAACGCTTTTTAAAAGCGCAATCACGATTGAAATCGTGATCACAGATGAGACGGTGGAGACGAATATGCTTGTTGTCGCTGTCGGTGGTGATACCTGGTAGCGATTGGCAAATAGGTACATGTTCATTCCAGTTGGCATGGCCGCGAGCATCGTCGCAACCGACAGCCATAGCATCTCAAGACCAAGCCATGAGCCAAGAAGAAACACGGCCAGTGGGTGTGCTGTATTTTTCAGAATAGTGACCAGAAGAGCCGGGCCCACAGAGCCTGAAATCGAATAACTCGCCAGAGAACTCCCGAGCACGAAAAGTGCAGCGGGTATCACACTGGTTGCGACGAGATGAAACATGTCAGCCGCAATTGGATGGATTCCTAGATCGGTGAGTTTCCAAAGAAATCCCAGGCCTAATCCCACGATGAGTGGATTCCCAATGAGCCCGGAAAGCACTTGTTTTGGTAAGTTGGCAAGGCCTGCATCGCGACCTCTTGCGATCTCAATTGCGACGGTAACCGCAGTAAATACAGTGATGCCGTGGACCGAAATGAGTAGAAAGAGTGGGAACAATGCATCGTCCCCAAGCGCCCGTGGAATCAGCGGGATACCCAACAGGACCGTATTCGAAAAGCAGGAGCCGAGCCCGATAACCATCGATTCTATGACGGGCCGTTTCAAGAGTAGCCAACTAATTAGAAGGCCGAGTGTAAATACAACGACGAGTGGAATGTAGTAACTCGCAAAGAGGGCAGTCGCTGATGCTTTGGGTGGTTCAAGTTCAACCACCGCAGAAAAAAGAAGCATCGGCACAGCGAAATCGAAAACGTATTTGGATAATCCATCACGATGCGAACTTAAGAAAAATCCAAAGCGCGTTGCGAAGTATCCAATCAGCCCCAGCGCAAGGACTGGGGCGAGTACGTAAAAGACTTCGTTCATTGAGCGCCTTTCACAAAGAGATAGGTCTCTGTCGGTGGTGGGTTTTGGATGAGTCCGCGGTCCGTCATAAATTGTGCAAAGCGAGCCCACTGGTCCGCATCCGTTTGACGAGTGGATCGAGCGAGCTTAGGCAGCGTATCGCGCCATGCACGTCGATTCAGCTCGTTATCAAGATCATCAGGGCGGTAGCTGGTGAATGACTGATACATCGCATCAGGTGAGTCGATGATTAACTGTGTTGCTTGGTCCATTACGTCGAGGAAGCGTTCAATTTTAGCTGTACCCGCATAGTCTGGGTGTGCAACAAAAATGAGTTCTTCGTAGGCTGGAACACCATGTTCTTCTGGATAGAACGCACGTCCAGGGCGGCCATCGATGTCCATCTGGTTCAATTCAAAATTTCTGAAAGCACCGATGACTGCATCAACTTGTCGCGCGTACAGTGATGGCGATAAAGCGAAGTTCACATTCACAAGTTTGACGTCGCTTAATGTGAGTCCGTGAGTTTCGAGCATTGCACCAAGGACCGCGTCTTCAAATCCACCAACAGAAAAACCGACCGTCTTTCCTTTTAAATCGTTGAGCGATCGGATATCAGAATCGGCAAGCACAACGAGTGAGTTGAGTGGGCTATTGACGATAGTACCGACCCGCATCAAGGGCAGTGAATTATTCAGATCGACCATCAGTGATGGTTGGTAGCTGATAGCCAAATCTGCTTGTTTTGCTGCAGCAAGCTTCGGTGGGAGCGATGGGTCGGCTGGTTCAACAAGGGTGACTTTGAGTCCTGCCTTTTCAAACAGACCCTCTTGTTCTGCAACGATCAACGGCGCGTGATCTGGATTGATAAACCAATCAAGCAGAACAGTGATTTCCTCTGTAGATGCCTTGGACACAGAGCTTACGAGGACACATAAGCTAAGACTCGCGATTTTCAATAAATGTTTGAAATGCATTGTGTTGACTCCTGATCAATGAGCTGCGCGCAGAAGGTCAACAAAAGGAGAGTTTGTTGGTCTTGGCTCCCTACGCCGGTACTAACCGGATCAGGTTCAAAGGGTACTTCTCAGCTTGTGCGCCCCTGCCGCAGGTCATGATTATACATGCGGCAGGGTACGTGTGTTACTCGTAAAGTTCGGGACAGATGTCGCGAGTACTTTTGGTTTTTCCCTGTTCACCCTTTGCTCTGATGATGTCCCCGCGCTCTTCGATGTAGCGTTGGAAGTTCGGTTCGCGTTGGTAAATGCCTTCTGAAATATACTCAAGAACCGCTTCTGTGTGGAAGCTCCTGAGCTGTGATTCGACGCGAATAATTTCAGACCCGTCTGAATCAAAAAGCACGAGGCTCGGTGCGTACATGATTTTCAAATCACGAGCGTAATCACGCGCTGCCTTTGTTTCTCCAGATGGTGTGGTTACCGGTGTGCTCGACCACATGTCGAGTTGAACGGTGTGGAATGGTTTAAATCGTTCGCGGACTGAATCTAGTGATAACACGCAGCGATGGAATGTATCGCAATCAGGGCAACTGGTTTGTTCAAATAATACAGCTTTCGGTTGTCCCTTGATGTCGAGCTTGGTCTTATTTTGAATGAAGGGCTGTGTGTTGAGTGCGGCATTGACGGACTTCGGTTGATTTGCGGCTAAATACTCGAAAATGGTCTGTGATTCATACGTTTTGTTTTGAACGTAATCCAAAGCGACCTGCATTTCTGCTGGCGAAACGTAACCGTTGAGGCGTAGCGCAGGTATACCCTCTGCATCAAAAAAGATAATTGTCGGAGTGAATTGCACATCAAGTGAGCGGGCAATTTCTTTCTCAGTCGTTGCTTCTCCATCGAGGCCATACACCTCTCGATCGCCCCATATATTTAAGGCAACGACATCAAAATGTGCGTCAAATACATCACGGATGGATTGCTGTGTCAGATTCTTTTCGATTGTGTTCTTGCAGTAGGCACAAAATTCTTGCCAGAAAAAGACCACGAGGTGTTTGTTGGTTTCAGTCGCTTCGAGGTTATCTTCTGATAAATCGAGAAAGCTGACTTTGAACCACTCTGGAAGCTCAAAAGAATCGTAATTTGTAACTTGTTGGACAGGTTCAGGGCTCTCTGCTGTATGTGCAGAGAACGGCACCAAACAGGCCAGGGCCATGATGATTATTCGGAACATAAATCCCCTCCGGTGAGACGCATGATAGGGGTAAATATGCGCCTACCGGAGAGAGAGTCAAGCCTTGTTAGATGCTTTGTTTTAGCTCAAGGCGGCGACGATGCAAAACAGGCTCAGTGTACCCATTAGGTTGCTCGATGCCTTTGAGAACGAGATCAAGCGCTGCTTGGAAGGCAACAGACTGATCGTAGTTTGGCGCCATTGGACGGTATTCAGGATCACCTGCGTTTTGCCCATCCACAACTTTAGCCATCCGCTCCATTGTTTCGCGGACCTGTGCTTCATTTGTAATGCCGTGAGTCAACCAGTTGGCGATATGCTGTGAGCTGATTCGAAGCGTTGCTCGGTCTTCCATCAACCCAACGTTGTTGATGTCTGGAACCTTCGAGCATCCGACACCCTGATCCACCCAGCGAACAACATAACCAAGTATACCTTGGGCGTTGTTGTCGAGTTCCGCCTGAATTTCTTCTGCGGACCAATTTGGGTTATCTGCAACAGGAATAGTTAAGATGTCATCGACGCTGTTACGACGAGTACCTTTTAATTCGTCTTGACGAGCAAATACGTCCACCTTGTGATAGTGCATCGCGTGCAGTGTGGCTGCAGTTGGTGATGGGACCCATGCAGTATTGGCACCTGACATCGGATGTCCGATCTTCTGCTCGATCATGTCCGCCATTAAGTCAGGCATTGCCCACATGCCTTTACCGATTTGAGCTTTACCCTGAAGGCCGCACTCAAGACCGATATCCACGTTCCAGTTTTCGTAAGCGCCGATCCAGGTCGACTTCTTCATATCGCCCTTACGAATCATTGGGCCTGCTTGCATTGATGTATGCATCTCATCACCGGTGCGATCGAGGAATCCGGTGTTGATGAAGACAACGCGCTCAGAAGCTGCGTTGATACACGCTTTGAGGTTCACTGTTGTACGGCGTTCCTCATCCATGATGCCCATCTTGACTGTATAGCGCGGTAGATCGAGTAGGTCTTCGATGGCTCCGAACAAACGGTTAGCGAAACCCACTTCTTCTGGTCCGTGCATTTTTGGTTTAACAATGTACACAGAGCCCGCACGTGAGTTTTTATTCTCAGACCGTTTCAAATCATGGATGGCGATGAGTACAGTGAAAATGCCGTCTAAAATCCCTTCAGGGACTTCGTTGCCGTCTTTGTCCAAAATCGCTTCGTTAGTCATCAGGTGGCCGACGTTTCGAACGAACATCAATGCGCGGCCAGGAAGTGTGACTGTGCCACCGTTTGCCCCGATGTACTGACGATCTGCATTGAGCGTTCGGGTAAATGACTTGCCACCCTTCGATACGGTCTCAGACAGGTCGCCTTTCATCAGGCCAAGCCAATTTTTATAGACAACCACTTTGTCTTCAGCATCAACGGCTGCAACAGAGTCTTCACAGTCCATGATGGTGGTCAGTGCTGACTCCATGAGGATGTCTTTGACCCCAGCTGCGTCGCTTTGGCCTACAGGCGTAGATGCATCGATTTGGATTTCAAAGTGTAAGCCATTGTGCACAAGAACGATGGCTGTTGGTGCTGACGCGTCGCCAGTGTAGCCAACGAGCTGGTCATTGTTTTTAAGACCTGTCGTTCCAGAGGCGGTCGTCGCGACAAGCCTGCCACCATCAATTGCGTACCCGGTGACATCAGAGTGGCTACTAGAAGCCAAAGGCGCTGATTCATCAAGGAATTGCTTCGCGAAGGCAATGACTTTGTTACCGCGTACCGGGTTGTAGGATGAGCCCGCTTCGGCACCGCCCTCAGATGAAATTGCGTCCGTACCATAGAGCGCATTGTAGAGGCTGCCCCAGCGCGCATTAGCTGCGTTCAACGCATAGCGCGCATTCATTACGGGTACAACGAGCTGAGGTCCTGCTGTTGTCGCAACTTCTGGGTCGACGTTATTTGTAGAGACAGAGACATTTTGTGGTTCAGGCAATAAGTAGCCAATTTCTTCCAGGAATGCTTTGTACTCAGCCGCGTCATGCGCTTGGCCACGACGCGCTTTGTGGAAGGCGTCAATTTTTTCCTGGATGACGTCGCGCTTTGCGACCAGCTCCCGGTTAACGGGAGCAAGTTCGTGAATCAACGAATCAACGCCGGCCCAAAACTGCGATGCGTCAATGCCGGTTCCTGGAATCGCTTGGTCATTGATAAAGCGATAAAGCTCTGTTGCAACCTGGAGGCCGCCGCACGCTGTGCGATCTGTCATAGTGTCTCTCCGCAAATGATCTGTGGGGGAATTATCAGACCGCGAAAGGTAGCACACAATTGGTTACGCTTCCAAAAAATGGAAGCAATTTTCATTTTATGCTTTTTTCAGAAATTCGCTTTTCAGCATCATCGGCCCGAGTTCGGTTTTGCAGTCGATATCATGGTCTCCGTCGACGATGCGGATATTCTTTATTTTTGTGCCGACTTTGAGCACGGATGATGTACCGCGCACCTTTAAATCTTTAATTAATGTAACGGTGTCTCCGTCATTGAGCACGGTGCCATTCGCATCGCGAACTTGGCGTTCATCTGCGTCTGTTAAGAGGTCATTTTCGTTCCACTCATGGCCGCAGTCTGTACAAAACCATGAAACTGTATCCGTGTAGGTATTTGGTTGTTGGCATGCAGGGCAAATTGGGTTCGATTCCATTCGAGGCGTTCCTTCGTTGATTTTTAGTTCGCGAATTCTCGTAATTTTTTGCCGAGTGAAAGTTCAATATTTAGAAGTTAAGCAATTGTTCGGGAGTTGAATTCCATCCCAGCCATTCGCTATGAACTGTCGAATATTCTGATGATCATGGCCTGTTGGATTGGCGCTTACCGCACGGAAATGTTCAGCAAAGCAGTGTAAGGTCTCGGTTTCGTTAAGGCTATTAAGTCGGGCAAAGGAAAACACTTTAGCCGATCCTTGATTCTCTGACGCTTGGTTCGTTGCCTCACCATTTACGAACGCTGATGGAGTGTGATCGTAGTGCGTATCGATCAGGTCGATCACCTCAGCGAATTGGATCTTTTCAGGGGTTGTTCGCAGTCTTTCTAGAAAGATTGTGATGTCATTCATTAAACGCTAGCCCTTTTGGATTTGCTTGTTTGAATTAAAAAGGCGCCCGACAGGCGCCTTTTCTTCGTGTGGTGGAGACGGCGGGATTTGAACCCGCGTCCGTCAGTCCGCTGCCAAACGCTCTACATGCTTAGTCGCGTTTTTGAATTTAAGTCGGGCTCTCCCAACGCACAGGGATTACCTTTCCGAGTCCAGTTAAAAGTTTAGCTTCTCAACCCCGAACACAGCGTTGAAGCGAGTCTCTGTTTCGAACCCTGTTGATGAAGACCAGAGACGATCCCCACCCAGGGTCTAGCTTAAGCTGCTAGAGCGTAGTTTTCGTCGTTGGCAGTTATAGCTAACGAGTCCACAGTTGGGTTAACGAGCACTGTAGAACTACTCGGCATGCACATTTGGTTTTGTAACCGGCGTCGAATCCATATCGTCCCCGAACCACATAGTATCGACTAATTCGACGAGATTTGAAATCTCTTGCGTCAAAATCCAGATGCCGGATGTCATTAATCCGACCCCGATGAGTCGATTGATGACCTGAATACGGCCTCCTTCAAGTGCGTTTTTGAGTGCTGTGCCGGCGAGCGCCACACCGATATATACCAGTGCATCAATGCTTCCGGCGAGGGCGCCCATCGCAATCTGTGTATTGAGCGTGTGCTTCGGATCCACAAAGGGTCCGAATACTGCTAAGAAGAATACAAGCACCTTAGGGTTGACGATTGCGATCGAAAAGCCCGCGATAAAGCCACCCTGTGTCTTTAATGTATCAGGTAAAGGGATGGCTCCAGCTGTGATCAGTTGATATCCAAAATAGCATAGCAGTCCAATTCCGAGCATGGTCAGGGCAATTGTGAGTTCGGGCAGGGCGATGAGAAGAGCAGATAGACCAAAAACTGTGGTCAGAGCAAATACCGTGATTCCAAGGCCGTGACCAAGGGCGCCACTGACACCAACGGCCGTACCTCGACTTGCCGACATGGATAAAATGAGTAGCCAAGAAATACCGGGAGACGCAGCTCCGGCAAGACACAGGAGTGTGAGTTTGATCCAGTCTACTTCAGCCATTAGCGGACTCGGTGACGAACTGCTCGCTGTTTTTCAATATTCCATTCGCGATCACGAATCGTATCGCGCTTGTCGTGTTGTTTCTTGCCGCGAGCAAGCCCAATTTTGATTTTGACAAGCGGGCCTTTCCAATACATTTCAAGCGGCACACATGCATGACCTTTCTGACTCAGTTCGCCATGGATTGTTGCGAGCTCTTTTTTATGTAAAAGAAGTTTTCGACTTCGAACCGGGTCAGCAATTACGTGAGTTGAGGCTGACTCCAAGGGTGTAATTTGAGCATTAAGCAAGTAAGCCTCACCATTTCGAATAATGACGTAGGTATCGCTTAGATTCGCTTTTCCAGCCCGAATCGATTTCACTTCCCAACCGTGAAGCTGCAAGCCAGCCTCGAATGTTTCGTCGATGTGGTAGTCAAAACGGGCTCGCTTATTTTGAGCGATTTGATTGCTATTACTGTTCGATTTTTTGGCCATGGCGGGCGACTTTACGTATATTTGCCGTTTCGTCAAACGGCGATTGAGGAATTGATGCCGAAAATTACGAGATCAGCCCTAGTGTCTCACACTCCAGAGCAAATGTTTGAACTGGTAAACGACTTTGCCCGCTATCCAGAGTTTTTACCTTGGTGCGGCGCTGCACGAGTGCTTGAATCCACAGGCGCAGCGATTGTGGGTGAGCTTTCGATCCAGAAGGGCTCCATTCGGCAATCATTCACCACCAAAAACACTCTGACGCCCCCTGAGCGAATCGACCTATCACTAGTTGATGGACCTTTTAAGTCGCTGTCTGGACATTGGCGTTTTGAGTCTGTCGGTGAAGATGCGTGTCGTGTGAGTCTCGATCTTGAATTTGAATTTGCAGGTAAATTAATCGCGATGGCAATTGGCGCTGTGTTCTCGCAAATCGCTGGAAGCCTGGTTGATGCGTTCTGTGATCGCGCTGATCAGTTGTACGGTCGGTAAATATGAAAGTGCAAGTCGTTTACGCGAAGCCTGATCGACAGTATGTGGTTGATTTGGATGTTCCAGAGGATACGACAGTCTTTCAGGCTGCAGAACTGTCCGGTTTTGCGACACAGTTCCCAGAAATTGATTTAGAAACGATTCCGATGGGCATTTTTGGCGTTCGTATTAAAACGGCCACCACCACGAGCCTTCATCCGGGCGATCGGGTGGAGTTGTATCGATCTTTAATAGCGGATCCGAAGGAGAACCGCCGGACTCGCGCTGAATCTCAGAAACTCGATCGTTCTTAAAATTCACGATCAAATAGGTGTTTTGTTGCACCTCTCCATCAAAATCGATGCGCTCGAGATAAATCCAGCGGTTCGGATTAAATGTGTTCACAGTGATTGGCGAACCAAGTAGGAACTGCACCTGATCTCTTGTCATTCCGGCTTCTAAACGCTCGACACGCTCAGGAATCAGTTGATTACCTTGCTTCACAGGATTTTTGTGGACACCAGGGAAACTACAGCCTGTGAGCACAATGGCAGCAATAAGAACGTGAATCGAAATCAGTCGCATCAATATCTTCCTGAGGAATTTCTTGGCAGAATGATAAAGATGCCTAGCCATAGAGTCCATTGATCATGCAATACGAAACAGATGAATTAAAAAAAGCCGGTCTCAAAGCAACCTTGCCGAGGATCCACGTGCTGCAGCTGTTGCTCTCAAATGAAGGTGAACATATGTCGGCTGAAGTTGTTTACCGCAAGCTCCATGAGTCTGGAGTGGACGTCAATTTGGCGACAATCTACCGCGTATTGACTCAATTTGAAGAAGCGGGCCTTGTGGAGCGTCATCAGTTTGACGCGACCACCAGCGTATTTGAGTTAAAGCCTGATGATCATCACGACCATATGGTTTGCGTTCGTTGTCATCAGGTCATCGAATATGTCAGTCCTGAGATCGAAGCACTGCAAGAAAAAATTGCCAAGGACCACGGCTGTGAAATTGTCGATCACACGCACATAATCTATGTCACCTGCCCTGAATGTTCGGTGAAGAAGTAATGGGATCGAGCCCTCTCCTTGACCCCAGCGTTCTATTTTTCATCTTGGGCTTATTTGCGGGCCTTGTTCGATCCAATCTTGAAATACCAAGTGCGATTGCACGATTTTTATCTCTTTATCTTCTAATGGCTCTTGGTCTCAAGGGCGGCTTTTCACTTGCTGAGAGTGGTTTTAATCCTGAGATCTTGAGAGATCTCATATTCGCGGTGGGGCTTGCGCTCATTATTCCATTTGCGAGCTTCGTGGTGCTAAAGCGCGTTATTAACCCATTGGACGCATTGGCGATTTCTGCGACATACGGCTCCGTCTCTGCGGTGACTTTTATTACTGCCACGCAGTTTTTAGAAACCAATGGTCTCCAGTATGGCGGTCATATGGCGGCAGCAATGGCCTTGATGGAATCGCCGGCGATCATATTTGCCATTTTAATGGCGAATCTGTATCGCACGCAGGAAGCTCGCCAAGAGCACCAAGGATTTTTGATCGTGTTGAAGGAGTCATTCACTGAAGGCGCGCAGATTTTGTTGTTGGGTGCCATGGTCATTGGGATGATTACAGGGGCATCTGGTAAAACGATCATGGATCCATTTACCGGCATGATCTTCAAAGGCATGTTGGCGTTCTTTTTACTCGACATGGGTGTAGCGACAGCGAAACGACTCGCTGATTTACGTGATGTACCCAAGCGACTGGCGTTTTACGGGGTGCTCGCGCCGATCGCCCATGCATCGATCGCACTTTTGCTCGCATGGGTTGGTGGATTATCGGCAGCTAACGCGACATTGCTGGCGGTTCTCGCTGGGTCTGCTTCATACATCGCGGTCCCTGCAGTTCTCAAGCATGCATTGCCTGAATCCAATCCGAGCTTGTACCTTGGGCTATCACTCGGACTCACATTCCCGTTCAATATTATTGTAGGAATCCCGCTCTATCACTGGGCAGCGAATTGGTTGATTGGTGGTTAATCTTTCAGCAAATCCATCGCGGCTTGGCGCGTGCTCTCAGTAATTGAGTGCCCACCCAGCATGCGGGCGATTTCATCAATTCGGTCATCACGTGACAAGAGTCGCGCTTGCGATACGGTGATGTCTTCGTCCGACTGCTTCTGCACATGGAGATGCTGATCTGCTTGCCCTGCGACTTGCGGCTGGTGAGTCACAACAAGCACCTGCGCATTTCGTGCTAACTCAGTCAGTAGTTCACCGACTTTTGCTGCTGTCTTGCCGCCGATACCCACATCCACTTCATCGAACACCAGCGTTGGCGTAGCGAGTCTGGTTGCCGTGATCACCTGAATTGCAAGACTCACGCGAGAGAGTTCGCCGCCAGACGCGATTTTTGACAGTGGTCCACCCTGTTGCCCAGGGTTTGGTTGGAAGAAAAACTGAACGGATTCGGCTCCAGTTGTGGTTAGTGTTTCATTTGGGATTAAGCGGATGTCAAGACGCGCATGTTCCATTCCAAGATCAGGGAAATTAGCTGTGACTTCACGAGATAATTGCTCAGCAGCCGAAGATCGAATGCGCGTTAATTCAGCAGCTTTTTGCTGAGCCGTGGCTTCAAGCTCGATCACTTTTTGTTCGAGCATTGGGATCCGATCACTTGCTTCGGCAATGCCTTCCAGACGAGAGACTAAATTCTGGTGATGCTGGACTAGCTCTTCTGGCTCAACCTTATGTTTTCTGGCGAGCTGAAAGACTTGTGCGAGGCGCTCTTCCACAAATTGGAGACGCTCTGGATCAAGATCGAACTGGTCGCGCGCATGCTGAATTTCGCTCTTAGCTTCGCCAAGTGCAATGGCAGCTTGATCGAGAAGCTCAGATGCATTGCTAAGGCCCGCGTGCCCATCAGCAATATGACTGACGTCAGAAGCAAGCTTTTCTGTGTGGCTAATGAGTCCGCCCGCGTCGTCTCCCGATAAGAGTGTGAGTGCCTGTTCTGTGACACGAATAAAGGTGTCACCTGATGCGAGTTGGCGCTGCTCTTGGTCGAGTTGCTCAAATTCACCCTCTAGTAGGTTAAATGCGTTGAGCTCTTCAACCTGGAAACCAAGCAGCTCCCTTTCGGCGTCTGCTTTTGACGCATCTGCTTTTAAAGTATTTAACGCGGCTAAAGTCTCCATCCATTCCTTAAAAGCGAGGCTTGAGCGACCACGTGCTGCACCCTGATCTGCGTAGTCATCGAGTAGTTCGAGTTGATGCTTCGTTTGGAGCAGTTTCTGGTTTGCATGTTGTGTGTGCATCAATACAAGCTGCTCTGACAATTCTTTCAACTGAGAAGTCGAAATTGGCGTACCGTTTACATAGGCTTTTGAACGACCTTCTGATGTCAGAGTGCGTCTCAAGACCAATTCATCGTCTTGATCCAATTCGTTGTTCGTCAGCCAAACTTTTGCATGAGGGAGTCTTTCGATATCAAATTCGGCAATAATTTGGGCTCGCTCAGTGCCTGCGCGCACAAGTCCCGCATCAGCGCGAGCCCCCAGAGCCAATTCGAGCGCATCGAGAATCAACGATTTACCCGCACCCGTGTCACCGGTTACAGCGATACAGCCGCCAGTCAGTTCAAGGTCGACTGAGGCTAAAGTAGCTAAATTTTGAACATTCAGTTGTAAGAGCATTTGTTTGTCTGTTGAAACTTGCGGATATGACCTTATACATGCGTTTCCGTAGAGAGTGTAGCTCACTCACGGTAGAAACAAGGAGGAGATTATGGCTGACGAAAAATCACCAGTAGATGAAGACGTCATGAAAGACACAGCGGATGCGTCGGAAACTCAAGATGAAACCCCCAATGATGAAGTCACGGAAGAAAATGCTGTTCTGGATGAAGAGGCTGGGGTTGAAACCGGTGCAATGGATGACGGTGATTCAGCCAGTCTAGAGACTCAAGTTGAGGAACTCAAAGAGGCGTTAATTCGTTCGCAGGCCGATTTGCAAAATGTTCGGCGGCGCGCTGAGCGCGATGTCGAAAATGCGCATAAATATGCCGTCGAGAGATTCGTGAAAGATCTGCTTGCTGTCCTCGATTCGATGGACCGGGCTCTCGAGCTTGCTGAGACGACTGAAGGTTTCGATGCGGCGATGCTCGAGGGTACTCAGATGACTCATAAGCTCTTACTTGATACGGCGGCTAAACATGGTGTTGAGCCAATCAATCCTGTCGGTGAAGCATTTGATCCGCAAGAGCATCAGGCAATGAGCATGGTCGAGTCAGCTGATCACGAGCCGAATACCGTGATGGCTGTGATGCAGAAAGGCTACAAATTAGAAGGCCGAGTGATTCGCGCAGCGATGGTTATGGTGACTAAGGCTGCTTCGAACTAAGCACTTGAATGCGGACAAAAAACCGCAATAAACGAGATTAAGAAATCCGGGCGACCGGACATGGATGAATAGAGAGGAAAAACCATGGGTAAGATCATAGGAATCGATCTTGGGACAACAAATTCTTGCGTGGCAGTGCTCGAAGGTGGCAAGCCGCGCGTCATCGAAAATGCTGAAGGGGATCGCACAACGCCATCCATCATCGCATACACCGATGACGAAACTCTGGTAGGCCAGCCGGCGAAACGACAGTCTGTCACAAACCCAAATAATACGCTGTTTGCTGTGAAGCGCCTTATCGGGCGTAAGTTTAGTGATGATGTCGTTCAGAAAGACATCAAAATGGTGCCTTACAAAATCGTCGGCGCTGATAATGGTGATGCTTGGATTGATGTGAAGGGTGACAAGCTCGCACCGCCTCAAATCTCTGCCGAAGTTTTGAAGAAGATGAAAAAGACTGCGGAAGATTATCTTGGTGAGGCGGTCACTGAAGCGGTAATTACAGTTCCAGCGTATTTTAACGATAGTCAGCGTCAGGCAACCAAAGATGCTGGCAAAATTGCAGGTCTTGACGTCAAGCGCATTATCAACGAGCCAACTGCTGCGGCTCTTGCTTATGGTATGGATCAAGCGCGTGGTGATTCCGTCATCGCGGTGTATGACTTGGGTGGTGGTACATTCGATATTTCGATCATCGAGATTGCTGAAGTTGATGGTGAGCATCAGTTTGAAGTTCTGTCGACAAACGGGGACACATTCCTGGGTGGTGAAGATTTTGACCTCCGTGTGATCGACTACTTGGCTGAGTCATTCCAGAAAGAGCAGGGAATGGATCTGAAGGGTGATCCACTAGCGATGCAGCGTCTGAAAGAAGCGGCTGAAAAAGCGAAGATCGAGTTGTCTTCTAGTCAGCAGACTGACGTTAATCTGCCGTATATCACTGCTGATGCGAGTGGTCCGAAGCACCTGAATGTAAAGTTGACGCGTGCGAAACTCGAGTCTCTGGTCGAAGATTTGGTCGAGCGGACTTTGGCACCTGTTAAGCAGGCGCTCGAAGATGCTGGTCATTCAACATCAGAAATCAATGATGTGATCCTTGTTGGTGGTCAAACGCGAATGCCGCTGGTCCAAGAGAAGGTAAAAGCGTTCTTTAACAAAGAGCCTCGTCGTGATGTGAACCCAGATGAAGCGGTTGCGATGGGAGCATCTATTCAGGGTGCCGTGTTAGCCGGAGACGTCAAAGACGTGCTGTTGCTTGACGTGACACCGCTGTCTCTTGGTATCGAGACAATGGGCGGTGTTATGACTGCGTTGATCGAAAAGAACACAACGATTCCGACGAAGAAGACACAAGTTTTCTCGACAGCGGAAGATAACCAAACTGCGGTGACGATTCACGTCTTGCAGGGTGAGCGTAAGCAAGCCGGTCAAAATAAATCCTTGGGTCGATTCGATCTGGCTGACATTCCACCTGCTCCTCGCGGCATGCCGCAAATTGAGGTGGCCTTTGATATCGATGCAAACGGTATTTTGAATGTGTCAGCGAAAGACAAGGCGACTGGTAAAGAACAGTCGATCGTGATCAAAGCATCATCAGGCCTCTCGGATGAAGAAATCGAGAAAATGGTGAAAGACGCTGAAGCAAATGCTGAAGCCGATAAGAAGTTCGAAGAGATGATTGGCGCTCGGAATACAGCCGATGGCATGATTCACGCGACCAAGAAGTCGATGGCGGATGCTGGTGATAAGCTGACTGATGAAGAAAAAGCGCCAGTCGAGGCAGCAATTGCTGAACTTGAAGAGGCGTTGAAGTCAGACGATAAAGATCAGATCACAGCGAAAACAACAGCGCTGACAGAAGCGTCAGCCAAGATTGCTGAAAAGCTCTATGCGGCCGCTGATGCAGGTGCAACTGATGCAGGCGCTGATACAGGTTCTTCAAAGCCTGAAGATGATGTGGTCGACGCAGAGTTTGAAGAAGTTAAGGACGACGAGAAAAAGTGAGTCGAATGACTCATGTCTCAGGGAAGGAGAACTGAGTGGCCAAGCGTGATTATTACGAGACTCTTGGAGTGTCTTCGGATGTCTCTGAAGGGGATCTTAAAAAGGCCTACCGTCGCCTCGCGATGAAGTGTCACCCGGATCGTAATCCGGGTGATTCTGAGGCAGAAGCCAAGTTCAAAGAATTATCTGAAGCCTACGAAGTCTTATCAGATCCAGAAAAGCGCGCTGCTTATGACCGTTATGGTCATGATGCGTTTGAAGGCGGCATGGGTGGTGCCGGTGGTGGTTTCCATGGTGGCGGTGCAAGCTTCTCAGATATTTTTGGCGACGTCTTCGGAGATATCTTTGGTGGGGCCGGCCCGGGAGGTGGCGGACGCTCGTCAGTTCAGCGCGGCAGTGATCTGCGCTACACGCTCGATCTCAGTCTTGAAGAAGCGGTATTCGGTGTTGAAAAGACGATTCGGGTTCCGCGGCTTGCTGAATGTGAAACTTGTCATGGGAGTGGCGCGAAACCAGGCTCATCCCCGAAAACGTGCCAGACCTGTAATGGTCAAGGCCAGGTTCGGATGCAACAGGGTTTCTTCGCGATTCAACAAACCTGCCCCCGTTGTCATGGTCAGGGCAAAGTCATCACTGATCCATGCGGTGATTGCCGAGGTCAAGGCCGCAAGGAAGAGACCAAAACCCTGTCTGTGAAGATTCCTGCTGGTGTTGATACTGGTGATCGTGTTCGCTTATCCGGTGAGGGTGAGGCAGGTGTCAATGGCGGGCCTGCAGGCGATCTCTACGTTCAGGTCAATGTCAAAGAGCACCGTATTTTCACGCGTGATGGGAAAGACCTGTATTGCGAAGTGCCAATCTCATTTACAGATGCAGCACTTGGCGGTGAGCTTGAGGTGCCAACGCTTGATGGTCGCGTCAAGCTCAAAGTCCCTGAGGGTACGCAAACTGGGAAGCTATTCCGAGTGCGTGCTAAGGGTGTGAAGCCTGTACGTGGTGGAACTCAAGGCGATTTGTTATGTCGTGTGGCGGTGGAAACCCCGGTTAACCTCACGGCAAAACAGCGTGAACTTCTCGAAGAGCTTCATGAAACACTCAATCACAAAACCCATGCGCCAAAGCGCGAAGGATGGTTTGATAGTGTGAAATCATTCTTTGATGAGATGAAGTTCTAATGACCAATATTGTGATCACTGGTGCATCCGGCCGGATGGGGCGCGCACTGATTGAGGCGACCCTCGAAGCAGAAGGTGCTTCTTTATCAGGGGCAACTGTTCGCGCTTCGTCGACGCTTGTCGGTGCGGATGCGGGTGAGCTCGTTGGTCACGGTCATCATAGCGCTCCAATTGAGAGTAAATTAGATGCATTTGTCTCGTCGAGGCCTGTTGTTATCGACTTCACAACGATAGAGGCAACACTTGAGCATTTGCAGTGGTGTGTGAGGCAAGGCGTTCCATGCGTTATTGGGACTACCGGTTTTTCTGATGCTCAAGAGGTCATGATTGCCGAAGCT
>Ga0181583_10001341_pt1 | contig 18185 bp, 36 predicted proteins | sample 071ome_31_FD_132461 | JGI IMG/M metagenome (GOLD analysis project Ga0181583, IMG submission 132461) | Coastal salt marsh microbial communities from the Groves Creek Marsh, Skidaway Island, Georgia - 071405CT metaG (megahit assembly) | ecosystem: Environmental > Aquatic > Marine > Intertidal... | reverse complement strand
TCCGAATACTTATCATAACTCTCACTCATGTTATCATAAAGAATTGCCATCATAGTTTTGATGTCCATATCCTCCAGGATTTGCTGGATCATGTTGTCTTGGAGTTCAGAACGGTTCATGAGTTTCAGTTAAGAATGTGACGGTAATCAATGGACATGATACACCAACCAGTAGAGTTTGTGATCTCATCTACTAAATCATCTCCATCATCGGCATCCCAGAAAGAACCAATGATTTCATCATAGATTTCCTGTTGTTCATTCTCTGGCAGTTCATAACTTCCATGAGTTTCTAAACAACCTGTGAAATCAAACTTAATTTCAGTAACTTGGAATTGCATTAGTTTGTCAGTGACGATCAGAAATGTTCCAAGATGTTGTGGGGATAGGTTGTATTAAACCTTTCCTCACTTTGTCCCTATACTCCTCTTCTTTGCGAAGTTGGAGCATATAGGATTCGATTGCAATTTGAACTGCTGGATCATTCTTTGCAGTTTCATTGAGATAGATCATGCGTCGTACCCCATTGAACGGAGAATAGCATTGCGATTCTGCCATGCAGTATATTGACTGCGGAAAGTCGCAATCTTGGTGAAGTCATCTGCCCAATGCAGTGACCAAGTGCAATTCCAGTTGCCCCGCATCTTGATGGGGGGATTGTAGAGAGGGAAGGGAGTCATTGGGTTGTGTCTGAACTGAATCCAATATAGGTCATAACAGGAGCGGGACAGTCGCCCCTGTTACATTTGTTCATTTTCCCTGGCGACGGCGATACAGAGCAGTGCCGTAGGTTGCTGCCTGATCGCTGTAGAACCCTTCCACAATGGGATCGTGACCACGCCACAGTGCTTCCACCTTGCGGCAGTCTTGAGCAGCGTAGAACAGTTCGGCATCAGTCATCGACTCTGCCATGCTCTCCCACTTGGTAAAGTCTTCGGCAGTGGCGTGGCGACGAATCATGGTCTCTGATCAACTTCCAACAATATAGACCATTTTTCTCCGATTCTTCGACAATGCCAGAAACTCTTTACGTTTCGTCATCTCCTCAGCAGCACACTCATCAGTCCTATGGCGGTGCCATTCTGAGAATGACTCTTTCCAAGCATAATATGCTGCAATGCGCTTTTGAGTTGATGAGATTTGTTGGTCGTAATTCATTGGGGGTTGCAGATAATAATTGGGTATGCATTACCGTAGGTATCTCTACCTTGTTGGCAGAAATACTGCGGTGGAGGTTCAGGAATCTTCGATAGTGTGACCAACGCTATGATCACCTGGAAGAATGGAAGAACAAAAACTATCTTATCTCTCATCGCAGATAAAGGTAACCTCCTGCCCAATCACAACGCTCAAGCATTTGCTCACGGGAGTTAATGATGAGCATATTGTAACGCTCACCTTTAGCAGGTGTTTTTACACTGGCAGGTTTATACACAGAACCAGTTTTCTTATCAATGAAAGCGTGAATACTGTCACGACGATCACCAATGTGCATGAACACTTTGTGATACTTACGCCCCGAAGAATCAAGAGAGAAGAAATAATCTTCAGGTGCCCTCTTGGTAAGAACATCGCAAAGATCGTAGCAATGTGCTACAATCTTGAGTTCGATTGTGTGGCGGGCGTCTGCCTGCTCTTTGTACTCCTGAAAGGTTTGAGACATTGGAATCTCCCTTGGATGTACCCAATATAAAAGCGCCCCTGGTGCTGACCAGGGACGCCGTAACAATTCTTAAAGTGGTTTTTTTGCTTGACAATCGGTCAGGAGTCGCTAGCACTAAGTCAGAAATGCTTCGACCACATGACTTTCGACATCTTCACCTAACAAAAACACCTGAGATTTGTTGATGTTTTCTCTCAACTTTGTGTAATGAGGTTCATTCCAACCATCATCACTTTTGGAGATGAGATCAAAACATTCGTCATCATTTTCTGCGATGACATTCCACATTCCACCATATTCGCTAGAGGGAAATGGTACAAAGTGGTCAACTACATACAGTTTCTTCATTGTTAGAGTAAAACTAGGAGAATGAATAATCCGCCAACAACCGTGATGACTTCTTTCCAACCAGAAAGATCGGATTGTTCATTGCCATACGGTGAATCGCAAAGGGTTTCCACATATTTAGCACAACCCTGTATGCGAAACCCCTTTAGACTACCATACATTGCACGAACTTTGTTTTGTGCAGAGGAGGGACCATCTCCATACACGAAGTCTTCATTGAGTCCGATCGTTTCGTTAGACGACCATGTGACGGAGTATTCTCTATTCACGAAGTCAATCGCAAGGTTCGTAATCTTCGTCGCAGGGAAGAATCGTGTAATTTTCCCACGAATCTAGCACGGAGAAATCATCCAAGAAATCAAGGGCATCTTGAATGTCACGTCCAGTTTCTGCGGCACACAATGCACCAAGGAAGTTCAACGAATCAGCGTCGAGATCTTGGGCGTGTTTGGTAAGAACTGCTGCGGTCATGATAAAGAAGAAAGAATTGAATGGGGGACCGAAGTCCCCCAGGTAAATCAGGCGGTGCGCTCAGTCAGGCGACCATCACGACGCATAGCGTTGATCAGGGAACCGATGGACTGACCCTGCTCTTGAGCAGCGAGCACGGACACCTGGACGCCGTTCACGTCTTGGGTGTCGAACAGGTACTCCTTCTCGGTGTTGCTGGTGTAGACCACACCAACGGAGTCGGAGTTGAAGTTCAGTGCGGAAATGGCGCTGCTGTTGTCGATCTTCAGAGTTTGCATGTCAATGAATAACAAAGGAACAAGGAGTCTTTAGGGCGCTGCCGTTCCCATACACTAGATCTTAGTCGATCTTGTGGGTTTTGTCAAAGGTGAGGGGGATTAAATCTTCGTTAAGATCTTTGCCCCAGATCATGTTGTAGTAGTCTTCGTAGTCTATTCCCAGATGACTGGCGAAGTTCTCGTAATCATCGTGAGAGAGAAGTTCTTCTTCCGTGATAACCATTGCGACCCCCGAATACATTGAGCATTTTAACAATAATCGAATGAAATGTCAAGCGTAATGTCTGGTTGCCATCTGATCGTAGGAATCACCCCCACGATCATACTCTTCGTCCTCATAGTTATCGTGGACGCCATGTGCAACCTCGTATAGTTCCTCAGGATTGTGGAAAAGATCGTAGTTCTTTTCACAGATGTCTGAATAGTAGAGACTGTCTTCGTTCATGGCGTCCTTAAAAGTACAATACTATGTATAAGACTTATTCTTCAATTTCCACATTTGCGTCAATATGCTGATACAATTCGATGAAAGTCTTCTTCATCTCATCATCGAAACGATTGGTGCAGATCTCAATCGCTTTCATGCGCTTACCAAAGATCTTGTATGCGCGGATGACATGCACCAGGCGGCGAGTGGAGATAATTTCATCAATACCACCATCATTGAAGGTCTTCCGTACAATGTCAGACCACTTACAAAGGTTTTCAATGAACTCCTGGATGTCACCCGTGAGCGGAATGTCCAAAGACTCTGCCAGATTTGACAAAATCTTGGTTTCTGTTGCCATCGTGGGGTAATCCTGTTCAAAAGTAACAGGAAAACGCTCAAGGAACGCCTCATTTAGCACATTGGTGCCAATGAATCGTCCATCATCGCTACCTTTGCCCTTAGTATTGGCAGTAGCAACGACATTAAAACCAGCAGCAGGTTTCACATACTTACCAATTTTCTTCAGGAACACACCGTTCCCTTCAAGGATGGACTGGAGACAAAGAATCTTGTTGGAAGCAAGGTCAATTTCATCGAGTAGCAGGATTGCTCCTCGTTGGAGTGCTTCAATGACAGGTCCGTTATGCCAAACAGTTGCCCCATCGACAAGACGGAAACCACCAATAAGATCGTCTTCATCGGTTTCAATAGTAATGTTGACGCGAATGATCTCCCGCTTTAGTTGAGCACATGCTTGCTCCACACCAAAGGTCTTACCATTACCAGACAAACCAGTAATGAACACGGGATAGAAGATGCCAGAAGAAATAATCTTCTTGACATCAGTAAAGTTCCCGAACGGGACAAAAGTGCTGTCTTTAGTAGGAATCAAGTCAATAAGTTCCTGATCGGGAATGGCAGGAGAAGCAGAAGGTGCCTTAACCTGCTCTTCCAGTTGGTTTCGTGCCTCGTCAATGGTCAGTGACCACTTGCCGTGACCAGTTTTATACATTTCCATGCGCTTGCTGATCGTAGGGTAAGAAACCCCAGCGAAGTCAGCAGCGGCACGGATGGCATCAGCACCAAACTCATTACCAAAGTTCTCGGAGAGGAACTTGTGGAGTTGGATCATGTCGATGTGGATCGAGCGGGGCATCAGGGTTGTGTGAACTGAGAGTATCGTACAGGAGATTTGTCAGACCGTCAAGCGATCTGGGTCATGAATGTTGAGAGAAGTTTCTTGTTTGCCTTTTTGTTCTTGAACATCTTGCGGAAAGATGAGCGCAACTGAGCATGAGTTGCATCCTCTTGAACATCAAGAGTAGTATCTACATTCAGTTTAGATGATTGAACACCATACAGATGCGTGAATCCAACATTGTCAAACTGAATGAACCCTTTCTTCTTCAATGCGTCTCGTGCATCGTGAGCACTGTTGTATTTTCCATGATTGTAGCGATAGAAGAAATTGTTGAAATCGCCAGGCGTAATGACCCTGAAGTTGATGAAGTTCACATCATCAAAATTATCACTCACTGCCTGCATGACCTTTTGATTGTGATCACAATTCCAGAGATTGTAAGTCATACCATTCTTCACGTTAGTAAGAATGTAACGATCATGATATGCAGTATGGGCACGATAGCGTGGTTTATCTTCCCAAGGACGCTGGACTTTCTTCACAATGGCAGCAGGAGCACCCTCACCATCAGTGAAGAAAACACATTGAATCTTCTGCACCCTGGTCTTCTGTTTGAAGTGAGGAATGATAGCGTTCATGCTACATGCTGCCTCAACAAGTGGTGTACCGCTGAGTGCAAAGTGTGGACAATAAGTGCTGCGACGTTCCATCATCCTGATCTGAATCCAGATGTTCAACATACATGCATCCAGTTTCTTATTCTTCATCTCACTTGAAAGGATATTAACCATTCGGAAGGTTCCTTTGTCAACAGCAAGAACGTGCTTCTCTTTCTTGAAATCATATTCGTAACGTTCTTTCTCAGATGCAAAGTGCTCAGCAGAATTGGTGAAGCAATATACCTCAAAAGGAATATTGACTTTCTTACAGAACCACAACAGACTCAAGATTTGTTTGTAACTATCGAGCAGGATATCTTCCATAGATCCACTCCAATCCAGAACAAAGATAAGACCATGATTCTTACCGTCAGGGATCCTGGTTACTTTCTTGAAGAGATCTTCGTTATACTTGTAGGTGTGAAGTTTGGTGCAGTCCAGAACACCAGTGCGAGCAGTAGTAGCGCGAGCATAAGCATCAGCAGACTTCTTACACTCAAACTCTTTCACCAGATAGTTCACTTCTGGTGCAGCATCTTTCTTGAATCGCTTATACTCATGCTCATACACATCAATATACCCGTCGTTACGCTCAATCCAACCTTCTGCTAATGTGGTATGAATCTCATCGGGTTTTACAACAATCTCATCATATGAAATAGACGGGAATCTGACATGCCCAAACTCTTTCAAGTTCTTATCAGTCAGACAATCTTTGTTGTTATCAAATGCACGTTGAGTTTCAGAGACTTGCTCATTGGGTGCTTCTTTTTCTTCAGACTGATCATTTTGTTCTGAAGATGGTTTAGTATCTGGTTGCTGTTCTTCCTGCTGCTCATCAGAAGATTCTTCGCTTTCTTCTTGAGTTTTATTCTCTGTTTGCTCACCCTGATCAGTTTTGCCAGAGTTATTGCTCTGCGGTGGTGGTGTAATATCTTGTTCTTTCTCTTTCCTTTCTTTCGCACTGAGATACTCTGCAATGTCAACACACAGTTCCAGAACATCTTCAAATGTCTCAGTCTTCGATGCGCGAGTCACAAACTCGTTCTCATCATCATCGAAAGGAATGTCAACAAATGTACCCGCTTTGAAGTACAAATTGATGCGGTCAATCAATCCGTAAGTATTCAGATCTTTTTCGTCAGTAGAGAAGAAGTTTCTTTCATACAGTTCTTTATATCCAGCGTACATGAAACGATTGAGACCAGCATACCGACGCTTCATGAGTCGTTCAACGCGAGCATCTTCAATGACGTTCACAAAGTCAAACGGCACCTGGGGGAATCGCTTCTCCCAATGATCTGGTGGGGTGAAGAGGGCATGACCAACTTCGTGTCCCACCAGCATGTCAAACACTGCCTTGGATGCGTTCTCCCAGGTGGGCAGAGTCAGGATACGATTCTCAATATCAAATGATGCGGTGTCCACCTTGCGGTGCTCCACCAGCAGGTTCTCAGTCGCCAGGAGTTTGGCGAGTTTGCCTTTGATCTCCAGGTTGACGGTCATGGAACTTGGTCTCGGGATACCCATGATCCTATACCATCTACTTGGAGTCGTCAAGGTCTATGGGCAAAACATCTTCCCACTTTTCTGGGGGCACTACCAGATTGACGCACCTCATGGGGTCTTCCCTGTTGACTTTGATACAAACAGTAATATACTGGTGACTGATGAAGTTGACAAATCCGCTATAGTCCTTATAGCGGACAAGTTGACCGTGTGCGAATGAGATCATGAGAAATTGATTGTCAGAACAACTCGGGGAATGTCACGGGTTGGTTTGGAACTAGCATGATAGTGACTTCCAGGGAAAATGCAAATCTTGCCTTTTTCTGGAGAGCACCTATGCTTGATGCTGAACGACCCAGGTTTTAGGATGTCTCCGTTTGCATCCCGTATGCCTTGGTACTCTTCATTAAAGATTACAGTATCTCCCTCACTGTCATTTACATAGTAACATGCAGTATAGTGAGGAAAATCAAAATCAATGTGGGGTTCATCATGATCATACTTTTTATTGTTGATGAGCATCCCCATCCTCATTCTATGAAGTTTGGTGATTGGAATCCCAGCAGATTGTTCAATCTGAAAAAATAGTGGTAATAGAAAATAGTAGATATCATCTCTAGACCAAGAATCATCATAGTAGACCATATGAAAGAATCCAGAGTTGTGATCATCAACTCCATCTACTTGATCAAGATATCTAGTGACATTGTTCTGATAATGCCATTGAAACCCTGTCTTTGGTCCCACAATACGCTCTTCGATGGCATCGGCATAAAGACTACCAACAAAATTTGGAATTTCTATAATGTCACTCATAGTACACGAATTAGTTGTGAATGATTACTTCCCCAGTTGTTTCTTCTATGTCGTCGTAGTCTGGACAAGGATCATATCCTTTTCTCCATAGTTTCCTGCACTTCTTGACATCACGAAGTTCATTTTTGATACGTTGATAAGCATCTTCTGGATCAATCTTTCTTGCCATTTCCATAGCAATGATTACATCAACACGGGTGCCGAAATGTTTAAGTGCTTCTTCAAAACAGTTTAATTCTTCGTACATTGATCATTCTCCTTGGTTTTGTGGAGTTGTTCTAATGCTTTTCTAGTCTCTTCAGATTCTTCCCACTCAAAAGTGTCACCTGACTTGGTGACAAATTGTCTCTTTTCTTTGCGGATTTTCATTTTGATAAGTATCAATGATTTTGACTGCTGCCACCAGCATAAGCACTGTAATTGGCAGTACGAATTTATTCATCAGTTAGGATAAAGTGGACTGAATTAAAGTTACCAACCACACCCTTTATTTTCACTTTCGTATGTTGACGATGCACTTCAACATCCTCAACAGTATATATTCGATCTCTAATCAACATGTATGGAACATCATTATTTCCCCAATCAACTTGCGCCCTAGTATAACCTAGGTATCTTACCCTGTCACCTACCTGAGGACGATAGACATACCAGTTATTGTTCTCTGACATTATTAATCATGTCCTCCAGTTCATTCGCCTTAAAGAATTGATGATATGCAGTCTCAGATCTTTCAGAGAGAATGCTTAGGATGTCCGCATAGATGACATCATTATCAACATAATCATCAAAGTATTTGTCCAGTGCCTCTTTCAAATAACGGCGGCGGTGCCACTCAGGAGAGTAGGGTTTATAGTTCATGATGTAGTCTAAGAGATACGATCTATTCTATGATAGATTCTTGGGTTTGTCAAGTTTGACATATTCTAAGTTGGACGGAATACCGAACCTTCCCTGTGCAAATACGTTAAATGCTAGGGAGATTCTTGTATGATCATTAAGAACTGGACTTACCAGGTGTGGAAGACTAGATGGGAATATCAACAAGTCACCAGTTTTTACAGGCAATTCCCAATTAGTTGAATTATATGTGTTAAACTCTGCCACATTCAGTCTCAGTTGGTCGTACACATGGTTCTTAACAAACTTTATCGAATCATCTTTTGCATTAAAGTAAAAGACTCCTGAGACAATGCTGTTTGCATGTGTATGGGGGTGATGGTATCCTTTCTGCGTCGTAAAATTAACCCAAGATTGTGTGATGTACGGTTCAGCATCAGTAGCACACATCACGTCATCCCAATATCGATACACACATTCCATGATAAACTCTTTGATCAATGGAAATTTGGTATCAAGAATGAATGTATCAGTTGTTGATACATTACCCTCGTTGGGATGTACTTGACTTGATAAATTTGAAATGGTTTGTTTTTCTAAATCGCTGATGTTCCTACCAAGGTTGAAACGTGCCACTGGTGTGGGAAACAGTTCATGAACTTCCATAATAATGTAAAATGCTGGTGTATTTAGGGACTAGTTACGTAGGCGTTATTGAGTCCCCAGACAAGAAAGATTGTGATCAACCCAAATATTAGCACAGATTTGATGATTATCATAGGTCTGATAGAATAGAAACTACAAATAAAAATACTCCAAACATGCACATAAAAATAAGAATACCTAGTTGTTCCATGTTTCCCAGGGATCGCATTTATTAAGGCACGATTCTGGATGTGCCCACTCCTTTTCTTTTTGCATTGACAACTGATGTCTTAGTCTTCTAATCTCTTCTTTTAACCATCGGTTCTCATTTTCTAGTTCTGTGATTCTGTCCATAATGCTCTAAAATATCGGTCTACGTGGTTTAAACAATCAAGTGGTGCTTGTTCTTCCATATATGCCCAATCATAGCAAAAGTCAATCATATCTGATGAGACATGACTGACCCCATACATTCTTGAAAATGAAGACCAGGCAAAGTAAAATCGCATTCTAGTGTGCGGTTCCATTTCCCTTATAGTGTTCGGATTCATAGTAGTGCCCCTTCTTAGAACCGAAGTAAATTGTGGCAATCACAAAAGGTATGGGCAACCAGATCAAGGCATCAGATAGGTTCATTGTTTTCGTCTAATCCATGTTCTCTTAGATAGTCTATCCACCATTGGGGATTTTGTTTTCTCTTCCAGTCAGGAACTTCTAATCCCCTCTCAGAGTACCACTCATAGAGTGCGTTATCGATAATCTGTGCGATCTCCATACTCCTCATCCTCTTCGTCAACATCTGCATATGCATTTGCCACATAGGGTCCGTGGGGTCGTTTGGCGTCTTCTCTGACATATTGTTGTTCAGAATTAACAGCAGCAATCCATACGGATAGTTTCATTATTATGTAGATTATGCCCAGCGGTAAAAAACACGCTAATAGAATTAAGGATTTCATTTTAGTTGAGAGTAATATTCAACCAGGGAAAAAGTGGAGGAATTGTACCTATAAGTCTTAAAAGTCCCTCAGCAAATAAAGCAAGAACCACCCAACCGACGCACATACTAATGATAGAAGCATTACGGTTGTGGCGTCGTATTGCTGCATCGATCATCTCCTGACACTCTTTGCGTGTCACTAATGGGTCATTTGCCACTATAAAACCTCCTTAAAAATGTTCGTCATCCTCATCAGGTTCATAGAGTGGACATGGTTCCTCGAAAAGGTGTGCGATTTTAAGTTCATACACCCGCTCTCGAAGTTCTTTGTAAAACTCTTCTCTTTCTTCAGAGTCCATTTAAGGATTGTGATTCTTGTTTTCTTTAATTTTTTGATATCCCCATACAGCGAGGGTGCCGATACCTAGACCAGCAATACAGCAAAGAAACATATGAATAAGGTGTTCAAAGGTTGAGTGATCTGCGTGGTTCATCCGAAATACATTACAGAGAGTGTGAAGATAACAAAGATGATGACCGTAAAGATCATCAGACCTACACCCGCCCAGGCAACCCAGGCAGGCATAGGTTCATAGTTATGATTATGAGACATGAACGGTTCCGATCATTCCTGCTCCTTTGTGAGGACCACACCAGTAAGTATAGTCACCTGCCTCAGGAAATGCAACCTCAAAGTCTTCACCTGGTAACATTGCAAGAGCATCATGACTTAGTTCAGGATGACCATCAACCACGACATTATGTGGTGGTAGCATATTGTTAATAAAATGAACAGATTCTCCAGCATTGATTGATACCTCAGCAGGTTCAAAGACTAGGTTACCGTTGGCACCCATCTGAACATCTACTGCCCATGCAGGAGCAGCAAGGAACAGCGTGGCAAGAAGTGCAAAAAAGAACTTCATTAGGTATTTGCAACTATCACTATCTATCAAAACTTGATATTTTTGTAACGATCATTTATCTTGACTTCCTGACTTATCATCTCTGCATGTTCATCACAACAGTTACACCATGCCTTTCTTGCGGCAACTGCTAATGGATCTTTATTTTGTTTTAGTTCAAACCAGATGTGCCACAAAGCAGCACACTCATCACTCTTCCGTTGTAAATGCGGTTCTCGATACACTAGAAGACAAGTACCCTAAAGATTATTACAGAGGGGTTGTAGGACCTTCTAGACGCCTTAGAGAAGGTAACCCTTTTCGTCTAGGTAGTGAAGTGTTTCTTTTAAACTACCAACGTGCTTTGATCCGATAGAACATTGGGGATAAGTTGCCTCACTCCCAAACTCCATTCTAAATTGTTTATCGCTAAAATCTACACCAAGGAGATACTCATGGTATTCTCCACCAATGGATTTGAGTAGCATTCCCATGCGTTCGCATTCTTGACTACCGTTACTGTAAATCACTGCTGTTGTCATTTTTCTTAATAACTGAAAGTAATGATTGTTCTGGATGAAGTCCCCTGACTATAGATGCAGCGTCATCCATGTCAATGGCGTCTGGGACATCATGATATCTAACACATTTAAATTCTTCGTCCCATGTTTGGACGGCATACCATTTACTCATGCGCTAATTTGTACAATTCATCAAGGATTTCACTTAGTTCAGAATAACGCTTGTTGTTCATGTGATGTAGTGCTAAAACTTGCTCTTTACGAACAATTGCTTCTACTTCTTGCCATTGTCGTTCAGTCACGTTGCCTCCAGTCTTCGGGTTTGTCCTGTTTGAACCAATCTACGATTTCATCAGCACTGCTGAACCCCGTTTTATGATTGGATGGGTCGGGGTCTCCTAGTCCCATCCTATTCATAAAATCATCCATAGTGCCCTCTTCGATGCCCTTAGACTGGCGTCTTGCTTTGTTCAACCACTCACGAGCAGTTGTATGTCTTTTGGCAAGTTTTTCTGCCCAGATCATGTCTTCCAGTTTTACCTCTTCACCATTTGCAATGCGCTTACAAATGAACTCCAGTCTGAGTCTGTACTGTGTAGAAAGCATACTACTTCTTTCGGAGGGTTTTTAGATAATCAAGAACATGTTGTCTGATTTCCATCAATTCATCATAACAATGTTCCTCTCGTGCAAAGACTCTCAAGTCGGGATCTGGTTCCATAACACTTTCAATGAAAATGTCGAGACCATAGTTCCAACTTTCTTTTGGTTTTCGCATTTAAGTTGCTCCAATTAACAGGGTTGCACAGAATCTCTTGATTGATAGAAATCCGATATTCTTCTGTGTCGTGGTACTCAGTGTTGTGTACAAGATAATTGGGAAACAACACAAAATCACCCTCCCTTGGTTGATATTTATGCTCTAACCCATTATGGTAAAAAACTATTCTACCTTCGTCACGACGCATCTTGGGAATATTGAAATAATAAACACCGTTGATGGTGCTATTTTCTAGATGGTCATGTTTGACGCTGGCATAATACTCTTTGTTTGTACACAGACACCAGGTTCTGCGACTGTTACGATCTTGAAGTGTAAGATCTCCGAAGATAGATTCTGATAGTTCTAAGAACTTTGTGTACACATGATCCAGAAATCCATTCACATCATGATGTAATTTAAAACTAGTCAAAGCACCCACAGAATTGTGTTGCGTATTATGAATCTCAAGATCCATGAAGATGGATTTCATCATGAATTCTTTGGTGGTACGATCAATGTTGATCATTCCACGAGCAACAACTACAGGTACTTTGTCTAGGTAAATTAACTTCATTTGAGAATTAAAAACTGCCAAGCAACACCAGGTTCTGAAGGATCCTCTGCGTCAACAAAGAGTTCTTCATAACACGCCATGGCATCAAGGACGCGACTTTCTTCTTCATGCTTAACGAGAGCATCGTAGTATGTATTGATCAAGGATTTCTTGATCTTGTCCATCCTGCGCTTGTTCATCATATGAAATGAGGTTCACACCATACTACCACGACGCCCTACCCCTGTCAACCATTTCCTCTCGCTAGGTGTAAATTGTAACCATCTGCCCTAACATAGTTAAAGAAAACTTCATGAACATATGATCCACCAGATCTATTGAAGATATTCTTTCGTTTGACTTCAATGGGATCCTTTCGCAGATATGTACCCTCAGTCATCCTGACCAGGGCATCACCAGGTTCAAGATTAATCAAAACTTCATCACCAAGTTTTGTTCTAATCCAAGTTCTTGTTGATTTACAATTAATATTATCAATCGCAACGCACACCTGAACTTCTTCTTCTGGCGATGCCACTTCTGGTGCTAGAGAATCACCTTTGAAGTAGTACTTATTTTTCCAAAATGTGGAGAATACCTCTTCGTGCATGATATTTTGCAACTCTTTCTTGATTGGATGCACAAGCAATCCATAATCAATAAAATTGTAGAGTTCGATTGAGTTACTGTTTTTCAAGTCCTGAATGTGTTCAATGTTACCCTCAAGATCAAAAAAGATTTGTTTCGATTTTTCTTTGGGGGGTGGTGGTAACCGCATTTCTGCAGGATCAGAGATTAGACCCTTTATATGCAAATAACCAATCTTATACAAAAATTCACCGTCTTGTGATCCCATGATTACCTCCAACGGGGTCCAACGACCCAACCAACTAAACTTTTTCTGTGACCTTTTTTGACTTTTCGTACCCTGTGAGGTAGTCTGCTGTCAAATATAATTATAGCACCTCTTTGCTTTGGTGCAAAGAATGTTTTTCTACCATCTAGAAACTGCAACTCACCACCAGAATAATCCTCTGGAGAAGATAGTTGCATTACAAAAGAAAGTTTTCTAGAACATTCTCCAGATAGTCTCACTTTGTCTGGAGAATTATTTACTGAAAATGATTGAATAATTTCAGGTTTGGTTTGATTAGTAATCCAACCGTCTACATGCCAACCATAATGTTGTCCAGGACCATAATGAGTGTATTGAATTGTTTCACCATCAATATGGGAAATATCATAGAGAAAATTATCTCTATTCGCTCTCTCAATATAATGCCAAAGATACCCAGCAATCCAATTGCTGCTGGGTATCCAAGCATTGTCACTGTTCCTGATTCTCGTTTCACCACCAGGAAGAATAGTGGATGGTTTTACATTCTGATTCCATTGATTACAGGTTTGTTCAACTTCATCAACCAAATTTGGAGGGAGATCAGTAAAATACCATACTGTAGAATTAGAATTCATTCGTAAGTGTCCATTTGTTGACCATTAGCATCAATGCCAGGACCCTGCTCTCTACCCATACCATTTTCCATTGACACTCTCCATTGCATGTCAGGTGCCTCACCTTCTTTGAATTGAGACCACCAGATACCTGGGGGATCACTCTCAATGTCTAGAGTTTCTGTTTCTTTTGCGATTCTTTCTCTGAAGATGGGAAGAATCTTTTCATAGAATGATGCAATGTAGGGATGTGCATCAAAGATCCCAAGCACACCTTTTTTCAGCAACCAAATCTCATTTTTTGCTGAAAACTCACAGATGTCCCACTCTACAATATAATCCTTATATTTGGTTAGAGTTTTTAGATCATCTTGCTGATAGATATTCTCTGGAAATTTATACCTGAGTGCAATGGCATCTTTACACACCATGAACTCATTCTCAGGTCCAGTAATTTCGATTGTTCTACATGCCAGAGGTGGCATGAACGTATCTCTAACAAAAGTTAGAACTTTGATACGGGAAGGGTCTGTCAGAAAATCCATACGTTACCACTTTTTAATTGGACAATGTGCATTAGGAATCATCGCTTTCAGTTGCATCAAGCACCCACACTTTTTGCACTGATTGGTCAGTTTAATAAAATGAGGACAGTCGCGACAAATATCAAGTCGCTCTGTCCTCATCTGTTTTAGTTTTTCAAGTGCTTCATGACCAGTTTTCATTTGTTAATCCTCAAATGTATCAGGGAGTAGGACCCCCGTTACCATATGTATCCTCGTATTGACCTTGGGTGATAGCAGTCATATCCTTAGGATAATCAGTCTTGACTTGAGCAATCTCAGCATCGATAGCATTCAACTCAGTGCTATCACCTTGACGTGCTTTGTACAGAGCGTCTAGTTGATCACCTAGGGTAGGATATGCGCGAGATCTGAAACCTTCATAGGTAACTTCAACTGCACGACGTGTTGCTTCCGCTGCTGCCATGCTATCATAATAAGAACCAACTGTACCAGTATCACCCACAACGAGAGGTACATCTGCCTCAGAAGCAAATGCCATGTCATTGGTGAAGGGTACAAATTTAGAGATCTCAGTCTCAATTCTTGCTCTGTCCCAATCTCTTTGGACGGGCACTTCTGCCCAACCGCCGTTGCTGAAATCAACAACGATGTGGTCAACGGCAACCTCTCTTACTGTATAATCCATTTGTTTTTAAACTCCGTGAAAGTATTTATTAGTCTGTTGCGCCAGAGACGGTGCCGCTGTTATTTAGAGTGAGGTTGCCGATACCAGAAATGTATCTACCCGCCGCTCCAGGACTTGTACCGCCGCCAGAACCACCAGAACCGTTTGTGCGGTTGCCGTTACCACCAGTGTTGCCGCCAGAACCGTTAGATCCTGCTTGACCCCAGTCGCCGCCAGAACCACCAGTACCACCAGTACCACCAGAACCAGCGTTAGGACCGCCGCCGCTGCCACCAGCACCGCCAGCACCACTTATAGAACCCGTTAGGTTGTTAGAACCGCGTCCAGTACCGCCAGCGCCGCCGTTGCCGCCAGCGCCGCCGTTGTGATAACCTCTGGTGTCTCTACCGCAAAGGTCTTGGGATCCACACCAGGTAATGAAGAATCCACCACCGATGCAACCACAACCTTGACCTCTGGGGCAGCAACCCTGGTTGTAACCACCAGTTTGTCCACCACCACCATTACCACCTCTACCGCCACCAGCGCCGCCACCGCCGCCGCCACGGATTTCACCTGTGTTATAAATTACGATGGTCGAACTGGGGTTAGATCCTGCCAGAAATGCTGTACCTCCTTGAGAACCAGCGCCGCCATTAGCACCGCCGCCACCACCAGCGCCGCCATAAATGTTGCCCGCATTGGTGACCGAAACAATACCTACTGCACTAGTACCAGTGTTTAGTGCCGCAGTGCCTCTATCCGATGCGTTAATTGATACGCCGCTAGGAATAATATAACGTTTTTCAACGTTTCTTGTCCAGTTGGTTTGAGAAGTACCCCATGTCTGGGTGCTTAGGTTAACGTTAGTTGCTGTAGATGCAGTAATTGTAACCCTTCTAACTGTACCATAAAAGTCAGATAGTGTTCCTTGCCCAGAAGTAGGAACTGAGGCGTTCTCTACTGCATCGGGAACATATGTGCCAGAAGGAACCGAAGTTCCCGTCTGGCGATATAGATCACTGAATGAAATTGCTCCTGAACCAGGAGTTGAACCTGTCTCAAATTCTGATCTCAGATTTGAGAAACTAATTTGACCCGAACTTGGTGCTGCCATTTGTCGTTACCTCCTGTGTGTTATCAGTTATGTGCCTGACCACAGTTGCAACGCTCTTCTAGATGCTTAACCTTGCCGCTGAGTTCCTTGACTGCTTCAATTAGAAGTGCAGTTAGTTTCTCATACTTAACTGCCTTATAACCGCTTTCGCGAGTTGTAACCAGTCCAGCAATGCCAAGTGCTTCGATCTCTTGAGCGATAACACCACAGTCTGCACCTTCATGGGAGTGGAACTCACCGAAACCTTCTCTCCAGTCGAAGGTGTTACCACTGATTGCTTCTAGTTTTGCTAGAGCATCAGGGATTGCAACGATGTTCTCTTTGAGTCTTTCGTCAGAAGAGTAGAATGCAGTAATGTCGTTAGTTGCTCTGATCTCACCAGTTGTACCAGATGCTGCTGTACCAACACCGAAGGAGTCAACTTGAACGTCTTGAGCATTGAAGTTACCAGAAGCATCTCTAGCAACAATTGTCGAAACAGCGTTTGTAGAAGTTGCGTTAGATGTAACGGTAAAGGTTACGTCGTCAGAATCGTCCGCAGTAAATGTAGCAGAACCAGACAGACCAGTACCAGAAGTAGCAAGAGTTAGAGTTGCATCATTAGGAGAAGGAACTGCCGTCCATGCACCATCACCTCTCAGGAAGTTAGAAGCAGAAGGAGTACCAGAACCTAGTCTTGCAACAGCAACAGTACCAGAGTCAATCTGTGCGCCACTGATGCTCTTGTTGGTTAGAGTCTGTGTGTCATCGATGGTAACAAGGTCACCAGAAGAAGTACCACCAGGAGTTACACCCAAGACTTGAGTCGAACTCAGAACTTCAGTTCCGTTAACTCTATAAACCTTACCAGATGCAACGTTGATGTGCTCAGAAGAAGTCCAAGCATCAGTGGAGTTGACCCAGTTCCAAGTGTGGTCGGTGTCGCCCTTCAATGTGATGCCGCCGCCGTCGGCCGTGGAATCGGAGGGAGATCCAGTCGATGCTAGTTCAATATTCTTATCGTCTACGGTCAGCGTAGTGCTGTTAACCGTGGTTGTGGTTCCATCAACAGTTAGGTTACCAGTGACTGTTAGGTTACCGCCAACTGTAGCAGCAGCACCAACACTCAAACCGCCACTGACTGTCAGAGCATCAGCGCCAGACTCATAGGTTAGACCAGAATCTGTTGATGTTGCTGTCATCGCGCCTGATGTTTGCGATGTCAGAACAATGCGTTGGCTGCCAGAACCAGCAGATAGTGTTGAACCTGCGTTTGTAATGCCCGAACCATCACCGACGAATGATGCTGCGGTAATAATGCCAGCAGCAGCGATGTTACCACTAGTCGTGATGGTTACGCCACTACCAACTTTGAATCTGTTATTTTCTTGATCTGCATGGATAACACCAGTGATGGTAGAAATACCAGTTAGTGATCCGACTCTACTAAGTTCTCGCGCCCTTGACATGGAAAATTATAGTAACGTTTTCTTCTATTATTTATCAGAATCAATCTTCGATCTTAATTCTTTAATTGCCTCAATCAGCAATGGAACTATCTTTTCATATCGTACTGTTAGATAATCCTCACCACTGCGAGAATACTCATTTCCATCTTCATCATATGCCGTATCGAAAGGTGCTCTTGCAACCGCTTCTGGAAGAACTTTTTGAACTTCTTGTGCTAAAACACCAACTTTTCGGTCTTTGCTGGTATACCCATATTCATAAGCAACTTCATTGAAATTATAAAGTACACCATGGAGTTCACACACTTTATCTAGTGCCGATTCAATACCCTCAATATTTTCTTTCAGTCTTTCATCAGAGAAAAATGCCGTAATATCATCAGATGCTCTAATTTCACCCGTTGTACCTGATGCATCAACACCAACACCCAGGGAATCAACTCTTACATCACCACCAAAAGTAGCACCAGCAGAAACATTTACAGTAGTAGATTGC
>Ga0181583_10001339_pt1 | contig 18195 bp, 18 predicted proteins | sample 071ome_31_FD_132461 | JGI IMG/M metagenome (GOLD analysis project Ga0181583, IMG submission 132461) | Coastal salt marsh microbial communities from the Groves Creek Marsh, Skidaway Island, Georgia - 071405CT metaG (megahit assembly) | ecosystem: Environmental > Aquatic > Marine > Intertidal... | reverse complement strand
TGGGACCCAAGGACGAAGGTACTAACGGTCGTACCCGGTGCTCACGCCCGCTCTTGACAGCGTCGGGCATAATGCTGCCATGTCAAAGCATGCACTTAAACAAATCATCATCGCTGCAGTTGTAGTTGTACTTTCCATCGGGGCAACGACCTCAGCGTTTGCTGCCACGGAAGAAAACGTACACGCGTACACGACCACCGGGTCATGGGTGAAGCAATGGTTTGGGCTGGCCCTACTCATACTCGGTGCCGCTGGCATGGCTACGTTCTTCACACGATTGATGTGGGACCGACAACCCAAGAAATAAGTCGGACTCCTCGACACGTCGTTTTGGTTCCGTTCTCTATTGAGAACAGTGAGTGTGCGCGTGCCGATTCTCGACAATTCTGAATCTCAGTTTTGAATCACTTTCGTTCGTGTTCGCTTTATCACGCGTCCCGACCGGAGCGGAGGGACCTCTAAACAATTGATCGTAGATACACACGTACACATTTGGGAGATGCCACCGATTGCTCCTATCGGTCCGTCAGCGCCTAATTTCACTTCAAAACCATCAGCACATGGCAACGCTGAACTCCTTCTGAAAGACATGGACGCGAACGGAGTCGACAAGACCGTCCTGGTTCAAACATCTTTCAGCACATGGGACAACGAGTACGTCGCCGCATCGGCATTGAAATACCCGGACCGATTCGTATCGATGGGTTTGGTTGACCCCATGGACGACAACAACGCAGAAATTGCTGTGCGATGGATGGATGAGCGAGGAATGCAAGGCTTCAGGTTTCATCCTCAGTACTACAGCGAAGTGGACATTCTTTTGAGGCCTGAAAACCAAAAGATGTTTCAGGAAATCGAAAAACGATCTGGAATCGTCCAGATTCACAACCGACCCGAACATGCCCACCAATTCGACTACGTAGCCGGTAAATACGCGGGGATCACATGGTTGATCGATCACATGATGTACCCGGAGCCATCAATGGGTCCTAGCTACGAGGAATACCAATCGGTTCTTGAACTCGCTAAGCACCCGAACGCGATGATGAAAATCTCAGACATTCATAATCGATCGGTCAAAGAATTCCCGTTCAACGACATGCATGATGTGATCAAGCGTGCCATCGACGCATTTGAGATCGACAGGTGTATGTGGGGCACCGGTTACCCCGGTTATCACCGTGTCGAACACGGTTGGTTGTCTCTCGAGGACGAGTTGCGACTCGTTCGAGAAGGATTCGATTGGTTAACACCTGAAGAACGCAATAAATATCTTGGTGAAAACGCGATGAAGGTTTGGAACTGGGGTTAGAATTTTCATAGTTCGTACCTGGTTTTGAAAGGATTTGTCTTTGCTTGAAGCCGGAACAACCGCACCGGAATTTGTGCTCGACAGTCACATTGGTCGAGTAACTCTCTCAAAGCTGCGAGGAAAGAAAGTTGTAGTTGCTTTCCACCCTGCCAGCTTCACAGGCGGCTGACTGAACCAGGTGCGCGGGTTCCGCGCACACTACGATAAGTTCCAGGAACTCAACACCGAGATCGTGGAAATCAGCACCGACGCGCTCCCGGTTCAAAAGGCGTGGGTGGAGAGCATGGGCGAGCACGGAGGCATGATCGGCGTCCCGTTCCACGTTGCTGCCGACTTCTGGCCGCATGGTGAAGTGACGCAGGCTTTTGGTGTGTTCAATGAGGACACTGGCAAGGCAAAACGATCAGTCTTCATCATCGACGAGGAAGGCGTGATCCGCTGGTCAAAGCTGTTTACGGATTCAATCCCAGCGTCGGGCGAACTTCTCACTGAGATAGAAGTGCTTTAACGACGTTCGTTAAGCCGCGATCGTGACTTGACACTTCCACAGGCTCAGGATGAAGTCGTGGGTGACCCCACCAGACTCGGCCACCGAAGGTCCATTCAGCAAGATCAGGACATGTAGGAATTGTCACCACGATGAAAGACCAGTCCTGAGCCCAGTCGAATGGATCAGGAACGAACCAGATTTCTGAACGTCATCCTGAGCCTGTCGAAGGATCGTCAAATTAAAAAGCTCCGGTTGATACCGGAGCTTTTTCTTTGATCGTTGATTACGAGCCCTAGTAAAAAGTCCCCCCACCTTCGGTGCCATCCTCAACGGACTCACCCGCCAGCGTGGCATTCATTGCTGCAATCTGACCGTCAGTTCCAGTCTTCAACAATCGTGCATCTGATCCAATCGGGAACCACTGCATGCCCTGTTGGATACGCCGAGCAGCCTCTTCACCTGATCCGGTGTGAATACCTGTCGCGACGCCGTGTCGCTTGCCAGCGTCGACAACTTTTTGAACCTGCTCAATGTGAGCAGGGTGCTGGTTGTCCATTCCAGTCGGAATGTCGAGCATGTTCGCGAGATCGTTCGGTCCAATAAAGCAAACATCTACACCGTCGACCTGCATGATCTCGTCAATCTGGTCCACCGCCGCAGGATCCTCGATCATGATGATCACCATCGTGAGATCGTTCGCTTTGGCGTAGTAATCGGAACCGAATACCAACTGACCACGTGAAGAACCAATTCCGCGGAAGCCACGAGGTCGGTATTTGGCAGCCTGAACCGCGGCTTCGGCTTCTTCCGCGTTCTTCACGTCTGGAACAACGATTCCCATGAATCCAATGTCCAAGATGCGCTTGATCCACACTTTGTCGTTCCAAGGAATTCGAGCGAACAGAGGTTTGCCTGAGCCTTCAGCGGCACGCAGGCAGTTAATTGCTGTACTCACATCGATGGCGTTGTGTTCGAAGTCGATGTTTATCCAATCAAGTTCAGTTTGGCGTGCGAGTACCTCGACCACAGCTGGGTCACCGGTAGTCGACCACGTGCCAACTGATGCTTCCCCGCGTTTGAGTTTTTCTTTGACTGGATTGGTGTCCATATTGAGTCTCTTGTTCTAGTTGGAATCGGCTGCAAAGCCAGTGCTCGTTTGATCGTCGAGCCAAGAGATTACTACTTGAACTCGACTAATTCGAACCTCATTCGCACAGAACTCACGGATTTGACTCGGCGAACCGGGCGAACGTGGATAAACTATCTGGGTTATTTCAAAGAACTGCCGGTAAGGGAGAGTAAGAGTTGGCAAGACACACAAGGCTCCAGGCGCTTAACGCCGTTCACGAGATTGGTGTTGTACCCGTTTTCTACAACGGTGATGTCGAGAAGGCGAAGAACATCGCCAAGGCCTGCGTAAACGGTGGCATCAAGGTTCTCGAATTTACGAACCGGGGTGACCACGCTTGGGAAGTTTTCACCGCTCTAGACAAGTACTGTGCCGCAGAACTTCCTGATGCCATTCTCGGTGCGGGCTCAGTTCTCGATGCTGGCACAGCCTCTATGTACATCTCGTCGGGAGCCAGCTTTATCGTTGGTCCTGTAACCAACCCCGATGTCGCCAAAGTATGTAACCGGCGCAAGGTCGGGTACGTTCCTGGTTGCGGAACCGCATCCGAAATCAGCGCAGCAGAAGAGCTCGGAGTCGACATCGTCAAAGTATTCCCTGGCTCAGCAGTCGGCGGACCCGGCTTCGTAAAAGATGTTCTCGCCCCTATGCCATGGTCCTCGATCATGCCTACAGGTGGCGTGGACATTACCGAGGAGTCACTTCGACCGTGGTTCGACGCGGGTGTTGTTGCGGTTGGAATGGGCTCGAAGCTCGTTTCCAGCGATGTTGTTGCTAATGACGACTGGGACACCCTCGAACAGCGAAGCAAAGACACTGTTGCTCTGATCAAGTCGATCAGAGGTCGATAAGTATTTTCACTTTTCGCTTCCGTCCTTGGAGACGGGAGCTTCCTAATATTTGGAGACAGAAATGACCAAGGTAGTAACTTTCGGAGAGGTAATGCTTCGACTCGCAACCATGCGACGCGAGCGGTTCACCCAGGCTCGAGAATTTGAAGTCACCTATGGTGGTGGTGAATGTAACGTTGCCGTGTCGCTGGCGCAGTTTGGCATTGACGCAACTTTCGTTACCGCAATCCCTGACAACGACATTGGACAAGCCTGTATCAACTACATTCGCCAGTTCGGTGTCGACACTTCGGAGATCCTCCGACAGGGACAGCGACTCGGTACTTACTACCTCGAGTCTGGCGCAGCAATGCGAGCTTCGAAGGTTGTATACGACCGATCAGCTTCATCTATCGCTGAAATCAAGCCTGGCGAAGTTGATTGGGAGAAGGTGTTCCAGGGTAAGGACTGGTTCCACTTCACCGGAATCACTCCTGCAATTTCGAAGAGCGCAGCCGCCGCGTGTGAAGAAGCAGCGGCTGCAGCTAAGCAGATGGGTCTAACGGTTAGTGCTGACATGAACTACCGAAAGAACCTCTGGTCGCCTGAAGAAGCGCAGGCAACGATGATTCCGATGATGAAGCACGTAGATGTTTCGATTGGAAACGAAGAAGACGCTGAGAAGTGTCTTGGTGTTGCTGCTGAAGGCGTTGACGTGACTACAGGTGAAATCGACCCTAACGCCTACAGACCAGTTGTTCAGGAACTCGTTGACAAATTCGGTTTCAAGAAGGTTGGGATCACCTTGCGTGAAAGCCAGTCAGCCGATGACAACGACTGGAGCGCAATCTACTTCGACGGTGACGAGATTCTCGTTGGTAAGAAGTACCCGGTTCGAATTGTCGACCGTGTTGGCGGTGGTGACTCGTTCTGCGCAGCAATGATCTACGGACTGAATCAGGACGGATGGAATTCCCGACAGGTTCTTGATTTCGCTGTTGCCGCATCGGCAATGTCACACACTTTCCACGGTGACTTTAACCTCGTTAGCGTGAAGGAAGTAATGGCAGTAGCTGGTGGAGACACCTCAGGCCGAGTACAGCGCTAGGTCGCTGGCGACTGGTTCCCCCTCCCGTAATGGGAGGGAGTCAGAGGGTGGGAGACTGCGACGTTCGCGATCAAGGACGTATATCCGCTCGGAGCCAACGAAAGTAAATATTCAGAAAAGCCCCGGAGTCATTCCGGGGCTTTTTTGTTGTCATTCCGACCGAAGGGAGAGTTCCGAACTTTTGTTGTCATCCTGAACTTGTTTAAGGATCTCGAAACTCATCGACCATCACTACGCCTTCAGCACAACCTCGAAGCTAAGTAACGACGAGCCATGTGCGACCGGCTGCGGACTCTTGTCGGCTGCGGCTTGCCTGTGACCGTGCTGGAATGCAGGGCTGTTTACCCAGTTCTGGAATGCTTCTTCCGATTCCCAGCGCGTGTAAACGAAATACCTAGACTCGCCTTCAACAGGACGAAGTAGCTCAAATCCCTCGAAACCCGGCATTTGCTCAACTTCTTTTGCACGAGCTTCGAACCGTTTTTCGAGTTCAGGTCCTCGATCTGGACCAACTTCAATCGCGTTAATTTTCACTACGCTCATATATTTCCCTTAATACGCGTCCCGACCATGTTGGAGGGACCTCTGGTGAGGGGGAGTTTAAGTTCAGCTTGAGTGCTCAGCTGTTACTGACTACTCAAGATCCCCATCTGGGTTGTGATCTTCGATCAATTCAAGGTAGCTCGGCAGTACGTTTTCTACATACTCATTCTCAAGCATTCGAACTAGTTCAACTGGATCAGAACTGCTGATTACCTTGGCTCCGGTGTCCTTATTGATCACCTGGACGAGTTCGTCAATGTGGTCGGCTATTCCGCCAGTTCCTTCAAGGACTCCGATTAGCTTCGCCTCGTCATACGCAATAGCGAATTCTCCGAGTGTCCCGGAACGTCCACCGACGATCACAACTGCGTCGCAACTTCGAATGTTTTCTATCTCACGCCCCATCAGACCGCTTCCGGTGTACACGATCATGTCGTAACCCCGAATTGGTGATGAATAGCGGTCTATGTGCTCTGTGAAGCTCTGGGCAGGTGAAATTCCGATTACCAGGCCGTCTTCAGATTTTGCGCCGAGCACAGAGTCGTGCGGCAGTCCCGGCGCCACACCAGTAACCAGTGTGTATCCGCGTCTTCCTACTTCAGCACCCAGATGGAAAATCTTGTCGCGGGAGTCCTCTGCAAGTTCACCGCCAGCTGAACCCATGACCCCGAATACCATCTTCGGGAATTCGGAAAGATTGCCGTAGCTGGCGCGAATGTGATTGTTGGGTTTAGCCATCGTTCGACAATTGTCTCACCATTATCACGAGGTGGTTCCCTTTCCGGACTGCAAAGGGCTAGGGATAGGAGATTTATGGCTGAGTGACATCGTCACGATCGCGCCATAACCCCGTCACGCTCGAAGCCAACGGACTAATAACCCAGCGCAACCCCGTCTCGCCTTGGGTCGGCCCCACCTAGCATCGATCCGTGCTCTGTGAACTGGATCCCCTGTCCTCCACCAACTGCTTTGTGCCAATCGTGCGCAACATGAACACGATGCCCGCGCCTCGCAAGGTCTTCCCGGATCCTTCGAGGGAACCGGTTCTCCAACAACAACATTCCGTCGTCATAGAAGCGGAACCTTGGTGCCTCGATCGCCTCCTGAACGTTCATTCCGTGATCTAACTGGTTGTGAATCATTTGAGCAGTTGTGTGCAGAATGCCCCAGCTACCAGGAGTCGAGAGCGACAGGTGAATTCGAGTTGAATCGCTGTCCAAGCGGAACACCTGCGCCGGTGCAAGACAGAAATCTTGTTGCCTACCCGGACCGATGATGTTCGGACTGTCGGTTCCGGCTTCGATATCAAACCACTTGCACATGTTGTTCATGAACACACCAGTGTCACCAGCAACAACAGCTGAACCGAACGCTCCACCGAGGGTTTGCGTAACGGTTACAACATTTCCTTCGGAATCGGCGGTAGCAAAGTGGGTAGTGAGACCACTCGCAAACTCAGGTTTTACGCCAGCTGGTGGATGATCCACGCGAGAACGGTTCCATCGTTCAGTAGGCGGACCTCCAGATTCAAGAAGATTTATTCCAGCAGCTTTCTCTTCTGCGTATTCAGGGGAGAGCAGTCGATCAAGCGGAATATCGACGTATCGAGGGTCTCCTGAGTATTTGGCGCGATCATCCGCCGCGATTTAAACAGCTTCAACCAGTTTGTGAACCGTGTCGGCAGATCCGTAGTGAAGATCGTCAAGTGGCTGAGGATGTTGAGTGTTTCGAGGATCTGGTATCCGGCGGAGTTGGGTGGCGGGGTACGAACTTCGAATCCCCGGTAGTTCGTGGAGAGCGGTTCCTGCCAATAGGCCCGGTACTCAGCCAGTTCATCACGACTAATAATCCCGCCTGACACTTGAAGTCCTTGCTGAATTCTGTCACCAAGTGAGCCTTCGTAGAACTCTTTCTGTCCACCTTCAGCGATCAGCGAATATGTGTCAGCAAGATCGGGCTGCTTGAAAACAGACCCCGCACTAAGTCGTTCTCTCTCAACAACTATCGCTTTTTGCGATGTCTCGAACTGGTCGATTCGAACCAAATTCTCTTCAACCATCGAGGCATTGAACGGGGACAGTGCAATGCCGTCCCTGGCGTAATCAATCGCATCTCTCAGAACTCTAGCCCGAGGCAACTTTCCGTATTCCTCGTGCATGGTCATCCAGCCAGAGACATTCCCGGGAACCAACGGCGAAATCGGTCCTGTTTCGGCGTTGAGTTTGTCGTACATTTCTGGCTGCGCCGCGTTTGGTGCGTGTCCCGAGAAATTCAAAATACGAGTTCGGTTTTCTTTGGCGATATAGATCATCGCCATGCCGATACCGCCAGCACCGGACATATAAGGCTCGGCAGTGTTCAGGGTCGTCGCAACCGCTACAGCAGCGTCGACCGCATTGCCGCCATCTTGAAGGACGTCGAGACCGGCACGAGATGCGTAGGGATGGGCAGAAGCGACCATGCCTCGAGTGCCTGTTGCAGGTGCTCGGGTTGATCGACCGTGAGTGGTTGCTCCCTCAGGGAAGAGTGAATTTTCGACAGATATCGCTACGTGCTTGTACATCTAACCGTTCCCGTTTTGAGCTAGGTATTAGATCAAAGAACTCAGGTGATCGCGGGATACAACGCGTTCAGCGTCGCTACCGTAGGCCATCGAGTAATGCCCGGTGTAGCCCGCGGACTCAAGACGAGTGAACAGGTTCTTGAAATCGAGCGTTCCCTCGCCAGGAATCAGGTGGACCTCGTAGTCGCCGTGATTGTCTGCGAGTCGTACCTCTCCGATCCGTTCGATTCCAAATGCGTCGATGAAACCGTCTACACCATCTGGCACGAGGTGAGAGTGGTTGGCTGTGAATGCCCAACCAAGATGTTCTGGCGGAATTTCGTCGAAATATTGGCGGGTTTCTTCGACTGTATGAGCCATGTAGTGGACTTCAGAGTGTTCCGGTTCAAAGTTCAGGTTTTCAAGAAGAATTCTCTGACCAGTGTCGGATGCGTATTTGCCGATCCGCTTTAGTCTTTCAATCGATGCTTTTGTTCGTTCCGGAACGTCACCTGAAAAGTGATACCCGGCGTGGACAACTGTCCAGGCACAATCGAGCTGATTGGCAAGATCAATGGAACCTCTCAGGTACTCATCAACTGCGCGAGAAACATAAGGCGAGTACTCGGCGATGTTTACAGCCGAAAGGGTGTGGAGTCCGATCGAAATCCCGTTTGCTTCGCACATTTCACGAACCTCTTTGGATCGTTCAGGAGTCCATGTATCCATGTGGTTCGGACCTGCATCTGCGTTGAAGTCAAGGTAGTAGAACTCGTTGTCTGCTGCCCACTGGATTGCATCTTCGAGCTTGGTTTTGCCTGCATCGACTCCAATTCGGTCTTTGAGTGTCATTGAAAATTCCTCAGTTCCAACCCGCGTACAACTTACTGTTTTCAAGATTCACGACTTCGTACGGGAGTCCAGACTGCTCAGCCGCTTGCTTGCCGTCTTCGAGAACGAGCCACGTGCCACCTTTTCCAATAGCTCGACCGTTCAACATGATGAGTTCACCAGCAACAAGGGACATCGTGGCTTTGCCTGTTGCAGGATTCACAATAGTGACATCTGCATCGGCTCCCTCAGTGAAATGGCCTTTGTTTAGCAGTCCGAGCATACGTGAAGGCGTGTAACTCAGCTTCATCACGGCTTCGTCCATGCTCAACGCTCCAAAGTTCACAAGTGCCATTGTTCTCTCGATTGCAACGTTGCGTGGGAGTGAGCCACCGTCAGTCGAAATTGCATCGACGACGAAAGATCCATCGTCATATCGAGCTGTTGCGAGACTAAATGCACTTGTTGGCGGGTTCACCGGGTAACTCAGCGAGGCATCTGTTGCCTTTGATTCCCAGATATCGACAGCTTCCTGTCCGGTAACCAGCACAACTCGTCCGCCACGCTCGACAAGTGCTGACCCGTAGCCGTCGAGTAGCGACTGGCGAACACCTGCCTCAGTTGTCGGGTAGCCGCGGGCTTTCAAACAGTTCTGTGCGACGTTGTAAACAACATTTCCTTCTTCGTCGCACTTGCCGTTCGTACCGTTTGCCTGGGCGAGATATGCCTCTGTGATCCAGTTCGACTTCATCGACTCGATCATTGCCAGAGCTTCTCGAACCTCCTCATGTGGTTCATCGATCATTCCACGCGTGTACGAGTTGATATGTGCGACGTGTAGGCGTCCATTTCCGGTAATTTCTGGAACTTCGCGAAGACCAGTCATGTCACTACCGGAATCCTTCGTACCTACGTGAAAAGCGACCCAAGCCAACTGCTCGTTCGCTTCCTTAACCACGGTGGATGAAACCTCTGGTGTAAACGGGTGATAGCCACCGAGCATTTTTACACCGTAGCCGCCTCGTTTTTTTACGTCGGCAATTGCATCCCTCAACACATTTGGGCGAGGGTCGTCTTCGGGGATTGTGCTGTGTGGAACGAGACCCATCAGAGAAGCGACGTTCATTCCAGCACCGCGAGCCAGCATGCCTTTCGACATTGCTGTTGGGTCACCCGCTAGATCAATTGCCGTCGTAGTGCCAGATTCGACGAGCATGGCGTGTCCGAATGCTCGATCCACAGATGTGTTGAACGGGCTGGATAGGTGAGCGTGAGTGTCGATGTGCCCTGGCATAACGATCAGTCCGCCAGCCTCGATCACGTCATCCGCGTTCTCAGGGGCAATGTGCTCAGATATTTGGGCAACTTTGCCGTGCCGAATGCCGAGGTCAAGTGTCCCGTCAATTGAATTTGTTGGGTCGACTACTCTTGCGCCTTTGATGACTGTGTCGAACTGCTGTGCTGATACCAACGCTCGCTCCGTACCGAAATAATCTGCAATATGAACGGGGATTTTACTCATTCGTAATGCAGCAGTAACCTTAGTAAACGGATTATTACCGAACTCGGTGAGCGCTGAGAACAAACTGTGGACTAATATGTGAGTCTTCCACGATTCGTGGACAGTTTGCGTGTCTCACCGAGTTTTTTGTTTAACGGCGAGAAAATATGATTCGACAGAGTTCAAAACTCAGACTAATTCTTGTCACGGCTCTCGCTTTGACATCGATGATCGCGGTCGCGTGTAGCGGTGGTGGTGATGAAGATCCAACAGTTGCGGCTACAACCGCGCTGGATCCGACAAGAGTTTCGGCGACCAGCACGTCGGTTTCTGGCTCTTCAGGTGGTTCCGGGACTGGAACACTTGAGGTAAGAGTCACAGATGCCCCGGACCCTTCGATTACGGCTGTCTACGTAACTACTGACGATGTTCAGGTATCAGTAGACGGTTCTGGATGGGAGACGGTGATTGACGAAGAAATCACTTTTGAGCTTCTAGCACTTGAAGGTGTTGAGGCCATTCTCGGTGAAGCCGACTTACCGGTCGGACGTTACACCCAGGTGAGACTCTCAGTTCCTGAAGTGGAAATCGAGAAAAACGGTGAGATCGTTATAGCGGAAGTCCCGAGTGACACGATTCGATTAGTCGGCACGTTTGAACTCGAAGAAGACACCACGACGTTTATTAGTCTCGATTTTGACGTAGATGAATCACTGGTTGATCGTCAGCGTCAGGGATTTCTGTTCAAACCGGTCATCAAGCTTGATGTAGGGGAACCGGGTGAAGAAGGATCTCGTCCAGTCGACCTTCCTGAGAAGCCGGATCGGCCAGATACTCCTGCGCCGACGGCCAGGCCTGCTGTTCCTACAGCAGTTCCGACCGCAACTCCTGTTCCAACGGCAACGCCTGATGCTCTTGCAGAGTTCTTCTTGGACATCCTGCAACCCGTTGACGGCGAAGATGTCGTGGGAACAGATACATACGAGATTGTTGGACGGACAACGGTTGATGCTCTCGTATCCGTAAATGACGATTTCGTCGACGTTGCGGTAGACGGTGAGTTCAGATCGACCGTAACACTGGACGAAGGTCCCAATATTGTTGAAGTTGTAGCGAGTACAGCGGCGGGCGATCAGTCCAGCATAGTGCTCGTAATAATCTACGATCCGGCCGCGTAGAGGGGAAAGCAATGATCAAACTTTACCGACCAATAGCGTTACTCCTCGTTCTTGCACTGACATTGCCGTATGTGACGGTACTGTCGACTGCTTCCGCGGATACCAGCAACGATGACCACGTTCCACAAGGTCAGTTGACCCGTAGAGGTGTGACCGGAACCATCGTTGCAAAAAGCGATTCCGATTTCGTCGTTGAGACCAAATGGGGCAACGTGACGATCAACGTGGGTAGCGCCACTATCAAGTCCAAAGGACAAGAGATTTCGTGGGATGACGTTGCCGTTGGTGACCGCGCAGGTGTTCTTCTGGACAAAGCTCCAGATAAGCAGAAGGACGACGACGACGATGACGTCACTCCGCCGGACTCAGGCGACGACACTGGAACTGATCCAGATGTAACTCCTCCTGACACGCCTGACGACACATCAACTGATCCAGACGTAACGCCTCCGGACACGTCTAGTGACACTCAAACGGATCCTGATGTGACTCCACCTGACTCAGGTGATGACACTGGCACGGATGTGGATACAACTCCGCCTGATAGCGGCGACGACACCGGTACTGACACGGAAGAACCAGGTCCAAAACCTGTTGCTCCGTCATTCAGACAGGACGTGACTGCGCTACGAATAACGATCGTTCCCTCGAAGTCGACTCGAAAACACGAGTGTGTTGTTGTGACTGATACAGGCACAGGTACCACAACGGTTCTCGATGAAGAGGGCAATGAGGAAACTGTCGACGGAGATGCCGTAGGTACCGAAGGTGAAGACGTATGTCTTCTCACCCGAGGCAAAGCTGGTGGCGGAAAAGAAGTTCGTGGTTCTGCAAGCCAGAAGTCAGTCGAAGACCGACTTGCTGCAATGGCAGAACGAAACGAAGCGCTTGCCGAACGGCTTGCCGAGAGACAGGCTGAGGCTGAGGCACGACGTAACGAACGCCTCGAACGAACGGTCGTCAATGCCCCCGAAGGTAAGAAGGGCAAAGCCGAGAACGCCAAGAACAACCGGAACAAGGATGCCGGTGGTCCAGGAAAACCGCCTTCAGACGGTAGTGGTAGCGGCGGAGGAAACTCAGGCAGAGGCAATTCCGGTGGTGGCGGAGGTAACTCCGAAAAAGGTAACTCTGGCGGCGGTGGCGGAAACTCTGGTAACCAGGGCGGTGGTAACTCCGGTGGTGGAGGTGGCAACTCTGGCGGTGGCGGAGGAAACTCTGGTAACCAGGGCGGCGGTAACTCCGGTGGCGGAGGCGGTAACTCTGGCGGCGGCGGAGGCAACTCAGGAAAAGGTGGCGGACCGAAGAAATAATCTTCGTGTTCTCAGCTAACTGAATAGCGAAAACGCAGAAGCGCTCTTGGGATGCACCCTGGGGCGCTTCTTTTTTTGTCTTTTGCCCGAAGCTTTTTGAACAGGGGTTTTGCTACTGTTCGCCGAGCAATGACGCAGTCCACTCCAGAACAATCACTCCAGGTCGAAGGTCGTCCTAATCTCGACGCGTACATCGTTTACGCAGGTCGAGGACTACGCGACATGGGAAGAGGACTCATCGCCGTGATCATGGCGATCTACCTTTCCGCAACTGGCCTATCTATTCCTCAAATTGGGTTGGTACTGGGAGCGAGCCTGGTAGGTGGGTTCGTTCTGTCACTTGCGGTTATGTTCACAGCGAACTGGATTTCGCGCCGGATTTGGTTTGCTTTTATTGCCCTACTAACCGGACTCATGATCATCGTGCTGATGGTGACAGAGAACGTTTGGTTGATAGGAGTTGCATCGTTCTTTGGATCGTACGCGGGAAGTGGAATGCACTGGGGACCGAGTCTTCAACTTGAACAACAGTCGCTCACTGAAGTTTCTACACCTGCGAACCGAACCCGGGTGTTCTCTAATCTTTCGATCAGTTCAGCTGGTGGTCGTGCAATTGGTAGTGCACTCGTTGGTATTGCGACGTACCTGATCGGTGTTCGAGGTTGGGAGCTAATCGATGCCTACAAAGTGCTGCTAGCGATCTATCTCGGTATCAACCTGGTAAACGCAGCTATTTACCTTGGACTTTCTTCTGCAGTTGAATCGAAACTCCCGAGTGGCGAACAGCTTGTAAATCCATTCAAATCCAAGGCAAAGCGTCCGGTGCTTGGAATGTCTGCGTTGTTCGGAATCGACTCATTTGCCGGTGGAATGATCTTCGATTCATTCTTCGCACTGTGGATGGTCGAAAAGTACGACATGAGCGAAGGGACGGTCGGAGCGATCCTGATTGGGACGCAGGCGTTGAACATGGTTTCAATCTGGTTGGCACCCTACGTCGCTGCTCGAATCGGGTTGTTGAACACGTTCGTATGGACCCAGGTCGTGTCGAATGTGATTTTGATTTCTTTTGCGTTCTCACCCGCGGTATGGATTGCTGTCTTCCTGTGGATGGCGCGTGGCATATTCGACGAAATGGATGTCCCGACGAGACAGGCTTACATGATGGCAATCGTTCCGCCAGAGGAGCGTACGGTGATGGCAGGGTCGGCGAACCTGGGTAGAGGAATCGGCAGGATGCCTAGTTCAACCGCAACGGGCTTTCTGTGGGCAGGTTCGTATACGGTGGCACCCTGGTTGTTTGGAGGCGGTCTCAAGCTCGTCTACGACTTCTTGATCTACTTCTCGTTCAGGAACGTGGCGATAGACGATCAACAACTGGAGTCATCGCACTAACGACCGGTGTACATCATCGCCAGGGACGGGTCGATGATTTCATGATCGATGCCGGTTGCCTCAGCTGAACGTTTGCCACGTTCTGTGGTTAGGATCGTTCCGCCAGATCCGATCGGGCGTCCGTCGAGCATGATGAGCTCGCCACCGACAATACCGTGGCTAGCCACACCTTTTTCTGGATCGATCACTGTGATGTCGGCGTCTTTGCCGGGCGAAAGGCGACCCTTATTCGGCAGCCCTATCATTTTCGCTGAGTTGTAGCTGAGTTTTTGGACCAATTCCATGGGCTCAAGAGCCCCGAACTTAACCAGTCGCATGCCCTGCTCAATATTTACATTTCGAGGAAGTGCTCCAGCGTCACTGCCAATAGCGTCGACAATGAATTCTCCGTTGTGGTTTTTCGCGGCTGTTAGCTGGAACCCGGATATTGGGTTGTTTACTGGAAAACTCATCGGGACATCGGTGTTGCCTTTATCAAACAGTTCAACACCGCGTTCGCCCGACACCAATACGAGTCCAGTTCGAGTTTCTTCTACCGTAGACGCATATCCGTTTCGCAACGCTGCACGTATTCCGTCAGCGGTCGTTTCGTAGTTCTCGAGCCTCAAACAGTTCTGGCAAACATCTGCCTCAACATTTCCATCCGAGTCACACTTACCCAACGTAAAGTTTGGTCGCGCAAGATGAACTTCGGAAACTACCTGGTCGCGCAGCGATTCAAGGATTGAGAGTGACTCACGAATTTCGTCGTCAACCGGCAATATCGACCCACGGCAATAGGCGTTGATGTGCGCGACGTGAACTCGTCTATCAGTACCAAGGATTGACGGTAGTTCTCTCATTCCGTCAAGACGAGATCCGGACTCAGTGGTGCCTATGTGGTAGGCGACATAAGCACCAAGATCGTTCGCTTCACCAATGAAATGACCGGTTTCCTCGGGTGTGAAGGGGTAATAGCCACCCCATAGTTTGATCCCAATTGATCCGGCATCGAGCGCAGTTTCAACGATGCCCCGAACGGTTGATTGCGACAAACTGCCTTCCGGCACGGTCTCGCCAGGTTTGAGATACCCGAGGGAGGCAACATTGACACCGGAACCGCGAGCTTTGATTCCCTCTGTAAGTGCATCCATGCTGCCACCGAGGTCGATGACGGTAGTTGCACCAGCGGCTGCAACCATTTGCAATCCCATCCCGCGTATTCGACCCAGGTCGCTGGCATTGGCGACGTGAACGTGGGTATCGATCATTCCCGGAATGACCCAATTCCCGTTCACATTGAGAACATCGTCTGCATTTGATTGATCGATTCCGGGCTCGATTAGCTCGACGATACCGCCTCGTATCGCGACGTCGGCGAAACCATCGAAATTTGTTTCTGCGTCGATGACTCGGCCACCGGTGATCACTAAATCAAATTGCTGCAACAGAAGTTCCTCACCATTTCTCTTCGGTGTGAGGCAAAATTTAACCCGTGTTTCTCTACAAATGCGAGGACATTACTTCGCAATTCGACTGGAAGATTTCCGAGTGCCCAATTCGATACGACAGATTTCACTGATTTTTGCAGTCGTTGTTGCTGCGCTGGTCGCGACAGCCACGACTGTCCAGGCGCAAGAAGAAGAGCCGATTGTTGGGTACAAAATCTTGGGCGAAGATGTCGCCGGGCCCTACAGAATTCAAGTTCAAGTATCGCCTGAGAACCCTGTCGTCGGAATCACGCGAGTAGCCGTTCGTGTTCGAGATGCTGAGTCGGGGGAGGACTTGCATGAAGTCTTCGTCCGCGTCTTCGGAACTCCGGCGGATGAAGGTGAACGGCAGTATTCACCTGCCCTCAACTCCCCGGCAGATCGAACTTTCTATCTCTCTCAGCTCGATCTTGAGACGGCCGGTCAGTGGGGCATTGACGTTGAGGTTGAATCAGATCTTGGCCAGGGCTCTACTGTGATGCCGGTTCTCGTTCAATCGCGAGTTCGAAGCGGTAGTGGTAACGGATGGGGGACCGCTCTGTTCGTGCTAGTTTCTCTGTCTTTCGTTGGCGGTGGACTGTGGCTCTGGTACTCATCAAAGAGAGCACTGCGTGAGCGTGAGGAACGCGCCAAACAGGGATAGCAATCTCAGATTCGCAGTTCCGAAAGTTCGCGACGAAATCTATCGCGTACATCTCGAATTCAACCTGAATTCTTGACCCCAATAGCACGTAGTGCTACTTTAGCGGCATCTAAAAGGGTGCGCGGCTACCCGTTCGGAACCGGTCTCCGGTGTGTCGCCCGCTCACCTGACTGGCAACTCCAGGTTGGAATCAAGGTCCGACCAGATAGGAGCACGTATGACTGAACCAGTAAGGTTTGAAGCTGAGGATGCCACCCCCCAGGTGCGCGATCGCGGGATGATTTCGGAGGCGGCTCCGTTTGTCGCTGCGGTTGAGCGACTGATGATCCGAGTTCGCAGCGCGAAGCTCAGCGATCACACCCAGATGATCGACAATCTACAAGCATGGATTGATCGAGCGATGTCAGGTGGAATAGACGTTCTGCGCGACGGGGACCAAATATTTGGAACGCTAAGTGCAAACGTGAACGAAATGATTCACTCCCGCACGATGTTGCGTCGTGTAGTTGCACCAATGGCGGGGCTAGCAATTCTCGCTGGAGCGCTGTCTGCAACCACAATTGTGGTTTCTGGATTCGATGCGCTTTTCTTGTCGACTCCGCTTGAGATTGTTTTTGCTGCGATTATTTTCGGTATCGCAGGTAGTGCGTTCTCAGTTCTGCTTCGCACTGTGACCATGCAACTCGAGTACACCGATAAAGGTGCGCTATTCATGGTTGGTCTGGCGCGACCTCTTGTTGGTGGAGTACTTGCGATGGCAGTGTTCGCACTATTCGGTGCTGGAGTGATCTCACTCCCATTGGTTTCTGACCAGGAGAACACCACTCGAATCGGATTCCTCGCAGGTAAGGGCGGTAGCGGAATCATGGCCGGTCAGCTGGCTCTGTTCGCTTTCGCATTCGGCGCAGGAATTCTCGAGGGTTACATCACTCCTCGATTCTCACGGGGTGTTGCACGAGTAGCTGAGCGAGTTAGCTCCGTAACTTCGTAAGCCATAAAACGTAACTAAGAGAAACGCCGACTCAATTTGAGTCGGCGTTTTTTTGTTCTCGTTAATTCGATTGAGCCGCGGGATCCATCAACACAAGAAACACGATTGCGACGATGACGACCGTAATCAAAAGTCCCAGAGGAAGTAGCCAGACATAGAATTGTCTGTTTGGCCGCAAATGCGGATTTTCCTTGTAAACCTGCTCTTCGACTCTTTTTGCGAACTCTTTGGCGGTGTAGGTAGGGTCGTAGTTGGAATGATTGTTCATCGTAAGGATTTCGACTATTCAACCGTAGTTTCAGTCGGTGTCATGTTCAGCAACACGGTGATCACAACAACCACCAGTACTAGCAGGATTGCGAGGAATATGAGTTGACCGCGTAAAGTTCGTTTAGGTCGCAAGTGTGGATTGTTGGCGTAAATCTTGGCCTCATGAGCCGCCGACTCCATGCGAGCTCGGAAGTTCGGATCATTCATGCCGCTACTACCTCGCTAGACCGTAGCACCCCAGAACACGAAGGAAAGAATAGCGAGGACGAAAATTCCGATTACGATCCACTTCGGTAAACTTGATCGCAATTCGGATCGTCGTGGGTTCTTGCCGTTTCGAAGGGTTTGGATCGCACGCCCTCTTGAGTAAGCTTCCGCTCCGAGCCTTGGACCATTGTTCTGGTTCAACTGGATCCTCCTGAATACATGTCAATGCATGTCAGTTATGAAACACGCCTGAACTATACACGAGGGTACGATACTCAGTTCGTTACGGATTAGGTCAAGATTTGACTAACCGTCGAAAGCAGCCAATTGCTCGGCGAAAGTGAATACGGCTGGTAATCCACCGGTGTGAAGGAACACAACGGTTTCATCATCGCTGAACCCACCGTCTTCTACCTGGTCGATCAACGCAGCCATGGCAGTCCCCG
>Ga0181583_10001338_pt1 | contig 18199 bp, 6 predicted proteins | sample 071ome_31_FD_132461 | JGI IMG/M metagenome (GOLD analysis project Ga0181583, IMG submission 132461) | Coastal salt marsh microbial communities from the Groves Creek Marsh, Skidaway Island, Georgia - 071405CT metaG (megahit assembly) | ecosystem: Environmental > Aquatic > Marine > Intertidal zone... | reverse complement strand
GGGGGGGCTCGGCGCGGGGGGGACGGGTGCGGGGCGCGGGGGGGACGGGGGCGGGCGCCCGGGACCTGGGTGCGGGGCACGCTGGCGGGGGGGCGGGGGCGCGGCGGGTCCTCGCCTTCTTGGCGACGGCGCGGCCGCAGCCGAGGGTCTGGGCGATGTCGGGGCCGAGGAGCTTCTCGGTGCTCGGCACGGAGTAGGTGGACGTGTCCCGGCCGAGCGGGTGGCACAGGTAGCCGAGCGAGTCGATCGGCTCGGAGCTCTCCTGGGCCATGGCGCGCTCGTACTCCTCGGGCATGCCCTCCAGCGCGAACTCCAGGACGCGGTCGCGGCTGCGGGGCGCGGACCGTGCTGCCATGGGATGAGGACGTGACGGGCGCACCTGGGGGCGCGGGGGGACGGCGACGCGGCGTGCTTCGGCAATCGGCGGGCGTATTCTCACCTGATCTTTTCGCCGGAATCGACGACCGCGTTCACGATATCCTCGAATGACCGCACCGAGTTCGGGCCGAAGTGCAGGGGCGCGGGGTCCGGGACCGACGGCCCGGGCGCGGTTGCGGGCACCACCGCGTCCATGGACGCCTGCAAGGCGGTCTCCCGCGTGACATCCTCGCGCTCGCCCAGGGTCATGGATCCTGGGGCGGTCGGAAGCCGCGCGGGGCGCTCCTGCGAGTGCATCGCGGGAAAGGCAATGCTGGGCGTGAGTATGCGAGGAGGGAGGATCCCGGGAGCTATCGGCGGTGTAGTGAACTCTCTGTAGTATCTTGTACCCATAGAAGGCGAAACAGCTGCCAGCCTGCTTCTATCCAGCGCGGAGCGGGGGAGCAGATCCTCGTCCAGGGTCGCGTCCTTCGAGGGCGTCGGAGGCGTCCTCAGGGAAGGTGCCGGCGCCACTCACCAGATATGCAGACTCTGACTCTTCACTTAGAAAAACAGTGGAGATGCAATAGGGTCTCAACGCTCCCGAATCGGGTGCGTAATGTCGTCTCGAAGAGGGCTCGCCCGCGTAGGGACTCTTTCGCACCGAAGGAACGGCGCTGGGGGTTCTCTAGGAGGAACTTTCTCTGAACGAAGATCTTGGCAAGGGTCGCGCGTCTGGGTCCCGGAAGGGGGGGATCTCAGGCGAGAAACGAGGTCGGGGCGCGTCCGACACCGGGGTCTAGGGTAGACCCTAGAGGCATGACAGGGCCCCCCCGACCGCCCGGGGCGAGCCCCGGCGCACCCGTGCCCGCGTGACTGCGGGACCTCCTGCCCGTCCACTCCAATGCGTGTGGCCACCGCGCCCGGCCCAGAAAAACGGGTCGCCGCACTCGCCCGTGCTTCAAGTCGAGCCCGCCGACTGCTGCCGCAGGCATCCCGGTTGTTGCCCACCATCACGCACCTCGCTTACGGTCTAGGAGGCCAGTGGAGACCTTTCCCTCGTCGACACCGGGCGATTTTACCCCGTAGCATTCTGTTTTCGCCACTCGAGTTCCCCCATCATGATTCCTGCTGTGCCGGCACGGACCCCCCTCCTGACCCTGTCGAGGAACCAGGACGGCTGTGGAGGGCAAAAGCGGACGCCCGAGGAAGCACAGCGGCAAGCGTTCCTGCATCAACTTGATGATGAGGACGTGGACATGGCCAGCTGTCCGCCCACCGCCGAGGTAGAGGGCGATTTGGCCACGGGTGAGTCCGGGTCCCTTCGACGGCGACTCGGCGACGCATCCGGGGCAATTGGGGAGATGTTTGATCGCGTTCGATGTATTTTGGTGTTGATAGCGCAACAGATCCGCGATTCTGGCGACACGTACCATGGAGAGGACGCCCGGATCCCAGACCCGCCCCCACCTGTTCCCCCCAAGAATCGGACTTTAGGGTCCGACTGCGCCCCGCTCGGGGTCCTCACCCCCAGGGCGTCCCTCGGGATCGACGTGTCCCCTTCTTTGAAACCCTCCGCAGGGCTCGGAAAGCTCTCCGTAGCCCCGGGGGAGCGGGAGGGCCGCCCGGCCCTCGTCGCTGACAACCACCCCCCCGCCGGCTTCCGCTTCCCCCAACCCACGTCCCTGTTCAAGTCGCCGGCACTCAAGTTCTTCGACGTCGAGGCCCCAGTCGCCCGGCGCGGGAAGGGCGCGGGGGACGACTCCGGGGACGACGACGACGACGACGACGGCGAGGACGACGACAGCTTCGTCTGCGCGGACGACGAGGTGGAGTACCTCCCGGGGGGCTGCCCGAGTGACCTCGAGGACAGCGACGTGGGCGACCCCGGGGCGGGGGGCAGCTGCGCGAGCCCGGAGCAGGACTGCTGCGGCGAGTCCAGCGACGGGGAGGGGGCGTCGGACGGCTGGGACGGCGGCCCCGGCCCCGGGCGCGCGGCGGTCGCCGCCAACCGGACCTATGCGCTCCGCAGCCGGGGGCGGCAGGCGGGGGGGCGGGGGGGCCTCGACTGCGGGCAGGTGAAGGCGCTCGCGGCGTTCCGGAGGGCCAAGGAGGAGCGCGCGGCGGGGACGCGGAGGGGCTTCGTGCTCGAGTCGGACAGCGAGGAGGACGAGGACGTCGGGTCGGACTGCGGCGGCGCGTCCGACGACGGCGGCGCGTCCGACGACGGCGGGCGGCCCGACACGCCCGCCTCGGCCCTGGAGGACTCCGGGGTCTCCGGGGAGGGCAGGCCCGGGGGCGGGGACGCAGGCAGCGACAGGGAGGAAGCCGCCCCCGCGGCCATGACCCACGCGGACATGTGCGCCCTCTTCGGGGAGCCGCCCGCCCCCGCCACCGGCAGCGGCGACGCCTCGGGCCTGGCGGGCCTCGGCCCCGCGGGTGCCGTCCCCGCCCAGAGGCCGGCCCCGGCCCCGAGCGCCCCCCCCGAGGACTCGGCCGCGTCCGGCCAGACGGAGAAGAGCGGCGCCAGCAAGGGGGGCGCCAGCGCCTCCAGCCTCTCGACCTTCGGCTCGACGAGGAGGGCGCTGCGCTTCCGGAACAGCCGCGCGTCCGGGCGGGCGTCCGCCGGGACGGCCGGGAGCGGCGCCTCCGGGGCGCCGGCCGCCGGTGGCGGGTTGGGGGGGGCCTCGTCCCCGCCCAGCGCGATCAGCGGCGCGCCGAGCGGCGTCAGCGCCCTCGGGGACGCGGGCGACGCCGCGGCAGAGGCGCAGAGCGAGCTGGCCGCCGCGGGGGGCTGGTGCCCGGCCCCGGACGCGGGGCGGGGAGGTCCCGACGGGGCGGGCGGCGACGCCGAGTCGGATATCAGCGCCCTGGACGACGACGACCTCGCGGACGCCGCGCGGGCCGTGGGCGCACCGGGGGCCCCCCCCGCCGCGCCCCCCCCGCCGCCCCCCTCCAACTGGCTCGACCCCCCGCGGCGGGCCACGGGGGCGGCGGCGCGCGTCAACTGGCTGAGCGACGAGGCCCTCGGGCTCACCAAGCCCGGTGTTCCGGAGGCGGGCGGCGCGGGCGCCCCGGCGTCCCAGTACTCGGGGTGGCTCGCAGACGTCCTCAGTGAGGGACCCCAGGGTGGGGCCGGGGCGGACGGCGGGCCGCCGCGGAGCGGGTCGCTCGGGGGCTTCGCCTTCGGCCTCGGCGCGGAGGAGAGGGCCGACCGGCCTCTGAGCGACCTGAAGATGTTCGTGCCGCGCAAGGGCGCCCTGGCGGAGAAGACCCCAAAGAAGCCAGCCCGGAAGGCAGCCGGGCAGGGCCCACCGGGGAACGTGGGGGGGGGGACGGCCGCTGCGCCCGCGCCCCGGGGGGCCTCGTCCGGGGCAGACGAGGGCTCGGAAAGCTCCGGGAGCGACGCGGACGGCAGGGCGCGCACGGACGCGGGGCCCAAGAGGGCCCCCCCGGGGGAGGCCCCGGCAGCGGGCGGCGGTGCGCCGCCGGCGACGGCGGCCGCCGCGGGGAGGGGCGGCAAGGGCCCGGCCACCGCGCTTGCCGCGTCGCGGGCGGGGCCCATGACCCCCGAGGAGGACCGCCTGCTGGCCCAGGAGGACGCCCGGGGCGCGGCGTTCAAGAAGGCCAAGGAGGCGCTGGCGTCCCGCCTCTTCCAGTGGTTCAACGCGGCCGCGTTCGGGGGGCAGCTCCCCGGGGACCTGGAGGTGACGTGGAGCGCCAAGCTGAGGACGACGGCGGGGCTGACGCACTACAAGCGGACCGTGGCGGGGACGGAGCACCGGTACTCGGCCCGCGTGGAGCTGTCGACCAAGGTCCTGGACTGCTACTCGAAGCTCCGGCGGACGCTGTGCCACGAGCTGTGCCACGTGGCGGCATGGCTGGTGGACCACACGGCCAAGCCGCCGCACGGGGACGTGTTCAAGAGGTGGGGCGCGCGCGCCGCGGGGGCGCTGCCCGACATGGAGGTGACGACGTGCCACAGCTACCAGATCCACCACCCGCACAGGTGGGAGTGCACGGTGTGCGGCCAGGACTACGGGCGCCACTCTCGCTCCATCGACGTCGCCAAGCACCGGTGCGGCGTCTGCAAGGGCCAGCTGTCCTACCTCGGCAGCACCAAGCCTGACGGCACCCCCGCCAAGCCCCGGGCCCCCACCGCCTACCAGATCTTCCACAAGGAGAACTTCGCGAGGGTCAAGGCGGACCTGGGGGGCGCCCCGCTGGCAGAGGTCAACCGGGAGCTGGGGGTGAGGTGGAAGGCGGAGAAGGAGCGGAGGAAGGAGTCCAGCGCGATGGGGGGCGGCGGGGTTGGCGACGAGGAGCTGGAGGCGTGCGTCGGGACGCCCCTCGGGAAGCTCACGTTCTGAGTGGGGGGAGACGGTGGCCCAGGAGGGCGGGGGGGCCCCCCTTCGATGTGAACCGCCACGAGAGGCCGCGGGACAGAGGCACGTGAACAGCGGCTATGTGTCCCTGATCTCCCCGGACAGAACGCGGCCCCCTGACGCTGCCGCGCCCAGGAAACGGAGGGACTTGCCAGCCAGGTCGTGCGCTTCCTCGTCCCTGTCTCCCCCCTCCAGCTTGATCTCCCTCAGCAGCGCCACTGCGGACGCCCGGATCGACCGCAGCCCGGCCCCGATCCAGAGCCCGAAAGAGCCGCTGTACTCTGTAGTTGCGAAACCGAACAGGGACACCCCCAGCCCCTCGATTTCCCCAGCCATCGCTCCGTCCTCGAGACTCCACAACCGCACCTTGCTGTCCGAGCAACCCGTGATGAGGTAGTCCCCGATCGGCGACCAAGCCACCGAGAGCACGGCCCCCTCCGCAGACGCCCGTTTCTTCAGGGACCTCTTCAGGGACCGGCCCTTGTCCACCTCGTACACGAAAACATGGCCGTCTGACGCCCCCACGGCCAGCAAGGCCCCGTCCGGACTGAACTCGCAGCACAGTGCGGCTGATTCCTTCCCCTCCTTCTGTCCCAAGCCCGGGATCGCGTCCGTCTCCTTGCCGGTCGCTGCGTCCCACAGCCGGACCGTCCCGTCCACGCAGGCGCCGGCGATCGCCCCCCCGCTCATCGCCACGGCGTTCACCCGACCCTTGTTCCCGTTCTTCCTCTCGTACCCCATCTTCTGCAGGAGCCGAACATCAGCGCCGTTCCCGCCACCTGTCACTTCGACAGACCAGAGAATGACCGAACCATCGGCGGACCCCGAGACGAGCGACACTGCCTCCTGCACCCTCCAGTCTGGGGACGTCCTCTCGAAGCTGAGGGCGGTGACGTCCCCCGTGTGGCCCTCCAGCTCGCTGGACCACAGTTCCCGCTCAGTGTCGGTGTTCCACAACCGGACAGTGGAGTCCCACGCCCCGCTGGCCAAGAGGAACTTGGGCCCGAAGCTGACCGCATGGACGATCCCGGTGTGGCCCTTCAGCTTCGTCTTGATCGCACCAGTCTCGACGCTGATGAGCTCAATCTCGATGCCCCCTGGCGCCGTCGCCATGAGCTGCGCACCCGCCCCCGACCCTGGATTGTCACTGGTAACCACTCGTGCTACTGCTGCCAACGCCCTGAAACCCAGGGCTGCCCTCCCGTCTTTTGCCAAGACGTCGCCTCGACCGTGGGAGGGGTCCATCTGGAACGCTAGGTCGTGCGAGTGCCCGTTGTGGCCCACCATAGTGGCCTTGAGGTCGCCTTGCGCAGTCCAGAGCCGCGCGTTGCCGTCCGGGCTCCCCGTCACGATGTGCGACCCATCACACATCCACGTCAATGAAATGACGGGCAGTACGTGGCCCTTGAGCGTCACCCGGACCGAGAGCGCGCTCTCCCCGCCCCCGTCTGCCATGTTGGGCACCCCGCTCCACACCCGCGCCGCCCCATCGTCGTACCCCGCGATCACCTCCGCCCCGTGCTCTCCCGCCGCGTTCCACGTGAGGCAGTTCACCCCACCCGTCCCGCTCGTGGAAAAGTCGCTTGTTCCCATGAATATGGACCCCTCGACCCGTCTCCAGCTGTTCTCGTTCTTGTCGAAAACCACGACCACCACGTGCCCCGACCCCAGCCCCACGCACAGGAGGCGGCCATCCGGCGACAGCGCCAGGCACCTCGCCTGTCGAGTCAGCGCGAACTCCTCGTCTTCGGGATTCCCCTTTTCGCCGATGTCCAGGCTGAACAGCGGCTTGATCAAACCCCGAGGCCCAGCCGCCGTCGGCCAGGCGAAGACTCTCCCCTTGTCGTCGCACGAGGCCGCCCAGCTCCCGTCCGAGGCGAGCACGACGCCCATCACGCGGCATCCGCGGTGGAGCTCCACGACGCTGGGGCCCTCGGACCTCTTGGCAGAGTCGTCGCCGGACCATAGATAGAGGTTCCCGTCTGCGTGGGCCGACACGAGCTGCTTCCCGTCTGGCGCCACGGCCAGTGCCAGCACGTCAGCCTTGGGGACGGGGTGCCCGTCCTCCGTGCATGCCTGCGAGGCATTATACGTTCCAAGCCGACGCCCCGTCTCGGCACACCACTCGTAGATTGCCCCGTCCTGACCCCCCGAGTAGCACACGCTGCCGTCCTTGTCGAACCCGATGCACCGGACGATCCCCTCGTGCCCGCGCATCTCCATCTTGAGCTGCCAGAGTGGCCACCCCCCGTCACCCACCAGATCGTAGTCCCAGAAGAAGAGCGACCCGTGCGTACTCCCCGTCGCGAGCATCCACCCGTTCGCGCCCCACTGCCTCGGGCTCAAGGACACGATGTCGTAGTCCCTCTTGTCCGGGTCCTCCTTCTCCACCGAGTCGAGACACGAGCCGAGGTCCCAGAGCCGCAACGAGGTGTCCCACGCAGCGCTGGCGATCGTACTGTCGTCGGGGGACAGCGCTACGCCCTGCACGGTCCTCGAGTGGCCCCGCAGCGTCGCCTGGAGCTTCCACTCGCTGAGATCGGAGCTCGAGCAATCCCACCACCGGACGGTGAAGTCCCACGCCCCCGACGCCATGTACTGGCCGTCGCTGGTCCAGACCACGCTGTTCACCCCGCCCTGGTGCCCCTTGAGCTCGCACAGTGTCTCACCCGTCTTCACGCTGTACACCAATATCAGCTTGTCCCAGCTGCTCGTGGCGATCTTCTTTCCGTCCGGGCTGAACCGGACCGTCGTCACCTCGGTCGTGTGGCCCTTGAGGTGGTGCCGGAGGCGGAACTCGCCCTCGGCACTGTCACGGTCCCAGACCCGGGTCGTCTCGTCCTCTGACCCCGTCGCCATCGTGAGCTCGTCAGCGAAGTGGATGGCGTAGATTCCACACTTGTTCTCTTTCCCAGGGACGATCTCGTTGTTGAAGTCGTGCAACTTGTGGTTCAGGATCTGCCTCTTCGCCTCCGACCCGCTCTTCCCCAGCTTGACGTCGTCCACGTCCCACACCACTGCCAGCCCCCCCCCCGCGTCGAGCGCCCCGGAGACAACCTGCTTGCCGTCGGGGGAGAAGGAGACCGCCCAGATGTCCCCAGAGTGCACCCCCTCGAACACGCCGAGGCACTGCCCGGTGTCGAGGTCCCAGAGGCGGCACGTCTTGTCCTTCGAGCCGCTCACCGCCATGTGCACGCCGTCCACGGGGTTGACCGCCACGCTGCACACAGGTGCCTTGTGCCCCTTGAAGGTCGCCATGAGCTCGCCCGTCGCAGAGTTCCAGTGCTTCACGGTGTGATCGGCCGAGGCAGAGAGGATCCCCGCGCCGTCGGGAGTGTACGTGCACGCATAGACGTGGTCGCTGTGACCGGCCAGGGACCGGTACCCTGGGAGGGACGTCATATTACCCCCGGGCTCGAGAGGGCAGAGCCGGGCATTGTCCTCGTCCCAGTTCTTGGCGGCGCGGCGCATCCAGCTGCTCTCTGGCGCCAGCAGAGCCGCCTCCACCGCCATGTCGGGGTCCCTGGACAGCTGAGCGGCAAAGGCGCGGAGCCACCCGACGGTCTGGAGGGCGTCCTCAAACGCCCCCTTGGCATCGCCTGCGATCTTCATGTTGACCACGACCTCCTTGAGTACGGCCACGCTCGTCGACAACTCCGTGGAGAGCCGCGTCATCAGGCCCTGCTGCGCGCAGGCCACCACGAGCTCGAGCTTGCGGCACGCATTGGCCAGCTGCTGCCAGTGCCCCCACGCGCGTAGTACGCGCTCCGACGCGCTCTTCCCGTGCTCCCTGTACACGAACGCGTGGTAGTCACCCGCTCGCCCGTGGTGGAGCGCGTTGGACAGGCAGTACGGGCTGGCCTTGGTACCGTGCTTGCTCCACACGTCCGTTTGGTTCACGGATCCCGGTGTCAGGCGGCTGACGACATTGAGCCAGCACTCGGCGTGTACCGCGTGGGCGGGCTCCTTCTCCACGTGCCACTCGCCCTTGCTGTCCCTAGTGGTGTCGACGCCCTCCGACTCCTCTGCCAGGAGCCAGTCGAGAACCGACTTGTGGAACGGCTCGATCTTGCCCTCCGAGTTGACCGGGAACAGCGAGCCGAGCCTCTCGATCACCTTCTTCGCGAGCTTGGCATCGTCGACGATCGTCCACAGGTCCCGCACGTCCATGGGTTCCGCCGCGACGCACAGCGCCGGCAGGACCTTCTCGGTCAGCGCGACCTTCTCTTTTCCCCCGACCCCGTCAAATTGGCGGTCCATGTACTCCTTGTACAGGCCGCCCAACCCCTCCGGGAGGTCCATCACGCGCATCTCGTCGAAGTTCCCGCGCCCAGTCTGGGTCATCTCGACTACTCGAGCAATATAGGCGAAGATGCCCTGGCTCTTGGCCACAAGCGCGTCGACCAGCTCCTTGTAGTACAGCTCCTTGGACGCATCCCCCAGCTCATCCGACTCGTCGCCAGGATTTTTCGTCTCCAGGTCGGCGCGTAGGTTCGCGCGCACAAACATCCGGAGGTCGTCCCAGTTCTGCTCATCGGTTGGCTCGAGCACATAGGGGTCGCAGTTCTTGAGCTGGTCCCTCACGTCAATGACGTCCTTCTCGGGCCGGCCAGTCACCACGATCCGGATCCACCTGGGGAGACTGGTCAGGTACCCCTGGAGCAGGTTGAGAACCTCGTTGCCCTTCCCGGGCTTCCTCCCCTCGTCGAGGGCGTCGATCAGGAGCACCATCCGGTCGCCATCCGGGTTACGCCCGAGCCCCTCAAGGGGTTTCAGGAGGAGCTCCTCAAAAAGCTCGGTCAGGTCCGTCCTCTTCGCGTAGACCCTGGCCGCCTCGAGGATGGGCCTCGTGGCCTCCACCACGTTGCTCGCCACCTGGTACGCCAGCGACTTGATGACGGACCGCGAGTCGATGCGCCGGTGGTCGCCCACGCGCACGAAGTGGGCGGCGAGGAGGGACTTGTCGACTGTGAATACCCTCGCCAGGTGCGCCGATAGGCTCGTCTTGCCCATCCCGGGGTTGGACAGCACGAGGAACACGTTCTTGTCGCTGTCAGCAGGCCCCTCGTCGCTGCTGCCCCGGACCCACTGCAGAACCTTGTCCTCCATCCACTTGCGCGTCCCGTCCATGAACTTCTTTAGCCGCTCCCGGATGTCGTGGTTTATGTCGACACCGGGCTGCAGCAGGCTCTTGAGCTCCTCCATCTGCTTCTCCCGCTCCGCCCCCACGGCGGGGACGACCTTGTCCTTCTCGACGACGTACTTGATGAGGCCGGAGAGGTCCACCTGTTCGCCCTCGATCTTCAGCTCGAGCTGGACCTGCTGAGCCAGGTTGCGCAGCTCCATGAGGCTTGCCTTGCCTTCCAGAGACACGCGGTCCTTGACGTTCTCGTCGATCAGCTTGTCGAAGCCCTTGGACGCCCGCTGCTCGTACTCGGTGCCGTACCAGCCGGACAGGGACTTGTCCCTCTCCCTGATGTCGGGCAGCAGTCCCTCCGCCGACGCGGCTCCCGTAAGCTTGTCCTTGAACTGCTGCCACGTCACCTCCACCTGTGCCCCTGACGAGTCGACCCTCTTTGTCCAAAACTCTTCCAGCAGGGGTGGGAGGGCGTTGATGGCCTCCTGGGCTTGCGTCTTGACCACGTCCTTGAGGGACATCGCGTTGACAACCGCGCGCAAGTGCCCCTGCATTTTCTTGACCTCCGCCTTCACCTCCTGCCCCTGGTTCACCACCGCTGCCTGGACCACCGTGACCACAGCCTGTTGCTCAGGGTCCATGATCTTTACCAGGCTCTGCCGCAGTGCCTTGTCATCCTGGAGCCGCTCCTCGAGGCCTTCCTCAACCCCGCCGTGCTCTGCCAGCCACTCGTCAAACCTCTTTGCCTTGCTTTCCGCGTCAGTCTTCATCTCTGTGAGGATCTGCTCTGTCTTCTTCGCGTCATGGGCCGCCCCGAGCGACGCCTTGGCGCCGATGAGGTTGGCGCACTCGTTGATCCTCTCGGCTACGCTGATCATGTCCTCAGAGTCGCGCTTCGCCTTGATGAACCGGGCGAACCCACCCCTGGCCTTGACCTTCTCTGCAAGCTGCCCGCCCTCTTCCAGAGCCTTTCTCAGGGGGTCCAGGAGGGACTTGGCCTCTTCCTCGCTCGTGTCCCTCAGGTAGTTGGCGGCATCCCGGAGGATGAACAGCACGGCCTTGACGAGGTCCTCAAGGTCCACGGCAGCGGACTTGACGTCTGACGCCTCGCTCGATTGCTTGAGGATGAGAGATATAGCCTTCGCCACGGGAGCGATGAGCGGGACGCGGTCCAGGATTTCGCAGACACTCTCGAGGGCACTGGCGGCTATCTCGCCGAGCTCGCCCATGACGCTGCTCAGGGTCTCATCCGCGCCCTCGTGCACGTCGCCGAGCTCGCCTACGAGCGTCGCGGCACCTTCGTTGTGCTCGTCAAGCACTTGGTTGGCGTCTTCGACTTGCTGGCCGACATCATCATGGACTGACCTGACCCTCTCAACAGCAGAGGGCTTGGCAGGACCGCCCTTCCTGGTCGTCGTGCCCCCGGGCGCTCCTCTCGGGGCAGAACTACCGTCGGACGGCTCGATATTGTCGCCGAAGCGGACCGGATCCCTCTCCCCACGCTTGCTCACCCCGCCCCCCGCCATGGGCGCCGCGCTCTGAGAGCGCTTCCCGCCGGGAAGCGCCATGGTCGGCCGCGCCGCGTGGGCTCCGGCAGGCTGCACCAGTGCCGCCGGCGCCGAGGCCACCGCTCCCCCGCCCCGCGGCATCGACCCAGCCACCGTGCCCGCCAGCTCGGCCTCCAGGTCCCTGCCCTGGGGTCGATCCCCCGCGACGCCCCCGACGTGCACCTGGGACGTGGACAGGGACCCGGGGACCGGGGTATCGACGTGCCCGAGGAGCGACCGGGAGCCGGAGGCGAGCAACATCGGGCTCAAGAGCGTGCCCGGGTTGCTCGGGAGCCTCGCGAGCTCCTCGACGCGCATGACGAGCGAGTCGACGAAGAAGGGGTTGTCGACGCCGAGGTCCCTCAGCTTCTGCTCGAGCGTCCCCTTCCCCAGGTACCACAGGAGGAGCTCGCACGTCACCCCGTTCCGTACCATGGCCGGGACGTACTCCCAGGCATTAGTCACCTGCGCGGGTCGGGAGGAGGCCCGGGGTGTGTAGGGGAGGTGGGGCGGGGGGGGTGGGCGGGGGAGGGTGGTGGAGGAGGAGTCGGGCGCGCCGGGCCCGGGGGCGGACGCGCGGGCGCCGCTGGTGCGGATGTGGGTGCGGGTGACGGCGCGCGAGTGGGGCACGGTGGAGCGCCTGGCGTGGGAGACGGAGGGTGGGGGGGTGGCCGGCACTCACCGCGATCAGGTTCGCCAGCGCCGGGTCCAGTCGCTGACCCGGCTCCACGGTGGGGCGGATACAGGACACCCCACAGCCCATTTTCGTCCACCGCGAGGTGACAGATCTCGCCGCGGTGTCCCGGCCAGTGTGCGGGAGGGGCGGGCACTAGGAACGACGAGGGCGAGAAAGTTGGGCAACGCGTCCGTTGGGCGCGGTGCGAGGGAAGCCGTTTGAAGGAGCGTGAGCCGAATGGAGATGCAGTGAAGACACGCGGCGGTTCATCAAGGGGGAGGGTCCCGATACGGGCTCCTGGCGCGGCTTAAATGCCCACGGACGCCTCGCTGGTCTCCCTTGCGCTCGGGGACCAGGACGATCCCACGCGGAGCGTATTGGCGCTCTACGAACTTGATTCAGGCACGGGTCTCCGTCGGGGCCATGAAGTCCCTCCGGAGGGGCTGTGCGAGGGCGGGGGGGGTGGACTGGTGGCCTGACGGTCGCTGAGGCTTGCACCGGAATCTCCCCCCCCACACACCGGCGGCGTGGCTGGATCCGCTCCGAGCGCCCCGAGTGACGGCGGGACGCGCCAGGCGCGTCCGCTCGCGGGCGAGGGCCGGGGCGCAGCGGCGACGACGACGCCGGCGATGCGGGCAGGGCGTGGGCCGGGCACACTCGACTCGGCGACGCCCCTTCCCCCGCGCTGCCACAGCCAGGGGCGACTGCCTGGGCCCCTTGCGCGCCGCCGGGGACGTCGGAGGTCGGGGCCCGCTCCGCCGGCCCGCCCACCGGCCCCCCCGTCGACGTGCACGGCGAGGGCCCCGAGGCACCTTCCGCGGCCCCTGCCCGGCGCCAGAGCGCGGGCGCCGTGAGCACGGGGCGGGGCACGCAAGGGACCGGGAGCTGGGCACACGAGGTCGGGGGGCGACGGTGCGGGGGCCAGAGTTTCGCAGATCGTGCGGGATCCCTACGTCGATCGGAGGCGTCGATCGGAGGCGTCGATCGGAGACGACAGGGCCCCGTCGAGGGCAACAACAGGCCGGTAAGTGTACCGCCCCCGCTGACGGGCAGCGTCGGTGCATTTCGGGGTGTTTCGGATCTTGTCTCTGGTGCCCGGGATCCCGCGAAAATCGCTTCTCATTGTGCGTTTTTGGTCCGCCCCGGGGTTTGGTCCGCCCCTGGTCCGCCCCGAACGCCCCGAGGGCCCGCGCGGGGAAGTTGCGCCAGGCAGCCCCGGTGCCCCGGCCCGACAGTATCGACGGGCCGCTGGACGCCATCCCGATCCTGCCACCCGTCCCGCAGGGATCGACGGTCTTTCCCCAGGCCCCACGCGGCGCCCGGAAGGCTCGGTGCCCCGGCCATGACAACGGACCGCGTTGCGGTGTCCCCCCGCCCCGGGGGCGGGGTGACCCTGGACGAACTCCCGGACGACGCGCTGCGGGAGATCTTCGGGTGCATCCCGCTTGGGAGCGAGGACCCGCGGCCGCCCCCGTCGACCTCGGGACGCGTCAGCGGCGCCGGCTCCCCCGGACCCGCGGGCCCCCCCTCGCCCTCGCCCGCGTCCCCGGCCCAGCCCCAGGCCCGCCCCGACGGCGGCCTCACGGTCGTCCGCCGCGTGTGCCGCCGCTGGCGCGCGCTCGCCGACCAGGTCGCCGCGTCCTGGGGCTGCCGCGCCACGGACCGCCCCGGGACCCCCGACGGGCCCCCCGGCCCCGCCCCTGACGGGCCGCCCGCCCTCCGCGTCTGGCGGTCCCGGGGCACGGCCCTGCACCACCTCGCCGCGGTCGACCGCCCCGGGGCCATGCCCCCCGCCGCCGAGGCCGCCGACGTGGACGCCCTCGACGCCGACGGCTCCTCGGCCCTCGCCCTCGCCGCCTCGCTCGGCCGCGCCGCCGCCGCCGCCGCCCTGCTCTCCCTGGGGGCGCGCGTGGACCTGGCGGGCCCGGCGCTGCGCGGGGCGTGCGCGGCGGGGCACGAGGGCGCCCTCTCCGCCCTCCTCGGGGCCGGCGTGGACCCCGACGTCGGCGGCAGGTTCTCCGACCGAGCCCTCATGGACGCCGCCGAGGGCGGCCACCTGGGGGCCGTGCGGGCGCTCCTCGCGGCGGGGGCGGACGTGAACCACGCGGCGCTGCAGATGCCGTGCCCGACGGCGCTGACGCGGGCGGCGCGGGCGGGGCGGGTGGAGGTCGTGCGGGAGCTGATCGCGGCGGGCGCGGACGTGGACGCGAGCAACTCGGCGGGGAAGACGGCGCTGATGTGGGCGGCCGACGGGAGCGCGGGGGCGGGGCGGGGCGGGGGCGGGGCGGCGGCGCTGGCGATCGCCGAGGCGCTGGTGGGGGCGGGGGCGGACGTGAACCGGGAGCACCGGCACGGGTTCAGCGCCCTCTCGTACGCCGCGCGCTCCGGCTCCGCGCCCCTCGTCGCGCTCCTGATGGCCGCCGGCGCGGCGGTCAACCCCCCGGGGCTGACCCCGCTGATGGCCGCCGTGGTGAACCGGCACGCGGGGGTGGCGCGGACGCTCCTGGGCGCGGGGGCGGGGGCGAACGCGGCCTTCTTCGACGGCATGACGGTCCTCATGTTCGCCGCGCGGGGGGGCTGCGAGGCCTGCGTGCGCATGGTGCTCGCCGCGGGGGCCCGCGTCAACGACCGCGACGGGAGCGGGCACGGGGCCCTGCTGCTGGCGGCCCGGCGGGGGTCCGTGGGGGCGGCCCGGGCGCTGCTGGAGGCCGGGGCCGACGTCGACGCCGCGAACAGCGCGGGCGCCCGCCCGCTCGCGGTCGCCGCCGGCGCCGGGGACCTCGAGCTCGCGGGGCTCCTCCTGGCGGGGGGGGCGCAGGTGAACGTCCGCGCGGGGGGGGCGGCGTCGGCGGCGCTCCTGGAGGCGAGCCGGGGCGGGCACGCCGGGGTGGTCCGGGAGCTCCTCGGGGCCGGCGCGGACCCGTCCGGGGAGCCCTTCTGGGCCACGCCCCTCTCGGAGGCCGCCTGCGGGGGGCACGAGGAGACGGTGGGGCTGCTCCTGGGCGCGGGGGCCGACCCGGGTCACCCGGCGCGGCGGAACGGCCTCACGGCGCTGGTGCTGGGGGCCATGGAGGGGCACGCCGGGGTGGTCTCGGCGCTGCTGCGGGCCGGGGGCGCGGGCCCGGGGGGGGAGGGGCTGGCCCCCGCGCTGTCGTGGGCCCGCCGGAGGGGCCACGCCGCCGCCGCCGCCGTCCTCGAGCGCGCGGGGGCTGCGGCGGCCGGGGGGAGCGGGGAGGGCGGGGACGCCCCGGGCCAGTGCGCCAGCCCCGGCGGGGAGGGCGGGCCGCAGGCCTTCGCCTCCTACTGCAGCGCCGCCAGCTCCCCCGCGAGCCCGGGCACCGACAGGGTGGACGGCGCCGCGGGGGCCCCCGAGGTGCCGGGGGCAGTGTAGCCGGTGCATGCGGGGGGAGGGCGGGGTGCTCCGCCCGTGCATCGTCTGGGTGTCCAAGAGACGACGGGGAGTGCTCGGCCGGGTGTTGAACCGGTCACTCGGCAGTGCGACGGGATCGACCGTCCCGGCCCGGGGGCGCGGTGGCCGGCGCCGCGTCCCCGCGGGTGACCTTCTCGGCTCTCCGGGCCCTGCTACCCCAGCACCGCGCACTCCACGCCGGGGCAGATGTCGTCCCCGGGGGGGCACGCGCACCGGGAGGAGACGCACTCGCGGCCGGCGGCGGGGTCGGTGACGCAGTCCGCGGTGCAGGCGCAGGAGGACGCGTCGACTCCGGGGGTGGCAGGCGCCTCCTGGGTCCCAGGCGCGGCGGCAGCCCCGCTCCCGACGCACGTGACGGCCGGGCAAGGGTCGGGGACCTGGCCGGGGGAGCATACGCACCGGGAGGGGCGACACGCGCCGCCGGAGGGGCCGGGGCCGGCCCCGGCCGCATCGAGGACGCAGTCCCGGGTGCAGCGGCAGCGGGGCGTGTCGGGTGCCGGGGCGGCAGGAGCGGGCGCCTCGTCGATGCCGGGGCGGAGCAGCCTCTGGAGCCCCCTCCCGGCGCCGAGGATGGGCGCGGAGACGTCGTCGGCGGCCGGCCCGGGGGAGGTCGGCGCGAAGGGGGAGGGCGCGCGAACGACCCGGGGAAGGAGGGGGGGACGGACGAAGCCCCAGGGGGGGGTCGCGGTCGGTGCCGGTGGAGGGGACGTGCATGGGGGGCATGGGAGGCACCCGCCCATACCATCGGGACGGCAGACCTGAACGCAGGGGCACTCAGAGCCTGCGGGAGGGCCGTACGGGAGGGTCGCGGTCGCGTCGGGACTCCTCCAGTGGGGGGCTGGTGTCCCCGGGGCTCCTCGGTCACGCGTGGGAGACGCGCGCGCGGCGACACCGCCGATCCCGCACCCCAGACAGGTGATACGAGGACGACGACGACCACGGAGAGGGCCCGGAGGGCGTCCCGGGGAGCCATTGTGTCGGAAGGGAAAGGGATCGTCCAGGGGCGCACGAGGGAAGCGTTCGCGCTGATCTCACCTAGACTACTGCTCCGTATCTGACCTATCCCAGCCGGCTTCCCGAACCGGCGTTTACCGGCGGGCTACTGGCGGTGTACCTACCCTTCCTACACACCACCCCTCGCCACCTCATTCCTCCTCCCTCCCCGACGACAAATTGTTGCCATGGCCATTTTGATGATATAAATATACACATCTGTGGGTGTAAAGCCGCGAAGGTTGGCACATTTCGTCTCGAATTCGTAGGAGACCTCTCAGCTCTCGAGGACGGGGTAAAAGGTGTGAATCACGGACATCATGGACGGTTTCGTGTCTCCACGCCCTGAATATTCTCTTTAATACACCTAATACGGGTCAGACATGGGCCGTCATCGGTGGTGAAGGTGCCCGGGGCATCTTCCTGTGTCGTTGGGAAGACGGATGTTCACGGGCGAACACGCCACCGTTTGCCCGTCACAGGGAGTAGCTACAGTACCGGCGCGTTCATATGAGCTATCTCTCCTCACCGTTTTACCGAGCGAGGCTCCAACGTAGCCCCTCGCGCCCCCCCGGGCTCCTGAGGACGAAGGCCTCTCTTTATGCAGCCCAACCATGGAGGGCTCGACCGAGGGCCCGGGCCGCGCCGGGACGTCTGCTCCGGGGAAGAGCCCCTCACCCGCCCCGGTTGAGGGTGCCCCCGCGGCGTCGTGCCGGCCCTTCCCGTGCGCGACGGCGCCCCCAGCCCCAGGCTCGGCCTTCTACACCTTCGGCGCCGACAGAGCCCCGCCCAGAACGACCGCCCCGTCGCGGCACCGCCGCGCCCTTCGAAGGAGGACCGCCGGGAGCAGCGTCGCGAAAGTAGCCGCAGCGGCACCGGCCGAGGGGGCGCCCCCGCCCCCTGGCAGCCCGTTCGCGGCCCACGTCTGGGCCGCCCCCGCCCCACCGGCCAACCCGTTCGCTGCCCCGCCCGAGGTCGCCACCGCCGCTCCCCGCCCGCCCGGCACCGAGGACCCCCCTTCCCGCGTCGGCGTCCCCCCCCCTGCAGGAGACCCCTGCCCGCGGATCGTCTTGGATCTCGGTCCCGCCGGGTCTGAGTACTTCCTGGACCGCCTGACGCTGCTCCCCACTGGCCCGGCGCCGGCACCAGCTACGCCGCCTCTGTTGCCGCCGAAGGCCAACGCGGCCGGCGCCCACGCCTCAACGGGCGCGGGCGCGGGACCGGGGGCCCCCGCGGCGCCCCGCCGTCCCTGCCACTCCCGGGGCACCCAGTCGGAGGGCCAGAACCTCGTCGAGGCCCTCCCCCCCGACCTCGAGCGCCAGGTCCGACAGTCGGTCGTCGACGCGTGCTCCGAGGTCTTCCAGCTGGTCGTCGACTTCCCCAGCTGCGACGAGTCATACCGCTACATGGTCGACCGTTTCCACGTCTATCGCATCTCCATCACGTACCACTGGCGCCCTGGCGGGGAGTACCGGTACCACTGGGGCAAGGCCATGCCCCTGACGCCCGAGGGGCTGGCGGGGCTGATCGACAGCTGGGCCCTCAAGGCGACCACGGTGGCGGCGGACCGCAAGGCAGACCCTGCGGCATACTCGGACTGGGACGAGATGCAGGAGGAGGCCCGCTGGGACGACGACGACGACGACGACGACGGCATGATCAGGTACCAGTGCC
>Ga0181583_10001331_pt1 | contig 18281 bp, 16 predicted proteins | sample 071ome_31_FD_132461 | JGI IMG/M metagenome (GOLD analysis project Ga0181583, IMG submission 132461) | Coastal salt marsh microbial communities from the Groves Creek Marsh, Skidaway Island, Georgia - 071405CT metaG (megahit assembly) | ecosystem: Environmental > Aquatic > Marine > Intertidal... | reverse complement strand
TGAAGCGACCGAGGGTCGCGATCGTATTTCTCGCATGCCTCGTCGATCACTGTCGCCTTGGCTGCCGCAACTGATGGGTTGCCCCATGTGTTCCACTCATCGGCCTTGGTCGCGGTGATACGTGACATGCGCGGTCCGCCGGTTCCGACCATGATGGGAAGGGGTCTCTGGACGGGCCGCGGCTGGCATGGAGCGTCGACTATTTCGAAGTGTTCTCCATGGAATGTCGTTCGATCCTCGGTGAGGAGGTTGCGAATGATGGAGAGCGCTTCTTCGAATCGATCAACACGCGGTCGATTGTCGAGTAGGGGAATTCCGTAGGCCGTGTGCTCGTTGACCTGCCAGCCGGCACCGAGTCCGAGCGTGAGTCGACCGGCGCTGATGCAGTCGACGGTGGCGGCGGTATTGGCGAGTAGAGCCGGATGACGAACTGTTGTCGGAGAAACGAGGGAACCGACACGAATGTGTTTGGTGACCGCGGCGATCGCAGAGAGGACCGCCCAGATTTCATGGACATCGCCGTCGGCCACCGAACCGTCGTCGGTGTTGGGCATGAAGTGGTCGGCGTACCAGAGGCAGTGCCACGTTCCGTCGTCGACGAATTCGGCCAGCGCCTGCAACTCGGTCCACGGGCGCTCGGGTGACGGCCAGAGTGAGAACAAGGTCATCGTCGGACCTTAGTGAATGGACGAGTGAACTTCGATCGATCGATCTCTAGGGTGAAGGCGTGGGAGATCAATTGTGGGAGGACAATGCCGACTGGTGGATCGAAGGGTTCACCGAGGGCGCCGATCCGGAATACGAAGAACAAATCGTCCCGATGGCCGTTTCGGATCTGGCTGGCTTCCGAAAGATCCTCGACGTCGGTTGCGGCGACGGTCAGATCGGTCGCGCCTTGGCTCGGGCTCATGGTTGTCATGTCGTCGGAATCGACCCGACATGGAATCAGATCAGGGTCGCGAAAGAGCGAAGCGACCGAGAGCAGGGTGCGTCGATGTCGGTGGCTCGGGCCGGTGCCGATCGCCTGCCGTTCGGAAACGAATCCTTCGACGCGGTGGTGGCGTGCCTGGTCTTCGAGCACATCGGAGAAGTCGACTCGGCGATCGACGAGGTGGCGCGTGTGCTTCGCCCGGGAGGGCGCTTTTCGTTCTTCCTGAACCATCCTCTCCTTCAGACGCCGGGGAGTGGTTGGATCGACGATCAGGTGCTCGACCCTCCCGAGCAGTACTGGAGAATCGGGCCGTATCTCATCGAGGAAGAGAGCATCGAAGAGGTCGAAAAAGACGTTTTCATTCCCTTCATCCATCGACCGCTGTCGCGCTACGTGGGTGCCTTGGTCCACAGTGGTTTCGTCATCACCGGATTGGACGAGCCGGCACCTCCTCGAGGCTTCCTCGCCCGCGCGTTCGAGTACGAGGCTGCGGCGACCATTCCTCGGCTTCTTCATATCCAGGCCGAGAAACGCTGATCGAGGAAGCTCGACGAGCCGATCTTGCTAACGTCGATCTCAGTGGCCGACATCTTGGTGATCACCGGAATGTCCGGAGCCGGTCGCAGCGCAACTGCGGCGGTTCTGGAGGACCTCGGTTGGTACGTCGTGGACAATCTTCCCACCACTCTTGTCGACACGATCGTCGAACTGGCCAGCCAACCGTCCTCGTCGATCGAGAAGCTTGCGCTGGTGGCCGGTCGTCAACATGTCGAGCTGATGCCCAAAGTGTCTGGTCTTCGATCGGCGGGCCATCGGGTCAGAGTGGTGTATCTCGACGCATCTGATCAGGAGTTGGTCAACCGTTACGAGGCAACTCGTCGTCGCCATCCGCTCGCCGACGAAGCAGGCGGGCTGCTCGAGGCCATACAGAGAGAGCGGACGTTGCTGGAGTCGATCAAAGCCGATTGCGATCTCGCTATCGACACCACTGATCTGAACGTTCACCAGCTGAAGTCGCGATTGCTCGGCGTCTTCGAGTCGAGTGGGGCCGAACGCCTGGAAGTCACCGTCGAGTCATTCGGCTTCAAGTTCGGGATCCCCCTCGACGCCGACATCGTGATGGACGTGCGCTTCCTCCCCAATCCCCATTGGGACGAGTCCTTGCGACCCATGACCGGACTGGACGAGCCCGTCCGTCGGTTCGTCCTCGAGCAAGGGTCCGCCACTCGGTTCGTCGACGACTTCATGATGCTGATCAGCGGTGTTCTGCCCGAATACGTGCACGAAGGAAAGAGTTACCTCACGGTCGCCATCGGCTGTACGGGTGGTCGTCATCGGTCGGTGGCGGTGGCCGAAGAAGTGGCCAATCGACTGCGCCAGAGCGGGCAGCCGGTCCGGACCGGACATCGTGACGTCGGTCGCTGAACGTCCCGGGATACGAACAGCGATCGATCACTGGAACTAGGTTCTCCGACGAAGAGTCGGCCGGCCCGACGGAAAGGTGCAGCAATGGTCGTCAGAGTAGGAATCAACGGATTCGGTCGCATCGGCCGAAATTTCTTCCGGGCCGTGCAAAGTCGTGGGGCCGACGTGGAAATCGTGGCCGTCAACGACCTCGGGTCTCTCGAGACGATGGCGCATCTTCTCAAGTACGACTCGGTACTCGGCGTCCTTCCGAACGAGATCAAAGCGAGCGGAGACGGCGTCTCGATCGACGGACGAACGATCAAAGTCCTGAGCGAACGCGATCCCAAGAGCCTTCCGTGGGGCGATCTCGGAGTCGATCTCGTGATCGAGAGCACGGGAATTTTCACGAAGCGTGATTCGGCGGCGGCCCATCTCGAAGGTGGTGCTCCTCTCGTGATCGTCTCGGCACCGTGCGACAATGCCGACGCCACCTTCGTGTTCGGCGTCAACCACGACGACTTCGACCATGCACGCCATCAAGTGGTGTCGAATGCCAGCTGTACGACGAATTGCTTCGTTCCCTTGGTGAAGGTTCTCGACGATGCGTTCGGAGTGAGCGAAGGTTTGATGCAGACCGTCCACGCCTATACCGGGGACCAGATGTTGGTCGACGGTCCGCACAAGGACCTGCGCCGTGCCCGTGGTGCGGCGATCAACATCGTTCCGACGAGCACGGGTGCCGCACGAGCCACCAGCTTGGTGCTCGAAAGCATGAAGGGGAAGCTGGACGGGACCTCACTCAGGGTTCCGGTGCCTACTGGTTCGATCGTCGACTTCACGGTCAATCTGAACAAGTCTGCGTCGGTCGACGAGATCAACGCAGCTTTCAAGAAGGCCGCCGAGTCGGTACCGCTGAAGGGCGTACTTCGCTACACCGAGGATCCCATCGTCTCGAGCGACATCGTCACCGATCCGCACAGCAGCATCTTCGATGCCGGGCTCACTGCATCGATGGGCAAAATGGCCAAGGTTCTGGCCTGGTACGACAACGAGTGGGGTTACAGCAACCGACTGGTCGATCTCACCCTCCATGCCGGTGCTCGAATCAAGCGTTCCTGATCGATGATCGACGGCCTCCCGACCCTCGAGGACCTCGGCGATGTCGACGGTCGTCGAGTGCTCGTTCGAACCGATTTCAACGTTCCTCTCGAGACGTTGGCCGACGGTTCCCGTCGGATCACCGACGATTTTCGTATTCGGGCCGCCTTGCCCACCATTCAATGGCTCACCGAGAGGGGAGCAGAGGTGGTGTGCGCCAGTCATCTCGGGCGTCCGAAAGGTGCACCCGATAACCGGTACTCCATGGAGCCGGTCGCCGCACGTCTTCGTGAACTGGCCCCAGGAGTCGAGCTGCTCGAGAACCTCAGGTTCGACGCCGGCGAGGAGGGAGATTCCGGGGATTTCGTGACTCGCCTCGTGAGCGGCATCGACATGTACGTCGATGACGCCTTCGGCGCCGCTCATCGTGCCCATGCATCGATCGTGGGTCCTCCGCGAACTCTGCCCTCGGCCATGGGTCGACTCCTTGCTCGCGAGGTCGAAGTGTTGCTGGAACTTCGGAATCATCCCAAGCATCCGTTCGTTGCGGTTCTGGGCGGATCGAAGATTTCCGACAAGTTGGGCGTCGTCGAGGCTCTGCTCGAAGTGGTCGACGGATTGGTCATCGGCGGGGCGATGTGCTTCACCTTCCTTGCCGCCCAGGGGTATCCGATCGGCGATTCGTTGTTCGAGCCGGATCAAGTCGACACGTGTCGACGTCTGCTGGACAGCAGCAAGCCGATCCACCTTCCCGAAGACATCACGGGCGTCGATGCGGACGGGGCGTACGCGACGTTTGGACGACGACTTCCTCCGGGCGCCAAGGGATTCGACATCGGACCTGGTTCGGCCGCGGCGTTCAGCGACATCATCATGGAGGCGCGGACCGTCTTTTGGAACGGGCCGATGGGAATGTTCGAAGACGAACGTTTCGCCAAAGGAACCCGGACGGTGGCCGAGGCCATGGCCGAGACCAAAGCCTTCACGGTGGTGGGCGGGGGAGACTCGGCGGCAGCTCTTGCGCAATTCGGTCTGGACGACCGGATCGACCATGTCTCGACAGGTGGCGGGGCATCTCTCGAACTTTTGGAACTGGGCGACCTTCCCGGGCTCGCCGCTCTCAGAAAGGCACCCAATGTCGGGTAAGTCGCAACGTCGCCCTCTTGTGAGTGGCAACTGGAAGATGAATCTCAATCATTACGAGGCGATCCAGATCGTTCAAAAGTTGAGTTATCTCGTGTCCAAGGACGACTTCGAGCAGGTCGACGTGTCACTTCACCCACCTTTCACCGATTTGAGAAGCGTCCAGACTCTGATCGAGGCTGACGAATTGCGTTTCGTCCTCGGAGCTCAGAATTGCCATCACGAGAACTCCGGGGCCTTCACGGGAGAAGTGGCGGCGCCCTTTCTCGCCAAGTTGGGAGTTCGATACGTCATCTGCGGTCACAGTGAAAGACGTCAGATGTTCGGCGAGACCGATGACGTCGTCGCGGCCAAGGTGGGTGCCGTCTTGGCTCATGGCATGATCCCCATCGTGTGTGTGGGCGAGACGCAGGATGAACGCGAGGCCGGTCAGACCCTCGAGCGCGTGACTGGGCAGGTTCGAGGATCGCTGGCCGGACGTACCGCCGATCAGGTCGCGGGAATCGTCGTGGCCTATGAACCGATCTGGGCCATCGGAACCGGGCTGACCGCCACAGCAGACGATGCTCAGACCGTCTGCCAGGCGATTCGCCGGACCATCGCCGAGACCTGGAACGACGACACCGCTCAATCGACCCGCCTTCAGTACGGAGGATCGGTGAAGGCCGGCAACATCGCCGAGATCATGGACGGGTCCGATGTGGACGGAGTCCTGGTCGGCGGGGCCAGCCTCGACCCCGACGAATTCGCTCGAATCGTTCAGTATCCCCAGCACTCCCGCTGACGCCGGTCGACGGGCGATCAGAGTGGTCGGGAGCCTGGCCGTCGACGGATCGGCGCGCTGGTAGTCTTCCGGCGCCGCGACCTTCGGGGAGGATGGTCGTCGGGCGGGTCATCCCGTGGCCTCATGGCCCAGGAATTCCCTCCATACATCGACCAGGAGGTCAACCATGACGAAGAAGACGAGCAGAGTGCTCGCCCTTCTCGCCGGTGCGTCGCTCGTGATCGCGGCCTGTGGCGGCGACGACGGCGACTCATCGTCAAGCGATACGGGGGCTCCGGCCACCGAAGCACCCAGTGATGGTGGCGACACCGACACTTCGGCCTGCGGTTCGGGCACCCTCGAGGGTGGCGCCGGCGGAGCCGAAGGCGAAGCTGCCATGCGCATCACCATCGACATCAACCCTGACGCGGTGTGGCAGGACGGCTGTCCGATCACCGTTGCCGACTTCCAGTGTTCGGTGAACGCGACTCTCAACACGCCAGGCTCGATCAGCACGACCGGTTACGACAAGATCATTTCGATCGAGGCCGGAGCGAGCGATCAGCAGGTCGTCGTGGAGTTCAATGAGGTCTACGCGCCGTACAAGCTCCTCTTCGGTGGTTTGATCCAGGCGTCGGCCGTTGAGGACTGCAACGACATCTCAACTGATTTCGCCGACAGCATCCAGATCTCGGGACGCGAATGGATCATGGATTCGTGGAGTCCTGAGCAGCTCGTGTTCACACCGAACCCGAACTACTGGGGCGATGCGCCGTCGACCGAGCGCGTCGTCATGGTGCCGTTCGCCGACTTCGATACACAGAGCGCCGCCATCTTGGCCGGTGAAGTCGACTTCATCTATCCGCAGTTCTTCGCTGGAATCACCGACGCGTTGTCCGATGCCAACATCACCAACAAGGTGGAGTTCGGTGGCGACTACGAGGGCTTCTACTTCCAGTCCGATCCGAACCGTGGTGGCCCGTTCTCGGACCCGATCTTCCGCGAGGCCTTCGTGAAGTCCCTTGATCGTCAGGGCGTCTTCGAGCAGATCTACATCCCGTTGTCGGACGGTCAGGGCAAGCTCCTCGAGTGTGGTCCGATCGTTCCCGGCCCCTACTGCAACGATTCCTTCGTCGGCCAGTATGACCCCGAGGGTGCAGTGGCGCTTCTCGAGGCCAATGGTTGGGCCAAGGACGGAAGCGGTTACTGGGCCAAGGACGGCGGTGAAGCACCGACCATTCGTTGGATCATCAACACCGGCAACACTCGTCGTGAGAACACCCAGGCGTATCTCATTCCGTTGATGCAGGCCGCTGGTTTCAACGTGGTCGCCGACAACTGTGATGCCGCTTGCTACTTCCAGCAGCGTCTCCCAGCTCTCGACTACGACATGGCCATGTACATCAGCACCGCACCGCCGGACCCGGCCTACCTGAACGCCTCGTTCGCCTGTGATCAGATCCCGAGCGACGCGAACAACAACGCTGGACAGAACTCGACGGGTTGGTGCAACGAGGAAGCCACTGCGCTTCTGAAGGAAGCCGACATCACCGTCGAGGAGGGTCCTCGCGCCGAACTGGTGAAGCAGGTCATGGATCTCATGGCTGGCGACTACGTCATGTTGCCGCTGTTCCAGTTCCCGAAGGCCGGCTTCTGGCGCACTGATCGCCTCGGCGGTCCGGTGGATGCACAGTTGAACAACTACCGCGCGTTCAACAACTTCTCGCAGTGGGAAGATGTGGATGGTGACGGCCAGATCATTCTCGGAGCCGAGCAGTGGCCCGAGTGTCTGAACCCCGTCACCGAGTGCGCGAACTCGTCCTGGATGGTCTGGACCACGGCGTTCCCGGTCCTGCCCAACGTTTGGGACACCACCAACGGTGGCACCTTCGAGATCACCAACTTGGTGGCCGGAGAGCCCACGGTCGAAGTTCTCTGATCGAGAACTACTGACCAATCGAGTGTCTGGGGGCTGGCCTGCGGGCCAGCCCCCAGTACTTGTCCCGGGCCACCCGGGAATACTGTTCTGTTACGACCGATCGGAAAGGGGGGAGGTCGATCATGCTTCGTTTCGTTCTGCGACGCTTGCTGTGGGCCGTACCCATGGTTCTGATCGTGACCTTTCTCGTGTACGTCGCTCTGCGAGTGGGAACCAACCCTCTCGCGAGTTATTTGAGGGTCAATCAACGCGCCTCGGCCAAGAAGATCCAGCAATACATCGAGACCAATGGCCTCTACGAAGGTTTCGGGGGCTACCTGCGGGGATATTTCCAGTGGCTGCAAGGTTTCGTGACCTTTGATTGGCCTCGCTCCATCAAGGGCAGCCGTGAAGTGTGGCCCGAATTCCGCGACGCGATGATGAACACCCTCCGGCTCGGTCTGACCGCTACCGGAATCGGCATTCTGATCGGGTTGTCGCTCGGGGTCTTCGTCGCGCTGAAGCCCGGAGGCCTGCGCGATACCACGGTCAACACCGGTGCGTTCGTCGCAATCTCCACACCCCCGTACGTCTCAGCGCTCATTCTCCAGCTGGTCTTCGCCGTGTACTGGAATCGCTGGTTCGGCTCGTCTCTCCTTCCGACGTCGGGTGTGTATCCCCCTGGAAATAGGGGTTTCGACCTGTTTCTCATGATCAAACACATGGTCCTTCCCGTCACCGTGGTCGTGATCCAGATCGTCGCCGTTTACACGCGTTACATGCGAGCATCGTTGCTCGAAGTTCTCAATTCCGAATACATGAGGACGGCACGTTCCAAGGGCATCAGCGAGCGCCGGGTGCTGGTGCGTCACGCCCTACGCAACGCTCTCATCCCCATCGTCACCGTGGCGGCCATCGACATCGGCGCCATTCTCGGTGGGCTCATCATCACCGAACGGATCTTTTCCTACCCCGGACTCGGCGACTTCTTCCTGGGTGCCTACGACAATGGCGACTTCCCGCAGATGATGCCCTGGATGTTCTTCTTCACGCTCGTTGTGATCTTTTTCAATCTCGTTGCCGACGTCTCGTACGCGGTTCTGGACCCGAGGATTCGCCTTGGACGCTGACAACACTTCCTCAGATGCTGCAGTCGGCCTGACGGCTGAATCTCTGTCGCCGGGACGGATGGCCTTTCGGCGCTTCGTCAGGCATCGGGGCGCTCTGGTCTCGTCGATCATTCTCGGGACGATGATCCTGTTCGTGATTCTCGCCCCGTTCACAGCCCGTTACGGGGTGAACGAGGCAGTTTTCAAGACGTCGATCGAAAATCCGAATCAGTTTCTGTCGCCTCGTGGTATCGCGTGGCTGGGGACGGACGACATCGGACGCGATCTCTACAGCCGTCTTATCTACGGCTTACGGGTGTCGATCTTCATCGGGCTCGCTGCAGCCTTCTTCGGAACCGTTCTCGGCGTGACAATTGGTGCAATCGCCGGTTTGCGTGGCGGCTGGATCGACGATGTACTCATGCGAGTCACCGACTTGTTCTTGGCTTTTCCGTTTCTGGTTACTCTTCTCGTTCTACGTAGCGTCATGTCGAGCGTGTCGTGGCTCGAACCTTTCGTCGGCAAACCGACGTCGATTCGTTTCGTGATCGTGCTGTTCGTGCTCTTCGGCTGGATGGGAGTGGCTCGTCTCATGCGTGGTCAGGTTTTGGCCTTGAAAGAGCGCGAGTTCGTGGAAGCAGCCAGGGCACTCGGTGCCGGTCCGGTTCGAATCGTCGTGCGACATTTGCTGCCCAACGCCATCGGTCCAATCCTCGTGGCTCTCACGTTTGCCGTGTCGTCGGCGATCATCGGTGAAGCCACACTCGGCTTCTTCGGGTACGGCCCTCAGCCGGGGGCCGGATCGACATCCCTCGGCAAGCTGGTTGGCGGAGCCAAGGGAGCGCTGTTACCGGGCTATTGGTGGCTCGTCGTCTTCCCCTGTGTCCTTCTCGTTCTGTCCACTTTGTGTGTGAACTTCATCGGTGACGGACTCCGTGATGCGACCGATCCGAAATTGGACGGAACCCGATGACCGAGAACGCTCTGTCCCTTCGAGATTTCCGGGTGACGTTTCCGACGCTGTTCGGTGACGTGCAGGCGGTTCGCGGTGTCGACCTCGACGTACGGGCCGGTGAGATTCTTGGAGTGGTGGGCGAATCGGGCTCCGGTAAATCGGTGACCTTTCTCGGAGTGATGGGTCTCTTGCCGAAGTCGGCGCGAATCAGCGGTTCGGCCACGGTGGGCGACACCGAGTTGGTCGGCGCATCGAGCCGAATCATGCGCGAAGTTCGGGGCCGACGAGTGGCCATGATCTTCCAGGACCCGTTGTCGGCGCTGAATCCCACCCATCGCATCGGCGATCAGATCGTGGAAATGATCCAGGCCCACAACAAGGTCTCGACGAAGGCGGCGATGTCGCGAGCCATCGAACTTCTCGCCGAGGTGGGTATTCCTCAACCGGCCGAGCGTGCCCGGCAGTATCCGCACGAATTTTCGGGCGGTATGCGACAGAGAGTCATGATCGCCATGGCGATCGCCAACGATCCAGAAGTTCTGATCGCCGATGAACCCACCACGGCCCTCGACGTGACCGTACAGGCGCAGATTCTCGAGATTTTGCAGAGGATCCAGTCGGAGTTGAACGCGGCCGTCGTACTCATCACCCACGATCTCGGAGTGGTGGCCAGGGTCGCTGATCGGGTGCAGGGCATGTATGCCGGCCGAGTGGTCGAGCGGGGGAGCGTGGAGTCCGTCTACGACCACCCATCCCACCCCTACACGCGAGGGCTCCTCCAGTCGTTGCCGACGGTCGGACGTGAGCGACTGCAGCCAATTCCCGGTGCACCTCCGAACATGATGGATCCTCCGTCGGGTTGCGCCTTCCGCGTGCGTTGTCCACACGCAATCGAACGATGTGCCGACGAGATGCCGTCGTTGCTCCCCGTGGGAGACGTTGAATCGGCGTGTTGGCGAGCCGACGAATTGTCGAAGGTCGTGGGAGCATGAGCGACACCGATTCCATTCTCGAGGTTCGAAATCTCGTCAAGAACTTCACGGTTCGCGGCTCGCGCGGTCTTCGCGCTTCGAAGAGGATCGTGCAAGCAGTCTCCGACGTGTCGTTCCAGGTTCGACCCGGCGAGACGCTCGGACTGGTTGGCGAGTCTGGTTCGGGCAAGACAACGGTGGGTAGATGTGTCCTTCGGCTGCTCGAACCGAGCGCTGGTTCCATCTCCTTCGAAGGTCGAGAACTGGTTGGTATGGGTCCGCGTGATCTCCGCTCCCTTCGACGTCGGATGCAGATCGTCTTTCAGGACCCGTACGCGTCCCTCGATCCTCGGATGACGGTCGGGGCTTCGATCGCCGAACCGCTCGACGTTCAGAAGATCCCCGGCAACCATGAAGCGCGGGTTCGGGAGCTGCTCGAGCTCGTCGGGCTGTCACCGGATCACGCCCGCCGCTTTCCCCATGAGTTCTCCGGAGGGCAACGACAGCGCATCGGGATCGCCCGTGCATTGGCGAGCGAGCCGCGCTTGTTGGTCCTCGATGAACCGGTGTCGGCACTCGATGTCAGCATTCAAGCCGGGGTCGTGAACCTTCTCGAAGACCTACAGGATCGCCTCGGTTTGGCATTCGTGTTCATCGCTCACGACCTCTCGGTCGTGCGCCACATCTCGGACACCGTTGCCGTGATGTACCTCGGAAAATTGGTCGAGATGGCCGATGCCGAGACGTTGTACGCCCAGGCAGCTCATCCCTACACCCAGGCGCTGCTGTCGGCCATCCCAGTCCCTGATCCGGTGACCGAGCGAGGTCGACGTCGGATCGTGCTCGAGGGTGACGTGCCATCGCCCATCGATCCTCCGTCGGGCTGCCGTTTCCGCACCCGGTGTCCTCGGGCCGAGGCGCGGTGCGCCGAGGAAGAGCCAGCCCTCGTGGATCGTGGCCAGGGTCATCCCGTCGCCTGCCACTTTCCCGGTTGAGCCGTTAGGATCGGGGGCCGTGCGTGATCTGGTGATGTATGTGATGGTCGTGGTCAACGTGTTGTCGGCGATCGGTATGGTCGCAGCGATTCTCATGCACAGTGGCAAAGGAGGCGGCCTCTCCGACATGTTCGGAGGCGGAGGCGGAGCGGCCCTCGGATCGGCAGCCGCTGAACGCAATCTCAACCGGATCGCCTTCGTGTTCGTTCTGATCTGGGTGGTGTCGATCCTCAGTCTGGGCTTCCTTCTCGTCCGTTGACGGTTGGTCGCCTGAATGTCGTCCCGGTATCGTGACGTCTCTCGTCGAAGTGGCGGAATAGGCAGACGCGCTAGCTTGAGGGGCTAGTGATCGTAAGATCGTGGGGGTTCAAGTCCCCCCTTCGACACGCAAAACAGGCGGTGCACGGGTGACGAAAATTCACCGCCGGGGTCAACCAAGCGCAGCACCATCGGGTTACGGTCGGGGCATGCTGCGGAGGCGGGTGCTCGGATCCATCGCACTTGTTCTGGCCCTCGGACTCACCAGCACGTCCTCGGCCACGGCCGACACGTCGGTGACCGATGATCACCTGCAACCGATGATCATCGGCGGAGTTCCGGCAGCTGCGAAATGGGGGTCGGTCGTCGTTCGGATCGACATCGGTGGCGCCCTGTGTAGTGGCACCCTCCTCGGGTCGGAGTGGGTCCTGACCGCTGGTCATTGCATCGAGGATCGAGCCACCATTTCGGTTGGTTCGACGTCGGTGCCGAGCCTCGTCTCGCTGGGCGGGGCGAGTGGGTATGCCCATCCGTACTACTCGTACAACGCCTTTCAGCTGATCTACGACTTCGGTCTGTATCGCCTCGATTCACCAGCCGCAATCGATGTCGCGTCGTTGCCTCGGATCGCGTCGTACGACGACACGGCTTCGTGGGCGCCGGGAACCACCGTTCAGGCGATCGGCTGGGGCATCACGGCGCCTGGCGGAAGCGTCTCGCCGACCATGTTGAGTGGCACCATGCAGATCGTCGACAAGTCGAGCTGTTCCGACCTCGACTTGTCACTCGGCAATGTCTTCGACGCCAGCACAGCCATCTGTACCTTTGCCACGGGCGTGTCGTCGTGCAACGGAGACTCGGGTGGCCCGGTCGTCGCCAGTGTCGGAGGAGTCGACACCGTGGTGGGCGTCACGAGTTATGGCCCGGTGGCATGTAATGGCCATTCCGTGGCCGCGTGGACTCCGAGTGCTCTCACCTGGATACGGTCGAAGACCGGCCTTCCACTCGGATCGGGTGCCGGTCTCCCGTCCACGGGCCTCGAGATCACTCGAGTGTTCGGGCTCGATCGGTACGAGACGGCGGCCGCAGTCGGAGCCATCTGGCAAGAGGCTGGCACGGTGTTCGTGGCAACCGGAGCCAAGTTCCCCGATGCTTTGGCCGCCGGAGCTGCCGCGAGTGCCTACGGTGTGCCGGTCCTTCTCGTCCGCCCTGATTCGGTACCCGAATCGACCCGGCTCCTTCTCGAACGCCTGGCCCCCACGACCATCGTCTTAGCGGGTGGACCGGCGGCCATCAGCGTGGCCGTCGAGGATCAACTTCGCGCTCTCACGGGGGCAACCATCGAACGTGAAGGCGGACTCGATCGCTACGAAACGGCTGATCTTTTGACCGGTGACGCCTGGGATGGCTACGTGAGCGAACGTGTCTGGGTCGCGAGTGGGCGTGACTTTGCCGATCCACTCATCGCGTCGACTGCGGCCGCAGTCTTCGGTGACGCGTTCGTTCTCATCGACGGACTCCGTCCGCTTCCCGAGTACACCAAATCTCGATTGGCGTCGTTGGCTCCGAGCCTCATCACCGTGGTGGGCGCCGAAGAAGCCTTCACTTCAGTTGCACTCGACGAACTGAGGACTATCTCCACCGTGTCGATCGTGTCCGATGCCGACGTGACAGCTCGGTCGGTCTCGGTTTGGGAAGGTCTCGACGTGTCCGAATGGGCGGCCCTCGCAACAGTGTCCAATTTCCCCGATGCTTTGTCGGCGGTTCCGTTCTCGGCTCTCGAGCCGGTGTCTCCCCTCATGCTCGTCCCTCCGACGTGCGTTCCGGTCGAGGTTCGGTCGGAGATGACGCGATTGGGTGTGTCGTCACTCGCGATTTTTGGCGGTCCTGCCGCGCTCAGCGAGAACGTCGAGGCTTTGGTTGCCTGCGGCTGATCACAAAAGTCGCGTGAATGCGTCGAGCAGATCGTCGTACTCGTCGAAAGCTGGAAAGTGGGCGAACTCGGCCTTCACGTTGTCCGGGGCATGAAACAAGAAGCCGGCGTCGGCTTCGGCCAGCATGGTCGTGTCGTTGTAGGAGTCTCCGGCGGCGAAGATTCGATAGTTGAGATTTCGGAGGGCCTTCACGGCTTGGCGCTTCTGGTCGGGCATTCGCAATTCGTATCCGGTGATCCGATCGTCGGCGACTATCAGACGATGACACAGGATGGTCGGCATGCCGAGATGGCGCATCAGCGGACGAGCGAATTGCTCGAACGTGTCGGACAAGATGACGACTTGCGTCCTGTCGCGCAACTGATCGAGAAAGGCGCGGGCGCCGGGGAGAGGGGACAATCCTCCGATCACCTCTTCGATCGCCGACATGGTGAGCCCGTGCTCAGCCAGAATTCGCAATCGTCCTTGCATGAGTACGTCGTAGTCGGGTTCATCCCGCGTCGTGCGTCGTAGCTCGTCGATTCCGGTGGTCTCGGCTACTGCTATCCAGATTTCCGGAACCAGGACTCCCTCGAGATCGAGTGTGACAACACTCTGCTGCTGCCGTTCTTTTTCGGTCATGTCGTCTCCTCGACGTCGGTGCGAATGCGATTCTGAAACCAGTGAAGTGCGATCTCGTGGCGAGGGCTGAGCGGTCCCGGACGGTACGCCCCGCTGTCGAGGTTGGCTTGCACCACTTCGACCATGGCCTGATCTTCGTCGAGTGTCACGTTCGACATGTGCAACATTGCCGAGATGTCGTCGTCTGTGTCGCCGTTCGTGAAGTAGTCGTACACGATCCGAGTTCGCGCGTGATCGATCGGCTCGATCCGTTCGACGTTCATGGCCCCGGGGTACACGTTGAGGGCGATATTCGGGTATCGAAAGACCCAAAGGCCCGAGTTCGGGGCGCCTTCGGCTGTCCGAGCGCTGTGAACACAAAAAGATGGCTCGGGAATATCGATGGTGTACGACTCGATATCGATGGCTGCACCGAGAAGCGGATGTATGAGTGGGACGTGGTATGCCTCGAGATAATTGTCGACGTACGTCTTCCAGTTGCAGTTGATCTCGCGAGAGATGCGCCGCACGTGTACGAAGCGTTCGAAGTCCAGGCGTGAAATCAGTGCGACGAGACCTCCCAGAGATTCGAGCAATGCGTGTGGAGACGGGTTCAGGTTGACGAAGACGAGAGGTCCCCATTCGTCGACCGACAGCGGTGTGAGCGAGTGCTCGTCGGCGCAGACCTGATCGCCGAAATCGCGTGCCGACAAAAGACGGCCGTCGGAATCGAACGCCCACCCGTGGTATCGACACACCAAGTTGCCGATTCGGCCTTCTCCGGGCCAAGCGATCGGCCCTCCACGATGGGGGCAGACATTGAGGAAGGCGGTCAACTGGTGGTCGGCGTTACGCCTGATCAAGACGGGCCAGCCAGCGATCGATCGAGCGACGTACTCTCCAGGCTTCTGGAGCTCGTTCGTCACGGCCGCAAGTAGCCACTGGGTCGACCAGACGGAGGTTCTTTCTCGTTGGTAGAACCCTTCCGAGACGTACGCCAGGGGATCGAGTTGGCGTAACACGGCGTCAGCGTACGCGTTGGGACCGATCGAGGACAGGGTGTGCGGGCGGGAGAGTCACCGGATGGCCAACCCAGATGCCGACGTTGTCTCCGGTTCGACCCGACGGGCCCTCGTCGTGAAGTTCGAGAATCAGGTCCGCGATTTCATCGGGCTTCATCCAACCTGCGATGTCGACAGGGGTCGGCGGTGTTCCACGAAGGTCGGTCATCGCCTGTCGAATCATGGGTGTGTCCGTTGCGCCGAGGCAGATGTTGTTGACGCGAATTCCGTGACGCTTCAGCGCCTGGGACCAGACCTGAGTCAGACCGTTGAGAGCCCATTTGCTGGCGTCGTAAGCGTCGAACGCATCGCCGCCGAGAGGTCGACGTGGCGCGGATGCCCACGGACATGAGGAGGAGTCCTCGTGTGGAAGGGCGTTCGGGTATCCACACGTGTGCACGTGGTCGGTCGAAATGTTGATCAGATGCCCGTGTTGGGCCTCGATCATGTGAGGAATGACGAGGCGGCCGAGCATGTAACAGGCCCGAGTGTTGACCCTCCAGAGTGACTCGAAGATGTCGGCCGCCTGCGCCGCATCGAGATCCATCGGGGCGTAGTCGACGCGGCCGGCATTGTTGATGCACAGATCGATGGATCCGAATCGATCGACGGCATCAGCGACGAGTGCGGTGAGCTGGCTGTCGTCGGTCACGTCGGCAACTCGCGCGAGAACCTGATCGGCCCGTCCCGAAGTCAAGTCTTCCACCGACGAATCGGAGTCGACCACCACGAGATTGCTACCTCGCTCGATGAGTGCTTGGGCGAGGGCCCGCCCCAAACCTCCTGCTGCACCGGTCACGATGGCAGTTCGTTGAGTCATGCCACAGGGTAACTCGGATGACGAGGGACTAGGCCCAACCTCCGGCGTAGGCGACGAACTGACCCGTGGTGAATCGACTCGAACCGTCGAGGAAGACCATGCAGAACGCGGCAAATTCTTCCATGGTGCCGAGCCGACGCATGGGAACCCGCGCTTCGATTCGAGCTCGAATTGCCGGGTCGGTCGCGCCGGTGGCCGACAAGAATCCGGGAAAGTCCATGAAGTTGGTTCCGACAGCATTGACCTGCACTCCACGGGAGGCAACCTCGGCAGCAACGTTCTTCACGAGCATGGTGGCGCCGGCTCGTACCGCCGAATACAGGGGTGCATCCGGGGTAGGGCGCGCCCCAGCCGCACTGGTGATGACGAGGATCTGTCCGGATCCCTGGTCAGCCATGAGGGGAGTGAGGGCTCGGAGGAAATGGTAGGGAGCTTCGAGACAGCCCGATACGACGCGGCGAAGGTGATCGATGGTCGAGTGCACGAAAGGGCCAGTGACAATGTTCCCCGAGAACATCACGGCAGAATCGATGCGACCGAAATGTTCGATGGCCACGGATACGAGATGTGAGCAAGCTGTCTCGTCGAGGGACGATCCTCCCGGCACCGGAACGATCTGCACTCCATGGGAGCGGATTTCCTCGACGAGTGCGTCGGTGGGGTCTCCCACCACCATGTCGAAACCTCGAGCAGCCAGATGTCGACAGAGCTCGGGACCCACGTAGAAACGCGCATCGGCAATCACCGCGACCGGACGTGACGACATGGGCGAAGAGTAGGTAGTGGCAGGGCTATTGTCAATTGTGTCGGGAGGCGCAAGATGGTGGGTAATAAGGTCTACGAACCGGAATTCGAAGGGCGCATCGGTCGGACACTCGGCGAGTCCGAGGCCTGGTGGCCGAGCCGTCCGCAGCCGTCTGCAGGGGCACCGAACGTGGTGGTGATTCTTCTCGACGATCTCGGTTTTTCACATCTCGGATGTTTCGGTTCGACCATCGACACGCCGAACATCGATCGACTCGCTGCTGATGGCCTGCGGTACACGAACTTCCATGTCACTCCCGTTTGTTCCCCCACACGGGCTGCACTGTTGACGGGGCGTAACCACCACGCCGTCGGTATGCGTTCGATCTCCAATTTCAATTCGGGCTTTCCGCACATGAGAGGTCGGATATCACCTCGTGCCGCCACGATCGCCGAGATGCTGCGTGACAATGGGTACGCAACCTTCGCTCTCGGGAAGTGGCACCTCTGTCCGATGACCGAGTGTTCGCAGGCCGGGCCATTCGATCAATGGCCGGTGCAGCGAGGCTTCGATCGTTTCTACGGGTTCCTCGACGGTGAGACCGACCAGTTCCATCCCGAGCTGGTGTACGACAACCATTGGATCGAACCACCTGGAAAGCCAGAAGACGGTTATCACCTGTCCGAGGATCTCGTCGACAAGGCCGTCGAGTTCGTCCACGATTCGATCGGCGTGCGACCGGACCGACCATTTTTCATGTATCTCGCGTTCGGCGCGACCCATGCACCACATCAGGCGCCCGACGAATATTTGTCGAAGTATCGAGGAGTGTTCGACGAAGGATGGGACGTCTGGCGAGACCGGTGGTTCTCTCGACAAAAGGAACTCGGAGTCATTCCTCCGGACACTCGTCTCGCGCCACGTAATCCTGGAGTCGAAGCATGGGACGATCTGACCGACAACCAACGGGATCTGGCGTGTCGTCTGCAGGAAGCCTTCGCCGCCTTCCTCGATCACACTGATGCACAGATCGGCCGTCTCCTTGACTCCCTCGATGATCTCGGCATAGCCGAGAACACGATGGTCGTTCTTCTCGCCGACAACGGGGCCAGTCAGGAAGGAGGTCCTTTCGGAGTTCTGCACGAGATGAAGTTCTTCAATTTCCTGATCGAGACCCCCGACGAAGCCATCCATCGCATCGACGAAATTGGCGGCCCTCATTCGCACAGCAACTATCCGTGGGGCTGGGCGCAGGTCGGAAATTCACCGTTCAAGTGGTACAAACAGAACACCCACGAAGGAGGAGTGCACGTTCCCTTCATCGTGCGTTGGCCACGTGGCATCGACGAACGAGGTGGACTTCGAGATCAGTTCCACCACGTGAACGACGTCGTGCCGACGATTCTGAATGCGGCCGGGGTCACCGCTCCGATGACGTATCGGGGAGTGGATCAATTACCCGTGACGGGAACAGCCATGAACTATTCGTTCGAACATGCCGATGCACCATCACAAAAGACGGTTCAGTATTTCGAGATGCATGGACACCGCGCCATTTACGCCGACGGCTGGA
>Ga0181583_10001330_pt1 | contig 18285 bp, 18 predicted proteins | sample 071ome_31_FD_132461 | JGI IMG/M metagenome (GOLD analysis project Ga0181583, IMG submission 132461) | Coastal salt marsh microbial communities from the Groves Creek Marsh, Skidaway Island, Georgia - 071405CT metaG (megahit assembly) | ecosystem: Environmental > Aquatic > Marine > Intertidal... | reverse complement strand
CAGGGGGTCGAGTTTCACTACGGTCATCGGGTGGCCCAAATCACCTACGAAGGCCACCGCGCGACGGGGATACGCCTCGAATCGGGCGAAGTGCTGGGTGCCGAGGTGGTCGTCAGCAACATGGACGTCACACCCACCTACCGACGCTTATTGCCCCAACTTCCCGCTCCAGAAGCCACGTTGCGCGCGGAGCGTTCTTCCTCGGCCTTGATATTTTATTGGGGGCTGGACCGCTTATTTCCGGAACTCAACCTCCACAACATCCTTTTCAGTGACCAGTACGAAGCGGAGTTTCAGGCCTTATTTGAGACCAAAACCCTCTTCCCCGACCCGACTGTTTACATCAATATCACGTCCAAAGACGTACCGGAAGATGCCCCAAAGGGGGGAGAAAACTGGTTTGTCATGATCAATGCCCCCTCCAACGATGGGCAGGACTGGGACGCCCTTCGACACCAAGCTCGGGAGGCTATTTTGGCCAAAATTCATCGTGTACTCGGCGTTGACATCGCCCCGCACATCGTTGAGGAAGACTTCTTGGATCCCGTTCGCATCGAATCGCGCACGAGCAGTGACCGCGGAGCCCTGTATGGTTCCAGCAGCAATTCAGCCATGGCGGCCTTCTTGCGCCATCCCAATCGGGGAAGCCTCAAAAATCTGTATTTCTGTGGGGGGTCGGCCCACCCTGGCGGAGGTATTCCGTTGTGCTTGCTCAGCGGAAAAATTGTGGGGGACGCAGTGCCAGCGGCCTAGCCGGTGTACAGGTGTCTGCGAGGCCTCTCAGGAAACCCAGATGTTCTCCTCAACGAGGTGGATCCCCTTCCCAAAGAAGATTCGGGAAATCTTCGCAAAGCTGTCGGTATAGTCGGACACGGCAAAATGATGCGGCGCTTCAGCGGGTGTTGAGCGCAACAACCCCCCTTCCTCCAAATGCTTAGCGACCGAATTGGCCACAATGGTGGGGATGCGCAGGAGATGAACTTTTTCCTCGAGCTGTTTGGCGATTTGGGAAGCAATGAGGGGGTAGTGGGTGCAGGCGAGTACGAGGTGCTCAATACCCGCCATGCGGGCATCATCGAGGTAGAGTTGCACCACGGCATCGGTCACGTCTCCCCGCAAGAGGTTTTCTTCAATCACAGGAACAAGGAGGGGCGTCGCCATCGGGCGCACCTCGGATCGGGGCAGTACCTCAGCCAATTTGCGTGGGTAAATGCCGGAGGCCACCGTGGCCCGAGTCCCCCAAATGCCAATGTTCTTGGCGTGTTTGCGGTGCAGGTAATGCACAACGGGATCAATCACATTGTAGACGGGAATGTCCAGCTCTTCTTTCAAGACGTCCAAAGCCACCGCGGAGGCCGAATTGCAGGCTACCACGATGGCTTTAGCGCCCTGCGCCATCAAATGCTTGGAAATACCCAAGGCATACGAGCGAATGGCTTCGGGGGATTTTTCGCCGTACGGCAAGTGGGCCGTATCGCCAAAATAAAGCAGGCGTTCATGGGGTAGCTTTCGAGCGATCGCCCGAGCCACCGTCAATCCGCCGACGCCCGAATCAAACAGCCCAATCGGGCCGTCTGAACGTTTCATCACATGCCCAATTTTACCTTGACAGCGGACATGAGGTTCATGCCGCCCTTGGCGTAGATGACCATGCCTTTGCTCTGCGATGCGTCGAGGACGTACGCAACGTTCTTCTCAGCGGCCACCGCATCAATGGCATTTTGCAATTTTTCCAGAACGGGAGTGATCAATTCGATCTCCTTGGATTGGAGTTCCTGCTGGGCGCTTTGCATGTACTGCTGGATGTTGTTGTACATCTCCTGCAGGCGCTGCTGCTCTTGGCGCTGACGAAGTTCGGTCCAGGTTCCCGCGTTGGCTTGGAGGGTTTGTGCGCCCTTCTCCAACTCGGCATTCATTTCTTTGGCTTCGTTTTCAAATTTGGCCTGCTCTGCTTGGAGGGCTTCCATGACTTTCTTGTAGTCGGGCATCTCAACGAGGAGGCTGTCGACGTTGATGTGTCCAACCAAGGATTGGCCGAGAGCGGGGGCTGCGGTCATAGCGACCAGGGCGAGAACTTTTAGTGCGTTTTTCATAGGGGTCAAAAGTAGTGATTTCAGTAACCGAGTTGTTGGAGTACGTCTTGGGTGATATCATTGGACTCGTTGGCGTACACCACACTGACAGACGAGCCTTTGTCGAAGACAAAATCCAATTTCTTTTTGCGGGCCACCTCCTTGATGGCGCCGGCTACGAGGGCTTGCACCGGGGCGACGAGCTCTTCCCGCTTTTCGAAGAGCTGGCCTTCAGGGCTGAAGTAGCGCATTTGGCGCGAACGAGCGGTGTCGCGTGTCGTTTGAATGGCAGCCTTGCGCTCGGCAATCATATCGGGCGTGAGGAGCACCGATTCGGCGTCTAGCTGAGCCTGTAGGGCCGACGCATCTTCAAAAAGGCTGGCCACCTCGCCCTCCCAGCGCTTCGATAGTCGCTCAATTTCTGCTTGGGCTTGCTTGTATTCGGGAATAGCATTCAAGATGGCCTGCGTATCCACATAGCCAAGACGCTGGGCCATGCCCATCGTGGTCATGCCCAGAAATGCAAGGAGAAACCAAATGCGTCGCATGCTTAGAATTGTTGACCGAGTACGAAGTGTGTTTGCCAACCGGAAGATCCGTTTTGGCCCGGTAAGTTATCAAAGCCATAGCCCAGATCCACACCGAGAAGACCAAACATGGGCATAAAGATGCGCAAACCGACCCCTGTAGAACGCTTGAGTTCAAACGGGCGGTAGTCTGCGAAGTTGTCGTAGTTATTCCCCGCCTCGGCGAAAGCCAGAACGAAGATTTGGGCATTCGGGTTGGGCGACAGCAAATAGCGCAACTCCGTCGTGAACTTGTTGTAGAGGGCGCCGCCGCCGTCTGGGGTCAAGCTGTAGTTGGTATACCCGCGAAGGCCGATGATTTCTCGCCCGTCCAGGACAAAGTTTTGAAGGCCATCCCCGCCGAGGTAGTAGCGCTCAAATGGCGGCAAGCCGTAGTCCTTGTTGTAGGACCCCAAGAAGCCAAACTCTGAATAGGAACGGATAACAAAGTTCTTCATGATCTCCGCATAGTAGTCGCCCGTAAACTTCCACTTGTGGTATTCGATGAATTTGAACTTTTCCTCCGTGCTCAACTTGGTGTAGTCGCGCCCGTCCACCAAAGAAACGGGGGGGGTGGCTTCGAGGCTAAAGGCAATGCTTGATCCCCGAGTTGGGAAGATGGGCAAGTCGCGGTTGTCTCGGCGCAAACTCAAGGTGTAGGCCACCGAATTCGCGATACCTGTGGTGAAGTTTCCACCGACAAATGGGTAGTTGTTGATGTCAAATCGGCGGTACTCCAAAGCATGGTAGAGGGTGAAGTAATCATCCGGCCACTTCAAACGCTGCCCTTGACCCAAGGTTACCCCGGTGATGGCAATCTTTTGGGCCGTACTGTCCGTTCGGCCGTTGTAGTTCATCGTGTTGTGGTAGGCCGAAAAAGTCACCGAATTGGGCTTCTTCCCGCCCCACCAGGGCTCTGTGAAGCTAAAGTTGTAGGAGCTGTAATAGGTGCCGTTGGTTTGTGCGCGGATGGTGATGGTTTGGCCATCGCCTGCAGGAAGGGGCTGCCATGCCTTCTTGTTGAAGAGGTTGCGCGACGAGAAGTTGTTGAAGTTTAGGCCCAAAGTTCCCACCACGGCATAGGCTCCCCAACCACCTTGCAGTTCGAGCTGGCTTGTGGATTGCTCCACCACGGTGTATTCCAAATCCACGGTGCCAGTTACCGGGTCGGGTACGGGTACGGGGGTGATTTGCCGGGGATCAAAGTAGCCCAATTGCCCCAATTCGCGGACGGTTCGCATGATGTCTGCCTTGGAGAATAAATCGCCCGGACGGGTGCGAATCTCCCGATAAACCACATGGTCATTGGTTCGCTCGTTGCCGTTCACAATGACTTTGCGGACGGTGGCTTGGCGGCCCTCGCGAATGCGGATTTCCATGTCAATGGAGTCGTTTTCCACTTTGACCTCTACGGGAATGACGTTGGCAAAGAGGTAGCCATTGTTCAGGTAGAGCGAAGAAATATCGTTGCTGTTGGGATCTCCGTTGATGCGTGTATTCAGGGCTTTGGCATCGTAGCGATCTCCGGCGCGAATTTTCAGAATGGACTCTAGCACCTCTGTCGGGTACTTGGAATTTCCATAGAAGCTGATGCTTCGGAAATAGTACGGGCGACCTTCCTCGATGAAGATGTCGATCTTCAACTTGTCCTCCACGCGGTAGATGCTATCCTTGAGGATGCGCATGTCGCGGTAGCCCGCTTCATTGTATGCTTCCACAATGAGGACCTTGTCTGCCTCTAGCTTTTCTTTCTGGAGCTTGGAGGTGGTAAAAATGTTCCACTTCCGATAGCGGTGCGTGTCGTCCATGACGCGGCGGAGTTTGCCATCGGTCAGGGCGGTGTTCCCGTGAAAAACGATGTCATCAATTCGAAGACGTGGTCCCGGAACAATGTCAATGCGAAGCACGACGGCGTCGAGCAGCATGCTATCGCGTTCCGTGGCGATCTTCGCCGTGGCATCGGGAAATCCTTTTTCCTTGAAATGCTTGAGGATAGCGTTTTCTGCTGTGATCTTGAGGTTTTCGGAGACCACCATGCCGCGGTTGAGCTCAAGCAGCTCGCGGAGGGCATCTTGCTTGCCCTTTTTGATGCCTGTGAAGTAGTACTTGCTCAACTTGGGAAGGGTGGTCAACCGGAATTCCAGGTAGACTGTGCGGTTGACTTTCTGGACCACGAAGAGTTGAACGTCGGAGAACAACTCCTGGTCCCAGAGATTGCGGATGGCCTGACCGACGCGTTCAGAGGGGAATTGGACCTTGTCGCCGACATTCAAGCCTGAAAGGAGGCCAACCATGGTCGGATCCAGTTGATCTGCCCCGGTCACGGTGATGCCGCCAATTTCATAATCGACTTCCGGCTTGATCTCAATGGCTTGACCCAGTTGGATTTGGGCAAAGCTCGAGAAAGAGGCCAGGGCTAAAAAAGCAGCTGTGCTCAGGCGTAAGAATCGTCGTTTCATCAGGTGCTTTTCTCGTTGAGTTGTTCACTGGTTTTGCCCATGCGGCGCTCGCGCGCAGCATATTGGGACAAGGCTTCTTCCAGATGTTCTCTGGAAAAATCGGGCCAAAGTACGGGCATGAAGATCAATTCGGCGTAACTAATTTGCCAAAGGAGGTAATTTGAAATCCGCTGCTCCCCACTGGTTCGGATCACCAAATCGGGGTCGGGCATGGAATGGGTGTACAGGGCTTGGCTAAACGCGGTTTCATCAATGCTGTCAATGCTTCGCTGGCCCAGCTGGACTTCGCGCGCAAGAGTTTTCGTTGCCTGCAGGATTTCCTGACGGCTACCATAGCTCAAGGCGAGGGTTAAGACCAAGGTTGAGTTCCCGGCGGTCGCGTCTTTCACCTCCTGCAATTCGCGCTGGGCACTTTTTGGGAGCAAGTCCAGCTTTCCGATGGCCTGGAGCTTGATGCCGTTTTTCATCAAGGTGGGCATCTCCTTACTGAGGCTACTCACCAAAATGCGCATCAGAGCGTTTACTTCAGCTTTTGGACGAGCCCAGTTTTCTTCCGAAAAGGCATAGACGGTCAAATATTTCACGCCGAGTTCTGCACAGGATTGGGCAGTGCGGCGCAGGGCTTCAACCCCCACCTCGTGACCTCGAATGCGCGTGCGGAAGCCTTGCTGCTTGGCCCACCGGCCATTGCCATCCATGATAATTGCGATGTGGGTAGGGAGGCTCATCGGTACAAAAAGGAAGCGCATTTTTCCATGAAGGCTTCCATGTGAAGCCCCATGCCTAGTCTTAAAACAAAGTACGAGTCCGTCGTTTGGGCATTGCCTCGCGCCATCCCAACTGGGAGATTTAAGCCCGAGGGGTCCGCAAAGTAGGCGGCCGCATCGCCATAGGATTCTTGGATGACGGTAGCGTCAGCATAGGTGCCATGAACATCATCAAGGTAGTCGGTCGTCGTTTGCGTCCAAGTCGCTTCCATGTTGACCACCCAAAAGGCATTGAGCTGCGCTCTCCAGCCCAAACCAAAAGGGAGGGTGCGTGCCCGAGTGGCATAGCGTGCTTCGGGGTTCACCGAGGTGCCCTGTCCTTCGGTGCCCAGAGGCTGAAGCGGGATCCACTCTCCTTGGTAATATCCCCGCGGTTCAAAAGACAGCAGTCCGAGTCCCGCAAAGAGGTATGGACTATGCTGAAAGCGAAAAGATGGAATGTTTTGTGGGAAGAAGTCGACTTCCATTCGAGCTTGCACGCTTCGGAATGGCGTTTGGACATGAAATTGGCGCTGCTGGCGCTCAGCCCAAGTGCTCAACGCATCGTTGGCTTCTAAAACGCCTTCGCTGTAGCCCAGGTGGAAAGCGTAATGCGGATGGGCTTGCAAACGGTAATCTACATCCCAGCTCCCTCCTTGCGGGAGATTGGGGCCGGCTGGCCCCACATCGCTCATCAGGTGGGTTCCTCCCCAGCTCACGGTCAATTCCTGAGAACGCTGCGCCCAGGCTCCCAAGGAAGCCCATGCGAATGCAAAAAAAAGAAGTTGACGTATGTTGCCCATATTCAGCCTGCGAAGATACAAATAGCCGGCGGAGCTCAGTTCCTGCGATCCAATCCCCAGAGCAGTTTATTGCGCAGGGTGGAAGCGAAATCAGTATACGCGGTGCGCACTAGTTTGAAGCGGAAATCAGCCCTCCGCAAAGTGAGCTCTGTTTCGCAGTCCAAGGTGAATACACGCGAGTCCAATGACGCCAGGAAATTGCCCTCCCGGGCCTCCACCTTGATGGTGATGGTGTCGGCATTAGGTATAACGAGCGGACGCACGGTCAAATTATGTGGAGCGATCGGCGTGAGGATGAAATTGTTGCTTCCTGGGAGCAGAATGGGCCCCCCACAGCTCAAATTGTAGCCCGTAGACCCCGTAGGAGTGGAGATCAGCAATCCGTCTGCCCAGTAGGTGTTGAGAAATTCTCCATTGAGGGAGACATGGATGGAAATCATGCTAGTTGTGCCTTTTCGGCTGACTGCGATTTCGTTCAAGGCAAAATTGGGCTGAATGATGTCGTCCGAAGCGGTATGGGCCTCTAGGGCATTTCGCTCATCGAGCGTATAGTCGCCAGCCAAAATCGCCTTCAAGGCCATCGGCGCTTCGTCGCGGGTGATGTTGGCAAGGAATCCAAGTCGTCCAGTATTCAAGCCAATGATGGGGATGTCCGAGCGCTCAACAAGGGTCGTGGCATCGAGGATGGTTCCATCCCCGCCGATCACCAGTAAAAAGTCCGGGGCACATGCCTGCAGTTCTTGGGCATTTTTAAACTCCGGGAAGGCCCATCCGACGGACCATTGTTCATTGATTCGGTGCTGAAAACCGCGGTACATAACCAGGTCACAGCCCTCTTGAATCAACGAATCAATCGTGCGCTCAACAAAAGTTTGGACCTCGTCCGGAATGCGTTTGCCAAAGATTGCTACCCGTGCCATGCTTAAAGGTCCAAATAATGAAGTAAGTGATCAAGGTTGTCTTCGACTTCCTCGGCGCGGTGCCCCTTTGGGTAGTACCCGAGAATCGTGCAGCCAAATCGCTCCAAGGTGGCCAAAGCCGCCGTGGGATCCGGTTGATCAAGCCGGGCAAAAGAGCGAAAAACGCTACGCTCGGCTACGAAATCAGTGGAAAATGCCACAACCCGCACGCCTTCGGCTTCGATGCCGCGAATCCATTCGCCCCCAAAAGGGGTGTGCATCGAGTGTTCAAACCAAATGGTGGATCCAGGGAGCTGGAATGCCCATTGCTGACCAAACCGGTCGGCAAGATCCTGGCTTTTATAGCTTCCTTGCCAGAGGTTCCTGTCGCAGACGGCCACGATGTCCACTTGCCAAGCACTGGCCACGGCCAGGGCATCAACGGGGTGTTGGGCCGCTTGCAAGGGGGGTACGGAAAGAACATGCCCATCAGGACCCATGAGTCCCGTGTAGACGCCTTCATCCACGACGGGCCAAAAGCGCGTTCGGCTTTCGCTCGTTCGCGCCAGGTACTCCGCTTCAGAACAGGTTTCCGAAAGCGGGGCCGGGTGGGTTAAAAGAAGGTCATTCCAATCCAACATAGGACGAAGTTAGCCCGGATGCCCGAACTTTGGGCCAAATTCTCTGATATGGCATCGCAACCCGCCCGTTTGAGCGTCAACATTAATAAAATAGCCACCCTGCGCAATGCACGGGGAGGGAATGTACCCAATGTGCTCGACGCGGCCATTCGGATTCAAGAATTCGGTGCCCAAGGCATCACGATTCATCCGCGTCCCGATGAACGCCACATTCGCTACGCCGATGCCCGCGCCTTGCGCCAGGTAGTGCATACCGAGTACAATATTGAAGGCTATCCAGACCGTCGTTTTATCGATTTGGTCCTAGAATGCCGACCAGATCAGGTCACCTTGGTCCCGGATGGGCCGGACGTACTCACGAGTAATGCGGGCTGGGATACGGTTCGCAATGGGGACCTTCTTCGCCCGATTTTGGCAGAATTTCGCCAAGCCGGGATTCGAACCTCTGTCTTTATGGAATGCCAAGAGGACCGCATTCGCGCGGCGGCAGACCTTGGGGCAGACCGCATCGAGTTGTTTACAGAGCGCTATGCGGTTGGGCACGCCTCCGACCCCTTGGCGGCCGTCACGCCATATGTGCATGCCGCCCAATGGGCCAAATCTGTTGGGTTGGGCGTGAATGCAGGCCATGATTTGAGTTCAGAGAATCTCCAGTTTTTTGCCCAGCATATGCCCGACCTCGATGAGGTGAGCATCGGCCACGCGTTGATTTCGGAGGCGCTGTATCTGGGACTCGAGAACACCGTACAACGCTACCGTCATTTATTGGAACGCTGATGGCCGTTCTTCCTCTCGCGAGTAAAATCATGGGCAATGGGGGGGAACCCTTGGTTGTGCTGCATGGCTTATTTGGCATGGGGGACAACTGGGCCTCGCATGCCCGAACCTGGGGCGAACAGGGCATGGATGTCCACCTGGTGGACCAACGCAACCACGGACGGTCCCCGCATGCCGGCTCCCATACCTATGCTGACATGGTGGAGGATGTGCGTGCCTATGCCTTAGAGCATTTTGGAGAGCGGCCTGTGCGGTGGCTTGGACATAGCATGGGAGGAAAAACGGCGATGGCTTTGGCTTGCCACTATCCGGAATTGGTGGAACGCTTGGTCGTTGTAGACATTGGCCCGAAGGCCTACCCTCCGCACCATCAATCTGTCGTGGATGCCATGCATCAGTTGGATTTTACCACGTTAAAAAGCCGAACCGAGGCGGACCGCGCTCTGGAATCGGCCATGCCCGATTGGGGGATGCGTCAGTTTTTGTTGAAAAATTTGGAATGGAAACCCGAGGGGAATTTGGGGTGGAAATTCAATCTGCCCGTCCTCGAAGGTCAAATGGGTCGGATTGGCCAAACCTTGGCCGCTGAAGACCGCTTCATTGGCTCGACCTTGTTCGTTCGGGGCGAACGCAGTGGATACATTTTGGATGAAGATTGGAGTGGCATCATGGATCATTTCCCCCTGGCTCGGTTGGAATCCGTCCCAGGAGCGGGCCATTGGGTGCATGCGGAGCAACCGCAGCCTTTTCAAGACGCGGTATTGCCGTTTTTGTTAGAGGGCTAAAGGGCTAGAGAGCTCGCGCTTCGCGCTGAAGCCAATTCGCTTAAACGTTTCATCTCTTTTATCCTTGAAATGTGGTGCGGACCTTCGTTGCGCGCCGGAACTTTCGGTTTATTTACCAAGCCCTCTAGCCCTCAACCCCCAAAATGAAACAGGAGCTCCACGCGAATGGGCGTGCCTGAGAACTGAAAACGTTGGCTTTCTAGGCTTGGTTTGGAAAACATGCTCCGCGCCCCGTTGGAAAAGGCATAAGGCTCCAAAGGCTGCCCAAAAAGCCCTTTGTCCAATTCGTTATTTCCATTGAGGTCGAGGTAGTAGGAGGCGGTGTAGGTGCCTACTTTTTTTGGGCCAATAACCACGCGTTGCTTTGTGTCGCTCGCCGGAAAGGGGAATTGCTGGATCAGGACTCCCTTCGCATCGTGAAGGGAGACCATCCATTGGGCACCTTTTGGGAGTTTCTCCACCTCCGGGGCCGAGAGGTCAAAGACCATTTGGCTGGATTGTCCAAACAGGCTGGCGGACCAGAGGAGAAGAACGCATGGGAGGAACGAACGCATGGGAGGAAAACGCAGGGGAGCGTGAAAAGTTCCTAGACAGTGGGCATAAAAAAACCGGAGACAGCGCTCCGGTTGGATAGGTAAAGTCTAAACGTTTAGCGCATCAAGACCACGCTGCCTTTTTCTTCAAGGCGAGTGGTTTCTTGGCCGCTAGGTACGGTGTAGAGCGCCAAAAGGTGCCAGAGGTAGACCCCTTCCTTGAGTTGACGGCCATTGTATGAGCCATCCCAGGATTCGGTCGGATTGATGCTTTCAAAAACGAGGCGACCGTAGCGGTCAAATACGCGCAGACGGTACTCCAAAGGCTCACATGCTTCCGTAACCAACACACGGAACTCGTCGTTGGTATTGTCGCGGTTGGGCGTGAAGGCATTGGGGGCGAATACACCGCATTCATTGTTGGGGTTGGGATTCGTTTGTGCCTGTCCGGCAAAACCCAACAACATGAAAGCCAATGCAAATAGTGTACGTCGCATGATTCAAATGTAGAAGAAAAATTCACCCGCCACAAGTTCCTTGACGAAGCTTTAGAGCCCGCTGAACGAACGCACTCTTTGGCTGAACGAACGATTTGTATCGGGCTCCTCTTCCCACTCAAACTGGTATTTTTTCTCGGGTACCAGTGGGCGCTCAACAGGCTTCTGAAAGAGGTTGCGAAGGTCTTCTCCTTGCTTTTTCCAATCGTCTTGGACGGACGACTTGATGTCTTGGGTCAGCGCTTTCCGGTCGAGGGAAAACTTGAGATGATCGGCGGGGCCAAAAATGTGAATTGGGATCCACACCGGTCCACGGGTGGATTCTTCGGCGATAAAGGCATCGAGGTCTTTGGATCGGGGGGTCTTTTTGCCGCCCACGAGATCGCGCAATTGCATTTGGAGCGTAAAATCCATGACGTTGTCAAAGCGGTGCTGACCCGCCACTTTGAGAAGCAGTGCATTGTTTTCGAGGGTCATTTCTGGAATGAAAACGATTTCGTTGGCGATGCGAAGCTGATTTTGGACCGTGCCGAAGCGGACATCTTTCAAATCCTCGACTTCAGCAAAGCGAGACAGTTCCAGTAGGGGATCAAACTGGGTGATTCGGCCTTTGTTGACTTGAAAATCCACCGTGGCCAAGAGGGCGTCGGATTGTGCATTCAGCTCGGCGTCAAAGGGCACCGATATGCGGAATTGCGCATCCAAGATTCCAGATAGGTTTTTGTCGGTCAATTGGGTTTGGCCAAAATTGTCCATGGATTGCATGAGGGCCTTCAAGTCGACCTTTTGGATGCGGCCATCTAAGAGCAATTGCGCACGGTCCTGAGGCAACCATTCGACTCGGCCGGCGAGGCTACCCCCTGAATGGCGCAGAAATACGTTGTCCGATTCGACATGCAGCCCTTTGCCGGAGAATCGCCCCGAAACGTCGGTGGCGGAAAATGTGCCGAAACGCATGCGGTCCACGGCCAATTCGAGGTCGTACGTGTCGGCAAATTCCTCCCCATCGTCGGGGGCTCCCGTGAAGTTGCCGTTCCAAATTTCCCATTCAGTAATGTCCTCCATACGCCATTCACGGCCGGTAATACGCAGCTGGTAGTGGTAGAGGTCATCATTTAGGAAGTTGTGCACAGTGCCCTGAAGACGTGCCTGAGTGCTCCCTGTTTGAACGGTTGCTTCCGCGATGTAGAGATCTTGTCCGCGCAGCTCAAGTCGGGCCGAAGGAAGCTTGGTGGGTTGTGGCACCCCTTGGATGACCAGATGCCCCTTTTGCACCTCGAGGGAACCGGACCATTGCCCTAGCCAGAGCCCCTGGGTAGCGAGCGCATCAAGTGAAGCAAAGGTTTGTTTCCAACCAATACTGCCTTGCACACTGCCATGGCTGCCTTCCCAGGTGGGATATTCAAGCCAGTGCATGATGTCCAAAATGTTGTCTTGGCCCTGAATGTTGAGACGGGCTTGCGCTCGAGGGTGCACCAAATTGTCCATCCGAAAGCTCCCACTGAGCGTCGAATTCCGAGATCGGAAGGCAAAGCTGGAAATGTCCAAAGTGGCTGTTTCTAGTCGGGCTTGTGGCCCGTTGTCAAAGACGACGTGTGCGCTGACCTCTTCGCCGACAATCCAGCCCTTGCTGGCGTTCAGGCTGCCTTGCTTCCAATCGCCTTCGGCTTTAATGCGGGATCCAGCGGGGGTGGTGCTGGCCACCACCGTCAAGTCCAGTGTTCCATCTGCTACCACGGTGCTGGGATCGGGAACCAAAGCCTTAGGGAGTAGGGCCATCACATCCCCCATGTCCAAATTTTGCGCGCGCGCCGTCCATTGGCCCATGCCTTGTTGAATGCTTCCCTCCAAGTCGAGTTCCCAGTCGTTGATTGTCACATGGCCTTGGTCGACCAAAATTTGGTCCACCTCGCTGTTTTGATAAAATTCAGTCGATCCCCCAATGCGAACAGATTGGTCGTTCCAACGAGGGATGAGAAGTTCCCATGTGGCTTGGGCATCAAATTGTTCGGCATCGAGGACCCCGGAGAGTTTGATCCGCTCTGCAATGAAGGGGAATTCCCAAGGGCTCTCTCCATACCCGGATAAGTGGATGCGCGCATTGAGCAGCGTACAGCCTTGGAGATCGACGTAGCTCGTCGATTGGGTGCTATCTGCTTGGAGGATGTCAAAATTGGTTCGGCCATCTGCTTCCCAGCGAAGTTTAAGGGCCCCATCCGAGACGGTGACACGCCGCAGAACGGTTTCGCCCCGCAGGACACTAAACAGCCCGAATTGCGCATAGACTTCTTCAAAGTAAAGCAGCGTATCGCCTGTGCCTGGCCGCAATGGGTCTTCAATGAAGACATCGTCAAGCCGCAAGGAAATATCTGGGAATTGCCCCAAAATATCGAGCGCCAATCCCGTTGCTTGAACCGGAACAGTCAACGGTTCATTGACCACCCCGAGAAGTCGAATTCTCAGATTGTCCGAATCCGATTGCAAGTATGCTACAACGCTTCCGAGCCCAAGGATGACCAGGCCAAGAAGTACGGCGAGGGCAAGGAGGATTTTGCGGATCACAGCATTTGCAAGAATGAAATCTCTTTCGAGTTTAAGAGGCGGTAGTGGCCGCGCTCCAGGCTCTTTTTCGTGAGGCCCGCAAAGGAAGTGCGGTCTAATTTGACGACTTCGTAGCCCATGTGTTCAAAAATTCGACGCACAATTCGGTTGCGGCCCACATGAAGTTCAACGCCCAAATTGTAAAAATCGTCTGGCGTGATAAATTCTGCTTTGTCCACCATGACAGGGCCATCCTCCAGGACCAATCCTTCTTTGAGGGCAACCATGTCCCCAGGGGTCAGGGGTTTATCCAGCGTGACGTGGTAGATTTTCTTGGCACCGTGGCTGGGGTGCGTCAATTTCTTGGCCATCGCGCCGTCGTTCGTCAACAAGAGGACGCCCGTCGTGCCTCGGTCCAAACGACCAACTGGGTAAATGCGCTCCTTGCACGCATTGGCCACCAAATCCATCACGGTTTTGCGCGCCTTCTCGTCGTCCACGGTCGTAATAAATCCTTTGGGCTTGTTCAGTAGGACATAGACTTTGCGTTCGGACTTCAACCGCTCGCCCGCGTAGCGCACATCATCCCCAGGGCCAACTTTGAAGCCCATTTCGGTGATGATCTTGCCATTGACAGTGACCATACCGTCCGCAATCAATGCATCGGCATCACGGCGCGAACAAATGCCGGCGTGCGCCAGGAATCTGTTCAAACGCATGTCGTCCGTGGATGGAGCAAACTCTTCCGCGGTCTTGTAACGGGGTTTGCCGCGCTGTTGCTGCTTCTTTTCCCAGTATTCGCGGTCTCCTCGAACTCCGCGCTTGGGTCCGGCGCCGAAGGATTTCGGAGTCTTATCTCCCCAAGCAGGCTTATCGCCAAATGAGCGTGCGGGACGATCCCCTTGCGGGCGGTCGCCGTAGGGGCGGTCTTCGCGGGGACCAAAGTTTTTCTGAGGACGATCTCCTTGCGGGCGGTCGCCGTAGGGTTTCTTGGCGCGGTCACCCCAAGCAGGCTTATCGCCAAATGAGCGTGCGGGACGATCTCCCTGCGGGCGGTCGCCGTAGGGTGTCTTGGCGCGGTCACCCCAAGCAGGTTTATCGCCAAATGAGCGTGCAGGACGATCTCCCTGCGGGCGGTCGCCGTAGGGGCGGTCTTCGCGGGGACCGCGTGATGACTGCCCTTCCGAGGAGGGTAGGCTAAATTTTCGCCGGCCGTCAGGGCTGCGTTCCTCACTAAAGGAGGCTCGGGAAGGTCGACCGGCGTCGCCCTCACGGCGAGACGGTTTATTGGTCGGACGCGAAGGTTTTCCCCCACGCGAAGGGCGCTGTTCTCTCACAGGTTCTAATATTTCTGCAAAGGTAGGCAATTCCCGTGCCGCAAAACTTCACTCCCAAGGCGTATAAAACTCTGCAAATACTTGAATTTGTGGGGATTCCAACCTTCCTGTGATCAGGCAGAGCTGAACCTCGACCTCCTCATCCTTCAAGGGCAAGGGTCGCAATGCACATGCGGCTCGGTAAATCCGTCGAGCTTGACGCAAAGTAAGTGGCAGAATTTCAGGGTCTTGGGATCGGAATTTTACCTCGACGGCCACCAGATGTCTTTCCCGTGGGTGCCAAAGTAGGAGGTCCACCTCGGCGCGAAAATGTCGTCCATTTTGAAGACATAGGATATACCCCAATTGCTGATAGTACATCAGCGCTTTTGCTTCCGCGAGGTAGCCCGCCCAACGGCGTTTAGAGGGGAGAAAGATGTCCACCAGCCGAATCTACTACCAAGCGGTAGCGGTAGCCGGTAATAAACGCTTCGTTGGCACTTTCGTGTCCAAAGGGCATGCCCATGGCCACCGGAACGGCCCCAGGGAGGGCCTCCGAGACGATTTCGAGCGGCTCTTTGCCAAAGGGCAAGGCATTGTCCTTCATGTCCGAGAAGCTGCCCACCACCACGCCAGCAAGGCCCTGCAAAACTCCCGCGCGCCTTAGGCCCCAGAACATGCGGTCCAGATGGTACCGGTATTCGTCCAAATCCTCCAAGGCCAGAATGCAGCCGTGCAAGTTGGGGAAGCTAGGTGATCCCAGCATGGAGTAGAGGACGGAGAGGTTTCCGCCCACCAAGGGACCTTCCGCTTGGCCCGAGCGCTGGAGTTGGTGTGCGGGGGCGCGCAGAACATGGGGCCTTCCGCGAAGGAGATCGGCCAAACTATCGACGCTTTTTGAGGTGCTGGTCGGGAGCTGAATGGGCATCCAGCTGTGTACGGCACAAAGTCCTTGTTGGTAGGCGTGGCCTAAGAGCATGGTGAAGTCGCTGAAGCCGATCAGCCATTTGGGCTGGGCCTTCAAGCTGGACCAGTCGATGGCGTCGACCATACGGACCGCCCCGTACCCGCCCCGAATGCTCCAGATGGCCTTGACCTCGGGGTTCGCAATGGCCCAGTTGACGTCGGCCGCTCGAGTGGCGTCGTCGCCGCCAAACTGATGGGAGCGGGCACCCAAATTCGGCGCGCGGAAAGGCGTGAACCCTTGGGAGCGAATCCATGATTCGGCTTGTTCCATGACAGCAGACTCACCAAAGCGCGAAACGGACACCAAAGCGATGCCATCGCCGGGGGCTAAGAAGGGGGGAGAAAGGGATTCTGGCATAGAACGAAACCAAGGTACAGCCCTTTGTACTTTTGTCGTACATGAAGTCTTACAAACGTTCCACGATCACCGCTGCGCTGCCTTACGCCAATGGCCCCATTCATATTGGCCATTTGGCCGGATGCTATCTTCCTGCCGACATCTATGTGCGCTTCTTGCGAATGCGCGGCGAGGAGGTGGCCTTTGTTTGCGGCTCCGATGAGCATGGCATGGCCATTACCATGAAGGCCCGCAAAGAGGGCGTCACCCCCCGCGAAATTGTGGACCGCTACCACGAGATGATGCGCGACGCGTTGGCGGGCTTTGGCGTTCAATTTGACATTTACTCGCGGACCTCGTCGCCCAAGCATGCGGAGGTGGCGAGCGATTTCTTCCAAACTCTCTATGGAAAAGGGGTGTTTGAAGCCCGTGAAACGGATCAATACTATGATCCAGAGGCGGAGCAGTTTTTGGCGGACCGCTACATCACCGGCACCTGCCCCAAGTGCCAGGCGGCCGGGGCCTATGGCGACCAATGCGAGAAGTGCGGGTCGACCTTGAATCCCACGGATTTGATTCACCCGACGTCGACGCTTTCGGGCGCGGCACCGGAGATGCGCAAGACGACTAATTGGTTCTTGCCTTTGGACAAGTTGGCCCCTGAATTGCGCACCTACATCGAGTCCCATCCTGAATGGAAGTCCAACGTTTATGGTCAGTGCAAATCCTGGTTGGATGCTGGCGATGGCTTGCAGCCCCGGAGCATGACCCGCGACCTCGACTGGGGCGTTCCCGTTCCCGTGGAAGGGGCAGACGGCAAGGTCCTTTATGTGTGGTTTGACGCTCCCATTGGGTACATCACGGCCACCCAAGAGCTCTTTGGAGCCGATTGGGAAACCTGGTGGAAGGATGAGGAGACGCGTTTGGTGCACTTTATTGGCAAGGACAACATCGTCTTTCACTGCCTGATTTTCCCAGCTATTTTGATGCAGCACGGCGGGTATATTCTACCCCAGGACGTGCCTGCGAATGAGTTTTTGAACTTGGAAGGCGAGAAGCTTTCTACCTCCCGAAATTGGGCCGTTTGGCTGCATGAATACCTGGCCGAATTTCCCGGCAAGCAAGATTCGCTCCGCTACGCCTTATGTGCCACCATGCCCGAAACGAAGGACAACGACTTTACGTGGGCCGACTTCCAGCAGCGCAACAACTCGGAGCTGGTCGCCATTTTGGGCAACCTCGTGAACCGCGTGATGGTCTTGAATCACAAGTACTGTGAGGGCAAGGTGCCGGTTTCTGGTTCTGCGCCGGAAGATTTGGAAGCGCTTGGCGCCATCGCCATTCAAACGGCTAAAGTTTCATCTGCTCTGGAGGCCTATCGCTTCCGTGAGGCATTGACGGAGGCAATGAATTTGGCCCGTGTAGGGAATAAATACCTCGCCGATGCGGAGCCTTGGAAAGTGGTTAAAACGGATCCCGCGCGTGCGGCAGAAATCCTCGGAACGGCCACACAAATTATGGCTGCTTTAGGGGTTGTTTTTGAACCCTTCCTACCTTTTAGTGCCGCGAAAATTCGCGCGATGCTGGGGATGGAGTTGGCAGATTGGTCGCTGTTGGCTGGGACGAGCCTGGTGCCGGCCGGTCAGACCCTGTCAGAGCCCGCCCTCTTGTTCGAAAAGATTGAAGACGAAGCCATGGACGCCCAGCGCGCCAAGCTTGTCAAACCTGTTGAAATCCCTGTTCAGCCTGTGGAAACCTCTGCTATTCCCCCCATTGCGGCCAATATCGACTACGATCAATTTGCTGGGTTAGACCTTCGAGTTGCCACCATCTTAGAGGCTACCAAGGTGCCCAAAGCGGACCGCTTGCTCCAATTGACTCTGGACACAGGCGTCGATCGACGCACCGTCTTGTCGGGCATTGCAGAGCACTTTGCACCCGAAGATGTGGTCGGTCGCCAAGTGGTGCTGTTAGCCAATTTGGCTCCTCGTACGATTCGCGGGGTGGAGTCTCAAGGCATGATTTTAATGGCCGAAAACCCTGAAACAGGAAAACTGGAATTCCTTCAGCCCGGCGCCGCATTGCCGGCGGGAGCGACCATCAGGTGACGCGGTTGCCTTCTGGCCCCGTAGTTCAATGGATAGAATAAGCGTTTCCTAAACGTTTGATCCGGGTTCGATTCCCGGCGGGGCTACAAATGCACAAGAGTAATTGAGTTGTCGGACAGCACACTTGCCATGCGACACCAAATTGCCCGATTTAAATCCGGATGAGCTGTCCCTTGCGCTTTACTATGTTTTTATAATCCCACTGTATGGCCAGGCCTTTTGAGAGCCAATGGGCAATT
>Ga0181583_10001327_pt1 | contig 18298 bp, 10 predicted proteins | sample 071ome_31_FD_132461 | JGI IMG/M metagenome (GOLD analysis project Ga0181583, IMG submission 132461) | Coastal salt marsh microbial communities from the Groves Creek Marsh, Skidaway Island, Georgia - 071405CT metaG (megahit assembly) | ecosystem: Environmental > Aquatic > Marine > Intertidal... | reverse complement strand
CCATGTCTCCTCGTGTATTTGCTTTCCTCTCAATGCTCACGCGCGCACCGTTGCATCGTCGACGGGCGCGTCGCCAACTCCGGCGGTTGGTTTCGGGCCGATGCTCTGGGAGCGGACGCGTGAGACCGAGGCGCGCGGTGCGATCGCGCGAGACATCACGTGATGTCTCACGCGGAGGATGCCCTGGAAAAAATCACCAGATCGCACGCGCGCGCGAGCACGCTCCGAGCGAGAGCGTTTTTCGTCGCTTGGAACGGGGTGCTCACGATGGCGTACGAAGGTTGGACGGAAGGTGTGGCGGGCTACAAGCGCGCGCTGAACGATCCAGACGTGGGACTTCAGGCGGAAGCGCACGGAAGCAAGTGGCCGAAAACGTCGCTCGCCTGTCTGCGCGATGGCGACCTGACGACGGAGGAGTTCAATATCTTGCGAACGTGCTGTGAAAAGTTTGCCGAAGCGGTGAAGGAGGTGCGCGTCGCACTGAACCGAGCAAAAGTCGTCGTTTTCGCATCGAGATGCTGCGAACGCCGATTGAGCGTGAGAACGTTAGAGATAACAAGTGACGATGGAGACGACGTAGACGCATCGGTGGTCTCGGAGGCAAATCGAGACATCGTTGAAGATATTTTGCGCGCCGGAAACGCAGCGAATTACATAGATGACGTGAATCGGCCCGGCCATCGCGCAAACCATTACGAAAATGGATCAGGCGTCACGCTCGTGGTGGATTGCGGTGAAACCATCGGTGATCTGGTAGATAATTTCAGAGCGGAGGTCGAAGCGCACCTTCCGGGTAGATATCGTTGGTTTGACACAAACTCGTTGCACATAACCATTCGCGGTTTGGTAAACTAGGTACTGCGAGGTACAGTAGCAGAATAGGAAGGAATTGTATTACACCGTATCAATATAGGAATCAGTTTCTTCGTCATAAGCGACGACGTTATCAGCAGCACGATTGACGTCGATCATCATCGGACCCCGCGCCATCCCTCGCTGCGTGGTAGATCCGTACGATCCAGCGTAGTCGGCGACTCCGAGTGCCATGCGTTGCAAAATGTCCCACTGCCACGTGGCAGCATTCGCCCCGGCTCCACCGAAGAGAGTAGCCGCCGGAGACGGCTGCTTCAGTTGAACGCTGAAAATTTCGGCACCGCCCGCGAGAAGATCGAGAAGCACATCGTCGGAGGTCTTGAGTTTGTCAACCAAATTTCGCGACAGCGCATCCTTGCCGAACCAAGTCTCCCCGGTGGCGACGTTCTCAATATCAAGAGCAGGTCTGTTTTCAGCCACGAAATCCTTGAAGAGGACCAAAACATCCTCGATATCCTTCTTAGACTTTGCCAAATCTTCTTTCGTGACTTTCTTCGTGGGAGTGAGAGTGCGCTTAAACTTGCCGGCGGTCACTGTTTGGAACTCGATGCCTTCTCTCAGTAAACGCTCGTAGACGTTCGGCTGCTCACTGATGACACCGATGGAACCGAGGACAGCAAATGGAGAGGCAACAATTTCATCGGCAACACAGGCCATCATGTAACCGCCAGAAGCAGCAACTTGTTCGACGCAGATCGTGAGCTTCAAGCCAGCATCCTTGATTCGCGTAAGCTGCGCCGCGGCGAGACCGTAGCCCGTCACCGTACCGCCTCCCGTGTTCAAACGCAACACCACTTCGTCACCACGTTCCTTTTTGGCAGAGCGCAGCAAACCTGTGACTTCTTCTCGAAGTTGTTCCGCTTGAGATGCCCGAACGTCCCCGAAAAAGTTCAGGACAAAAACGTGCTTCTTCTTAAGCTTGGAGTTTTCATCCGTTTCAGGGTTCAAGGCGAGCACGTCAGTATTCGTTTGCCATCCTGCGATCGCACGCGGATCAGAGAGTAACTTCATGAGGCTATCGCGGCGCGATTTCGGCAAGGCGGCACCGACAGCTTGCAAATACGCATCCTCAGCGGAGGCGCGTTCCGCCGCCACTTTGCTCAGCTTCTTCGTTAACTTCGTCACCTTATCACCGCCGAAAGGATTTTTGAAACCACCTTTTTCACCTTCATCACCTTCTTCAGAGTCCGAAGATTCCTCTCCATTGCTCTTTGAACGCTTTCCGCCCGATTCGAGCGCCGCTGCTCGCATTTGAGCCAGCAACTGGTTCATTTGTTCCATCAAACGCTTATCAGTCATCGCCCACTTCTTATTGGCTTCAAAAATCGCATCGCGCTCGTCTTCAGAAAGAGAACCCAAGGCGGCGCCGAACTTTTTGCTGAAATCCATGCTCTTGCGTCGACGTTCGGCCTGGATTTCGCTCACCGTCGCCGCCTCGAATGACAACGAATACGAATCAAGCTTGTCGTTCATCCGCTTAATCTCCAAATAAGGCTCCGTGCGCGGCTTCGACCCCGCACCTCCGCCCTTAATAAACCCAAACGGGCCACTCTTTTCGCCCTTCGGTCCGCCGCGTCGCGACGCCGAGATGGCGAAGAACGCTCCCGCGGCCACTGTCACGGTGGGTATCCCCCAGGAGATGAGCGTCTTAAGCGTGTACAGAAATAATTCCTTCGCCTCGGGCGTGCTCATCGCGTTCGGTATCCACGCAAACAATCCAGCGACCCATCCCATCGCTCCCTGCGCGTCCATCGCCGCCAACGCCGGTTCCGCGCGCGTCGCCGCCAGCGCCGCCGCCAGCGCCACTAATCCAACGCGCGTCGCCGAGCCTCCCGTCCGACCCATCAGCGCGCTCGCCTCTTCACTTCTCACGCGAGTCCTCTCTTCAACGTCGCTCTCACTTCGCTTCCCGACCACCGCGACGACAATCGCGTCGCGTCTTCGCGTCGTCACCACCACCCGCGCGCGTCCACCTGTCGCCATCGTCATCGCCATCGTCATCTTTTTCATCGTCGTCGTCGCCTCGCTTCTCCTCGCGCTCGCGCGCGTCGACACCGCGCGCGACGTCGCGGACGTCGTCATCATCATCATCGCGCCCGTCCTATCGGCGACTCCGCGCTCGCTCACGCGTCGCGCTCTCCCGCCCGCGCGCGCTCGAAAAGGCACGCGCGCCCACGCCGCGACGTCAGTCATCGATCGACCGATCGAACGACGTTTCAACGTTCGGTTTCAATCTTCGCGGTCGGGTTCAACGTTCGGTTTCAACGCTCGACGCGTCGGTTTCGAGGAATCGGACAGTGGATGATGGATGGATGGGTGGGTGGCTGGATGGCGAGTCGTCGGCGCGCGGTGACGGCGTCTGAGGACGACGCGCGAGGGTGGCCGGGCGATGTCGATGTCGTCGTCGATGCCGCCGGTGGCGCGCGCGCGCGCGTTCGGTGACGTCGCGCGTTCGACGCGACCGTCGCGCGGTGGCCGAACGCGGGGCGACCGCGTCGCGGTGGCGCGCGCGCGAGGGCGCGGGACGGTGGCGAGCGTGTCGGCGCCGGCGTCGGCGGCGCCGCCGTTGGCGTACGAGATCGTGCAGGGCGCGCTCGTGCGATGGAGCGAGACGAAACCGAGCGGACCGCATCCGCCGACGTGCGTGCTCGTGCACGGCATCTTGGGCTCGAGGAGAAACTTGCAGTCCTTCGCGAAGAAACTGGCGGAAAAGTTTCCTTCGTGGCAGTTTTTATTGGTAGATTTGAGAAATCACGGAGAGTCGAACGCGTTTGACGCCGCGAATAAGCCGACGGGGGCGAACACGGTGGAAAACGCGGCGAGAGACGTGTTGAGCGTGTTGAATCACTTGAAGATTTATCCATACACGCTGATCGGACACTCCTTTGGCGGTAAGGTGGCGATGAGCATGGTGCATCAATTCGGACGCGTTTTACCGAGACCGGTTCAAGTGTGGGTTTTGGACACCGTGCCGGGAGACGTGTGGTGCGACGACGTCGGGGATCACCCTCGCGACACCATCAACTTTTGCATGACGCTGGAGAGACCAATAGACAGTCGAAGAGCGCTCGTGCAGTCTCTCACGGGGGCGGGATTCACGATAGAGGGGGCGCAATGGATGACGACGAATCTCAAGTCGGATGGTAACGGCAAGTTCGAGTGGACCTTCAACTTAGACGGCATCGCGGAGATGTACAAATCGTACGAGGCGTACGACTTGTGGCCGATGTTGGAGACGCAACCCGCCGGTTTGAGCCTAGACTTTGTTCAAGCGGAGAGATCGGCGTTCGTGTGGACCCCCGAAGATCTCGCGCGCATTCGCAACACCGGCGCGAGCGTGCACTTGTTGCGAAATTCCGCGCACTGGGTGCACATCGACAATCCAACGGGGCTCTTAGACATTCTCTCTCCGTCTTTTGAAAACATGGAGCGCAACTTTTCGCGTTAGCGTCGCGCATCGCTTGTAAGATTAAAACCAGACTATTCGCGCGCACAACCGACCGATCATCCATTCACGACGTCTTTTCTTGCGCTTTGCTTTATATTAACTTAACCTCCCAAACGCGTCCCGCGCTTGGTCAAGTCGAAGTCACCCGTATCCATCTCGGGCGGCGACGCGTCCCCGCTACACTCGATGGACTCACCATCGTCGGCGACGACGCACGCCTCGTCCAGATCGCTCACGTTCACCACCGTGTACGTCCCACTTTCGATCCCCTCGCACACGAGTTGACCCTCTTCTGTGAGTTCGCATCGCACCTCGCACCCGCGTTGTCTCTCGCTGTCGCACCTCGGCGCGTTTCCCTTGCCGTCGTTTCTCGTGCCCGACCACCACGCGCTCACCTCGTACGTCCCGCTCGGTATATCCTCCGCCACGAGCACGCCATCCTCTCGCATGACGCAGTTATACCCATCGTCCAACGAGCCCTCTCTCACCGCCCGCGTCAGCGCCGGTCCTCGTCCCCGCCTCATCTGCATCGTGCATCCACCTCGGCGCATTCGCATCCCCACACTCGTCGTCGTCGTCGTCGTCGTCATCGTTATCATCGAACGCGACATCATCACCATCGAATGCATCACACTCACCGTCGCGTCCTCCGCTCTATCGTCCGGCGTCTCTCGTCGCGCTCTGTCGTCCCTCGTCCCTCGCTCGCGCGTTCGATCGATCGATCGATCGCGCAATCCACGTCAGATTCATGGATCTTTGCACGATTTCCCCGACGGTTCGTTCGTTCGTTCGCGCGCGCGAAAATCCGCGATCGGGGGACGCCGAGAGGGTTTAGTGCAGGGGACTCGTTGGAGGTGTGTGACTGGTGAGATGAGTGATGAGTGATGATTCAGGAATGCGTCCCTTTCTGTGCGATGCACGGGCGACGGAAGACGCGGTCGTTGGAGACGGACGGCGCGGGAGGGCGCGACGCGGGCGCGCGCGCGGAGAGAGGCGAGGCGAGGCGAGGCGAGGGGAGGGACGAGCGTCGGTCGCGCGCGGGATGGCGTCGTCGAGCGCGTCGACGACGCGTAAGGTGCGAGTGGTCGTCGTCGGGGATTCCGGGGTGGGGAAGACGTCGCTCGCGCGATGGTTGGCGAGAGGGGCGCGAGGGACGACGGAGGAGGAGGACGAGGAGGAGGGAAGCGTCGGGGTGGGTGGATCGGCGTCGCGAACGAGCGGGTGTCGAGTGGAGGTCATCCTCGCGAACGGGGACGAGAGCGCGAGGTCGAACGGGGGCGGGGAGGAGGACGAGGAGGACGTCGCGCGGGCGCCGTACTTTGTCGAGCTGTGGGACGTCGGCGGACATAGGCAGTATAAGCGAGAGCGAGGGATATTTTACGATCAGATCAACGGGGTGATCATCGTGCACGACGCGTCGTCGAGAGCGAGCGGGGCTCGGTGCGAGGCGTGGGCGAGGGAGGTGGCGGCGAGAGGGTCGTTTTCCGCGCCGACGGAACGACCGGCGGAGACGTACGCGAACGCCGAATCGCCGTGCGTCATGTACGGATTCGGTGGGCTCCCGGTGCCTTGTTTGATCGTGGCGAATAAAATAGATTTAGAGGGGAGAGCCGGACGAAACGATGATTTCACCGCGGCGCGCGGATTTTTCGATAGAGTCTTCGACGTCTTCGGCAGAGGAGGCGATCGCGGGGATCCGATTCTTCCCGCCACTTTCGGTGACGTCGCGCGCGATGGATCGAAGTTTACGCATCGTCGGCAATCGTCCTTCGGGTCGAGCGCGCTCGCCAAGCTTCCTCCGGGTCGAGGCTTACGAACGTCCGTAGCGCTCGGTCGCGTCGAGTTGGATGTGGTGAACAATTTCTTCCGAGAGCTCGTTCACCGACGCTACGCCAAGTCAGTCGTCACGGCTGGTGCGTCGGCTCCCTTCGTCTCTGAACGATTGTTACATAGCGGAAGCGCGCCTTTCGTTGAATACGATGAAGACGATTTGACGTGACTCGATGGTGAACCGCGTCGTCAGTCTGTTCCGTCGATCCGTCTGTTGTATAGTACTCTAGCGGCATTGTTAAATGAATTTACACATTGAAGCACACTGTTCACGCCTCTGTCGGTGTCGTGAACGAGAATTCGAGCGATAGGATTCCGCCACGCCCAGTCGTCTCGCCGACGCCTCTCCCGTCACAAACGAGAACACCGCATACGGCGACTCTCGATCGCGCCGAACATGTCGCGCGTCTCGACCGATTTTGCGACGGCGTCGACTGCGTCTCGCTCGTCGCCTCGGCCGTCGAGTCGACGCTCGCGTCGTGCGCTTCAGGCACGGCGCGTGACGTCGTCATCCACAGCCACGACCTCTGCCGCCGACGGTGTCGGATTCTCCGCCGCGGGATTCTTCTTTCCGTATCACGTCGGCGTTTGGGAAGAGCTCATCGACATCGGTGTCATGCGCAGCGAGGAGACGCCCTGCGCCGGCGCCTCTGCCGGGTCTCTCGTCGCAGCCTTACACGCTTGTGGCATGTCGCCCGAGGATGGAAAACGCATACTCTCGGATGTGCTCGCAGATTGTAGGAAGAATGGCGTGATCGGAAGAGTTGGCGGAGTGCTCGAGCGAATTTTGAGAAAAGAGCTCCCGTCTGACGCGCACGAACGGTGTTCTCGTGGGAATTTGTTCATATCAGTGTCTTCGCCGAGCGTCAAGTTTGGATCAGAGGAGGGTGCAACTTTCAGCTTGGAGGGGGAAATAATATCTGAGTTCGAGAGTTTTGATGACTTGATAGGTGCACTTTTGGCGTCGTGTCACATCCCATTGTACTGCGGATGGCCGGCGCGAAGATATCGGGGCAAGTGGTGCGTTGATGGTGGTTGGCACAATTTGACACCGACGCCTCAGGCGAGTGGTTGCATTCGGGTGTGCGCATTCCCGCTCCTCGATGCATGGCACAAAGCCGAACCGGGCGATGGTAAAGAAACCGGTGATTTCTTCGCTCAACAAGCGTCGTTTTGGTCGGATTGGGGTCATGATAACACGGCAGGTCTGCTCATAGCTCCAGATGCGGCTGGAGGAGAGCCGAGCTGGGATTACTCGGAAGCTATCCGGTACGCTCTGCTGCCGGGATCGAATGAGATTCTCGAAGAAATGGTGGTCATGGGACGGATGGATGCGAAACGCTGGGCCCAAGCCACCGGGCGCGCGAGTTCGTCGAATCGCGAATCATTAGAAATTGTTTAGAATTACAAGCTAGTAATCAAGCACGTCAACCATCTGCCCGAAAGAAGCGGCCGTCACGTCCTGTCTGAGTTCTAGTAAAGTGTCTGCGACGATGCTCGAGTATTGACCTTTCAAATTTTTCAGCAATCCCGACGCAACTGCGTCAATCATTCCCGTTAACTCGCTTCGAAGAAGGTGCGGTAGAGTGAAAGGAAGAGCGAGCACGCATTGCTCCACCGAAGCCAGCGCAAGTAACGAAGCCGCAGGTCCCCACGCAGTAGCGAGCACAGCCATGCATGGAATAGCATCATCATGCGCTAAGCCGATGGTCTCATGCAGCATCTGAGCGCGAAGCGCACTCGATGATGTTTGCAGGATACCCGCCGTAGCTTTCAGAGTCAACACTCGCGTCGATTTCGGCCAAGTAGCCAAAGATGTCAGTGTCTCTGAAGTCACTTGTCCTTTTTGAAACAAATGAGCGCACACTACTGGCTTGATGTCCAAAGGTAATAGCTTTAAGATTTCATTTCGCACGGCGGTGGAATGGAGATCTCTGACGCATGCGGACACTTGCGACAACATGTCCGTCTCGTCTAGGTTTAGGAGAGGTGTCAGCGCCTCCACTGCTGCCGAAGCGACCGCCCCTTCTGAAATCATTTTCAACCCTTTCCACACCGACACGACGCAGTCTTTTGGAGTGTTCGTCTGTTGCGCCATCCGAACGAATTGCCTGATTGTGTCCCGTCTGTTGTCCATTCCCAGCGCGCACGCGAACGGGATACTCTGCAAAACTAGTTGCTGCGTCTCCGAAGACAGATGAAGAAATTCCGTTTCAGAAAGACCTGCGAGAGACTCTAATAATCCTCGCCCGATCAAAGAGTCAGGATGATGGTAACACATTCTGATGCATGCTCGTTGAAGCAACTCCTTTACCAATCCAAACTCGTCGCTACTGGACAGCGCCACTCTCCACCAACGCTGCAGGGCGTTTGACCATCCTGCGCTCGGTAAACGCGGAAGGTCTTGAAATACATCAAGAGCCATCGCAACAGCTCGAATTTCAGCCTCTGACGGGCGATTATTTGAAACTTCTAATACACTGTGCATCATGCAACCGATGGCGGTATCTTTGGAGACTGCAGACTTTGAGTCGCTGGCTCTCGATCCAACCATCACGGCGGTTTGTGCAACCTTGTCCGAAACTCTTGCAAGTGTCCATGCCGATAAATCTCTCAAAACTCTAGGCATCATAGTGTCAGGCGCGTGAGCGATACTTTCAAGCGTCTTCAACACATTCTTCGCTTCTATCTTAGCCTTTTCGCCACCCCAGAACAATGGCACCGTGAATTCTGTTCCTTCATTCCCATTCGGGGCACAACTCATCACACCACTTTCAGTCGCGTCCCACGTGACTCCCAATACGCCCGAGAGAGATAAAATCGCCGTGGAGCGATCGGAAGACGTCGTAGAATCATTTTGCACCATGGTTGATATTTTAGTGATGATATCTAAACTGATGTTCATCGGCACGGCGCAGCCGTGATCAAGCATGACGCCGAGCACAGCACCCGCGACCGAGCACATCATCGGCGCATTGGATTCTTTCGTCGTGATCAAAGCTTTCAATGCGATTGTTTCACTTTCAATGGTGTGATTATGAGTCAAGATGCTTCTGATCGCAATCGGTAGAGCGATGCTCTCGGAGAAGTTACCGAGAGAGCACGCATCCGTCAGCACTTGAATGACTTGAAAAGTGTATCTTTTGCAGTTTTCATCGTCGAGCACATCCAATGCACAAAGAGATCTGCATAGCGCATTTGTGCAGCCAATCACTGCGTCCGAGACGTCACCGTTTGGAGGCGAAATGTTGTATGCGTAAGATTGAAATTGTCTCAACTCGCAAAGCGCATTTGACGCCCCAAGTACACTCAGGGCTTCGCAGAGAAAGCCACAAATGCGTCTGACGAGATCTGCTCGCCAAGACAAAGAAACATGATGCCTATTCGCACATAAGTCGTGGCAAATCATTCCAAGGGCTTCTGCGGCCACACCCATCGTAGATGCACTGTCTAAGCGAGAGTCACACATGCGTGCAATTATAACGTCTGCAACTCTGTTTGGGCGGAGTGAATCGCTGGTGTTTGGAAGAATCCCTGCGATGGCGCCAAGTGCAGTATACAAACCTTTCTCTGCACCGATAACCGACTCCTTTTTCTCGACTATAGAGAGTAACAAATCAATTGAGTCTGAACCTTCTCCAACCAAAACCGGCGCTGCCAGAAACAACACAACATTTTGCAGTTCATCTGGAGTCGAAACGTCTTGAAGTGCTTCTATCGCCGTAGCGCCGATACTCGCACGAACCTCTGCGCGAAGTTCTTCTAGTTCGATATCAGCGTCACGCGTAGACATCTCTGCATCGAACCAACGGCGAGCAAAACGAGCCCATGTTTGTATGGCGACGGAACCGTGCCACCAACTACCCCACGCCATTCGCTTTACCTCTCGCTTAAATTCGTTCCGATACGCCTCAGTGCGAATTCTCTTTTCTCTTTTCATATCCATCGTTCGCTCGAATTCCGACTTATTTTTCGGAGGACGGAATAATAATACGTGCGCGCCGGCACACGGTTGACTGTCCAGTAACTTTCGGGGTACGGTTTGCGTCACTTTGTAAATCAAAGGATCAGACGGCGGAGGATGCGATGTCTGCCGCGATTCTCTGGCTAACAATGCGGTGCGAGACAACAAATTAGCTTCATATTTTGCCACGATCCGCAAAGCTTGCACCGCACTATTGAACGAATCTCCACAGTCTTCAGACAAAGCAGCGGTGGCAATCATGGATACTGTAGGTGATTGCAATTCGGCGAGAAACTCTGGATCGTATCTGCTCAGAGCATTCCACGCTTCCACACGTACACCAGCTTCCTTACGAGAGTCCAGCACTTCCCAAATCTTTTCGACAAGCGTACCCGCAGCCTCTGGAAACGAAGCGCAGTCTTGACCACCGTTTTGAACAAATCGCAACCATTTTGCAGCGACAAGTGGGTGCTCGGGTACGGTCGATATATGTTTCACAACGACTTTCAACGCTGGATAAAAGTCCAACGCATCTTGAGAGCACATGATATCGATCGTTTCGAGAGCCAACGCCTGCGCCACTGGGAAATTAGATTTTAAACAGTTCTGAATCGGTATCACCAGCTCCGCAGCTCTGAAGGGATGTGACTTGGCAGCAGCTCTGACTGCAGCGGCAGATCCAACCACCACGACTTCCTCCTGAGAAATGGATGCTTCTTCAAGAGCGCCACGCAAGCGCGGTCCAAGTTCACGATTATGAATCCACATCTCAGCCAAAAGTCTTAAGGCGAGGGCATGTAGCTGCGGATCTGGACTCTTTTCTCCCTCCTTGACGCTCAATAGCGGTGAAATCGCGCGGAGAATCGCCGGTACGGCCATAAAATCTGAAGCCCCCGAAGCTAACGCATACAAGATCGAGAGAATGGATCTAGCGATTTGACTGTCCGGCGATCTCTCGCATTCAGCTTTCAGACGTATCAGAATGGCTGTGATGTTTGATGTGCCATTTGCTAACTTCAACTTGCTTCCAAGCTTGCGACCAAGCGCCTTTGCCGCATCTTCGCGAGTAGAACATCTAGGGTGCGCAAGACACGCGAATTCTAGTGCTAGAGAGTTCGAAGAATCACGTGCGATGCACGAGTGTAGCGCTTCATTTGTTGAATTCGCATCCCACGACGTGGACAGCACGTCACTTATGAATCTCTCCCGCGTCTTGAATCCATTCATCGGCCGCCCATCTCGCCAATGGCTAGTATTTGTTTCCATTTCAGACCGTGGAGTTCCCAGTGATAACGCCAACCGAGCCCCAGAATCCGTCAATAGCGTCATGGTTGAAGATGCGTGCATCGAGCTCAAAGATCTTGCCGCGCCGCCGGTTGGGAAATGTGGCGCAACAAGTGCAAGCAAGGCCACCACATCGTCGGCGCTTTGCATCTGCGACAGACATGGTATCAACTCTGCACATATACTGATGTCTCCTAGAGCACTTAATCTTTTCAAAGCGCCGATGAAGGAGAGGCTGCTGTCTCTGTCGCGAGCCGCCGAGCGTATTTGTCGCAACAATCCCTCCGCCACGAATGGCACTAGCTCACGCGCGGACTCGTCCTCTCTGTCGTATATTCTGCATTCAATCGTATCTATGACGTCCGCCGATATAGAAGCGACCCAAGCGCGCGATTCACTCGTCGGTGTCCGATATGCTCCGAGCAGTTTGGCGCACAACTGTAACACGATGCTCGAATTCTCTCCACACCCGCTCGCCACGCCCATCAATCTCGCGTGCAGTAATCCAGGAAACGAACTTCGCGGTACCGGTGCTGGATGCTCCAACAGCGCTCTCGAGATGAACGCTCTCATGACATCGAAGTCCCTCACCGTCCCCGACGTGAGCTTGTTCGACACCGCTTCGAGCAGTCCGGCTCCAGAGTCCCTGTGCGCCTTCAGCGCGCGCGTCATCGGATGACCGTTCCCGTTCGCACACTGTCGCATCAATTCATCGTCCACGAAATCCGAACAGCACACGTCTACGATCGCTCTCGTCAGCGCCCTGACGTTTGCGCTCGTCCTCGCGCTCGCCGTCCCGCTCGTCAGTTCCGCCGCGCATTCGCTCGCGCTCACGCTTCGTCCTCGCACGACGTCCACGATGCCTCGCGCAAGTTCATCCTGCGCCTGCGCGTGCGCGTTTCCAGAGCACAGCTCGCGCAGTACGGCGCGCGCGCTCGTCGACGCGTGACCACCTCTCGCGAGCTCTCGAACTAATCCTCTCGCCGCGAATCGCGCCGTCGTGCCGTCGCCATCGCCGTCACCGTCGCGACCGATCCGCGCGAGCAGCGCAGACGTCGCGCTTGACGTCATCCGCGCGTTTTCGACTCGCGCTCGCGCGCTCGCGACGCCGGCGGGCGAGTGAGGAACGCGCTCAAAGTCGAGCGCACTCGAAAAGAGACTCGGCGCGTCAGAAGATGGAGCCCGGGGTGGTGGTGTCGACGCCCGTCAAGCGTCCGCCCTCGTGCGATGACGGCGCGCGCGTGTGTGAATCTCCCATCGCCGCGCTCGCGACGACGACGACGACGACCGGTGGCGGCGGCGTGGTGAAGGGCACGCCGGTGAAGATGGGAACGGTTGCGCCCGCGCGCACCATCCGAGGGCCGCACGAAGCGAAGGCGAGAGATGCGCTCGTGTTCGCCACCGAAGAGGAGTGCGAGACGCACGCACAGGCGCGCTCACCGTTCGCATCGTCCGCGACGCATCAAGACGGGGTGACGTGCGATCCATTCGTGGCGAGGAAACTGCGCGCGCATCAACGCGAGGGTGCGAGATGGATGTACAGAGCGCTTCACGGAATGGACGCGACGGCGACCACGACGAGCGAGTGCGAGGGCGTTCGAGGAGTTTTATTGGCGGATGAGATGGGTTTGGGTAAATCATTGCAAGTTCTCGCCGTGTTGTGGACGATGTTGACGCAGGGACCTCGCGGAAAACCGACGTGTCGACGCGCCGTTTTGATCTGTCCGGCGTCGCTCATAGGAAACTGGGGCGCAGAATTTAAAAAATGGCTCGGAGACATTCGCGTGCAGGCGTCACTGGCGGAGGGAAACGCAGAAGCGGTCGATCGAGCGTGCGATCGATGGTGCGCGGAGCCTCGGAAGGATTCCAAGAGTTCTTTTGATCGTTGGCCGGTGCTCGTGATGTCATACGAAACCGCGAGACGACTGGGACCGAGAGTAGCGGCGATGAAACCTGATCTTTTGGTGTGCGATGAAGCGCACAGATTGCGCAACGCGATGGGTTCACAAACGATGAGCGCGCTTCGTGAAATAAACGCACCCATGCGCGTGTTGCTCACGGGAACTCCGATACAAAATAATTTGAACGAGTACGCGTCCGTCTTGGATTTCGCCCAGCCGGGATTGCTGGGAGCGCTTGAGGACTTTCAACGCGACTTCACGCAGCCGATTCAGAGGCAGTACGAACGCGGAGCGAGCAAAAGTGAGATTGAACTCGGTCGTAAGATGGCCGCCGAGCTCAACAGACGAACGGCGGGGAAAATCCTGAGTCGGAAATCTTCTACGAATGCGGCATATCTGCCGAAAAAGACGGAACTCGTCGTTTTATGTCAACTGACCTCTGCGCAAAGGCAACTGTATGAAGCCGGGGCAAACTTAGTCGAATCGTGGACGTCAGCAGATAAAAGCCGATCATCTGGAGCTGCGGCCTTGTGTGCGATCGGGCTCTTGCGTCAGGCGGCGAACGAAGTCGATCAAATTCTTCAGGCTGACGCGACTGCGCAAGCGACAGCCGAGGCGGAAAGTGATTTGGATGCAGAGGTTGAATCGGACGAGTTCTCCCGTACGTCGGCCTCTGAAACGTCGGCGCACGAGTTGAAACGCGTGATGGCCAAAGCTTTGCCAGATGAGTATCCAGGCGGCGCCGCTGGTTCCGGGAAGTTTACGGTGCTGCACCACCTACTCGAAGCTCTTGCGAAGCGCGCCGATACCACCGAACGCGTTGTAGTCGTCTCGGGGTATTCCGCATCACTCGCAACCGCAGAAAACATCTGCAAAAAATTGAATTTATCGACTTCCCGCCTCGACGGGACAGTCGCGGTCGATTTGCGTACCTCGATAGTCAAGGACTTCAACTCTGGCAACGGTGGGAGAGTGATGCTACTCTCCGTCGTCGCCGGTGGTGCTGGCTTGAACTTAGTCGGCGCAAATAGGCTGATCCTCATGGATGTGTCGTGGAATCCTGCACACGATCGCCAAGCGATGGGACGAATTTGGCGCGACGGTCAGAGGAAACCCGTCACGATTTATCGCCTCATAACGGCGGGTACGGTGGAGCAAAAGGTGTTCGAGCGCCAGCTAGGCAAAGAAGTGCTCAAGAGCACAGTCGAGAGCGGTTACGCCGGGTACGAAGGAGACGGATTCACGACGAAAGATTCGCTCGAAGGCATCGTGAAATTTACCGGCGATGACTTGGATTCAAACGTAGACTGGGGTCGATCCGTGGCGACTGCGGAGACGTGTCCGCTGCTTGACGACGCGCGCGCGCAGTTGAAGGAGACGTTGACTTTCAAAGTTGTCAACGTTTCTGATGAAACGCAAACTGCGAAAGATTCGAGTCAGCAATCCCAAAAAGAGTCCATGGAAGCGCGATTTAAAAAATCCGCTCCGAAACGCATCGCTTTTGAAGATTTATTTCGGTCGACGAAGAAGTAGCGCTTAGCGAAGTTGGTGAGTTGTTTGTAACTGTTCGTAGCCAGTCTCAGTGCACCGCGCGCGCCCCGGCATCTCATCGACGCGGGCCAGAGGCGCCGCGCCCCATCACGGACGTGCGGGTCATGTCTGACGATGCGCGCACCGCGAGCGGTCGCGCGGCGGCGTGCTCTCGAGAGCGATCGAGACACGCCCGAGCAGTCTTGGATGAGTTCTTCTACCCCGTCGTCAAGGCTGCGAGGTACAAGCTCGATGCGAAGTGTCCGATAAGCCAAGTTCGGGACATGTACTACGAGCACGAGACTCACAAAGAGCCGGTCAAGTACTCGAAACACTATTGGCGTTCGCTGTACAGCGGCAAGGTGTTCAAGAGCGAGTACTACGTCGATAAACACATGGAGAGAAGACACGGTGATAAGATCCCTCCAGAAGCTGACGTGTGTTTGGCAGATCACTGTGATTTATTGCAGTGCGATAGGCATCACTCCTACTTGAAGAATGAGCGGAAGAAACATATATGGTGCGATGAAGAGTTCCTCTTTGAAATTCAAGGAAAGTGTCGACAAGTGTTGTCGGATTGTTTTCCGGAAGACAATAGTCCAACGCACGACAGGGCCAAGAGATTAAGCGTCTACTTCAACAAGTATTACTGCGACCAGTTGACGTGTCACGGTGTCGACGGGATTTTTGAGCTGTTGAGCTCGCACCACGACACGACGAGCGTTGGCTACCATGTAGCGATGGTATTCGTCTTCCTCATCGTCGGACTGTATTACGCGTCGGTTTATTCTTTGACGAGTGGTCGTAGGGTGAGTTTAGACGTGAAACGCGCTCGCCGGCGCGCGCACGCGACTTGGATCGATTACGTGCCCCAATCAATCGTCAAGCGCTTGAACCTGCGCAAACGCAAGCCGTATTGAACCGATTTATTTGCTCGCTGTAGTCTTCGATCGATAGCATGTAACGACTCGAATTATTTCATTTCATTTCACGTCTCGTTTTGCCACGTTCGACCGGTCTGGCTATCGCGCCCGCGGGAATTGATGACGGCGCCGAGCGCCTCACAATAATCCACAGCCTTTGCCTCGTTCCGGAGACGGAGCGCTTTCGGACGTCGTCCAGGACGCTCCCTCTCGCGGCGATGGAAGCGGATCGGCACGCGAACGATGACGTGGACGATCTAGTCGCATCCTTCACGACGCGCTTAGCGCTCGACGACGCTGAAGAGGCGCAAGCGTCCACGTCAAAGCTGCTAACGGAGACGCAACGAACCATCGAGTCGTGCGGATGGACTTCGTCTTCGATGGAGATGGACCGAGCGCAACGGGTGTCCATGTCGTGTGAGGCGTACGAGGACGCGTTAGCGCAGCTCCTGCGCGCGCGCGCGGCGACGCGAAGCAAGTCTAAACTACGACTGTGGTGGTTGTCTGTGCTCGAAATTCTGAGCGCGCTCAGGGAGAAGAGCGACGCCACGGCGGCAGGCGTGTGGGACGATGTGTGTCAGACACTGATGGAAGACGTGGGTGATTTGGCGAAAACGCTCGGTGCGGCTCCGGACAGAGAGATGTGGGCGGAAATCATGGACGAAGTTGCGATTGTGAATCCGGCCGTCGCTTCTCGAGAGAAAACACTCGCTCTGGCCGCGCGCGGCTTGTACGCGATAGTGCCGGACGTATTCATCAAACAAGCGTCGGTTGCGTTGAAAGCACGTCAAAATAGTCAGATATTTCGCGAAGAGTTGTACTGGGTGCTGTTCACGATGAGCGCCGTTGATCCTCTCGATTCGGGTGAATACGGTCGCTTGGTTCAGTTGTTGGAAGAATTCAATCCAACGATGTGGGGATCGTCTTACAGAAAGAGTGACTTCAGGCACTGTTTGTCGACGATGTTGACTGTGATTTTATGTAGATGTCTGTCGCGTAAACGGCCCGAACGGGGAAGTGTTGACGTTTCTGTGGTGAGGAAGGTACAGGCGGACGTGTTGAAGTGGTTGAATGACAATGAGAAAAAGCACACGGTAGCGGGACTTCCACTGTTAGGAGCTCTCACGGGGCTCGAATTCACGCAAGAAACGACGCCACCCGATCGGGTTCCTCAGTGGCGAATCATATTTGAAGGTAGAATTTTGAACGGCATTGACCAGAAGTTGAAAATATCGAGTTTCTTCAGATCGGTGCGAGGCATCGTTTTGGGAATTTCCACGGAACAGACTGAGGTAGTGGCTCTCGCGGAACAAAGTTTTGCGACATGCGTTCGAGCGTTGAAAAGGACGAGCGTCATCTCGGACGAACCAGAGCGTGCATTTGTTCTCGCGGGATGCGCTTTGGCATTCAGACGAACGGGGACGCTTGAAGACACCAAAATTATGGCGCTACTTCAGGATGGACAAGACTATGTGATGCTTGCAGCGCTCTGCATCGTGTGCGCCGATATTGTGGGCAGCATGAACTTCGATCAGGTTCGGTCGAATGCAATTTTAACAGAGTTCATTGATGATGGATTACAAAAACTGGCGACGACAAATCTTTCGTTGTTTTCGCCAGGAGTCACAGCCGCTGCTTTGTCGTGTTCTCGGTTCGTCGAACCGAGTAAAATATCGTCTGATATGATAGATTTTGCATGCACAAAAATGGCGCATTCATCAGTGGTAGTAAGAAATGACGCAGAATCATTCTTGCTACATGTGATGCGAGTGAAAAGCGAACTTCGGGATGGCGTGCTGCAGGCTCTATCATCCTGTATCCTCAATTTACGGGATTTCGTGCCCGCCGAGCGACTTTCAGCGATATCATCACTCGTGAAGGTTTGTCAAGCGTGGAATACCGCTCTTCAAAGTGAAAGCAATCAAGTTCTGCAGTGCAACGTTGAACGAGCAGAGGCAGCGGCCCTACTGCTGGTTTGTGACGCAGACTTTTCTGTTCGACAAAACGCCATGGACGCTCTGAAAGAAATCTCAAGTTTACGTGAGCTCATCATTTCAAAAAGTAAAGGTGACGTGAATGCGTCGGGTTCATCGGTGTACTCAGTTTTGAAGAAATATGTGGACATTGCCGATCTCTCCACGTTTATTCGAGAAGTCAGCTACGGCGCTGCGAAGGAGTGCAGTACCGCCTACACGACAGCGCACGCGCAAGCCTACCAAAGAATTCAAGCGTTGATGGTTGCCGAGGGAGATGGCAAGAATTTAGTCGTACCGATCAAACCTTCCGAGTACAAATACAACCTTTGGATCAATTATATGATATTTGTTTGCTCTGCCGAAACAACGAGTGGTATCGTCAACGACACCCAGCAAATCGTTACTATCGGTTACAGAGGCTCTCTTTCGGGATTGTTGAAGACAATCATGCCTAGATTAGGCCAATCCGCTGGAGAAGCCGACGCCATCATGCGACTCTTCCGAGTTTTACCGAGTCAATCCAAATCAACGGTACTCGCGGCGCTATTGCCGTCGCAAAATATTTTGAT
>Ga0181583_10001326_pt1 | contig 18312 bp, 13 predicted proteins | sample 071ome_31_FD_132461 | JGI IMG/M metagenome (GOLD analysis project Ga0181583, IMG submission 132461) | Coastal salt marsh microbial communities from the Groves Creek Marsh, Skidaway Island, Georgia - 071405CT metaG (megahit assembly) | ecosystem: Environmental > Aquatic > Marine > Intertidal... | reverse complement strand
GCTGGCCGGTGGGGGTGCGGGGGGGGGGGGTGCGCGGGTGGCGGTCGGGGGTGGTGGGTGTGGGGGGGCGGCTTGGCCCTCCGGGGGGGGGGGGGGGAATGAAGGCGTTTCTCTCCACGCCGGCCTGTTCCACGCTCCCTGACACCCCTCGCGGAGAGATGGTGTTGTGAATGGACGATTTCTGTCGGCTGAAGGGATACAGGGGTATGATGGGATCCCTTTCAGGCATCCCGGTCGGGGGGTGGGCAGCTCTGGTGCTCCTCATCCAGCTCGGCTTCCGGCCTGCGGGAGCGGTAACCCCGTTGCGTGATCCGCACCCCGCCGTCGTGGAAATGCAGTCGAGGTGACCCACCCCGCTTCGAGCGCCCGATGGCGGCCGCTTGGCCTGTGGGCGGAGCTGGCAAGGGTCAGCGCGAACCAGGAGGACCTCCCCAGCGTCCCCCTGCAGGTGCCCCCCCGGAGACACAGCGAAGGTACGGTGGGTGCTGGAGGAGTACCTGTGGCCAAAAATCGACGGCGTCAAGTACGAGGTACCCGCGGGGTGCCCCCTGGACATCAAGGGGGACATGTACGCGGGCGTGGAGGCGGACAAGGTGCAACTCAAGCGAGGAATGTGGAAGTGCGGGGAGTGCAACAAGTCGTTCCGCGGGGAGGAGTACCTTGACAAGCACATTGCCAACAGGTCAGCCTGAGGAGGCAGTTTTGCGTCGCTTGTACCCGCGCTCTGCACGCCGCCCCGACCCCCGCCCGGGCAGCACTTCCACCCCCCCCTCCCCCCTCCTGGCACCTCACCGCAGGCATCACGGGCAATTTGCCGGGAGGGAGGGGATGCCATGCCTCGGGGATGCATGCGACGCGGTGCACTGTTCGCATGTCCAAGGGAACAGGGACACGTCGCAGTTCTTCTTCTGGCACCCGGCGGCGATGTGCTCGAAGAGGGAAATGAAGCAGCGCCGCGCCGAGTGTGAGCGCCTCGCGGACCTGTGCTTCCCGGAGGCCCAGGGCCACCAGGCGGACCACCTCCGCCAGTTCTTCAACGCGCAGTTCTGCGAGTCCCACACGTGCGACCGGACACTCCAGGAGCCCTTCCCGCTGGGGAGCCTCCACGGCGGGCACGCGTGGGGGTGGGTCGTGGTCTCGGCAGTGGTGATTTCGGTGCTGGTCTTCTTCTATGCCATCGCCGGCTTCTGGGTGTGGGAAAAAAACTCCGCGAACCGGGGCGACCTCAGGCACCTCAAGCGCAGAGGCGCCGAGGATCAACCCCAGGGGTGGGCCCAGCGTGCCGCCGGGTTTTTGCCCTTTGTCGGGAAGAGTCGCCGGAAAACCAAGGCCTACTGACTAGGCAGACAGCGGGACCGGGTGCCCCAGTAGCCCATCCCAATTCAAACCAGCGCTCCGCGCGACAGGATGATGGAGCTGGCGGCCCAAGTGGCCACCGGTACCGTGAGATTGTCGTCGATGCCCCCGGGGGCGCTCTCCACCGCCGCGCCCACTGCCCCCACGGCCAGGAGTGCGGGGAGAGCCGCCTCCACGTCCATCTCCAGGTACCCGAGGCCTCTCATGTACGAGAGCAGCCCGTACGCGAAAGCCGTCCCGGCAAGCACGAGCGCGGCCGAGCCGGGTACGGACTTGTCCGGGTTGTAGGGGATCTTGAGAGACTCCTTCGACCCCAACCGCCTCCCCACGATGTCCGCGAACCCGTCCCCCCCGCACATCATCGACAGGGCAACGATCCCTACGGGGTCCGAACGCCACGTAATGGCCGTCGCCGCGACCATGGTCAGACAGTACACCAGGGGTCCCTTTAAGAGCTCTCCCGGGTCCCCCTCCCTCGACACCGACCGCACAGCGCCCTCGTCCTTCACCGCCCCCGTCCCGATTGCCACCAGCTTGATGGCGTTGAGCGCGGGTACGGACGCGGCCCAGTACTGGGCGCCCCCCCCAACAGCGAACAAGGGCCACGTCAAGATGAAGAGCGGGCCCGTCGTGATGTGAACTGCGCGGGGGAGGGGGGGGAGAACCCCGGTCAGCACAGGTCAACAAGGCCAGGGACAACACGGGGCACACAGGGCAGCGGGCGACGCACCGATCTTCCGGCAGAGCTTCTGCTCGATGACGCCGGCGAGTGCCAGCTTGTCCCATATCTTCGTCCACGCAAGGGATCCGACGCCGGCAAAAGCAGCGGCCGCGAGATTGCGCTGGACATCAGGCAGCCCCGACCACGTCTGCACGATGTCCCCGAGGAAGCCCATCCCGGCCCGCACACGTAGCTGCCTCTGCTTCACGGCCGTACGGGGATGCGAAACAGTCCACACATAGGAAAGGGGTGGTATGGACGCGTCAACCTGTCTAGAGAGGCTCCTTGATGCGGACCGCGTGGAGGCACAGGAGGTGGCGGAGAATGCCCCTCCTGTCTGCGCTGGGGGCCTCGACGATGCACAATTGGCGCTCGCAGGCGGTCTCATGCCGAAACAGCCCACTTCTCCCCCAAGTCCCCGCTGAACTGCCCTAAGCCGGCCGAGGAGAAACCTGTTGTTGTGCCGCTGGTTCTGGAAAACCCTGGCGATGACACCCCGAGGGTCGGGTCCAGTCTCAAAGCTGCGTGTCGTTCCGGCTCAAGGCCATGCGGTGACTCGGGCGAAAAATGACACATCTCGCACAGCCGGACCGCCATTCACCCACCGACCCCCCGGCATCGGGTCCCGATTCTCCCGCTGGGAGAACCCTCCAAGGAGTGCAAGCAGCGCAAGCAACCCAATGACTCCACACACGGCGCGTCCTAACTGCATGCGGCCAGTCATGCACCGCGTGCCCGCAAATGTGCGCGTCCAGGGCCGTTCCTCGGCCGGGCTGTGCCTCGCGAGCCCCAAGGAGGAGGATCCAAGTGGCGCGTCGCGCAGGGCTATCCTCGCCGCGGGGTCGGTTCCCCTCGTCCTTGCGGGCGCGGGTCCTGTCGCTGCTTCTGGTGCCGCTTCGTCTGGATCGCTGCCTCTTGTCCCCAAGGCCGGTGAGCGCCCAGGCGATAGACGACGTCGGTTTGGGCTGCAGGAGGGCGCGACGCCCATGCCGCGCCGCGGCTGGAGAGCGCCGGCGCACAGAATCCCTGCTCTTACCCCGCGCGCCGCAGACATGGCCCCCGGTCTCTCCGTCTCGCGGATCGTGAAGGGCTGCTGGCAGTTGTCGGGGGGTCACAAGGGTGACCGCGGCAGTGACCGCACTTCGGGGAAAGGCGCCCAGGAGGACTTCGCCCTGTTCCGCGAGGCCGGCATCACAACGGTCGACACGGCCGACATATACGGCCCCTCAGAGGCCATTATCGGCGGCTACATCAAGACCATGGACGCCGACGCGGCCCAGAGGGACCTCCAGGTGCTGACCAAGTGCTGCTTTTTCAGTGCGGGGGACATGAAGAATCCCTCGGTCGACGCGATCCGGAAACGGGTCCAGAACTCCACCAGTAGCCTGGCGGGGAGGGTGCCAGAACTCGTGCAGCTCTATTGGCACGACTATCGGAGCCCCAACTATGCGCAGGCGGCCGTCTCGCTCACCGCGTTGAAGGAGGAAGGGCTTCTCCGCCACGTGGGCGCCACCAACTTCGACACTCAGCGTATGGGGGAGATGATCAGGGCCGGGGGTGAGGTGGTGCAAAATCAAGTGCAGTACAGCCTGCTCGACAGGAGGCCCGCGGGCAAGATGACCCAGTTCTGTGTGGACAAGGGCGTCACCCTCCTTCCTTACGGGACCGTCGGTGGCGGATTCCTCTCCGACCGGTACCTTGGGATGGGTGCCGGGGAAGCATCCAAGACGATCAACACATACTCGAAGAGCAAGTACGCATCGGTGATTGAGCAGGCAGGTGGGTGGGGGTGGCTCCAGGAGCTCCTCAAGACCCTGAGGGAGGTGGCGGACGACAAGGGCACCGACATCTCCTCCGTGGCCACGCGGTGGGTCCTCGACCAGCCGGCGGTGCCCGCCGTCATCGTCGGCGCTCGCAACGCGGAGCACGTCGACGCTGCCCGGGGCGTCTTCGGGTTCGTCCTGGACGGCACAGACAACGCAAAGATTGAGGCTGTCCTCGCCAAGGGCCGCCTGGCCAAGGGAGACTGCTATGAGTGGGAGCGCGGAGGAACGTGGTGACGCGCTGGTCGGTTCAAGCAGTCTAGTCGTCCAGCATCACGCTCTCGGGGACGTGGACGTTGCGAAGCAGGCGGAAAGCGGGCCCGTACTCGAGACCCGCCTCGCGCATCTGCTCGTAGAGCTGCACAGTGTCCCTGGGGACGGGGGCGTCGGTCCTTTGGGCATCGATGGTCCGCTCCCCGAGCGCCTGCTGCTCTTTCTCCACTCGCTTCATCTCGGCGGCGTACGAGGCACGGAGAAGGTCCTGAAAGGCGTTGATGTCCCCTCCAAACACCGTCTCCTTCAGTGACTCGTCCTTCTCAATCTCGACCATCCTTCTGTCGTCCGCCCGGAGGGCCTCCCTGCACACTCACAAAGACGAAGTGCAGGCGCCCTCCGATACGTCAACCGTCAGCTGACTGCATCGCGGGGGGACCACCCTGTCCCAGGCGAGGAAAGCTGCCTCGAGATGGGGGTGGCAACTGAATCGGCACTTTCCGCGGTTGCGGCGCACATGTGCACCTTTTGCACCCAGAGCGGGGTGCGAAGGCGGTGATGAATATTGCACGTCACCTGAAGGCAATGGGATCCTTCGCAGACCCGTCATCATTCGTCGCAAAAGGGTCCGTGGTAGCCATCTCGACGTCAGGTGGAAATGAGGATCGGGAGGAAGCACTTGCGGGGAGGTCGAGGAATGGTCACTAGGGACAGGAAGATGCCTTTCTCTGTGCCCAACCACAAGCAAAAGGGCGAGACGAGGCGAAGCACGTGAGGGATGACTCGACTGTTGTGCAGTTTCAGGTCACCTCTAGCGCCTCGCACGCTGGAGGCAGGCATGCTCTACGACCCCGATTGTGACATTGAGCTCCCGAATCTCCTTCTCGAGGTTTCGCATGGCCTCTCGAGTCCTGATGAGGGGGCTTGAGTTGCTGTTCCCCGCCCCCCGCTCGTCCAGCTGGCTCTTGATGTCTTCGAGCTCCGCAACGCACCGCTGAAGCTCGTTCGTCCGTCTCGACACCTCGTCCGCCGTCTGGTTGTAGCGCTCCCGCATACCGTCGAGCCCCTGCCGGGCCTCCTTGTACTGGAGGCGCAGGGACTCGAACTGGTCGTTGAGCATGCGCTCACGCGTGCCCAGCCGATCCAGCTCCTCAGCCAACTTCCCGTGCATACGGTCCAGCATGCCCTTGGCGTCGGGCATCACGGCGCCCACCTCCTTGGTGTGCCCTGTGGCCCCGTCCAGGTGCGAGCGCCAGTCCCGTGCGTCCGTCACGATCCGGAGCTTGGGTGCCTGCCGCTCCACCTCAGCCCGCCAGCGGTCCGAGTCTACATTGCGCGCTGACAACACCGCCTTCTCATCGTTCCGCGGGCCCTCGTCTGCAGCGCACGTGTCGGGGGCAAGGGCGGGCTGGCGTCGGCGCGTCTATTGCGCGGGTCGTGGCACTGAGGGCGCGCCAGCGCCGTCCCGGGGTAGCTCACCTTGCCCCCGCTTGCCCAGCCCCGGGAGCACCTTGCCCGGCGTGGCGTGTGCGTCAAGGAGGGACTCGTCGATGTCGCCGCGGCCCTCGCCCTCCTCGACTTCCTCCTCCTCGGTCTCCTCCTCCGCCTGGTTTACCACCTCCATCTCGTCCCCGGCATCCTCGGCGCTGCGGACCGGGTCGTCGAAGCGGAACCCCTGCACCTCGAGGGCGCTGTCTGTGAGGGCATCGAGGAGGCCGCAAACGTCGTCGCCACTGGCCTTCTGGAGCTTCTGGAGTGTCAGACCCGTGGCGGAGAAGCCTCCTGCCTTGAGCGCAGAGAGGATTGCTCCGAGGACGACGTTCGGGGTCTCGTCCACCGCGTCCGGGATCCTGTCCGGCCCCAGCCCGCACTGCTGGAGGAGCCAGAAGGACAGATCGACCATGTAGTAATAGGCCGTCGTCTGCTCCTGGGGGGACGTGTGCGGGGTCGCAAAGCTGAAGCTGTGCAGGGGGGGCTTCGGGGGGGCCGCCTGGCGGCAGAACTGCTCTTCATAGCCCAGCAGCCGCAGCTTGTCGAGGATCCCCTCCATCAGCACGTCGGCAGGGGCAACTGGGTCCACGCTGCGGGGGCCGCGCCCCGCGCTCGTGTCCGGCGCCGCCCTCTCGCCCCCCTCCACACCAGAGCCCAGGTCCCGCCTGGAGCTGCCGCGCCCGGTCCTCCCCTTCTGCGCCGAGCAGCGGACAGGGGGGGGAGGGGTGCCCGGGGCGCCCCTGCCGCGGAGAGGGAGGTCGGGCCCGCCCGGCGGAATCGCCGCTTCCCGAGAGGTGGCGTCGGCATATTCTCCAACTATCCTCGGATTTGAGGTGCAAGGGAAGAGAGCGGGCCCTTCCAGGAGCCGGGGAGCGGGCGTCCTTGAAAGCACCGCTTTTGGACAGGTGAGTCCGCGTCCACCGTCTTTACTATCGTCCAGGGATAGGCATAGCCGCGATCGCCGCCCTTACATACTTCACGACACGTTGCAGTGCTGGAATTAGACCACAGATTGAGGGAATTCAACCCCGCACGGAGAAAGGCGAAGGCACAACCTCACAACCGTGGCGCGTGGGGCGCGGCGGAATGCGCGGGCAGTGCGGGGCACATTTGATGGGCTCGGCGCAGAAAGAAAAGCCGCCTTGGACTCACCGAGCTCATTGTTCCCCCCTGGCGGATCTAGGTCCCGGGTCAGTCGACCGTGGGAAGAGAATGGGAGGGTGCCCTCAAATTGGCCTCAAGTGTCTCCAGCGAGGCGGGGAGCTGAGCCACCGGGCGCTGGATATCACGGTTTTTACGGTATCGCGGTCGACCCCCGCCCCACCTATCGCACGCGAGCGGTACCGCCTCTGCCAGTGCTAGCGAGCAGCGGGCGGCCAGGATGCTGTGCCAGCCTGGGGTCTTCCCTCGTAGACTACGAGGGAAGACTACGGTAGTCAGCCGGGCCCGACGGAGCGGTCCCGCCCTCGAGCCCCGCCTCTTGGACAAAATGCTGCGGAGAGGAAGTACCGCACACACAGGAGAAGAAGTTTAGTGTTGAGGGTGACAAAAGTCGCAAAGAGAGCCTTCCTGTGAGGACACAGCTGGACCCCCGCACACTCGCAAACCCACAGCCTCGTCCGCTCCAGGCACACGGCACACAACCTAGAAGCTCTTTCCGCTGCGCATAAGGGGGGGCTTGTCCCTGCATGCCCACTCGCCCCTGCAGTATGCTCGTCTCAACGAGGGACTGTCCGTTAGGCCTGATTGCCGCACTCGGCGCGGTTGTAGCGTCCCACAGCGCGCACGCGCTCTTGGCGATTCGTGCGTATTCGATTTCTCCCACGGTGACAACACTTCAGTTTCGTCGCGCTCGCAGGATCCACCTCTCATGGGCGCCGAGGGACTGCGCGACATCAAGTCGTTGGCTTCGACCATCGCCGCGTGGACGATTGGTTTTTTCGCCACAAGGTGACGCGAAGCGCTAGCCCTACCTCACTGCAGACACACTCGATGCTCCCCGAGAGGTGCCACGAACCCACCCCGCTTCCGCCATGCTCCCTCCCCCCATCAAAAGCAACCTTGCCCCCCCCCGGACGCAGGTACGTGTCCCGCGCTTTGGCGGACCTCATCGACCCGCCAAAGTCCAGGAAGAAGCACCGCACGTCCTCCAAGAAGAGGACCCGCCGCCACCCCGAGCAAGTGCGTCCCGCTCTCGGGGACTCGGAAGCTGAGGTTGAGCTCGCGTCCCTTCACTCCGTGCCTTCCCTGGAGAGGTTTGTCGACAGAGTCGCCCCTCCATTCAACAGCACTGGCGAAGCGCTCGACCTCTCCGACGCTGACCCTGTGTGCGACGCCCCGAGGACCGTCCCTGCCAGGTCCAGCCTCGACCCCCTTTCATCCGAGCCCCAGGGCCCCGCCCAACGCCCTGAGCCGTGCCTGGAGGAGGTGCCCCGCCTCGTCCCGGGAGAACCTAGGGACCCCCACCAGGCCGCGTCCGGGCAAACGCCTGTGCAGGGATCCGCCGCTGGCCGCAAGAAGGAATTCCTTAGCCTTCGCTCGCTTAGAGGCCACCAGCCTGCCCCAGTACCAGCGCGGGCGAAGCGTGAGTCTGTTGTTGGGCCTGTTTCCCCCCGGACCAAGGCCAAGGCCCTCGTCAGCCTCAGCTTCCGGAGGACGGGCGCCCAGACCATCCACGAGGAGCACGCTCACAAGCCCACCGAAGAGGACTGCCTCACTGAGGAGGTGCTGCAGGACAGGAGGCCCCAGCCCGACCCAGCCACCCCCTACCCGTCTGAGGACTGTCGAGAGGTTCAAGCCGTGCCGCGCCGTGTTTCCGTCGACAAGCGGTCCTCTCAAGCTAGTGATATCCTTAAGAGCATCACTGACGAGCAACGCGAGGCAGCACTGGCAAGTTTTGTCTTCGTGAGTGCCCTCGCCCCCCCTGGCACACACCAAACCCTGTGGAGCTGCACCTCGGCCCCAGTGCGAGGTCGCATTGCAATCGTCTACCCCAAATACGTCAGCGCCCGCAGAAAAGGTCCGGGATCAGCAGCTTGAAGGCGAACGCGGCCGCGCAAGGCAGGTCCCGCTTCACCAGCTACCAGGGTCCCGGGAGCAGCAGCACAGCTGCCCGTCCGGCTGCTACTGGCCTTGGGCGCCGCAACACGTTCAAGGACACAGCGAAGCGTCTGAGTCTACTGAACGCACTCGGTGATTAAGGCACGGGCTGCCTGATGCCAAGAATCGTACCTGTGGCCAGGCTGGAAAAGGTCCCTGAGGAGACACAGTCACCGCTCAAGGCGAGTATGTCCCCCTCGCTCGCAAGCTCCACCGAGCGCATCGGCGGGCCCATGCCGCAAACTGGGGCGCCCCTGGCACAGCCACCGCGGCTGCAGCGTCTCCCGACCGACGCATCTAGTGGCGTCGGGGCATCGAGAGTGGAGTTTGAGGTCCTGTCCTCGAACACAATGGCAGTGGGGGGGGGGGGTGACAGCATTCCTGCCGCCCCCGGTCTTTCCAGTGACCTGGCGCCCCTGGGCACCGAGGCTCCGCATGCGGGAACCTCGACAGAAGCCCTCGGCGGCGGCTGGGACAGATCCAACCGGCTGGCTGACTACTCAAACAACCCAACGCTAACTGGCCTGGGCAGACCGGCTGGAGCTGGCGTCAACAAGGAAGGGGCGGTTGCTGTCCCTACACATGCGGAGTCCGCGCCTCGTCAGGGGAAAGGCTTCTCTTTCTTCAGGGGCATGTTTGGCAAGCTGAGGAAGGAGCCTGACGAGTCGACGCCTACGACTGCAAGGCCACAAGTGCAGCCTGAGCCGGGGAATCACCTCGCAACCGACCAACCAGACGCAGGCGTTGGGTGCCGCAGCCGGCTTTCGGATGAGAACCCATTTGGTGTTTCGAGCCTGGCCCAGGTGAAGGAGCTGCGGGGCCCCAACCGCGGCGACATGCTTCGGATGCCATCCATTACGTCGCCTTCCATGCGGAGGAACAGCATGGGGAGGAACAGCATGGGGAGGAACAGCATGGGGAGGAACAGCATGGGGAGGAACAGCATGGGGAGGAACAGCATGGGGAGAGGCTCGCCGGTCGACACGGCCCTCGTGTTCCCTGGCCTGGCCCAGGTCAACCTTTCCCCCATCAACGTGGCCACAGGACGGATGCGGAGCCATTCCCTCGACGTACAAGTGGCGAAACCGTCACTGATGGCCAGACCGCGCCAGAACTCGATGGCGCGGGGCCATACGTTCCTCGACCAACAGATGCTGTCACCACCGGCTCTGGCCGGGGCCCGCAGGGGGAGCCCGAGTGCCGTGGCGCTGGGCATGAAGCCCATTCAGCCCCGTGCTCTGACTGGCGATCTGGCTCCACGGGGCGGCCGCACGATGCGGAGAGGCCCGGAAGCTTCGGCCGACAGCGTAAGCTTGCGCAGAAGACCAGGGCCATTCGCTCCTTCCGCGCCTCCAGCAGACAGCGCCACGGGGCGGCACAGTCGCCACAGTCAAGGAGGAGGGGCATCGGTACACTCTCGTGCCAGTGCCGTGAGCGGCCGGCGTTCTGGGGAGGCCTCGTCGCCCCCCCGTCGCTCGCTGGAACGCGCTATACTTGCCCGCGATCCCGCCATGCCGCTGGCGGGGCCGCCCCAGGTCCCCGCGCCCGAGAGGAGGAGTTTGGAGTCGGCGCTGAGAGAGCCGCGCGCTGCGTCAGAATCGGGGGGGCCGGCGGCGCCCGCTCCTCCGGAAATCATGAGCAGACTCGGCTCCAACCGGCAGGAGCCGCGCTCTGGACGCTCAAGCTTTGCCCGCCAGCGGCAGTCGGTCGACTCACTGGGTGCAATCCATCGTACGGAGAGTGTGCCCCGGCGGGGAGTGCCCGCGGGCGCTGCAGAGAAGCGCAAGAGCAACTGTGAGTCGCGGGGCCCCGGCACGGGTGCAGTGTATGTCGACTTGACTCAGGAGGGGCGATCCGTAAGGCCAAGGGGCGAGAAGGACCTCAAGAAGACTGCCTCCGGTCGGCGCGTGCCCGGTCGGACAAGCCAGGACGGCATGCTCCGGGGGGCTGCTCAGATGGCCGCACGCACGGGTTCGCTCCTCGGCCGCTCGGGGGGCAGGGCAGCCCATGCCAAGAACGAATCCGGGAGTGGGGAGACACCTGGCTGTCGCCGGTTCAGCGAGGAGGGGGGACGGGCCCCTCGCGCCGAACGCAGCCGCCGCAGGGAAATGGCGGTCCTTGGCCGCCACGCGACGATCGCCCCCGGCATGATGGCCAGCGCGCGTGCGAACCGTAAGAAGCGGCTGGGCCTGCTGGCCAGCCACTTCCCACGTGGGGAGCCCTTCTCCGAGATGCCAGACAGGAAGCCGGGTGACGACGTGGCCCAGGACCTGCGGCTGGGCACTATGATGGAGAACCTGAGGCGCGCGTCCTTGACGCGCGACTCGGGAAACCGGCGGTCGTCCGAACTCCTGCTTCCTGCCCCAATGCTCCAGCACGTCGAGGAGATGAAGAACAAGGTCTTCGCCCCCGCAGGGGTGCAGTGAGCGGCGATTTCAACAGAGGTTTCTAGCACGATGGGTGTGTCATTAACTTGGGTGTGTCATCAACTTGCTTTTGCCAAAGTAGCACCTGGCGCGGTCAAAAATGTGCCCCCGGTGAAGGTATTTCGTGCATGGAGAGTGTCCAGAGTGAAAAGGGGGCAGAGTCAGAGAGAAAAAAGCTGGTGAAACAACTCCAGTCACAGAGACGATACAAAAACGGGGGGCTCCCCACCACGAGCCCCTGCAGGAGGACTGGCCCTCAAATCGTCGGCCCGGCAGGCTTCTGCACCGGCTTCTTGCGGCTGGCAGGCAATGCTGCCGCACCGCCCTTGGCGACAGGCATCTTCTCAGGGGCGAAAAGGTTGGACATGTAGGCGCGCGATATGGAGGGATGGACGCTCGTATCCGCGGAGATGCGGCCCGTGCGGGCACCACTCTTGTCCCGGTCCGAGATGGTGCTCTCGTTGGACCCACGGATGGCCCCCGCCAACGCGAAATTGCCGACAGAGCGCCTCTTCCAGTCCACGCTTGAGCGGCTGCACCGGGCTGACCTAGTCGGGACGGGGAACTCTTCGGGCTCCCCTGTGGCCGAGTTGAAGAGCACGGGGCGGAAAGACTTGTCCTCCTGGACGAGCAGCATTGAGTTCTGGAAGTGTGTGATGAGCGCCTCCTTGCCCTGGATGCGGGCGTAGCTTATCTGACAGATCTTCTCGGAGTTGAAGTGTGCCCACTTCGAGTCGTCGAAGGTTTCGTAGACAGCCACGATGTCCGCCGCGGAAAGCATGTTGATGAAGGCGTATCCCACGTTGCAGCCATTCTTGAAGTCGATTGGCAAATATAGGAAGTCGTACCGGCCCTTGACGACCTCATCCAGGGTCTCGAGGAGCATGGTCTGCGTGTACTTGTTCGGGATGTTCTTGATCATCAGCGTCGTTCGCTTGTCGCCCCCGCCGCGCACCCGGTCGATGCTAAGCGAGAACTTCCGGTCCTGCTTCTGCTTGCGATCCGCATCATCCTGCCTCCGCTGGGCCTTGCCTGTAGCCGCATTGAGGCTGGCGCTGTTCCGCGCCGCCGACGCGCTGGGGCGGCCCTGCGTCGTGCTGGGAGGCTCCGCCTGGGGGGGCGGCGCCATGTTCCCAAGGGATACAGCCAGATCGATTGAGGGCTTACCGGCCCTCACACCCAGACCACGGTCCAAGGGGAGGGGCAGCGCTCCGTTCTGCCTCCTCTCACAGACCTCAGGCGCTCCGTGCTCCACGCGATGGGTCACGAGTCTCGGGTTACTCGGAGAGACGGGGACGGGATCCTCCTCCTGTGCTGTCAGGGCGAAGGTCGCAAGTCCGCCGAGGGGCGCCATTGGTGGCAGCACCCGTCCCCCAATCAGCTGCGGGGGGGAGTTCTCGGCGTTCACGACGGTAGCGACGCTCTTGGTGGCCGCTGCCAAGCCCTTGTGCGCATCCTCGCCGGGCTCCTCTTGCACAGAGGACAGCTGCTCCCTGCCAAAGCGTGAGATGCCCACGTCCTCCTCACGTAGAGACGTCGATGCGTTGCGGTCAGTGCTCCCGGCACAGCGCTGCTGCTTGAGTCTCCCAAGGACGCGCTCCAGCACCGCGATATCGTCTTCCCCCCCACCGAAGAGGGCCATAAGCGCCTCCTCCTTCGCAAAGGAGGCAGCGTCTGAGGCCAGCGCGTCACCAGCAGAGCTACTGACAATGTTCTTGGCGTCACCAGCGACAACTCCCGCGTCCCCCTGGCGCACCTGGAGCGCAAGGAGCTGCTGCACGGCGGCAAGTGCGCCAGGCCCAAGCATTGAGTGGTTTGCGCCGATCACGTCTGCGCGGCTGGCGGGGGTGATGGACCCCGAGCCGGGAGTGCCAGGCGCATGGGCCAGGGCGCGACGGGAGACGGGGAGGCGGAAGTACTCGGCCTTGAGGGAGCTCCCGCGGAGCACGTGCTGATTGAGCCCCTGGAACGCTATCTCTGCGTGTCGCGTGTCGTAGTACTCGACCTTGACGTGGGGCTGGCTGTGGGGCTCTGCTACGTCCTGAACCTCGCCAAACAACCCAAAGATGGCCCGGAGCTCGGCAACATCGGTGCCCTCGGGGATGTTCTTGACGATGAGGGTGCCCTGGTTGATCTCCTTCTCCGAGGGAGCGTCCTTGGGGATAGAGTAGTGGATGTCAAGCTTACGGCGCCGCACCACCCTCCCCTGGAGCTGACACATGGCGCTTGTGGCAGCGCGGATGTCGTAGTAGCTCACCATGACGAAACCACGGTGCTTGCAGGCCGTGTACATGCTCTTGATCTTGCCGTACTGCTCAAAAAGGGTCTGAAGCTCGTCGTTCTCGACGCTGCTCTTGATGTTTCTCACGAATAGGGTGCGGCTGGGAACTTCCCCGTTGGGGAAGTCGCCACGCCCCTCTTGGCTGCTCGGGTCGGGCGAGACGCCACCTCCGCCCAGCGACTCGAGCGCACTCGATAGGGCCGGGCTTGACCAGTTCCGCGAGAGCGTGCCCGCGGGTGTGCGGGAGCCCCCCCGGCCCTGCCCCGTATTCCGCCCCGAGGGCGGCGGGCTCTTAGGAGGAGGGGTGTTTGTCCGCTCAGCCGTGCCAGGGGCAAGGGCGTGGGGGGGCACCCCGGCGGGGGGCATGAGCCCCCTACCGTTCGCGACACCGGGGGCCGGGCCGGGCGGGGGACGTGGCCCCTGCGGCAGCATCTGCTGCTGCAGCGCCAGGGGGAGGGTGGTGAACCCGTCTGGCGCCATGGTCGGCACAGAGCCCTGGGACTTGCCCCCCCCCGCCATGCTCTGGGCGTGGCCGTGAATACCCCCCTGCGTTACGAGCTGCTGCTGGACGAGGAGCTGCTGCTGCAACACGCTGAGCGCCTGGGCCTGGCTCAGGTGCGGCGGCAGCTGCAGCATGCCGCCTGCCGGATGGGGCAACAGCCCCCGGTTGGTCCCGGCCTGCTGCTGCTCCTGCTGCTGCTGCTGCTGCTGCTGCTGCTGCTCCTGCTGCTGCCGCTGCTGCTGCTGCTGCTGCTGCTGCATCCAGTTCAGGAGCATCTGTTGCGGCTGTGAGAGCCCCCGCGCGCCATTGTGGCCCTCAAAGCCAGCAGCCTTGGCAGGCAGCCTCCCACCCGCGTGGGGCGAGGGGTCAAGGGGGGGGGGGACCCCCAGCCCATGACCCAGAGGGGGTGCATGCCCGTGGGCATGACCACCGCTAGAGACGTTCGGGCCGGGGCCCGCAGCGTGGTACATCTCGTGCGCCGGGTCGACGCCCCCGGCACGCTGCCCCCCGCCACTCACATCGGCCCCCTCACGCTGCGCGATCATGGCGCCCCAGCCCCCGAGGCCCTCCGAGAGCGACCCGGGCATTACGTCCGCGGTGCCCGCAGTCTGCCCGTCCGTCGGCGCGAAGTCGGCGTTCGAGGAGAAAAACTGGTCGAAACGGTTGAAGGACGCCCAGAATGCAGGGTCCGACATGTCCTGGCCGTCGTTGCTGCACAGGGGATTTGGAGGGGGGGGGAGGAAGCGTCAATTGCCGGGCCCGGGGCCTGCCGTGCAATGGGTCTCCGCGTGGTCGCATCGCGGCGGTCCGACCAGTAGCGCCGGGGAGCTCACCTGCTCCGCTGGTGCTGCGGACCGTCACTGGGGGTGAAGTCAACCCCGTCCCTCCCCCGGTCCTGGCTCCCCCCGTTCCCGGCCATAGCCCACCCGCTGGAATTGAAGGCCCCCGGCCGCATGTCCCATGCCCCCACAGCGCCAAAGGAGTTTTCCGGCCCCGCATCGCCCCCGTGACCTGCTCCGTTGGTCATCACGACCGCGGCACGCCCTCTTTCTCCCTGAGAAGCGTCCGAAAAAAATGGCGGGTGGAGGGGGAGCGTCGCAAATCTGCGTGCGGAAGACTGGAACACGGTGGTATGAATCCAAGAAAAGGATGCCCCCGCGCCCACAGAAAGTGGGCAGGAAGGCCGGGGGGATGGAGGGAGGAGGCTGAGGGGCTGGGGAGACGGCCCATGCAAGCAGCCTCATAGGCGTCGCTACGTCCGGCCTCCGAAAGCGGTACTAGGCTTGAGGGTTATTTACGGTACGATGAACCCGACTATGCCTGAATATGGCGCCAAGAGCTCACATTTCGACGAGGAAGGGGGCGCCTCACGTACAGCCAAGAATCGGGGATGCGTCGAGGGTCGCCACTCGGAACGGGGGAAACGGAGCGCGCGCGGCTGGCACCAGGTATTCATATGCAGGAATAATCTCTGCGGATGACAAACGCCAAAAAAGAAAAAAACAGAAGGGAGAAATGGTGCGGCTCGACGCTCCAACCGAGGGGGGCGTTGCGATTGACGCACCTGGACGGTACTCTGATGTGCCACACCGTTTTCGCTAAAAAAAAGTCACGTAGCCGCCTGCCCCGCGACTGCAACGGCTCCACGGTCTCTGTCGAAGAGGCTCCCCTTTGCCTGCTCTGCTACCGCGCCGTGCTCCCAGCCGCGGAAAAAAGACCCCCGATGCCTCTGGTAAAATTGAAAGGGACTAAGTGATGGCGACGGGGACGCTGGAGCCTCAGAGAAGGTCGGGATGGGGAAGGATGGGGCTTTGGCGCTGCAAGAGTCACTTGAGGGCAGGGGACAAGAGGGGGCCCTCACCTACACCCGGCCTGGAGGTGAAAGATATCGCGGTCTTCAAGTAGGCCACGGGGCAGGCGCAAGCTGGACGGCGCTACTACGGGTGACTACCTAGCCAGCATGCGCGCGTGAGAGTTCCGGATCGTGCCCCCCTCGTCGCCCCCGTCACTCCTCCCGCCCCAGTCTGGCCCAGTCAAGCTCGGGCTGCGGTCCCTTCTCGGCTGCGACGAGGACTGGCGGATGAGCTCCCGAACGTCCTTCGCGGACCGAGCGACAGGTCGAGCGCGCACCGCCTCGTCTGTGATCGAGGCGAGGAAGGAGCCTGGCTTCTCGCCCGCTGCCCCAGGTCCGCCCTGGGTCGCGAGGGCATGCCACTGTCGGAAAGCGGACCTCAGAACCCGTAGGATCTTGCGCGCGCGAAGTCGCCAGACGGCCTCAATCAGCCGCTGCGGGGCGGAGTGGGGGCGGAGAAGGGGGGTTCCGGGGCCCAACGCAACCCCCGAGAGCCCCGCGTTGTCACGGTCCCGTGGGGCGCCATCCCTCACCTCCCGCGCCTCCTCGTCCCGGAGCGGTCGGGGCGACGTACCTGCGCCGCGGCCCGCGGTGACACAAGGGAGGCATCCACGCTTCCCCGGGCTCCGCGGGGGGGGCGGCGCCCCCGGTTTCGCCGGCAGCACCTCGGGTGGAGTGACCCCCCCCGTGAGGCCCGAGCCCGCAGACTCGTCTGCAGGGCTCCACAGCACGTTGGGCGTCATCTGGACGGCCCCGGCCGCGTTGCGCACGGGCTCCGTCGGCGTGGCCTCGGGCGACGAGGCGGCAGCGCCCAGGATGACGGCAGCGTGCGCCTCGACAGCCTCTCCGCCCGCGCCACCGTCCCCACCAAGGCCACGCCCGGGCTCCACCCCACGGGCCGCTGGCGACTCCGACGACTCCCCGTGGTGGCCCCCGACGCCCGCCTCCCGCGCTCCCTGCCAGGAGTCCATGGCGCGCCGCAGAACGTGGCGCCGGTGCATGCGGCCGGCGAGGCGGGCCTTGCGCCGAAGGTCGAGGGCCTCTCGCCCCAGGGCTGCCCAGCCGCGGAAGAGGGAGCGGAGGAGCCCTCTCATGTAGGCCACCGTCACGGCACGCCCGAGCTGCTCCACGCGGGCCCGGTCGACGGCCTTCTGCATGGCGAGCAACGCGTCGCTCTCTCGGACCATGCGCCCGCCGCCGACGTCCCCGATCGCCTCCCCGATCTCGCTGTCCCGCCGCGGGCGCCCCCCCGGGGACGCCCCCCCCCCGTCCAGCTCCGCGAGACTGGCGTCCAGCTGGAACACCTGCCGCTCCGCCGCCGTGGGCTCGCCGCCGCTGGCGACCCGGCGGGCCCGAGCGAGCTCCTCCAGCAGGACGGCGCTGCCTGCCTCGCTCTCCTCGAGTGCCGCCCTGGCCTCGTCCAGGAGGGCCCCCTGCTCCGCCACCTGCCTCCCGAGGGCGGCGCCCGCGTGCCTCTCGTGCTCCAGGGCCTGTCTCAGCGCGGTCGCCTCCGTCTCGGCCACCCGGAGCCGCTCCCGGAGGGAGATGGCCCCGTCCGACAGGGGCTGCCCCGCCCCCGGGGGGCCGAGGGCAAGCTCTCGGTCCCACGCGGCGACCACGTTGTTCCTCAGGTCCGTCCACCGCAGCTCCACGCGGAGGTCGGCCAGGATCCGGTTCCCCGCTGCGTCCCGGTCCGACACCGACAGGGGGCCCTCGCCCCTGTCCGCCAGCCTCAGCCGGCACGACAGCCGCCCCTTTGCCCGGTGGGGGGGGCGGGCCTCGGCCGAGGACTTCCACTCCGGGCGCATGTCGACCGACTCCACGCGCCCCTCGAGCCTCACGTCGAACTCCTCGAAGGTTGCCGACGTCGGGTCCTTGCTGGCGGTGACCGACGCGGCCAGCGCGTCCCCGGCGAGACGGAAAGGGCCTTCCCCCCGCAGGGGCACGGTCAGGACGCCCTGGGGCGGCTGAGGCGGGCGCTTGAAGAGCTGCCGGGCGGTTGACAGCTGCGCGGAGCGATCCCGCCTGGCCTGGGACCCCCATACAGTGCTGGCGCTCTCCTCGCCCCGCCTGGGCGAAAGGTTGAACGAGGTCGGGGCAGCCCGAACGGGGTCCGGTACTGCCTCCCGCAGCCCCCTCTCCCAGTCCCGCTCCCTCGCGGTCAGCGTGGCTTCACCGACCCCCTCTCCCGGCGCGCGTTCCCGGGCCGCCACCGACGTAGGAAGCATCGAGGAGCCACCGGCAATTGATAGCTGGAAGCTCCTGTCACTGCGGATGCTCCGACCCGACAGCTGCGAGCGGTGGGACCGACCCGACAGCTGCGAGCGGCGCGTCCCGTCGAGCGGCGAGCCCCTGCTTGGGAGGTACGCCGATGCGGCGTGCTCCTGCGCGGTGCCGGGGGCGCGCAGACCCGTGGGCGAGAGGGCGCGCCTCGAGCCGCCAGGCGCGGCCCCGACGCCCTCTCCCCCCCCCCCCCTCGCGGGGGGGGGCGGGGCTGGGGCAGGGGCCGGGCCCCCCCCGCCCGCCCCCGGGGGGGCCGGCAGGGGGC